>Ga0068872_10002214_pt1 | contig 15356 bp, 27 predicted proteins | sample NOAtaG_7_FD_66441 | JGI IMG/M metagenome (GOLD analysis project Ga0068872, IMG submission 66441) | Freshwater lake microbial communities from Lake Erie, under a cyanobacterial bloom - NOAA_Erie_Diel1S_2200h metaG | ecosystem: Environmental > Aquatic > Freshwater > Lake | place: USA: Ohio, Lake...
CTAAGTTCTGAGTTAGTGTCCACTCACAAAAAGCACACGATCACCCTTGAACTGCCCTGGCCGCCGACCGGGAACCACGCGACGAAGCACACCCGGACTGGTGGGCACTACAAGACCGCCGAGACCGTGGCGTATCGGGCCGCTGTGCTGCGATTGCTGGCCGGGATGGGGCTGGGTAAGGGTCAGGCCAGAAAAACGAGCCTGAGGCCTCTGGCGGGCCCGCTGAAGGCGTCTTGGGTCATCGCCCCACCAGACCACCGGGCCAGAGACCTCGACAACGTGCGCAAGGAGGCAGCCGATGCGCTCACCCTGGCCGGCCTGTGGGTCGACGACTCGTGCAAGGTGCTGCGCCAGGAGACGTTCGAGTGGGTGCCGCCCGAGCCGGGCGGAAAAGTGCTGCTGACGGTCGAAACGCTGGGCAACTGTACAGGCGTACAGTCTGGGGAAAATGACAGCAAAAAGCGTGCCTGATTGGGTCAACGAGCTGCTGCAGGTCTGGGCCGGCGGCGATTGGGGCCAGGCCCGGCGTGACCTGGGCTACCCGAGCGTGTCGCCGATGTTCCGCGGCGTGGCCGACTCGGCCGAGGAGCTCGAGGTCACCGGCTACAGCCCGCTGGAGGTTCGGGCGGTGCAGGCTGCGGTGGACTGGCTGCACGTCGTGCATGAGCCGCACTGGCGGGCTCTGACCCGCCGATGGCGGCCGTGGCTGCGCGACAGCCTGGCGGCCAGCCCGGACGACGACCGGCTGGTGCGCGAGGCCGCGCAGATGATCGCCGCCTATGTTGACAAGACTCTGGGGTGATTGACTGGCGCCCGCGTATAGGCATTGTGATAATCGGACATCCTCAACTCATGGAGACGACCATGAACTTCTGGCGCAATTGGTTCCGCACACCGTCACCCGAGATGCTCGCAACAAACGAGCTCGATCAGGCCCGCCGCTCGCTGTTGGAGGCGCACTCTGCGGCCGAGTACGCCGACAGCATGATCGCGTACCACCAGGCCCGCATCGATCGCCTGAATGCGTTCCTGTCGCAGGAGCGTGAGGCATGAGGCCGGGCTGCAATGGACCGTGCCAGCAGGGCAGGGTGCCATGCCCGACGCCGGAGGCGTGCGAGGTTGACGTGGAGGAGCCCAGCTTCTACGGCCGCGAGCATTGGCTCGACATGCTGCAGGGTGTTGTCGTTGTGGCCGTGCTGGCCGGCTCGGCCATCCTGGCTGGCGTGTTGGTTGCGGGGTGGCTGAAGTGAGCGCACTTCGCGAAGCCGCCCAGCAGGCGCTGGAGGCGTTGGAATTGGCGCAGACCGATGTGCATTGGGAACTGAACAGCCCGACGCGAAAGTTTTTGCGCAAGGCCGAGAAGAACCTCCGCGCCGCGCTGGCAGAGCCGGTGCAGGAGCCGGTGGCGTGGTCACACATCAATGGCACTTCAGACACAAAGTGGCACCCACCCCAGCGCCCAGTAGAGCTGGTGCAGGAGCCGGTGGCGTCCATTTACATCACACCCAACGGAGCGAGAGAGTTCGACGATTGGCGGCATGACCTGCCTGTTGGAAGCAATCTGCTCTACACATCCCCACCCCAGCGCAAGCCGCTGACGGAGGAGGAGATTGAGCAAATTAACCGAGACTTGCCGCTGCTGCACATGCAAGCACGCAAAGGCAGCGTAGCCGTGGTGTTTGCCCGCGCCATCGAGCGGGCGCATGGGATCACACCATGACCGTCAAGCTCACCAACGACAAGAGCGCCGCGGTCGACCAGGAGTACTTCTGGCGGCCCATGCAGACCTGCCCCGTGAGCACCAAGGTCCAGCTTCTTGGCCGCGGCGGCGTGGCCGTCTACGGCTCTTGGGACGGCAAGTCCGACTGGTGGCGCGGCTGGGCACCGCTGCCTAAGCGGCCGGAGGGCATGCAGTGAAGCGAGACGACCGCAACCCGCCCGACAGCACGCGCCGCCGCTGCAGCAAGTGCCAGCAGAACCGCCCGTCCCTGGGCGGCAGGACCAACAAGATCACCAGGCTGTGGCGCTGCGTCACCTGCCTGTCCGAAGTCAATCCATGAAGCCTTCCTTCGCCGCCATCCGAGACATCCTTGAGCAGTGCGGCCCGCTCACCATGCGTGAGATCTGCGAGTTCTTCCCCGGCGTGGACTACCACCGCGTGTCCAGCTTCATCACTGCGATGCGCATCACCGTCGTGACCAAGCAGGTCTACATCAAAGGCTGGACGATGGAAGGCCTGGGCCGGCGCTACCCGCGCCCGATCTACGACTTGGGCAACAGGCCCGACGCACGCAAGCCCAAGCCGATCAGCAACTCCGAGAGAGGGCGCCAGTACCGGCAGAGCAGGAAGCTGCCGCAGGGTGTCAGCAGCGTTTTTACTTGGGCGTCTCAGCTATGAGCATTGTGACTTCCGTGGCCGTGTTCTTCGCGGTCAATCCCGACGAAGAGCTCACCGCCAGCGACATCGGCCTGAAGTGGGGTGTGAACCCCAACAACGTCGGCAAGACCTTGAACTATGCGCAGCACAAGGGCTGGGTGAAGGCCACCAAGAAGGCCAACCCTGACGCGCCGACCAAGAAGATCCTGTTCTACACCGCAGGCCCGCGCCTGCTCAAGGAAATCGGTCAATGAGCATCTACAGCGACGTCAAGGACACGACAATGCGCCAGCCTGCGGGCAGCCCCGGGCTGGCCTTCCGCAAGTCGTGCTCGGCCTGCGGCCAGCACAGGGAGATCCGCGGCGGTTCGATCTTCAGCAAGCTGCGCCTGTGGCGGTGTGCTGACTGCACTGAGAAGGCGAGGAGCAAAGATGACTGACCTGAGAACCGCCGCCCAGCAGGCGCTGGAGGCGCTGGAGACTTGTGACGCCGCGCACATTTCTGATGGTGGTCGGCAGTGGTACGACGACAAGGCTGTGGAAGAAGCCATCACCGCCCTCAAGGCCGCGATCACAGAGCCGCCTACCGACTGGGAAGCGGTCGCAGCAGACCAAGCCATGACAATTGCGCTGCTGAAGGCAGAGCCGGTGCAGGAGCCACCCTGCGCCACGCGGGAATGCATGCCCAGTCAGTGCCCCAACTGCGTCAGCCTGCAAGACCAGAACACCGAGCTTGACCGGAAGCTGGCAGAGTTAGAGCGCAAGCCCATGAATGAATTTGATGCTTTGCGCCTTGTTACGGAAACTGTCGGTCTTCTGCAATCCGCAGGCCCGGTGGAAGGGTTGATAGGAATAATCCGCGCCGTCGAGGCCGCACACGGCATCAAGGAGTAACCCATGAAAGAACTCCGCATCCGCGACGTCCGCACGACGGACAGGGAGCGCGAGAAGATGCGCAACCAGATGCGCAGGCGCCGCGCCAAACACGGCTGGACCTCCCTGCAGGTCGACCTGGACATCGACGCCGCCGCCTGCCTGCTCTACCTGCAAAAGCAGTGGGGCTTCCCCTCGCGCCGCGCCGCGGTGCAGGTCTCGCTGCAGTACCTCGCCAAGCAGACCCGCCTCGGTCTCAGGGAGATCAAGCTGGGGTTCGACCCGCAGGATTGACAGCAAGTATGTCAATGCTATAGTCCCCGCCGGGGCAGTCCGTCCCACCGATTCCAAGCCCGCCACCGAGCGGGCTTTTCACTTTTTGGGCCCGGCCGACCTGAGCCGGTGTTCGTCTCCCATCGAGGAGGGACGGTTCGGGCCCACCCATACGCATGAGCGAGACGCCCAAGAAATTCACTGGCAAGCCCCACGGCAAGTGGGGAAAGCTCGACGCCGCCCTGCGGCCGCACGTCGACGCCATGCTGGCCCTCTACATCGAGGGCATGTCCATGCGCCAGATCGTCGAGCAGCTCCAGCTCAACGTGACGGCCGCCTCGGCCCGCAACTACCTGAGCATCCACCACCCCGAGGACTACGACCGGGCGATGATCGAGCGCGCCCACGAGATGGTCGAGCGCAACGCCGAGGACGCAGCCATTGCCTCAGCCAACGGGGACTCCTCCGGCCTGAAGACCGCCATCGAGACCCGGTTCAAGCTGGCCGCGCTGTATGCGCCGGACACCTATGGGGACCGCAAGCGGGTGGAGCTCACTGGCAAGGACGGCGGGTCCATCAAGCTCGAGGCGCTGTCCGATGACGCGCTGCTGAAGATCGCAGCGCAAGGGGCCGCCGAGTGATCAGCCCTGCCGCGGCCGCCGCCGAACTGCTGTCCCGCCGCAAGGCCAGGGCGTCGTTCACCGGCTACTGCGAGTACCGGCTGCCGCCGGACCAGAAGATGGCCGCGCACCACCACCTGCTGGCCGATGCGCTGGACGAGGTGGAGCGTGGCGAGTGCGACCGCCTGCTGGTGATGATGCCGCCAGGCTCGGCCAAGTCCACCTACGGGTCGGTCTACTTTGCCGAGTACTTCGTCGGCCGCAACCCCCAGCTCAGCGTCATCGCAGCCAGCCACACCGCGGAGCTCGCTGAGCGGTTCGGCCGCCGGGTGCGCAACGGCGTGGCCGACCAGCAGTTCAAGACCCTGTTCAACGTCGAGCTCGCAGCCGACTCCACCGCCGCTGGCCGGTGGTCGACGAACCACGGCGGCGAGTACACCGCGGTGGGCGTGGGCGGATCCGTCACCGGGCGACGCGGCGACCTGATCATCGTCGACGACCCGGTGCGCAGCCGCGAGGACGCCGACAGCGAGCGCATCCGCGAGAAGACCTGGGACTGGTGGGTCAACGACCTGATGACCCGCGGCAAGCCCGGCTGCCGCATGGTGGTCATCATGACCCGCTGGCATGAAGACGACCTGGCCGGCCGCCTGCTCGAGCGTGAGCCCGAGAAGTGGCGCGTCATCAAGCTGCCGATGATCGCGGGCGAGAACGACCCGCTCAAGCGCAAGCCCGGCGAGCGCCTGTGGCACGAGTGGTTCACCGACGAGATGGTGCAGCAGGCGCAGGCCGATCCGCGCTCGTGGATCTCGCTGTACCAGCAGGAGCCAAGGCCGACCGAGGGCGCGGAGTTCCGCCGCTCGTGGATCTGCCGCTACAACGACAAGCCGACGAAGTCGAACAAGGTCATCCTCGTCGACCCGGCGGGCGACCCGATGAACAAGAGCGGCGGCAAGCGCAAGCTGTCCGACCGCACCGTGATGTGGGTGGTCGCCCTGGCGCCAGACCAGAACGCCTACATCGTCGACGGCATCATCGATCGGCTGAACCTGACGCAGCGCGTGGACCGGCTGTTTGAGCTGCACCGCAAGCACAAGCCCATGCAGGTGCGCTACGAGCGCTACGGAATGATGGGCGACGTCGAGGCGATCCGCGCCGAGCAGGAGCGCCGGCAGTACCGATTCAAGGTCACCGAGGTGGCCGGCGCGGTCGAGAAGAACGCCCGCATCCGCCGGCTCATCCCTTGGTTTGAAGGCGGGCGCATCTGGTTCCCGCAGCAGCTCAAGTACACCGACGTGCAGGAGCGCGAGCACGACCTGATCCAGGAGCTGGTCGAGGTCGAGTACGCCACGTTCCCTGTGGGCCGGTTCGATGACGGCATGGATTGCTTGGCACGCCTGGCAGAGCCGTCGCTGATGCTGCCGTGGCCCGATGAAGAGATGGACGTGCCAGTCGGTGCGCAGGCTGCTTGGGCCGTGATGGACGAAGTCGCCGGCTATTGAGGAAACACCATGGACCCCAAAGACATCCCCCAAGACGTGGCCATCATGGTCGGCGATCAGCTCATGACGCCCGACCAGTTCGAGGCCATGAAGCGATCCGAGGTCGAGCGCATGCAGGGCCTGTTCGTGCAGATGCGCGATAAATGGGTCCAGCACCGCGCCCAGTCCGGCGTCGAGCGCCGCTGGCGCAGAGCCACCGACCTGTACTTCGGGGAGCGCGAGGAGTCCGACAACGGCTTTGAGTCCACGCTGCGCAACGGCCCGCCCGCCCGCAAGGTGCAGGACGGCAACCGCTCCCGCGTGGTCGTCAACATCGTGCGCCCGAAGGTCGACCAGGCCACCGCCAGGATGTGCGAGATCCTGTTCCCGGTGGACGACCGCAACTGGGCGATCAAGCCCACGCCGCTGCCCGAGATGGCCGAGCGGGTGGGCGACAAGCGCGCCACGGTCGACCCGGCCACCGGGCAGCCCACGGGGCTGACCGCAGACCAAGAGGTCAAGGTCATCCTCGAGGCTGCGCAGCAGGCCGCCGAGGGCATGCAGCGCGCCATCGACGACAACCTGACCGAGTGCGGCTACAACGGCCAGGGCCGCAAGATGGTCGAGGACGGCGTGCGCCTGGGCACCGGCATCCTGTTCGGTCCCTTCCCGTCACGCACCTCCAGCAAGGTCTGGCTGCCTCAGCCCGACGGCACGCAGGTCATGGAGATCAACGAGGGCATCGCCCCAGCGTCCGAGCGCGTGGACCCGTGGGACGTGTTCTTCGACCCGTCGTGCGGCAACGACCACCAGGCCGGCCGCGGCGTGTTCCGCCGGCGCATGGTCAACCGCAAGGCGCTGCGCAAGCTGGTGGGCCTGCCCGGGTATGACTCCGACGCCATCCGCGACGTGCTGCGCTCGGAGCCCAAGTGCATCCGCGTGGCCGAGGGTAGGGTGACCCGCCAGCCGCTGTACGACGACAGCTACGAGCTCTGGGAGTACCACGGCGAGGTCGAGCCCGACGAGATGGAGGCGCTGTCCGAGCGCACCGGCGACCCGCTAACCGACGTCGACTTCGGCGTGCTGGTGATGGTCAACGACAAGATCATCGGCGCGCTGCCATCGTGGGTGGCCGACAAGACCCTGCCGTGCGACATCTGGTGCTGGCGCAAGGCCGACGACTCGCCCTATGGCTACGGGCTGCCCGACGAGCTCGAGCACCAGCAGCGAGTGGTCAATGCCGCCTGGCGTCAGGTCATGGACAACGGCCGTAACACCATGGGCGGCCAGATCGTGATGAAGAAGGGCATGATCGTTCCGGTCAACAACAGCTACGAGATCACCCCCAACAAGATCTGGCTGGCCAAGGACGAGCTGGACGACGTGCGCTCAGCCTTCAGCGTCTTCGAGTTCAACAGCCACCTCGAGGAGCTGCTGGGCGTGGCCAATGCGGCCATGACGTTCGCCGACCAGGAGTCCAGCATGCCGCAGATCCTGGGCGGGCAGCAGGGCAGTGCGCCCGAGACCGTGGGCGGCATGGTCATGCTCTACAACAACGCCAGCGGCGTGCTGCGCCAGCGGGTGAAGCTGTACGACGACAGCGTCACGCGGCCGCACATCAGCCGGTACTACGACTGGCACATGGCCAACAACGAAGACCCGGCCATCAAGGGCGACTACGAGGTCGACGCCCGCGGCAGCACCGCCTTGGTCGAGCGCGACATCCAGAACCAGGCGCTGCTGAACCTCGCCAACATCACCAACAACCCGCGCTACATCCCGCACCTCAAGGAGCGCGAGGAGCTCAAGGCGATCCTGAAGGCCTTCAAGGTCAACCCCGAGGAGCTGATGAAGGACGAGGAGACCGTGCAGCAGGAGATGGAGGCGCAGGCCCAGCAGGGCATGCCCGAGGATCCGCGCATGGTGTCTGCGCAGATGCAACTGCAGGCCAAGCAGCTTGAGCTTGAGGACCGCAAGGAGCAGCGCGCATTCGAGCAGGCTCGCAACGAGTCCGACATGCAACTGCGCCGGGAGACGCTGGCCTACAACACCGCACGCGAGCAGTCCGAGGCCGAGATCGCATCGGTGGACGCGCAGCTCTCCCGCGAGCTTGCGATCGCCAAGATGCAGCAAGACGGTCAGATCACCCGCGAGGAGATGGAGTCCAAGGCGCGCCTGGAGCTCATCAAGATCTCCGACCAGCGCGAGCGATTCAACGCTGAGGCAATGCTGCGCGTGCGCACCGGCCAAGGCATCTGACCGAATATCACAATACAATTACCCGACGTGGTAGGAAGGAAACATCATGCCCACCCTGTACATCACCGAGTTCGCGCAAGAGGGTGTCGATGCGCAAGGCCGCATCACTCCGATTGCCAAGGTGCCCGCCGTGGCGCAGCAGGCCGTCGTGTTCACGGGCACCAGTGCGCAGAGTGCTGTGCTGAGTGACGCCACGACGATCGTGCGCCTGCAAGCCGATGCGAATTGCAGCGTCTCGATCGGCACGAACCCGACGGCCACTGCCGCGCAGATGCGCATGGTGGCCGGGCAGACCGAGTACTTCAGCGTTCAGCCTGGCGGCGCTCTGAAGATCGCGGCCATTACCAACGTCTGACGAGCCATGTTCGCCGCAATGCAGATGGGCCGCATGGGCCTGGTGAGCTCTGACGTTGGAGGGCCGTTCTCGCCTTCGCAGAGGGGCCCCACGCTGGACTTGGTGTTTGTTGGCGGCGCGATCACCGATCCGCTGGCCGCGGTCACGACGTCGGATCAGTCGATCAACCTGAACTTTGCGACGCAGACCTATCAGGTTGCCGCGCAGTACGCCATCTGGGAGTAACCCATGCCACTCGTCTCAAAAGCCTTCGGCGACATCATCACCTTCACCCGCGCCAGCACGGGCACGTTCTTCAACTCCTCCGGTGTCCTGACCAGCGCCGCCATCGACGCACCCCGCCTGGACTATGACCCCTCCACGTTGGCGGCTCAGGGGCTGCTGATTGAGGAGGCGCGGACGAATCTGTGTTTGCAGTCTGAGGATTGGGGTAGCGCAACGTGGTCAAAGTCCGGATCAACGATTACGGCAAACGCAACGGCTGCGCCCACTGGCACTACGATTGCAGACAAACTGGTGGAGGATACTTCTACCGGCACGCACATTACAACGCAATCCATTTCGCTTGGCGGTTCTGTTGACAACTCTGCGTATGTGATCAGTGTTTTTGCGAAAGCATCGGAAAGAACACGGTTTCAGCTATTTGACAACGCTCAAGCATCCTCTGGTATTACAGCGTTTGATTTATCAAATGGAACGGTGGTATCAGGCACAGGAACAATTACCGCTGTAGGAAATGGCTGGTACAGATGTTCGGTGTTCCCGCTGAAAAGCACGAGCATTACATCAACGCTGACAATCAGACTAATTTCTACTGGCACAACAACCAGCTACACCGGAGACGGAACGTCGGGTATATTTTTGTTCGGCGCTCAACTCGAAGCCGGAGCTTTCCCCACCAGCTACATCCCCACCACCACCACAGCCCTGACCCGCAGCGCCGACGTAGCGTCGGTGAATACGCTGAGTCCTTGGTATAACGCGAGTGAGGGGACGTTGTTTGCTGAGGCTACATCGACAGGCTACGTATTAAATACAAATTTTCCGCTGTTAGCCACCTTGGACAACGGAACCAACGACAACAGAATAACTATTAGTCAAGGCAGCACATCTAATAGCCTATGGGTTAATTTGAGAAGTTCTGCTGTTGGAACCACGCTTGCCGACACAAATGTCGATTTAACCGCAACGCCAGCTAAGATTGCGGGCGGTTTTTCTGGCACAACAATATCTGTTTCTGTAAACGGTCAAGCAACTGTGTCAGGAACAACAAATGGTGTGCCTTCTGGCATGGCTGCTTTGTATTTAGGGTCCAGAACGCTGTATCTGAGTGCATTAAACGGCTATCTTCGCCGCATCACCTACTACCCTCGCCGCCTGAGCAATGCCGAGTTGCAGGCCATCACCGCATGAGGTCGAACATGGAAACGGTAGCTGAACCAAAAATTAGAGAGTGGGCCACTTGGGAAGCTTGGGATGTGTACGCTCGGTGCGACACGATGATTGGCTGTGGTCACGAAGACACGCTTGAAGCGGCGCAGGCCGCAGCCTTGGCTGTGTGTAAAAAGCATCATGACGAGTTTCCGGAAAACTACCGCTTGAGAGCGTGGATTGAGCACATGAAATGCACACTTAATGAAAACGGCTGTCAAGACAAGGTGCTGGAGTACGGTGAATATCAACTCCAGTACGACGAAAACAGTGACAAACAGTGGGCCAAGGACGAATGACCCACTTCCTCCGAGGCTTCTGGTCCGGCTTGGCGTTGATGCCGCTGGTGCGGTGGATTAAGAAAAGGAAAACAACATGACAACAATTGAACCCAAAATCAGAGAAGGTGCCGAGTGGTCGGTTCACGCATACGGCGACCTGATCACGCTTGGCAGAGGTCGTGAAGACACGCTTGAGGCGGCAAAAGAAGCAGCTATGGAAGTTCTGAAGAAGAACTCCTACGACCAGATGCACGCTTGGGTCGAGCACATGAAATGCACGCTCAATGAAAACGGCTGTCAAGACAAAGTGCTGGAGTACGGTGATTATCGGCTTGAGGTCGACGAAGACAGCGCCAAGCAGTGGGTCAAGAGTGACTGAGCCATGACCCCCGACCCCTTCGACCCATTCAACCAACTCCTGACGGAGACACCACCGGAGGTGCTGGCCGAGGGGCAGAAGTGGGTGCAGAAGCAGTTTTACGACGAGTTGACCGCTGAAGTAGCTGATCTGAAGCAGACCTCTGGAGAGCTTTGCGAGTCCTGCGGCTGGCGGTTTTATGTACCGGGCCGGGGATGCCTGAACTGTGAGAAAGGATGACCATGTACCAGGATTTCATGCTCCGATTTGCTGACCAAGCCGAGGCTGACAGCGTTCTGTTCACCGAGCAGACCAACGTGCAAGGCGATGTGGTGGAAACCATCAAGGTGCCCCGCTACGCCGCTGTTGATGTCATCGGCACGATCTACAAGCCCACGGGCAAGATGCTGAAAACCGACGAGGGCGAAGTGCCTGAGATGGCTCCGGTCGAAGGCTGGCATGTGAACGTGCGGCACACCGCTGATGCGCCGGAACTGGACGCCTACAAGGTCACTCCGAAGGCTCCGGTGAGGGGCTGGGCGTGATAGAGGCCTCCATCACCTACAAAGGACCCGGCATGCTCGCCTCTGTTCTTCGATCCAGGACCATCTGGTTCGCTATCGCCCTGGCCGTGCTGAGCGTGCTGCAGGGCTTTGTGCTGCACCTGCCTCTTTCGCCCTGGGGCCAGGCGCTCGTCGGCTCCGGCATCGCCGTTGCGATCGTCATCCTGCGCGCAGTGACAACTCAGCCTTTGGCAGAGAAGTGAACGCGCTTGACTCGCAACTTCACAATGCTATAGTTCGCCCCGGGTCACTGTCTTTGCAGTTCCCTCACCCCAACTTAGTTGCTTTCAAGGCCGCCCAAAAAGGGTGGCCTTTTTCTTTGGTGCGATGAAGTACGAAGACTTCCAGACGCCGACCTGGAAGCGGCTGACGCAAGGCCTTGAGCAGCGGCTCGAGGAGTTGCGTGAGCTGAATGACAACCAGTCCTTCGGCCCAGAAAAGACAGCGGCGATTCGTGGCTCGATCGCCGAGGTCAAACGAATCCTCGCCCTTGCGGACGACGCAAGCGCGGGGCAAGCGGTCTCCCCCGAGGAACTCCTTGGCGAAGACAACCCGGCCTGACGGCCAACCGTGAGACGAGAGCCCAATGTCAACCACCACACAGGAAAGAACCAACCCGCAGGACGAAGCCAAGAAGATCTGGGACGAGCTGGACGCAGAAGAGATTGGGGGTGTCCCGGTCACTGCAGAACGCACGGCCACAGACGAGCAACTGGAGCAGGCGAGCAGCCAGGCTCTTGCTGAACAGCAGCCCGCCCCCGCGGCCGGCACGCAGCAGCAGGACGCCCCAAGCCCTGATCAACAGGCTCTGATGGATCGCATCGCCGGTTTGGAGTCCGCTCTGAACCAGACGACGCAGCGACTTCGGAATGCAGAAGGACACATCGGTGGCCTCAACAGCCAACTGAAGCAGCAGCTTCAGACGGCCCACCAGGTCACAGCCCATGGCGGCGAAGCACCTTCGGCGAAGCAGATCGCCGAGGCGCAGAAGTCATCCAAGGCGATGGAGAACCTTCGGCGCGACTACCCAGAGTTCGCCGAGGCGATGGACGCAGCGCTCGAGGAGCGGCTGCAGGAAGTGGTCAAGCGGATCCCGCAGCAGCCACAGCCTGTGCAGGCCCAGCCCTCGGTCACCGCTGACGACTTGAATCGCCTGCAGTCGGAGTTTGCGGTGGAAGTGCGCCACCCGGGTTGGAAAGAGACTGTGACGCAGCCTGTCTTCCGAGGCTGGCTGGAGAGGCAACCGAGAGAAGTGCAGATGCTGGCGGCGAGCGCAAGCCCGCAAGACGCTGTGCGACTCCTGGACCTCTACGCAGACGGCACGAAGACGTCGGCAGCAACAAGAACGCAGCGCCTGTCGGCTGCGGCGGCCATCCCTTCAGGTCGCTCTGGTTCGGCTACCCGGACCAAGGCGGTGGAGGACATGACGCCACAGGAGTACTGGCGCTACCTCGATGAACTTGATCGCCAAAAAAGGTAACCGATCATGACCATGCAGACCTATTCCCTGGTTCCTTCGCGGAACCTCATCATGGCCGAGCGCGAGATGCTCAAGCACGCCGAGCCCATCAAGGTGCTGGGCAGCTTCGGCATGCAGAAGCAAGTGCCCCAGAACAAGACCGACACGGTCGTGTTCCGTCGCTCCCTGCCGATCGACGCCGGCACCAACGGCGCGCCGAACGTCACCACCAGCAACTATTTGCTGCAAGAAGGCGTGACCCCCTCGGCCCGCACCATCACGTACCAGGACGTGCAGGTCACCCTGCAGCAGTACGGCGTGCTGATGAAGCTCTCGTCCAAGGCTGAGTCCATGTACGAGGACGACATCCCCGGCGACATGACCAAGCTGGTGGGCGAGCACATGGCCACCATCGAAGAGCTGATCGCCTACGGCGTGGTGCGCGGTGGCACGAACGTGGTGTTCTCCAACGGCGCTGCCCGCAACGCGGTCAACACCGCCATCACGCTGAACAAGCTGCGCCAGGCTGCTCGTCAGCTCGAGTCCGCGCACGCCAAGCGCGTGACCGAGAAGCTGTCTGCCGGCCCGAACTTCGGCACCTCCGGCATCCACCCGGCCTACCTGGTGTTCATCCACACCGACATGGAAGCCGACATCCGCAACCTGGCGGGCTTCACCCCTGTCGTCGAGTACGGCACCCAGAAGCCTGTGCATGAGCGCGAGATCGGCGCGGTGGAGCAGTTCCGCTTCATCACCAGCCCGTACTTCCGCCCGTTCCTGCAGGCTGGCGGCACGATCACGGCGGGTGCATTCCTGTCCAACGGTGGCACCGCTGGCACCACGGCTGACGTCTACCCCCTGATGGTGGTGGCTCAGGAGGCCTGGGGTCAGGTGGCACTGAAGGGCATGGGCGCGATCCAGCCGATCTACCTGCCGGCAAAGCAGATCACGCACGCCAACCCGATGGGTCAGTTCGGCTACGTCGGCGCGAACTTCTACAAGTCCGCGGTGCGTCTGAACGAGAACTGGATGGTTCGCCTCGAGGCGGCCGCTTCCGGCCTGTGATGTGACTGAGGGGGGCTTCGGCCCCCTTCGCTGAAAGGACTCTCATGCCCTACAGAACCGCTCTCAACAGGACGCACAGCCTGGCCGTCAGCGATCGGTCCCAGCTCATTCGTGAGATGGACACGCTGCGCGCCGAGCTCAACGACGTGCGTACCAAGTACGCAGCCCTGCTGGCCAAGCTGGACCTCGATGGTGGTGTCACCGACACCAACTACGCGGCCACCGTCGGTTTGGCTGCCGCTCAATTCACTGCCTGATCAAGAAAGGATCATTCGATCATGGACAACCTCAAGCTCTCGCAAGGCGGCTCGTTCGCCCTGACCTCCGGCGGCCTGGCCGAAGGCACCAACGCCAACACCTACCAGACCGCCAACACGATCACCTTCGTGACCGACGGCGTGCTCCGGTCCAAGACTGCCACCAACAACGTCGCGTTCTCTGCCGGCCACGCCACCGTGCCCGTGTCGAGCTCGTGCCTGTACCTGGTGTGCCTGGACTCTGGCGGCAACTTCTCGACCGTGGCTGGCCGCGCCGTGCCCACGGCTGACGTCACCGCTGGTGTGCGTGGCCTGGAGTGGCCTGCCTCGCCGGTTGGCGACATCGCCGTGGTTGGCGCGATCCGCGTCGACACCAACGCCTCGGCGACGTTCACCCCTGGTGCGGTGGACCTGAGTGCGTCCGGCATCACCGGCACGTACTTCAACCTGTTCGCTGTCCCCACCCGGCCCCTGACGGCCTGATGAGGACTGGGGGCTGCCTTCGGGCGGCCCCCGGTGAACGCAACCCAAGGAGACTTTCATCATGGCAGGCAACCGCGTCAACAGCTACGAGCGACAGCGCACGATCGACTCGGAAGACGTCGACATCGTGGGCAAGGTGCAGACCACCAGCATCGAAGACACCGCGGCCGGCAAGGCCGGTGCTGCGATCGAGGTGGACATGGACCGCGTCTACAGCTCCAAGCAGCTCGACGACGAGCAGTTCATGCGCGACGAGCTCGAGGTCCACTTCCACGAGCCGCAGTCCGAGAACGATCCCGCGTTCGTCGAGGTCAACGTCAACGGCGACTACAAGATGGCCGTGCGCGGTGACACCGTGCGGCTGCGCCGCTACCACGTCGCTGTGCTGGCCCAGGCCAAGCAGTCGCGGGTGCGCCAGAAGAAGATCGTCAACCCCGACGGCTCGATGGGCTTTGTCGAGGAGAACGTCCTGTCACTGAGCTACCCCTTCAGCGTCACGCACGACCCGAACCCCAAGCGGGGCGCCCCGTGGCTGAAGCAGATGCTGTCCACCCCAGCCTGACATGAACTTCCTGCAGCTCGTCCAGACCTTGCGCCAGGAGTGCGGCGTTGCCGGCACCGGCCCGATCACGACCGTCGGTCAGGTCGGGCAGGCCAAGAAGCTGGTCGACTGGCTCAACGATGCGTGGGTGGAGATCCAGGGCGTCCACGACACCTGGCACTTCATGCGCGACACGTTCAGCTTCCAGACGGTGGCCGGCACCGGAGACTACACGCCGGCCGCTGCAGGGCTGACCGACCACCGCTACTGGTTCAAGGACACGCTGCGCACGTACAAGACCGCCATCGGTCTTGGTGACGAGCAGTGGCTGGTCGAGTGGGAGTACCAGGTCTTCCGCAACACCTACCGCTTCGGGCTGCAGACGACGCAGCAGGGGCGGCCGGTGGTGTTTGCCGAGAAGCCCATGGACAAGGCGCTGATGATGGGCAACGTGCCCGACGACATCTACACGGTGGTGGGTGAGTACCAGAAGCGCCCGATGGCGCTGTCGGGCGACTCCGACACGCCCGCGATGCCGGAGCACCTGCACATGCTCATCGTCTACAAGGCGATGGAGGACTACGCGCTGTACGAGTCCGCGCCCGAAGTGATGAGCAAGTCGCAGAGGGGCTACTCCGCACTGATGAGCCAGCTCGAGCGCGAGCAACTGCCGGCTGTCTA
>Ga0068872_10002219_pt1 | contig 15335 bp, 11 predicted proteins | sample NOAtaG_7_FD_66441 | JGI IMG/M metagenome (GOLD analysis project Ga0068872, IMG submission 66441) | Freshwater lake microbial communities from Lake Erie, under a cyanobacterial bloom - NOAA_Erie_Diel1S_2200h metaG | ecosystem: Environmental > Aquatic > Freshwater > Lake | place: USA: Ohio, Lake...
AAACGAACTTGCGTTGTTAAAGAATGAACTTGCTCTAACTGACAAAATAAAAACAGAGAACTTTGCTAAAGTTGTTCCTAACATTAATGCCACAAATACAAACACAACCGGCAGCTTAGCTTCAAATAAAACAGGCAGTCAATTATTAGAAGAAAAATACACCAACAAGATCAATGTTACCGATGCAAATAATAAGGATAACATCGTAAGCGCAAATAATCAACTTGTTGCATATAATAAAGACATTGATGCGCAAATAGCAAAAAACAAATCTGATCTTGCTAAAACTAAGAACGCAAACGAAAAAAAGACCATCAGTACCGATATTAAGAATTTAGAAACTACCAAAAAACAAAACCAACAAAGTATTGCCAATAATAATGCACGTGTTAACGACATCAATAAACAATTACTAGCTAAGAATAACGCGCCAAATACAAATCAAAATTTAAAAGAGATCTCGGTTGATAATCCATCCAAAGCAATGGAACAACTAAACAACATTAAAAGTTCCTTAACACAAGCGGATAACGCGCTATTTAATTTCAATTCGTACAACAATACCAATGGGCAAAATATAAAAGTGCAGGCCGACTCGCAGATCAACGATGCCTATGCAATGCAAAACAAACTAAAAGAAACAATTACTAAAGCTGAAGAAAACATCAAAAATTCTTCAACCAATTTAACCAAGAACTCTGACAACCCTGAGTCTATTTTAAAACAAGCGGATGACCTCACCTTGCAAGCAAACACCTTGCGCAACGATGCTAATAGTAAAAGTGGTGATGAGAAGGAAAAACTAATAAAAGAAGCGGATACCCTTGATAAACAAGCCGAACAGAAAATTATTGAGGCAAGTGAGCTAAGTGCAAATATTTCTAACTCAAAATTTGAAGTGAACAAGGATAATGCACAAACATTACTCGCTACCAACAAAACCGATGAAGCGACAGCAAACCAAGCCAAAACTTTAATGGAAGAATCTGAATTGACCTTAAAGCAGGCAAAGGCCATTAGAGAAGAAGCAAATGCAAATACTAATGTTTCGGCAAAAATTGGAAATTTAGGTAACGCTGAGGAAAAAGAATTAATTGCACTTAATAAACAAAACGAAGCGCTTAATCTTTTAAAGAAAGCAAATCCGGATGTTGCATTAAAACCATATAAAGATCTTGGAACAGTTAATATTGTGAACGAAGCTGTATTAAAAGAAGAAGTTGCCAAGGTAAACGCCGAAGTAAAACAATTGCTCAGTACCAAAACCACTGCCTACAAAACATTAAGTGATGCCAATGAAGAAGAAATAAAAAGCGCTAGCGCAACTACGGCTAACAGATCTAATATTAATAACACTCCTGCATTAAAATCACAACAAACTGTTATCACTAAAAATTTGGCTGAGATCGAAGCTTTAAAATCTAAAGCAGATCAATCACCAAACGAAACAGAAAAATTAGTTAATCTGGCTAACTTGGTTAAAAAACAGAATGAAACAATTTTAGCTATCAATAAACTTAACAGTGATGCTGAAACTTCAGCAATTTTGGCAACAACTACCAATACAAAAACACCTACAGCTAATACAAATACCGACAATAATACAGCAAATAATAATCCTTCAAACAATACTGCAGCATCCAATACAGTTGCAGCAAAAAACAATTTCACAAACGAACAAGCGAATACTGCATTTAGTGTTGACCTAAGTTATGAAAATCATAAAGACACCTCTATAGATCAGATCAATGCTTATTTCGAGAAAAACAATTTTGAACTAAGGAATACGCAAGCAAACAATTCTAAGAACACGGCTTTAGATGCTTTAAAGGCACTTAACGTTGAAAGTAAAGCCCTTGATCAAGCCATATCTAATGCTTCGGCAGAAAATACAAGTTCTAATGAGGCAGGATCAATGAACAATATTGAGATCAAGAATAAGATCAATTCATTGCTTGATGCCTCAGATAGTTTTGCGCAAGAAGCAAGTAATGTAAAAAAAGATGCTGAAGGCAAATCAGGTGATGAACAAACCTCATTATTAGATCAAGCTAAAGATCTTGAAGATAGATCTTTCGCTAAAAAAGTAGAAGCTGCGCAACTAACCATGCAATATAATGAAGCTAACTACAACGCAAATAAAAATGCAATTAATGATATGTTAGCTAATGTGAACAGTAGCAACCCGGAATTAGCCTCCTCAGTAAGGTCAAAAATAGAAGAGATTGAAACAAAACATAAACAGGCTAAAGATATGCGTGAAGAAGCAAGTTCACTTACCAACAATTCAGCTAAGTTAGGGGTAATGGAAAATGCCGACGAAATTGAAGCAGGTCTTTTGTTAAAGCAAGCTGACATCATAAGCGAATTAAAAGCTGCTGTTCCTGATTATGTAGTGAAAGAGCCTAACTATAGCAATATTGCAGGCGCAAAAGAAATTCCTGCAGACCTAAAACAAAAACAATCTGATCTTTACGCTAAAGAAATAAGTGAACTCACAAATTTAGCTAATGCTTACAGCATGGAATATGAAACCAATAAAAATACTATTCCTAAAAACTTAAATCCTGATCAAATCAAATTGAAGAGCAACGTGATCAACCTAAATGCAGAAGCAAAAAACCTGTTGATTCGTTCGAGTAAAACCAGTGATGCAACGGAACGTTTAAAATTACTTTCTCTTGCCGCTAAAACAGGTTTAACAGCTGCAACACAATTGAACATACTAATTAACAAGCAACCAACAGCAAATCTTGTTGTAGTTAATAATAAAGTAAGCAATAACGCTTCAAATGCTGTTGCTACAAATACGAAAACAAACAACAACACAACTAATACGGTTGCAACAAACACTAAAACAAACAACACTACCAACACAGTAGCAACTAACACTAAAACAAACAATAACACAACTAATACAGTTGCAACAAATACAAAATCAAACAACACCGATAACAATACAGAGAATGTTGTTGCTACCGAAAACAATAACACTGCAGGCACAAAAGTTATAGCTCGTATTGAGGGATTAGAAGTATTAAACAAAAACGCCTACAGCGAGGCAAAACCAATTCCGGTAGATGCCAAAATGCCCGACGGTCTTATCTTCCGCGTGCAAATTGGAGCTTTCAAAACAAAAATACCAAACAATTCCTTCCGTGGCTTAACGCCGGTTAATGCAGAAACCGCAGGCAACGGATATACACGTTATACTGCAGGTAACTTTACTAAAATTGAGAATGCAAGCGCTGTAAAAAATGATCTTCAAAAGAATGGTTATCCTGACGCGTTTGTTGTTGTATTCTTTAACGGTAAACGCATCACCTTAGCCGATGCCTTAGCCATCTTAGAAAGAGAAGGCAAAACAATGGGTAATACAATTATAAGCGCAGGTATAAAAGATAACGTGAATCCGAATTTTGCAACAAAAACCGAAACTGAAATACCGGTGGTTGTAACAAAAGAATTAGAGAAGACCAAAAATTTACTATACACAGTTCAAATTGGAGTTTACTCCCGCCTAATAAGTAAAGAGCGATTAAAGAGCCTCTCTCCTATTTACAGCGAGCAATTACCAAACGGATTATACCGTTACACCGCAGGTATCTATAACAACGTTGATCGTTTAATAAATGATAAGCGACGCGTTATAGACCTTGGAATAAGAGATGCGTTTGTAACAGCTTATCTTGACGGAAAACGCGTACCATACAACGATGCAAAAGCTAAAAAAGATTCGGACTCGAGTATTGTATTTGAGCCTGAGAATCCTATTATATTCCCAGATATTAATTCTACAAATCCTGCCACTAACACACCGGTGTCATCTATCACACCAACCTTTGCGCCATTTACAAATAATGTAAAAGAAAAACCTGCCGCTACTCCTGAAAACGGTGTAAAAGAAAGTGAAGATGGTGTAACCTTTAAAGTACAAATTGGTGCGTATAGTAAACCGGTTCCTGATGACGTTGCTGCAAGATTTAACGGTGTAAAAACTTGGCCTATAGAAAACAAAGTGATCAACGCACTTTATATTTACAATATTGGTTCATTTACAGAAGCTAAGTTTGCTAAACAATTAAAGGATGAAGCAGTAGCCTTAGGAATTACCGATGCCTTTATAGTAGTATATAAGGACGGCCAAAAGTTATTTGGAGCAGCCGCCTCAGAATATCTCAATAGATAATTTTATGGGATTTGAGATCAAAGAATGTAGCGAAGATCAATTAGAGATCGTGAAAACGCACATTCACCAATTTGAATTAGATGATCGTAGCCTGCATCATTCTCAATTCCTATTAGCTTTAAAAAACAAAACCATTGTTGGATTTGGAAGGATCCGTGAGCATAGCGGATGTTCTGAATTATGTTCTTTAGGCGTCATTGAGCCTGAAAGAAATAAAGGCGTAGGATTAGCCCTTGCCAAAGCGCTTTCTCGAAAAGCAAAAAAAACAGTTTACCTTGTTTGCATTATTCCCCAATTTTTCGAAAAGTTAGGCTTTAGAGTTTGTGATACCTACCCCGAAGAATTATTGAATAAGTTATACTATTGCACGCATGAGTTGGTTGTTCCCGAAAACTATGTAGTGATGCGCAAAGGTTGAGTTATTAAAACCTTTTCTGTTTATAAGTAACTTCCTACCCTTTCATGCATTATATCAGTTCAAGTATTTTTGTAAAGTGAAGGTATTCTTAAAAACTGCAATTGTTATCTGTCTTTTGTTCTCGGTAAATTATTCCGACGCACAAAATAAAGAAATGTTCAAGCAAAAGCGCGAACGTAAACGTGTTTGGCGCAGATGGAAAAGCAGTAATGATGCCTACAATCCTTACTTAAAGAAAAAAGGAAAAGATAAACCAAGCGCTCGCATAGCAAAAGGCAATAAAAAAGAGGAGAGAATTGCCAGACGAGAAAATAAAAGACAGTTACGTCGCAGCAAAAGGGCAATAAAAAAACACTCTACCGTTAGATAGAGTGTTTGCAGTAATTTCAATAATTTATTAGAATCTAAAAGACAAACCAGCACAAGCAATTGGAGTTCCAATTGCAATTTCAGCATGAGCTCCAATAGCTTTAGAGAAGAAATAACGCACGCCTAATCCCGGTTTAATACCAAAATTTAAAGGGGAGTTAAAATTGAATGCAGTAGTCCAATAAGGATTGCTATTACTATAACTATACTTGGTATTTCTGTAACCCGCACTAGTTAAAAAGTAGCAGTCAAAATTCTCATCTTTTACAAAATGGATATTCAAACGTACCATTGCTCTAATGGTGGTGAAATTGATCTTCTCTTCATATGTTCCTGTTACCCATGTATTCGTGTTAGAATCAAAATCGGTACTTTCATAATTACCAGAAATTGTAATACTACCGTAACCTCCCTCAACACCTAATCCAACAGTTTCGGTCATCATGTGCTCATAAACTAATCCAATAGGTCCTAAGGCCTTAAATTTAGTGTTTGAAGCATTGTCATTTATAGCATTCTTAAAAAGATCTGTAAAAACATTGTACCCGTAATAAATATTTACTGAGTTTTTACCTTTAGGTACAGCTCTTTCGCTTTGCGCTTGTACTGAATTTATCAATAACAGTAAAGCAACAATTTTAATTGTATTTTTCATATATGTCAAATATAACCAGAATTTAATTATATGCAAATTTCATTTAACCCATTTAACAGGATTGGAATAATGATTTAAGTCAGTTAAACTAAGTAATTAATGTAATTGGACTTAAACAGGCCTATTTGAAGCAATTTTGAAGTCCATAAATAATAATTATATTTATTAAAATTTTAACCTTATGAAAAACAATCTTATTAAAGTAATAGCATTATCAATATGCTTTGCGTTTCAATTAAGCGCTCACAATCCTCCGGAAATAAAGGAAACAAGTCCGCTTTACATTAAAAAAAATAAAGTAAACAAATCATCTGCCGACGCTGGTGAAAGAACTTCGAAACAAGTGATCAAATTAAATTTATCACAGTTGGCGCTTCGCAACATTTCGCTTCAATATGAATATGGCTTTCATAAAAACATGTCGGGAGCCTTAGGCATTAGTTATCTTATGCCACTTAAAATTCCTTCTGTTGTATTTGAACCGTCGGCAAATGGAGAGGGATACCAACTTCCAAAATTTAGTGGGTGGTCTGTTACCCCTGAATTTCGTTTTTACCCAGGTAAAAAAGAGGCACACCAGGCACCACATGGTTTTTACTTAGCGCCTTATATGAGATACTCAAAATACACATTGAGTGCTGACTACTACGATCTTTTGTCGAATGGTAATATGAGATTATATAAAGCCTCAGCTTCATTTTCGGGCATTACAGGAGGTTTAATGATTGGTTCGCAATGGATCATTGGTAAACACTTTTCTATTGACTGGTGGATCATTGGCGGTGGTGTTGGAAAAGGTAAATTAACGCTTGAATCAAAATCCGACGATCCAACTTTGAATTTATCTGCACAAGAACAAGCGGATCTTAAAACAGATATCAATACAAACATCGGTGAGTTACAGAATTTCTCAAACGGTACTATTAATATAGAAACAACCTCAAATTCGGCTAAAGCTACAATTAAAGGAATACCTATGACAAGCTATAGAGCCTTTGGATTAAACTTAGGCTTCGCATTCTAATTATAAATTATAATTAGGCTAACAACAAAAAAGCAGTTCTTTACAGGAACTGCTTTTTTACTTTAATACCGTTATAGAATAATTATTCAAATCGTAAACTCTCGATAGGATCTAATTGAGAAGCGCGCTTAGCAGGAATATAACCACTCACCAATCCAACAACCACACAAATGATGTAACCTGTAATCATCCAAAACCATGGTACAAAAAAACCGGTATCTAAAGCCATACTTATAAGGTTTCCAATAATGATCCCTAAAAGAATTCCTAAACTTCCGCCAAAGACACAAATAACAATACTCTCAATTAAAAACTGATTTTTTATAGTTTGTTGTGTAGCACCAAGGGCTTTTCTAATTCCTATCTCACGTGTGCGTTCGGTAACCGTTACCAATAAAATATTCATCAAACCTATAGCTGCGCCTAAAAGAGTTATTATTCCAATGATGGTGGCACCCATGGTTACTTTATTTAGATCATCAATAAGCATGCTTGCCAAACTATCAGATTTAGTAATAGTAAAATCATCTTCCTCAGTTGTTGTAACATGCCTGATCTTTCTAAACAATCCTCTACCCTCTTCCAAAACCATTTCAAGTTTACTAACATGCGTTACCATCACATTTATGGTGAAATCCATTTTATCACCACCAAAATACTGTCGTGCATTTGTGAGCGGAATGATGCAAACTTTATCTCCACCAAATGCGGCGCTGCTTCCTTTTGGTTTTAAAACACCTATGACCTTATATTTTAATGCACCAATAGAAATAATCTTATCAAATCCACTTGATCTGGGAAATAATAAAGCGTCAATATCTTTACCAATGATCACAATGTTCTTCCCGCTGTTTGCTTCTGCCGCAGTAAAATTTCTACCTTGTGCCAATTCATAACCTGAAGTTTGTAAATAATTCTCATCGGTTCCAAACACTTGAATGTTTGGGTTTGTTTTTTCTCCTTCCGATTTTAATCGAGCCGTTTGACTGGCTAATGTAGAAACTGAAGTTAAACAAGGCATATTGAACTGCGTTTTAAAACGCATAGCATCTTTATATGAAATCGGCTCAAATCGTTTTGCCTTTCGTCCGCGCTTACCAACCCTAACACCAAACTCTCCATTTCTTATAGTAAATGTGTTAGCGCCCATATCGGTAAAATTACTATTGATACCATTTTTAATAGCATCAATGGCTGTAAAGATGCCAACGAGTGCCATGATGCCGATGGCAATGATCAACATGGTAATGATCGCGCGCAATTTGTTCGACTTGATAGAATCAACCGCAACTTTTATATTATCTCGTAAGTTTAAACTCATATCAACATTCCGGCAATTGCGGCAGATAGATACGACGCCAATGTTCCACTGATCAATGCTCTAATTCCTAATTTGGCAAGATCTGCTCTTCGCTCGGGAGCTAAAGCACCAATGCCGCCGATCTGCATTCCCACACTACTAAAATTAGCAAAGCCACAGATGGCAAAACTTGCGATCACCAATCCTTTTTCGCTTAATGGTTTTGCAAGCTTATGAGTTAAAGTATCAAAAGCCACAAATTCATTGATCGTTAGTTTTTGCCCCATTAGCGAAGCTACTTGATCAATATCCTCTATTGGAACTCCCATAGCCCATGCAAATGGATAAAACACCTTCGAAAAAATGGCGTCCAAAGTAATTTGAGGCGAAATCAATCCTAATAAATAATTTACCAAAGCTATTAATGCAATAAATCCGATCAACATGGCAATTACATTAATAGAAATTTTCATTCCATCAGCCGCACCATGAGAAATTGCGTCAATTAAATTTGTGTGTTCTCGTTTTACTTCCAATGTTACTTTGCCTTGTGTTTTTGGAACTTCTGTTTCAGGATAAATTATTTTTGAGATCACAATGGCTGCAGGAGCCGCCATTAAACTGGCCGCTAATAAATATTCAACCTTTGCGCCCATGTTTACATACACAATTAAAATTCCTCCTGCTATACAAGCCATACTTCCAGCCATTGACGAAAGTAATTCGCTTTTGGTCATGGTACTTAAATACGGACGTATCATCACCTGTGCCTCCACTTGTCCAACAAATGCGCTTGCCACATTACTTAAAGCTTCTGCGCCGCTCGCGCGCATTACAAAATTCATCACGCGTGCAATAACAGCTACCAAACGCTGCATGATGCCAAAATGATAAAATATAGCTACCAATACACAAACAAAAATAATGGTGGCCGTAACTGTAAATGCAAACACAAACGTATGTGGAGTTCCATATGGTTTTGAAAGTCCATCGTGCGTATCGATCATCACTCCGCCATACACAAAAGATGCGCCCTGTGTTGCAAACTGTTCTATTTTACCCATGCCTCTTCCTAAGAATTCGAAAAAGCGCGTAACTAGAGGTACTTTTAATACCAACACTGCAATTAATATCTGCAAACCAAAACCGCTTATCACTAAACGATAATTAATAGCTTTTTTATTATTTGATAAAAGGAATGCAATTCCAAAGATCAATATAATGCCTATGATGCCGGTGAATCTTTCCATGTCTTTAAAAAAGATACAGCCAAATTAGTACTTTTTATCACAATCATACTTACCCTTTATGGAAAAAAAACAATAGGCACAGTTGTAACTAATTCAAGTGATTGTGATTTATAGTTAAAAAGGAGGAAAACATGAAGATTATAGCGATTTTAAGTTTAGCGATGGTGTTGTTTGCGTTTTCGATGACTAACACAAGTATCAATATGCAAGAGGCCATTAATAATGGCTCCATAAAGGTTAAGATAAAAAGTTTAGGCCAATATCAAGGAGAATCGGTGGTGATGGAGATTCAAAATTTAAGCAGACACGATCTAAATATAAAAGTTGAACCGGGACGAAAGTTGATCGCTGATAAGGAAGAATTTCAAGATCTTTTAGTAGTTAAACAGCAAGAGATTCTGGTAAAGGCAAATTCCAAAACAACAAGAAACATTGTAGGATACTGCTGCGAGAGCAGTGATGCTGGTCCAAAAAAAGATCTGGCATATAAAGTAAACACCATGGCCGATAGTAATTTGGTGAAGCTTGCAAACTACATCAACACCAATTACTCACAGTTAAGTTCCACCAGTGTGCAGCAGGCCATTTGGGCCGTGAGTAATAACCATGGAAGCGCAGCCATTTCTACATTAAGCGAAAAAGAAATGAGTTTAAAGAACTTGGTATGCACTATTAAAAACGAACCAATTCCTTGGTATGTGATCAAACAGCAAATTCATCAAACACCAAATGGCATGATCCATTTAACCAATGATAGTTTGTATGGAAAAATGGCTTATACAAATGGTGAATGGTGTTATTCTAAATTAAATATTTATGATACAAAAGATAATGCCGTTTTAATTAGCATTGGAAATTGGTTACAACCAGGCTCCAACACAATTTACAATGTGGCCATCCCAATTAAAAATTTAGGCAAGGGTAAGTACAAATTAACCCTCGAAAACGACAAACAAGTTTTTACACAAAAGGAAATATTGATCTAAGCGCAACGTAAAAACAACTAAATTACTGACAATCAGATGTATATAAACAATGAAAGATGTAACATTTTTTAATCAACATTTCTTTCGTAATCCAAAAAAAATTTTTTCTTTTGCAGGAATAATAAACTACTATGTATTGGACTTTAGAATTGGCAAGTTGGTTAGAGGATGCTCCGTGGCCTGCAACAAAAGATGAGCTTATAGATTTTGCGATGAGAACCGGCGCACCTATGGAAGTGATCGAGAATTTACAAGAAATGGAAGACGAAGGCGATAGTTATGAGACCATTGAAGATATTTGGCCCGACTACCCTACCAAAGATGATTTCTTTTTTAATGAAGATGAATTTTAATACTGCCCCGCTTATGCGGGGCTTTCTTTTTTATAGCCGTTTATAGAAGCAGAAACTACAGAGGTGCTTCGCATCACACGGAGTTTTTTCACAGAGAACACGGAGGATCAACTAAACGCATATAAACAGAAAACTTCGTTTTAATTCTCTGCGACCTCTGTGTAAACTTTTATGCAGCGTTAGCACTCTGTGGTTAATGACCTCTAAAACTAATCGATCGATTTTTTATTAAAGATAATATACCCAAAATGCAAGAACAGCGAAAATGGATTTTGGTTTTTATCGTAGTAATTCACACCAAATGAAAAAGGACCTAAGGGTGTATTATAAACTGCCGTTGCCGTGCCTATAAAATGATTATATAAAAAAGGCGTGCTGTAATCTGCATTACCGCTTGCATCCTTTATGATGGAGTTAAACGGTTGCATAAAATATCCTTCCACGCGAATATCAAAATTCTTAAATGGAGTAGTAATGAGTTTTATACCACCTGCCAAATAATTATGGGCTCTGTATGCATCAATAAAAAACGTTTGGCTCTCAGGTGTTGGATTAAATGCCGGTGCACTAAGTATGGAGCTTTCATAATTACTAAAAAAGGTTTGATTCGAACTCACAAACTCTCCAAATAAGCCTACTCTAAATCTCTTGAAAGTTTTTACGTACCCGTCAAAAGTGAATTTAAACTGAAGCCAAGGCAAAGCATATTGATTCTTAAAAGGCAAGGTATCAGAACCAACACTTGTATTGCCGGGATAATAACTTTCATTGCCCTCTAAAAATCTTGCTCGCGCATTGAACATCACACCTTCGGTAGCGTACATTTTTCTATTTAAGGTATTGATCCCATAATTTACTTGGGCATAAAAGTAATCAAAGTAGGTTTTATCCGTTGTATCTAACTTCGTGAAGTTATCTCGTTGGTAATAAAAATTACCCCACTCTGCTACACCACCTGAAACATCAAGTACAGATAAATTACCAACAGGCAAACCAACTTTTAACTCAGTGTATTTATCCTCTTGAATTAGATAAGCAGGTTTTAATAGATCATAAAACAAAATACTACTGTTAAAGTAATCCCAACGAGAATAAGTGGAGTTCGATTCTACAAAAAACGGGGTTCTTCCGGGAAAATCAAGTCTTAATTTCGCGTGGCCTCCGGAGTTTAGCTTACCTATATAACCATTGGCGTATGCCAGAAATCCGATCTTACCAATATGATTGTATTGCAATCCTAAAAAAGCTTCACTGATCGGTCGGTTAGAAATTAATGCGCCTACATCTACATAAAATGGTTTTTCCATCTTAGCGTTGATATTTAGTTCATACTTTCCGGTGATGCTATCTTGTATTACTGTAGGGTAAATGCTTTTAAACCTTTCGTCGGCTGCCAATCTAAAATAACGACGCTTTAACTGTGCGATGGTGAATTCCTTTTTCTTGAAAAATAAATTTCTTATCACATATTTTTCTTGTCTATCATTTAATCCGTTAACACTCACTTTGTCAAAAACAAATTCCTTTTCATTATAATGGCTCATGAATACTTTGCGCTTTTTTTCGAGTTGTAGCGTATCGGTCTTGCGCTTTATTTGAGCCAGTATTGCCGGAATATTTCTTACCGTTGCTGCATAACCGCTATCAATAAGTTTGCTAACTTTTTCAAAATTGAACATTCCCACATCACTCCACGGCTCAATTAATATTCCATTCTCACACACGGGTTGAAAATTTGTTTCACTCATCATGATATTCCTCAACTGAAGATAAAGATCATCGTCTTCAGGCGCCGCGGTTTTATCAGCCACATTAGATCCAATAATAAAATCGGGATTAAACTCATGATACATCACATCAGTTGGAAAATTATTATACAATCCTCCATCAAATAATAACTTATCGCTCACCTTTATCGGGCGCAAGTAGAAAGGATAACTCATGCTTGCGCGAACAGCGGTGGCCAGATCGCCCTTATTAAAAACAACACTTTTTTTTGTTTTGATATCAGAAGCTAAACAACGAAACGGTACAAGTAAACTATCAAAATTATTTTTAACCTTAGCTGAACTTGCCGAAAACGTTTCCATTAAAAAATAATCAATCGGAATAGAGTTGATCACGTTTGTTGGAAGATTTTTTAAAACCCCATCATTAGGATCTACTCGTAGGGTTAACCAAGAGCCGTAGGTATTTCTTTTCTTAAAATAATATCCGTACTGAAAATTAAGATCGCCATGTGCCGCATTCTGAAAAAAAGATGACCTTACTTTTTCTTCAATTTGCTTGGGGGTGTAACCAATAACGTAATAGGCTCCAATTAAACCGCCTATGGAGGTTCCTGAAATGTAATCAATCGGGATCTGATATTCTTCCAAGGCTTTTAAAACGCCAATATGTGCCAAGCCACTTGAGCCTCCTCCGCTTAAAACGAGGCCGATTTTTTGAGAAAAACCAAGGTTAAGGCTTAAAAAAAGGGCTAAAAAGCAATATTTTATCGATTGATACTTCAAAAGCTAAATCTATATATACAAAAGTAAACTTTATCTAAAAACTCCTATGCAAGATTGATATATTTATTTATATTCGCTTGCTAAATGTTAGCCAAGTGTTAAAATTCGTTTTTCAGAAAATATTATACGGGATCATCGTATTACTTGGCGTAATTACTGCAATTTTCTTTTTATTTAATGTACTCCCGGGCGATCCCGCAACCATCATGCTTGGCCAAAGAGCCAATAAAGATGCGGTTGAGGCTATTCATAGGGATCTTGGAACAGACAAACCACTTTTTACGCAATACATTCATTACCTGAACGATCTTTCGCCGGTTTCGGTGCATAATCATGCAGATAATATGAATTTATGGTACTTAAACCCTGATAAATACGACTGGACCCCACTGTTTACCGTAGGGAAAAAGAAGGTTTGCGTGCTCAAACTGCCTTATTTACGGCGAAGTTATATCACCAAACGAAATGTTTCTGAAATTATATTGGACACACTTCCAGAAACAGCGGTTTTAGCTTTTAGCGCTATCATTATCGCTTCCTGCATTGGTATTTTTCTGGGAATTATTGCCGCTATCAAGAAGAATAGTGCCTTCGATCGAATCACTTTCGTTTTAGCAACAGTTTTTGGAATGAGCGCACCCTCCTATTTGGTGGGTTTGATCATGGCCTGGTTGTTTGGTTACGTTTTAGCAGAATATACCGGTCTATCCGCCGTTGGTAGTTTGTATGATTACGATGAATGGGAAGGACAAAAATTAAATTTAAAGAATTTGATATTACCCGCTATTACACTTGGTGTTCGTCCCTTGAGTATTGTGATCCAATTAACCCGTAGTTCTTTACTTGATGTACTATCGCAAGATTATATTCGTACAGCCAAAGCAAAAGGCTTAACACTTTACAAAGTGATCACTAAACACGCGCTAAAGAACGCCCTCAATCCTGTTGTTACAGCCATTTCAGGCTGGTTTGCAGGTTTAATGGCCGGAGCTGTGTTTGTAGAAAAAGTATTTAACTGGAAAGGTATTGGTTACGAAGTTGTAGAAGCATTAAGCAAGAATGATCTTCCTGTTGTAATGGGCGCAACTTTAATTTTTGCAACAATATTTGTTTTAATAAACATTCTAGTTGATATCGCGTACGGAATTCTTGATCCTCGCGTAAGAAAAAAATAAGCATGAGTTTTAGACGAAAAATTGTTGCCGGAAATTGGAAAATGAACAATTCATTATCCGAAGCAATAACACTAGTGGATGGCATTATTGCGCACTTAGACAGGAACAGCATTGTTGAAGTGGTCATTTGTCCTTCTTTTGTAACATTAGCACCAATTCACGATCACATTAAAACAATGCCAAAAATTAAATTAGGCGCTCAAAATTGCAACGATCATGATTCAGGTGCCTATACCGGTGAAGTTTCTGCAAAAATGATCGCATCGGTTGGCTGTACATACGTTATTGTTGGACATAGTGAACGCAGAACCTACTTTAACGAGAACAACGAACAGCTCATGCAAAAAATGAAACGCGCTCTCGAAAACAAATTGCATCCTATTTTTTGTATTGGCGAAAACCTAGAAGAAAGAAACAGTGGAAAACATTTTGAGGTTGTAAAAGCACAAATAAAGAATGAACTGAGCGGTTTTTCGGTTTCAGAACTAAAAGATCTTGTTATTGCCTATGAACCTGTTTGGGCCATTGGAACCGGTGTAACAGCTAGTTCTGCTCAAGCACAAGAAATGCATGCCTTTATTCGTAACACCATCTCAGAATTATTTAATGCAGACTTTGCAAATGCTTTACCCATTTTATATGGCGGAAGTTGCAATGCGCAAAATGCTAAAGAATTATTTGCCTGCAAAGATGTTGATGGAGGTTTAATTGGTGGCGCCAGTTTAAAGGCAATTGATTTTTGTTCAATTGTTTCTTCTTTTTAGAGGCAGAAACCGCTAAGCGGCCTATGGCCTTCGCAAAGGTTTACGCAAAGGCCGCAAAGCCTGCCTGCCGGTAGGCAGGGATCACCTAAACGCATAAAAATATTAGAAGGCAAAGAAGCTACGCTTACGCAAAGAGCGTCTGACATTTCTAAATACAGTACTTTGCGAAACCGAAGGTCTTTGCCTCCTATTGGGTAAAGGTGGCAAAACTTAGCGACCTTTACGCCTCCTTTGCGAAATGCTTTAAGCATCTTTGCGGTTTCTGCCTCTAAAAAACGGTATATTTGTAAAATAAATGTCAAACTACATCGCCTATCATTTTAAAGTGCAACCACCGCA
>Ga0068872_10002224_pt1 | contig 15321 bp, 14 predicted proteins | sample NOAtaG_7_FD_66441 | JGI IMG/M metagenome (GOLD analysis project Ga0068872, IMG submission 66441) | Freshwater lake microbial communities from Lake Erie, under a cyanobacterial bloom - NOAA_Erie_Diel1S_2200h metaG | ecosystem: Environmental > Aquatic > Freshwater > Lake | place: USA: Ohio, Lake...
TTATTACAGGACTTAAGCCAAATTGAATGTGAGGTGTTTGAAGGTTCCCGTTCGCTGTTATTACTGTTCTAATGTATGGAGTAGAATTGTATAATTTGTCAACGGAATAGTATGTAAGCCCTTCGTTATAAACTCCGCCCAACATGGTTATTCTTAATTGAAGAGCTTTGTATTCAATAGGGTTGAAACTCAATTTAAAGAAAGGGGAGATACCTGTTGACTCGTAATTATGGTTATACTTTGGATATACTACTGATCCATGGGGACCACTATTAGAATTATAGGTGTCGTAAAAAGAAGTTTTTGCAATGCCCAATCCTAAGTTCATATCAAAGGAATCTTGAGAGAGTCCTTTCGAGTAAATGAATAAAAGAGGTATTAGAAAAGATTTATGCATTATTTAAAATTAGGCCTTCAACAACTCCTCCCAAAATTCGGCACCTCGCCTTGTATGCGGAATTACAATAGTTCCTCCAACAATATTGGCTACAGCAAAAATTTCGTAGATCTCTTCGGTTGAACAACCTTGCTCATGGCATTTTTCTAAATGGTATTTAATGCAATCATCACAACGTAATACCATGCTGGCAACAAGTCCCAGCATTTCTTTGGTTTTCACATTTAGAGCGCCTTCGCTATACGTTTGTGTATCTAAATTAAATAAACGCTTAATTACTAAATTATCTTTTCCGAGTATGACCTCGTTCATTTTTGCACGGTAATCGTTAAATTCCTTTACCTTATCTCCCATAAAAAATAGATTTAAATTTTTGCGCGTATCTTACCTTTCACTATAAAGGCGTTAGAAAATTCTACTTGAATTTTTTTCAAAGCTTCAAAAGCTTCAAGCTTAGTTTTATAATCGCCAACTAACACAACAAAATTCGGTTGCTGATATTCTACATTGGTTCCTACATCAGCAAACTTCGTCGAAAATTTTGAGCGAACGTTTTGAGCTACTTCTTTATCAATCCCAAAATGGATCTTAATGCGGTAACCATCCATTTCGCCATTGGTAAGTTTATGATATTCAGCTTTTTTTTCTATCAATTGGTCTACCTTAATTTGATTGCTATTTTGAGCACGAACATGCCCTATAAGCACCGTAAACACTACAAAAAGGCCTATTTTAATTGCGCGTTGAATCATCACTACAAATGTAAGGTAAAAATAGGGTTTATAGGTTTAATTTTGTTAAATTTGATGCTCGTATAAATTTATAAAATGGACAAATTTTCATATTTAGGAACCAGCGACGTAAATGCCATAGAAGAACTCTTTGCTCAATTTGTAAAAGACCCAAATTCGGTAGATAAAACCTGGCAAGATTTTTTTAAGGGATTTGAGTTTGCAAGAGCAGATTATGAGGCAAAACCAAAAACAGGATCACCTTCAAAATTTCAGGATAATGTTAGCAAAGAGTTTGCCGTACTTAATTTGATAAATGGTTATAGAGCTCGCGGACACTTATTTACTAAAACCAACCCGGTTAGAACACGTAGAAAATACAAACCAGGATTAAGCTTGGATGTTTTTGATCTAAGCCCATCAGATCTAGAAACAGTATTTGAAGCAGGAAGAGAAATTGAGATCGGCCCTGCAAAATTAAAAGATATTGTAGCGCATTTAGAACAAACCTATTGCCAAAGTATTGGTGTGGAATATACTTTTATTCGAAATCCAAATTTGCTAAGTTGGTTGCAAGAGCGAATGGAGATCTCAAAGAACATTCCCGTTTTTACAAAAGAAGAAAAAAGAAGTATATTAAAAAAAGTAACCGAGGCTGTTACATTCGAGAATTTTTTGGCAACTAAATTTGTTGGTCAAAAGCGATTCTCTTTAGAGGGTGCCGAATCTTTTTTACCAGCCATGAATTCGTTAATGGAACATGGTGTAAGTTTAGGTATTGAGGATTATATTATTGGTATGGCTCATAGAGGTAGATTAAACGTGTTGGCTAACATCATGAATAAACCAACCGTTGATATTTTTACCGAGTTTGAAGGCCGACCAAGCGAAGATGGTTTGTTTGACGGTGACGTAAAATACCACATGGGATATAGTAGCGACGTAACAAGCGATACCGGAAAACAGGTTCATATCTCTTTAACTCCAAACCCTTCACATCTAGAAACTGTTGCACCTGTTGTTGAAGGAATTACACGTGCGAAAATTGATGGTCGCCATAAAGGAAATCATCGAAAAGTATGTCCTATTGTGATTCACGGAGATGCTGCCATAGCCGGGCAAGGCCTTGTTTATGAAGTTGTACAAATGGCACATTTAGATGCATACAAAGTTGGTGGCACGGTGCATTTTGTGATCAACAACCAAGTAGGTTTTACTACAAATTATCATGATGCTCGCTCAAGTACCTATTGCACTGATGTAGCCAAAATAACTAAGGCTCCAATTTTCCACGTAAATGGAGATGATGTTGAGGCCTTAACATTGGTTGCAAAAATGGCAATGGAGTATCGTATGAATTTCCGCAAAGATGTATTCATTGATATTTTATGTTACCGTAAATATGGTCACAATGAAGGTGATGAACCTCGTTTCACCCAGCCATTGCTTTATAAGCAAATTGCCGTACATCCAAATCCAAAACAGATCTACGCAAAAAAATTAATTGAGGAAGGGATGTTCACCGAGGAAGAGATCAATTCAATTGAGAAGGCGATCAAAGATGACCTCGAGAGTAATTTAGCAGCGGCAAAAAAAGTTGAAAAAACAAAAGTTGCTTCATACTTGCAAGGCCAATGGAAAGGAGTGCAAATGGCAAAACCCGGAGATTTTGATCAATCGCCAAACACAGCCATCGATAAAAAAATATTTTTGGATCTTGCTACAAAAAGTACCGAACTGCCAAAAGATAAAAAGTTCTTTAACAAGATCGAGAAGTTGTTTGTTGATCGTCAAAATATGATCAAGAACGACAATTACGATTGGGCCATGGGCGAATTGATGGCCTATGCGTCTTTAATGAATGAAGGACATCATGTGCGTTTTAGTGGACAAGACGTGGAGCGAGGAACATTTTCTCATAGACATGCTGTAGTTAAGGTAGAAGATAGTGAAGAAGAGCACATCCCATTAAATCATTTGGGAACAGAAGGTAAACTTAATATCTACAACTCTCATTTAAGTGAGTATGCCGTTTTAGGTTTTGAATATGGATATGCATATGCCTCACCAAATGCACTTACAATTTGGGAAGCACAGTTTGGCGATTTCTTTAACGGAGCGCAGATCATCATCGATCAATATTTGTCAGCTTCGGAATATAAATGGAGAAGGATGAATGGTTTAGTTGTATTACTGCCTCATGGATATGAGGGGCAAGGTCCTGAACATTCAAGCGCACGCATTGAACGTTTTTTACAAATGTGCGCTGAGAATAATATGCAAGTAATTAATGCAACTACGCCTGCTCAGCAATTTCATGCTTTACGTCGCCAATTAAAAAGAGACTTTAGAAAACCATTGATCTGCTTTACTCCAAAAAAACTATTGCGCTATCCAAGTTGCGTAAGCGCTTTAAAAGATTTTACGGATAGCAAATTCCAAGAAATATTAGACGATCCAATGGCGGATGTTAAAAAAGTAACTCGCGTGGCATTTTGTTCAGGTAAGATCTATTACGATCTAATTGAACGCAGAGAAAAAGAAGGTGCAAACCACATTGCGTTTATTCGCTTAGAGCAGTTATATCCTTTTCCTCAAAAACAGATAGCAGCCATTTTAGCAAAATATACCAATGCACGCGAACATTTGTTTATTCAAGAAGAGCCTGAAAATATGGGACCATGGCGTTTTATTGATACCAACATGCGTGGCTTGAATTTGAAATATTTTGGTAGATCAGCTGCTGCAAGTCCGGCTACCGGATTTGCAAAACGTCATGCTGCCGAAAATGAAGAGATCATGCAAAACGTTTTTTCTAAAGTACTAGTAAAATAAAATAATTAGATTGATGTAAATCATAATTAAACTCCCGATAACTATCGGGACATAATTCAAAATTAAATTATATGGCAATTGTAGAATTAAAAGTACCTAGTCCGGGTGAATCAATTACAGAAGTAGTAATAGCACGTTGGATAAAACAAACCGGCGACGTAGTTGAAAAAGACGAAGTGCTTGCAGAAATCGATTCAGATAAAGCTACCTTAACTTTGAATGCGGAGGAATCAGGTAAGATAGAATTGCTTGCCGGCGAAGGAGACACTGTAAAAGTTGGTCAGGTAGTTGTAAAAGTGGATACATCCTTTAAGCCTGAGCCAAAAGCAAAAGTAGAAAAGGTAGAAGCTAAAAAAGAGGAGAAAAAAGCGGAACCTAAAAAGGAAGTAGTGGTTGAAAAATCAACTTCAACCTATGCAACCGGTACACCAAGTGTAGCTGCTTCAAAGATCATGGCAGAGAATGGGATCACTTCTCAGCAATTGAATGGAAGTGGAAAAGATGGACGCATTACGAAACAAGATGTATTAGCGGCTTTATCAAATGGTTTACCAAATGTACAAAGCGTTTTAAGTAACACCTGGAAAGGCGATCGCATTCAAGAGCGTAATAAAATGTCGAATTTACGTAAGGTAGTTGCTCGCCGTTTAGTAAGCGTGAAAAATGAAACTGCTATGTTAACTACATTCAATGAAGTTGATATGAGCGCTATTTATGATATTAGAGCACGCTATAAAGATAAATTCAAAGAAGTATATGGAACAAACATTGGTTTCATGAGTTTCTTTACCAAAGCGGTTTGTGAGGCCTTATATCATTATCCATCAGTAAATGGAATGATAGATGGCGAAGAGATCGTTCATCACAAATATTGCGATATTGGAATTGCGGTTAGCGCTCCAAAAGGTTTAATGGTTCCTGTTTTGAGAAACGCGGAATTAATGAGTTTAGCTGAAATAGAAAAGGGAATTAAAGATCTTGCCATAAAAGCACGCGATGGAAAATTAGCAATTCCTGATATGGAAGGAGGAACATTTACCATCACTAATGGTGGTGTATTTGGAAGTATGATGAGTACGCCAATTATCAATCCTCCGCAAAGTGCTATTTTGGGAATGCATAATGTTGTGGAGCGCCCAATGGCCATCAATGGAAAAGTAGAAATTCGTCCGATGATGTACGTGGCGTTAAGTTACGATCATCGCATCATTGATGGAAGAGAAAGCGTTGGTTTTCTTGTAAAAGTGAAAGAGATGTTGGAGAATCCGAACCGCATGATGTTTGGTGGTAAATTGCCGGAAGAGGTATTGTTAGGACTTTAAACTATTATAATGAAAGGACCCGATCAAAAAGATCGGGTTTTTTTGTGACTTTTTGATTTTTTTGGATTCATAGAAATGATGAGGTTTTTATTTATCATATGTCTTGGTTTTAATTTGTTTGGTCAAACCACCAAACTAGATACCGTTTTTAGTGATTGCGATGTTGCAAGAGTTATAACTATTGCGGGAAACAAAAAAGTTGGAAAAACGATGGCGCCCTTGGGGCCAGGACTGAAGAAAGAGATCGGAACTTCCAATGTTAAAGGACGATATGCTTTTGAAAAGGAGCATCATGTGGCCTGGTATAAATTGGTGATGGCAACAAGCGGGAAATTAATATTTGACATCATACCTTCCAAAGCTTCCGACGATTACGACTTTATGTTGTTTAAAGCAGGAAAGAATTTTTGCGACAGTCTTCAAAATCATAAAATTAAACCTATACGAGCTTGCATCTCTCGCGACAGGGAAGATATTTTTGGTCGAACCGGAATAAATTTGCTGGCAAAAAAGGAATTAGTAAATGAAGGTGTAGGAGATGCGTATTGCAAATACATAGAGGTAACTAAAGGTGAAATATATTATTTGGTTTTAGATAATGTTTATGAAGAAGGGGATGGACACACCATTCAATTTTCATTTGGCGAACGTGTTGAGATGAGAGGTGTAATAAAAGATGAAAATAACAAACCGGTAGAAGCTGAAATAACGCTAGTTGATCAAAAAGGCGATACTGTTTTGGTTGGAACAAGTAATAAAGAGGGTATCTACGGTTTTATTGCGCCCTTAAAAAGAAACGTGAATTATAATTTGAATTTTTATAATGAAAAAAGTTTTTCCTATAGTAAAGCGATTGAGATAAGCGATTCTGTTGAATTGAAGCACTTGGTATTTGTTCTTCCAAAATTAAAAAAGGGAAGTAAGCATTCTGTAGGTAGCATTAATTTTTATCCCGGCGAGTCAAAGTATCTCCCACGATCTATTCCTTCGATGATGAATCTATATAAGCTCCTTAAAAAGAACGAGCAATTAAAGATCATGATCATTGGACATTCCAATGGAAGAGATCGACCAGAAGAAGAATGGATCATTAATTTTACGAAAGAAAGAGCAACAGCTATCAGAAACTTTTTGATCAAAAAAGGGATTGATGGAAAAAGAATAGAGATCGACGGAAAGGGTGATCACGAAATGTTGTTTCAATTGCCTGAAGCCACAGAAAAACAGCAAGAGATGAATAGAAGGGTAGAAGTAATGGTGTTGGAGTATTAAGCCAAGATCTCTTTTAGTTTTTTGATCTGATCAGGAGTTCCCAATACAAATATCTTTGCTTCCGGAATGATCTCAGTATCTGCGCTTGGATTGATCACATACTTTCCATCACCGGTTTTAAAACCAATAATATTTGCGCCTGATTTATTTCTGATCTCAAGATCTTTTAAGGTTTTGTTCCTTAAATGTTCAGGGATATTACTAAAAGTTAGTTCTTCTAAGTTATTATTATCTCCACCTTGTGCAGTAACAAAATCAATGAATTCCATTACATCGGGTTTCATAACCAGGCTTGCCATATGCGCACCTCCAACTTTATCCGGCATTATAACATTATCAGCACCTGCAATTTTAATTTTGGTATCTGATCCGTCATCACTGGCACGCGAAATAATGGTTAACTTAGGATTCAAATTGCGTGCCGTTAATACAATGAACATATTATCTGCATCCACAGGTAAGGTTGTTATCAATGCTTTTGCTCTTAGCACACCGGCTTTTAGAAGAATTTCATCCTGAGTAGAATCTCCTCCGATCACAAGATCTTTAAAACGGTGATTGAGTGTTTCGGTAAGTTGCGGATTTCTTTCTATCACCACAAATCGCTTATCGTGCTTCTTTAAAACCTGAGCAGCCTGTCTTCCATTACGACCATAACCACAAATGATCACATGGTCTGTTAATTTTTCTATAGCTGAATTCAATTTTTGTTGTTTAAAAAGGTTATTAAATTCACCATCCACAACAAAGCGGGTGATGGCCGATACTGCATAAGCAAATGTACCAAAACTGGTGATAATTAAAAAACTAGTGAATATCCTACCTGCATCGCTTAAAGGGGCCACTTCTCCATATCCAACAGTTGCTACGGTAATAATGGTCATATAAAAAGCATCCAAAAATCGATAGCCTTCAATAGCAATATACCCTATGGTACCGATAATAATGAGCACCGACATCACAAGAAATGGAAGAACGAATTGCGCGAAAGGTCTTATTTTATCGTAAACACGCATGAGTTATTAAGCAAAAAGACAATAAAAAATAGCTGTTAATGTACTATATTTGTAAATATAAGAAGAACTGGTGAAAACTAAAACCGTAAAGAAGAATAAAGTTAATGTGGTTACTTTGGGATGCAGCAAAAACCTGGTTGACAGTGAGGTATTGATGGGGCAGCTAAAGGCCAATAAATTTGATGTTGAGCACGAAAGCGAGAATGATGATCATAATATTGTGATCATTAATACCTGCGGATTTGTAGATAACGCTAAACAAGAAAGTATTGATACTATTTTAAGATATGTTGACGCTAAAAAGCAGGGTACTGTAGAAAAAGTATATGTTACCGGATGTTTAAGTGAGCGTTATAAAGGCGATCTTGAAAAAGAGATACCGGATGTGGATGCATATTTTGGAACACGCGATCTTCCACGTTTATTAAAAACATTAAAGGCCGATTATAAACATGAATTGGTGGGCGAACGTTTACTCACCACACCAAACCACTACGCCTATTTTAAAATTAGCGAAGGCTGCGACAGACCTTGTAGTTTTTGTGCTATTCCATTAATGCGCGGCAAACATGTGTCGGTACCTATTGAAGAATTGATCAGTCGCGCCAAAACATTAGCTTCAAAAGGAACAAAGGAATTGTTATTGATCGCACAAGATCTTACCTATTATGGATTGGATATTTATAAAAAACGTGAACTAGCGAATGTGTTAGATCAGTTAAGTGATGTTGAAGGTATTGAATGGATCCGTTTACATTATGCGTTTCCTAGCGGATTTCCAATGGAAGTTTTGGATGTGATGAATAAAAGGACTAACGTTTGTAATTATTTGGATATGCCCTTGCAACACATTAGCGATAATATGCTCAAGAGTATGCGCAGAGGAATTACCAAGCAAAAAACAATTGATGTTGTAAATGAGATCAGAGATAAAGTTCCGGGTATAGCTTTGCGAACCACTTTAATTGCAGGATATCCGGGTGAAGCAAAGCAAGATCATGAAGAGATGTTGAAATGGGTAGAGGATACTAAATTCGATCGTCTTGGCATATTTACTTACTCTCACGAAGAAAATACACATGCTTATAATTTAAAGGATGATGTAAGTGAGAAAGAAAAGAAGCGCAGAGCTGATGAGGTAATGAAAGTACAGCAAGAGATCTCTTACCAAAATAATCAAACTAAAGTGGGAAAAACCTTTAAAGTTTTGGTGGATAGAAAAGAGGGCGAATTTTATATTGGACGAACAGAGTTCGATAGCCCTGATGTGGATAATGAAGTTTTAATTAAAGCAGATAACTCAAACTATATTTCTGTTGGCTCTTTTGTAAATGTAAAAGTAAACGAGGCGAGCGATTTTGATTTATATGCTGAAATCATCCTTTAATGGAATCAAAGCCTCGGTCTGATAAAACAAAATTTATTATCACTCTATTAAGCAGAGTAATTACTGCGCTGGTGGGAATATTCTTTGTTCCGATCTATGTAAAGCAAATAGGAATAGAGTCTTATGGCCTGATCTCTTTTTACTCAACCCTTGTTGGCACCCTTTCGTTATTAGATCTTGGTTTAAGCACTGCAATTAGCAGGCAAATATCAATAGATAGAACAGTTCGCAATGATCTAAAAAGCACTTACAACCTTATTTTTTCCGTTGAGGTTATTTATTGGTTTATTGCCTTAGTTCTAGGCGCAATCATAGTTTCTTGTTCTAACTTGATCGCAACTCATTGGGTAAATGCCGAAACGCTTACTGTTGTAACTGTACAAAAGGCGGTTATACTTATGGGAATTGTATTTGTTTTTCAATTCCCAATGAGTATCTATAATGGCGTTATGATCGGTTTCGAAATGCAAATTCAAAATGCAATTTTCAATGCGGTGTTTAGTGTGGTAAAAGCGGTTGGAGTTATTTTTTTCCTAATGTTCGTAGAATCTACAGTTGAAATGTATTTTATATGGCAAATTGCAATTACCATAATTTTTACCATGATCCTTAGGGTTTATATTTGGCGACCTGCGTTCTTGGCCAAGATCAAAACAAGATTCTCATTGGTCGAAATAAAAAAGATCTGGCGATTTGCGTTAGGGATGACAGGGGTATCATTAATAACTTTTTTTATTACTCAATTAGATAAAATTGTAGTGAGTAAAATGTTAACTTTAGAATATGTAGGATATTATAGTTTAGCTTTTTTAATTGCAAGTGCAATAAATCAGATCATATCTCCAATTCAACCTATTTTATTTCCAAAGTTAACGGGGTTAATTAGTTTAAATGATAATGCATCAATAGTCCATTTGTATCATCGTACTTCGCGCTGGGTATCAATCATTATATTTCCAATTGGCAGTGTGCTTTTTATTTTCTCACATGAGATTCTAATGTTTTGGACAGGAAACCCTCAACTAACCATAAATACATCTTCAATGTTAAAGGTATGTGCGCTTGGAAGTGTTTTCAATTGCATGATGTGGGTGCCATATTTGTTCATGCTAGCGAAAGGAAATACGCGTTTTACTTTTTATCAGAATCTGATCGTTGTAATTATTATGTTGCCCTTACTTTATTTTTTAATAAGAACGTATGGCGCAATTGGTGCTAGTTTTGTTTGGCTCATTGTGAACACAGGTTATGTGTTAATTTCAATTCCTATTTTCCATCATTTTTTTCTAAAAGGAGAGTTGCTAAACTGGTGTAAAAATGATGTAGCTCTTCCTTTGATCACATCAATAGCTCTAGTTTTAGGCGTAAAGCTTCTTCAGATTCAATACGACATTAAATTGAATCTACTTAATTGGTTGTTGGCGGTGATAGTTATTTCTTTTATATACAGTTTAATTATTCCTGAGCTAAGGTCAATATTAAAAAAAGCAATTCGCGCATGATAAGTAGTAAAGTGCCTTTAGTGAGTATCTTGATCCCTACTTATGATCAAAAACATGAGTATTTAAGGGAAAGTATTCAAAGCGCAATTGATCAAACTTATAGTAACCTTGAAATTATTATTTCGAATAATCATTCAACTAATGGTATTGAAAAAGTTTTTGAAGAATTTAATGATCAACGTTTAGTATATGTTAAGCCCGAAAAACATTTGGGACTGAATGACCATTTTAATTATGCAGCTTCAAAGGCCAAAGGTGAGTATATTTGCTTTCTGAGTTCCGACGACCTTCTTTTTAAGGGGTGTATAGAAAAAACGCTTTCACCTTTGATCACTCATAAGGAACTTGTTATGGCGTACAATGAAAATGCTATCATAAGTGCCGACGGAACCAAACAAGATATTATAAGAAAACTTAAGTTGCCTACTGGGGTATATGGCAAACATCATATCGCCTTACGAATGCTGAATAATACAGAGTATTGGATTATTGGAAGCATCATTAAAAAGGAAGCTTTTTTAAAGGAGCAATTTAATAGTAGTATTATTGCTGGAGATTGGGTTTTAGGTTTTAAATTATTAAAGTATGGAGGCGTAGCTTATGTTAACGAACAATTGGCTGCAATACGATTTCACGAAAGGGAGGGGAATAAACGCGATGAGTATAATGCGTTAAAGAAGGAACATTTTAAACAGGTTGTGAGTAAATATGAACAGATCATTAATGATAGCCAACTGCTAACTGCGATAGAATTAGAAAGAGAGGAAATAATAAGATATTTTGACGAGGCAATTATTATTAATGTTGTAATATTGTTGAGAGCATATAGGGCAAATGAAATACAGTTAAAAGATGCCATGGATCAAATAGTAACATATAAAAAGTACTCCAATAGTGCATTGCTTTTTAGTTTAGAGAGAAATTTCGAGAACAGATTAGGTCTATTGTTGACCTATATTATCGGAATAAAAAGGAGGCTTAGAAGGTTGTTTTTAAAAATGATCACTAAACATATTTATTAAGAAATGTATTCAATTAAAAAAATCATATATACGATATGGGATCTGCTAACTTTTAAAAGTGGACGTACTCGCAAGATCAGCGGATTTGAAATTAGATTGCCGCTAAGGTATGCTCGATACTATAATGATGGTTACGAGAAAGATACTTTTGAATTTTTCGAGAACATAGTTAAGCCAAATGATACTATCTTAGATATTGGCGCTCACATTGGATTGTTTTCTGTTTTCTTTTCAAAAAAGCTAAGTGAAAAAGGTAAGGTGATCTGTTTTGAACCTACGCTAGGTACATTTCAAATACTGGAAGAAACTATTAAATTAAATAAGTTAACTAACTGTAAATCTGTTAATGCAGCTATTGCCGAGAAAAGTGGCACTCTTAGCTTTAATTTAACTTCTAAGGATGGAGAAGGCTCAAACGCAAATAGTTTAGTTAAAACTGAACGAAGTATGAATACTACTGAAGTTAAGGTTTATAGTATTGATGACTTTAGAAGGAAAGAAAAATTGAATATTGATGTTTTAAAAATTGATGTGGAAGGCTATGAATTAAATGTATTACTAGGCGCAAAGGAAACTTTTCTTACTGATAAACCTTCTGGCATACTTGCCCTACATCCTGAAAGTATAGCAAAGCTTGGACAATCTCTTGACCAAATTTGGGACCTTATGCAAAGTTATAATTGTGTCATTGAATATCATGGAACACCAATATCAAAAACAGAGTTTTGCTCAAAAGAATTATTGTTTGACGTTGAATTTAAATGTGTGAAATGAACATTTTAATTTATTATCAAAGCCATTATCATACTGTTTTTTTGGAATCCCTTTGTGAAGGATTTCTTAAAAAGGGACATAACGTTCAGTTGCTAACTGCTTGCTCAAGGGGTCAACTTCATATGGAAATGGAGAAATTAGGCGCGAAATGCTATGCCTATTCACCTCAGTCTAGTAAGTTAACACATTTCATAAAGCAGTTTTTTTATCTCATAAAGTTTTGTCGTAAAAACAAATTCGATGTCGTTTATTCGCATTTACAGATGTCTAATTTAACGGCTGTGTTAGCACAGTTTTTTATTTCTTCAAAAGTTATACCTTGCCGGCACCATTCTAATGAGGTGAAATTGGCGGGAAATAAAAATGCAAATAGAATAGACAAAGTAATAAATTTTTTATCTAGGCGGATTATTGTTGTATCTAATGCTGTAAAAAAGCAAATGGTTAATCATGAAGCTGTTTCACCTAAAAAGATACATGTCATAAACCTAGGTTACAATTTCGAACTTTATCATAAACCCGATCTACAAAAGGTTAAAGAAATTCGGGAATTAATGAATTGTAAGATGATATTGATCGTTGTAAGCAGAATGACAGCGTCAAAGAGGCATATAGCTGCCGTCCAGGTTTTAAATAATTTGATAAAAAAGAATTTGGATGTAAAAATGATAATGATGGATGAGGGTGCAGAAAAAACAAATATTGTGGCATTTTTAAGAAATAATCATATTGAGGAAAAAGTTGTATTTACCGGATTTGTAAATAATACTATGAACTATATGGCCGCTGCCCACCTATTAGTACATCCTTCTATTACCGAAGCAAGCAATCAGGTAGTGAAAGAGGCAGCCTTGCTTTATAAGCCTGCTATTGTATGTAAAAATGTTGGTGATTTTGATGAGTATATTATCAATGAGAAAAATGGATTTATTGTAGATCAAAGTAATTTAGTAAGTGGAATGACAGAAGTTATAGAAAAATACTATAACAAAATGGAAGTTTTAAATAGCTTGGGATCAAAAATTCATGATACAGTTCTAGAAAGATTCGCAATTGATCCTGTATGCGATCAATATCTCAAACTTGCCAAATAGAATATGAAATCTCTATTTCTAAGATTAGTACATTATATTTTTAAGCTTCGCATCTTGGAAAATTTGCTGGTAAGCTTGATTCAAAAATCTACGGATAGAAGTTGGTTGATAAAATTAGCCCCCCCGAATACCTACTATAATCAACATGATTTGCGTTACTGTGATAGATATGGGATAACGTATAAATTATACTTGTATGATTATCAGTCGTGGCTACTTTACTATTTTTCTGAGAACGACTCTTCTTTTGGCGCTTTAAAGTATTTAAAAACAGGGGATAGTGCCATTGACGTTGGTGGAAATATTGGCCAAACTGCCTTAATGATGGCGAAGAAAGTTGGGCAAAACGGAAGGGTTTATAGCTTTGAACCATTTAAAAGGACCTTCAGTGCATTTAAAGATAATTTATCGTTGAATCCTAAATTGACTAATGTAATTTTAGAGAATTTGGCTCTCGGAGAAAAATCAGAAAAATTAAACATGTATGTTGAAAATATTATGAATTCTGGCAGTAATAGGATCAAACCACCAGGTAAAGTAGTCAGTTCCGAGGTTGAGGAGGTTTCCATTATTACACTCGACGAATATATAATCAATAATAGGTTGAATGAAATAAACCTTATAAAATCGATGTTGAAGGATTTGAATTAAAAGTATTAAAGGGGGCCCACATGGTTCTTAAAAAACATAGGCCTGATTTGTATATTGAAGCTAATGACACAAACTTGAAGGCTCAAGGAGATAGTTTAAAACTTATGAGCGATTTTTTTAAAGACAAATGGTTACACTATATTTAATGCTTCTAATGATATGGAATTGAATGGCGATTGGGAAAATAATTTTATGGGAACAGATATTTATTGTAAGATCATATAAACGTGGAGAGCAAAGAAAATAAGAAAGATGAAATCTTTTTCTCAATTATTATACCTACCTACAATAGGGCAAGTATCATTGCAAAAACTTTATTTTCACTCCTATCTCAGGAATATAAAAATTTTGAGGTGATCATCGTTGATGATGGTAGTACAGATAATACAGAGCAAGTTATCAAGAATATCGATTCAGTAAATGTCTTCTACCATAAAATAAAAAACAGTGAGAGAGGTTTTGCTCGAAATTATGGCGCTAAGTTAGCAAAGGGCGATTATATAAATTTTTTTGATTCTGATGATCTCGCGCTTCCAAATCATCTTTCAACCGCTATGAAAGCCATTACTGAATGTAAAGATCCGGAAATATTTCATTTGAACTATATAATGTTGAATGCTGACTCTAAAACAAGGGATAGTAACATAGGCAAACATTTATTAGCAAATAAGATCCTGATCAATGGAAATGTTTTAAGTTGTAATGGTGTTTTTTTGAAAAGAGAAGTTGCTTTAAAATTTCCATTCAATGAATCCCGTAAATTGTCAGTTTCTGAGGACTGGGACCTGTGGCTAAGGTTGTCAGCTCGATATAAGATATATCTGGTTTCAACTGTGACTAGTTATATTGTGAATCATGAAGCAAGAAGTGTAATGACTTTTAATGAACAAAAGCTGCTGGATAGAACTAATGAACTTCTTGCTAGTCTAAAGAACGATTCAACTTTTGTAAAGGCATACCCCAAGGCATTGAATGTGATCAATGCACACATGTTTTCATATATGGCACTTCATGCCGTATTGGATAAACAGAAAAGCATTTCATTTAAGTATTTAAAGCTTGCAATTAAAGTAAGATTTTCTGAAATTTTTACAAGGCGATTTCTTGCAACTATTAAACATCTAATTTTTTAGATAATTTAAAAAATCTTCTCTCTGCCAAAATAAAAAGTCTTATATTTAGTCGGACTTATATAGCGTAAATAATAAGTTTATTTAACGCTGGAAATTATAGAAGAATGTTAACCGGTTTTATCTTGTTTATTAAGAAATACAAAAAAGAGAGTTTATATTTTCTACTATTCGTTATAACATCTCTA
>Ga0068872_10002226_pt1 | contig 15316 bp, 10 predicted proteins | sample NOAtaG_7_FD_66441 | JGI IMG/M metagenome (GOLD analysis project Ga0068872, IMG submission 66441) | Freshwater lake microbial communities from Lake Erie, under a cyanobacterial bloom - NOAA_Erie_Diel1S_2200h metaG | ecosystem: Environmental > Aquatic > Freshwater > Lake | place: USA: Ohio, Lake...
GGCGGGCGCGCTCGGCGGCGAGCATGGTGTCGGGGGTGGCGGGAGGGCCGCGGAGGAGCTCGGCCATGGCGTCGGGCAGGGCGGCGGCGAGGGCGAGGGCGCCGACGTCGTGGAGGAGCCCGGCGGTGACGGCGGAGGCGTGGTCGACGCCCGGGCGAAGGCTGCCGGCGAGGTTGGCGACGACGAAGGCGTGGCGCTGCATCGCGGCGACGTCGAGCCCCGGCGGGAGGCGATGCCGGCCGAACACCTGGAAGACCTCGGCGCTCAGCACGAGCTTGCGGAGGAGGTCCAGGCCGATGAGGTGCAGGGCGTCCGAGGTGGTGACGACGCGGCGCGGCAGGAAGAAGCAGGCGGAGTTGGCGAGCTGAAGGACCTTGGCGGTGATCGCCGGGTCCTTGTCGACGATGGTGGCGATGCGGGCGACGGAGGCGCGCGGGTCGGTCATCGCGTCGGAGAGGGCGAGGTAGATGTCGGGCGCGGTGGGCAGGGCGTCGATGCGCGCGAAGGCGCGGCCGATGGTGGTCTCGCGGATCTGGCCGCGGACGGAGCGGGCGCGTTCGAGGTGGGGCTTCAGCTCTTCGTAGGCGCAGGGCTTGCTGAGGACGAGGTGCGCGACGGGCAAGGCGCGCGACATCGTCGTGCGGTCCATGTGGCCGGAGAGCACGATGCGGATGGTGTCCGGCCAGCGGCGGCGGACCTCGCCCAACAGCGCCGCGCCGTCCATGCCGGGCATGCGCATGTCCGTGACCACGACGTCGGCCGGGCGGGCGGCGAGGGCGGCGAGGGCGGCGTTGGCGTCGATCGCGGTGGCGCAGGTGACCTCCGCCGCGCGGTCCAGGCGCACGCGCGCGGAGAAGGCGTCGAGGATTTCGCGCTCGTCGTCGACGAACAAGACGTGGAGACTCACGCGGGGGCCTCGGGGCGCGGGGTGGGCGGCTCGAGCGGAAGGACGAGCGTGAAGGTGGTGCCCTCGCCGGGCGTGGTGGTGAAGTGGATGGTGCCGTGGTGGCCGTCGACCACGATGGCGCGCGCGACCGAGAGGCCCTGCCCGGTGCCGCGCCCGGGCTCGCGGGTGGTGAAGAAGGGCTCGAAGACGCGGGGTTGGATCTCGGGGGCGATGCCGACGCCGTCGTCGTGGATGTCGATGGCGACGCCGCGGGGCACGGCGCGGGTGCGGACGGTGACGCGGCCCGGGCGGCCGCTGTCGGCGACGGCCTGGGCGGCGTTGTCGAGCAGGTGGAGCAGCGCGACGCCGATCTCGGCGCCGTGGGCGCGCACGGGCGGCAGGGGCTCCAAGTCGGCGTGGACCTCGGCGACGGCGCGCACCGTGGGCCCCGCGAGCTGCAACGCGCCGCGGACGATCTCGTTGACGTCGGAGGGGACGGGGCGGCCCCAGCCGGGATGGGCGAAGACCTGCATGGCGCGCACGATGTCGGCCATGCGGGTGGCGCCGCTGACGGTGCGGGCGACGGCGCGCTCGACCTCGTCGAGCAAGGCGGCGGTGTCGACCTCTTCTTCGCGGGCGCGCATGGCGGCGACCGCCACGGGCAGCACGGGCTCGGCGGCCGCCCCGAGGCGGCGCCAGCCGTCGAGCAGCGCGCGGATCTCGGTGACCGCGGACTCGAGCAGGGAGGCGCTGTCGCGGATGAACTGGATGGGGCTGTTCATCTCGTGGGCGACGCCGGCGGCGAGCTGGGCGACGGCGCGCAGGTGAGGGTCCGGGGCGGCCGGGTCTGGCGCGAGGGCGGCGGCGTCGGGGGCCCGCCGCAGCACGAGGACGGTGCCGCCGTCGGAGAGGGGCGCGGCGTGCATCCACACGGCGACGACCGCGCCGACGCGGGTGCGGAGGGCGTGCTCCATGCGCACGGGGCCGGCGAGGGGGCCGTCGGCCCACGGGAGGGGGCGGAACGGCGAAAAGAGGGCGCCGGCGTCCATGCCGATGACGCTGGGGAGCGGGCGCTCGACGAGGGCGGCCGCGGCGCGGTTGGCCTCGCGCACCTCCCCCGTGGCGCCGAGGCGCACGACGGCCTCGGCGCTGAGGCCGAGCAGGACCGGCCAGGCATCGCCTGGGGTGGCCGGAGCGGGGGGAGCGGACGTCAAGGGGAGGCGAGGGTGCCCGCGTCGGGCGTGGCGGCGTTGGCCGCGGCGGTGGTGGCGTCGGCGCTGCCCACCGCGAAGCCGTTGAGGCTCAGGAAGTCGAGGCGGATGCGGCCGGCCCCGCCGTCCCCGCCGTAGTTGCCGGAGACGGCGGCGCTCTCGGCGCCGAGGCCGCCGACGGCCGAGAGGGTGGCCGCGGCGAGCGAGAGCTCGTTGGAGACCAGGTAGATGGAGCCGCCGGCCCCGCCGCCGCCCGAGCCAGCCTCGGAGGCGGCCGCGCGGGCGCAGTAGTCGTTGAGCGCGCCGCAGCCGCGGGCGCCGTCCACGCCGCCGACGTCCACGGCGCCGTCGACGTTGAGCACCCGGCCGCGGATGAACACGATGCCGCCGCCGTTGCCGCCCGCGCCGCCGATGCCGCGCTCGCCGGCGGTGTCGAGGGCGCCCGCGCCGCCGCCGCCGCCGAAGTAGAGGCGGTTCATCAGGTCGTTGCCCTCGGTGCTGCCGCCCGCGCCGCCGCTGTGGAAGTCGGCGTCGCCGCTGGTGCCGGTGGTGCCGTGGCCGCCGCCGCCGCCGCTGCCGGTGCAGTCGGAGCACGCCGCGGCCGTGGCGCCGCCGCCGCCGCCGCCGTTTTGGGAGGCGAGAATGGACTTGTCCCCGCGACCTTCGATGCCGTAGCCAGCGCGGCCGGAGCTGTCGAAGAGGGTGTTCTCGTCGCCGCCCTCGTAGCCGGCGCCGCGGGCGTCGATGGTGCCGGTGATGTCCACCGTGCCGGTGGCCAGGAAGGCCACGACGCCGCCGTAGTCGCCGTCGAAGGGGCCGGCCGTGAGGCGCCCCGTGAGGGTGAAGTCCGTGAACTGCGGGACGCGGACGAGCGCGACGCTGTGGCCGGCCAGGGCCGTGTTGTCGGGGCCGAAGGCGGTGGTGACCTCGTCCACGAGGGTGACCTCCCCCGCGCCGACGGCGGCGACCTCGCTCAGCAGGGAGTTGCCCACCTGGTCGAACTCGCTGCGGCGCCCCTGGAGACTGATGACGAGCACGGCATCGCCGGGGGCGAAGGCGGTCGGGTCGTCCACGGTGGCGACGCTGCCGGCGAAGGAGAGGACCTTGGTGCAGGCACCGCCGATGTCGGTGAAGGTGGCGTCGGCGAAGGTGCCGGCGCCGTCGATGCCGGTGCCGAAGAGCAGGCCCTCGTCGATGGCGCCGTCGCAGTCGTTGTCCTGGCCGTCGCCGATGCCGGTGCCGGCCCCGCCGTCCTCGGGGGCATCGGGCGCGACCGCGGCGTCGCTGTCGTCGCAGTCGAGGTCGTTGCCGACGCGGCCCGGCGGGCGGGCGCACGCGAGGGATTCGTCGGACGGATCGCCGTAGCCGTCGCCGTCGGCGTCGGCGTACCAGGGGCTGACCTCGAACTCGGACGGGTCGTCCACGATGCCGTTGCAGTCGTTGTCGGCAAAGTCGCACACCTCCACGCCGCGCGGGTGCACGGCGGCGTCGGCGTCGTCGCAGTCGCCGTTGAGCTGCGTGGAGTGCGTGTCGCTGGGGAGGCAGGCCTCGGTGCCGGAGGCGTCGTCGCCGAAGCCGTCGCCGTCCGTGTCGGTGAACCAGAGGGTGGTGAGGCCCTCGTCCACCGTGCCGTCGCAGTTGTTGTCCTTGGCGTCGCAGCGCTCGACGTTCTCCGGGTGGACCGTCGGGTCGGCGTCGTCGCAGTCGGCCCCGGACGCCCAGCCATCGTTGTCGGCGTCTTCGCCGCCCGTGTCGTCGCCGGTGCCACCGCCGTCCTTGCCGGAGCAGCCGAGGCCGGTGACCGCAAGCGCGAGGGCGATCAAGGACAAGAACGGCGAGATGCGCATGGAAGCCTCGGAGGATCGGGGACGCGAAGCCCCTATTCTACACAGGCGGGGCGGCGCCACGCAGAGGCTGGATCCGGGAGGCTCCGGGGGTCCGCGCTTGACGCCGGGCCGCGGCCGTGCTTGGATGCCAGGGCCATGCGCGTCGCCTCGCTCTCCTCGCTCGCCCTGCCCGTCGCCTGCGCGCCCAGCGTGGCGCCGGTCGCCCCGCCGGGTGAGGGCGGCGCGGTCGCGGCAGGGGCGCCGGCCGCGGCAGGGGCGCCGGCCGTGGCCGCGGCGGGCACCCCGCGCATGAGCCCGGACGGTCGGGTCTTCACCTGCGTCGCCGATTCCGCCTCTCCCACGCGCGGCGTCTGGTCGGTGTTTGGCAACGCCGACATCCCCGATTCTCCGCCCGACTGCCAGCCGGGCACCGCCGAGTCTCGCTTCTACGACCCCGGGGCGGCGCCCGCGGCGGCGTCGGGCGCGCCGTCCGCCCCCTGCGCCGTGGGCTGGCTCGGGCTGGTCCCGGGCGATCACCCGACGCCCTTCGCGGGGATGGTCGCCGAGGCCAACCGCACCGTGCTGGCCGGGGCCAGCGCCATCGTCGTGCACAGCCGCGGGGATGGCGGCACCTACCGCCTGGAGATCACGGACGAGGGCTACGCACGAAACGCCGCCGGGCGCGGCTGTCGGGACCGCGTGCACGACCTCCACGGCGCCTTCTTCACGTGCGGCGCGGGGCTCGACGCCCAAGGCGCCGCGTCGGGGGCCTGGGTGCGGGCCGTCGTTCCGCTCACCGCGCTTCGCCAGGAGGGCTGGGGCGTGCCGGCGCCCCTCGTCGTGGCCGAGGCCGTCAAGGTGCAGGTCACCACGCGCACGGCCGACCAGCCCTTTCGCTGCGAGGTCGCCCTGGAGGCCCAGCCCGGCGCGGCCACGCCCGCGGTGGCTGCGGCGGCTCCGGCCCCGGCGGCGGCCCCAGGCGCGTCGCCGGCAGGCAGCTCCACCCCACCCGCGGCGCCGCCCCGGCCGGCGCCGGCTGCCGTTCCGGCGCGGCTGCGCTAAGGTTTCCATGCACCTCCGCGAGATGGACGGCCCATGATTTCGGCGCTCGGGCTCTTTTTGGTTGCGGGCGTGGCCCAAGCGGGCTCCGGCCCTTGGGTCATCTCCGAAGGCGATGCCAGCGTCTACATCGGCGCCGAGGTGCAGCGGCTCACGCGCCTCGCCACCGGGGACGGCGCGTGGTTCGGCGAGGGGCAGGGCAAGGGGCCCGACGGCGGCGTGATCGATGTCGACTCCGGCATCGAGTCCACCTTCGTCAAGTTCATCCCGACTTTTGGCCTGCGAGACCGTGTGGAGCTGGAGCTGGACCTCCCCTGGGCGCGCGTGGAGGCCAACCGGGTCGACGGCCCGGTCTGCACGGCGCTGCCCCTCCAGCCCTGCGCCACCACCGAGGGCATCGGCGTGGTCGGCGGGCGCGTCAAGGCCCTCCTCCTCGACGAGCTCTCCGGCAGCCCGGTGAGCGTGGCCGCGGGTGGGGCGCTGCGGGTCGGCACCTTCACCAACGAAACGCGCGCGCGCATCACCAACCTCGGAGAAGGAACGACAGACCTCGGTCCATTCTTGGCGGTCGGGCGCAGCGGGGGGCTCTCGGAGGGCTACTGGAGCGCGTGGGTCGAGGGCGCTTGGCGGCACCGCTTCGCCAACACCGAGGCCCCGGACGGCACGCCGGTCCCGGGGGACGAGTTTCAGGTTGACGGCGAGCTGTTGGCGGGTGCGCGCCCCTGGTGGAGCGCCGGGCCGGCCGTGACCTGGTACGCGCGGCCGGACGGCGTGGACTTCGGCGCGGGCGACCTCGCCGACATCGACCGCTTCGGCGCGCTGCGGGTCGCCAACGTGCGGGCCGGCGGAAAGCTCATCTTGCGCTCCTCGGGCACGACGAGCTTCGTGCTGAGCGCGCTCGGCACGGTCTACGCCCGCAACAACCCGGCAGATCTCTTCGCCATCGGCGCCGGCGTCTCCTACCACCCGAAGGCGCGCTGACGGTGCTTCAACCCGGCCAAATCATCGATCGGTATGAGGTCGAGGCGGTCCTGGGCCAGGGCGGGCTCGCGCGGGTGTACCGCGTCCGGCACCGCGCCCTCGGCAGCGTGCACGCGCTCAAGCTGCTCACCCTGCCGGGAAGCCGCGTGGGCCGCCGCCTGCTGCGCGAGGGCCGCATCCAGGCACGGCTCGTTCACCCGCACATCGTCGCCGTCAGCGACGTGGTCGAGCACGACGGCAAGGCCGGGCTCCTCATGGAGTTCGTGGAGGGGTGGAGCCTCGAAGAGGCCCTCAACACCCGCGGGGCGCTGCCGCTCGACGAGGCGCTCGGCCTCTTTCGCCAGGTGCTCGCGGGGGTGGCGGCGGCCCACGACGCCGGCGTGCTGCACCGGGACCTCAAGCCCGGCAACATCCTGCTCCAGCCGACGACGGGCGGCGTGCTCGCCAAGGTCACCGACTTCGGCATTGCCAAGTGGCTGCTGGACGGCGAGGAGGGCACGGGCGGCGACACCCTGCAGAGCGACCTCCTCGGCACCCCCGGCTACATGGCCCCCGAGCAAGCGAACGACCCGTCCGCCGTCGACGCGCGGGCGGACATCTTCTCGCTCGGCGTCCTTCTGTACGGCATGGTGACGGGGCGCCCGCCTTTCGGCCGTGGCTCCTTGGGAGATCTGCTCGCCCGGGCCGAGGCCGGGGCCTTCCCGGCCGTGCGGGTCGTGGCGCCCGCCGTGCCCGAGCCCGTCGCGCAGGCCATCGAGCGCTGCCTCAACCCGTTCCCGGCGGAGCGCTTCCCGGACTGCCGCGCGTTGGCCGAGGCGATCTACGGAGACGCCGCGCTGCCCGGCGCCGCCGAGCCGCCCCAGGCCGTGCGCTTCACGCTGTCGGCCCCCGCCCCCACCCCGCGGGATCCGACCGCGGGCGGCCCCGTGAGCGGGGGCGCCTCCGGGGCCGCCTCCGCGAGCGGGTCAGCGGGCAGCACCTTGGTCCCTGGGTTTACGGTGGATCTGTCCGCGGCGGGTCCGAGCGGGCCCGACGCAACGACGGCGGACGGCCCGGCGGTTGCGGCGTCGCGGGGCGGTGGACGGGGTGCGCGCGTGGCCGCGGGCGCGGTCGTGCTGCTCGGCGCGGGCCTGGCGCTCTGGGCCCTGCGCGGCGGGGACGGCCCGCCGGCCCCAGGCCCGGCGGCTCCGGCGGTCGAGGCGGCGGCGCCCCCGAGCGACGCCTCCGCCCCCCCGGGGGGCTCTGTCGGGGCGGCCGAGGCCCCGGCGCCAGAAGGCGCGCCTGCGCCGGGCCCGGATGGCGCGGTGGCCGGCGGCACCATCGCCGCCCCCGTTGCCGAGGCACGCCCTGCGCGTCCCGGGCCCGAGGCCCCGGGCGCGGCGTCCCAGGCCGGCCCCGCCGCGGCGCCCGCCGGCGCGCAGCCCTCGCCGGAGGCCATCGCTGACGCCCGCGTCTCCGATGACGGGCCGCCCTCCGCGGCGTCCACGGCGGCCCCCGAGCCCCCGCGCGCGCCGGACCCGCCGCCCGCAGCCGCACCGCCCGAGGCCCCGCCGCCCGCTCCGCCGGCCGTCGCCGGCACCTGGCAGGGCCGCCTCGATGGCCGCGCGCTCCTGGTGCGCATCGAGGGCGGCGGCGCGCGGGTGCGGGCGTCCTTCCAAGTCCAGCAAGGGGGCAACTCCATCCAGCGGGTCGAGCTGGTGGGCGCAGTCGGCGACGACGGGCGGCTGCGCCTCGCCGAAGAAGACGGCGCTGGCTGGGTCCTGGAGGCGCAGGTCCAGGGCGGCAGCCTCGTGGGCACCGCCCGCAACGGCCCCCGTAGCCGCCCGCAGGCGTGGACCGCCCGCATGGAATAGTCCCGGATGGCGGTCGGGGGCGCCGACCCGCCACCCTCCCCGCGGAGCCTCGATGCGACGCCTGCTCGTCCCCTTCCTCCTTCCGCTGTGGCTCGGGTCCTGCGCCGGCCGCCCCGACGACGGCGATACGGGCGCCGCAGACGCCGATGGCGACGGCTTCGACACCCGCACCGATTGCGACGACGGCGATCCCGGCGTGCGGCCCGGGGTGGCCGAGGTCTGCAACGGCCGGGACGACGACTGCGACGGCGTGGCGGACGGCCCCACCTCGACGGACGCCCCGACCTGGTACGCCGACGCCGACGGCGACGGCTTCGGCGCCGCCCCGTACCCGCGCGTCGCCTGTGCGCAGCCCGAGGGGCACGTCGACAACCCGCTCGACTGCGACGACTCCACCGCCGCCATCGCGCCGGGGGCGGACGAGCGCTGCAACGAAGCAGACGACGACTGCGACGGCGAAGTGGACGAGGACGCCAGCGGCGCGCCCACCTGGTATGCCGACGCCGACGCCGACGGCTACGGGGACCCGGCGGCCGCCACCGCCCAGTGCAGCGCGCCCGCGGGCGCCGTGTCCAACGACGACGACTGCGACGACGGCGCCGCCGCGGTCCGCCCGGGGGCGGACGAGGTCTGGTACGACGGCGTCGACCAGGACTGTGACGGCAGCTCCGACTTCGACGCCGACGGGGACGGCTTCGACGCCGACTTTGCGGGCGGCGCGGACTGCGCCGACGACAACCCCGTCTACAACCCGGACCGCCGGGAGTCCTGCAACGGCATCGACGAAGACTGCGACGGCATCATCGACGACGACGCCTGGAACGCCCGCGACTGGTTCCAAGACGCCGACGGCGACGGCTACGGGGATCCCGCGGTGGTCCGGGAGGCGTGTGCCTCCCCCGGTCCCGGCTGGGTGAGCAACCGCGGGGACTGCAACGACGCCGACGCCACGATCCGGCCGCTGGTGGACGATCCGCCTGGCGACGGCATCGACCAGGACTGCGACGGCGTGGCCGCCGCGCCGCGCGTCCCCCCGATCGGGCGGTGGGGCTAGCCATGTCGGTCGGCCTGCCGCTCCCGGCCCTCGCCGAGCTGCTGGTCTCGCTGCGCGCCCACGGCGCCTCGGATCTCTTCCTCCTCGAAGGCCGGGTGCCGCAGATGCGCGTGGACGGCGCCCTGCGCCCGGCGCCTGGCCATGGCCCCACCACCCGCTTCGAGCTGGACGCCTTCCTCGCCCTCGCGCTCACGCCGGCGCAGCGTGAGGCCTTCGCCACCGACGGGGACCTCGACTTCGGCTGGTCCGCCCCCGACGGCGCGCGCTTGCGCTGCAACCTGAGCCGCCAGCAAGGGCGGCCCGCGCTGGTCGCCCGCCCGGTCCCGTCGGGCGCGCTGGCCCCGGCGAGCCTCGGCATCCCCGCGGAGGCCGTGGAGTTCGCCGGGTTGAGCCGCGGCCTCGTGCTCATCACGGGCTCCACCGGCTCGGGCAAGTCCACCACGCTCGCCGCGCTCGTCCACCACATCAACGAGACGCGCGCGGCCCACGTCGTCTGCGTGGAGGACCCGATCGAGTTCGTGCACACGGACCTGCGCTCCCGCGTCGTGCAGCGGGAGGTCGGGGCCGACACCCGCTCGTGGTCGCGGGCGCTGCGGCAGGTGCTGCGGCAATCGCCAGACGTCATCGTCATCGGCGAGCTGCGAGACGCCGAGGCCATGGAGGTCGCCATCCAAGCGGCGATGACCGGCCACCTCGTGCTCGCCAGCCTGCACACGACCGACGCGGTGCAAACGGTGCAGCGCCTGCTCACCGCGTTCCCGGAGGGGCGCCGCCTCGAGGTCGCCCACGACCTCAGCCTCTGTCTCCGCGGCGTCTTGAGCCAGCGCCTCGTGCCGCGCACCGCCGGCGGCCGCGCCCTCGTCTGCGAGCTGCTCACCGTCACGCCCGCCGTGGCCCGCCTCCTGCGCGAGCAGCGCACGGACGACCTCTCGGACTTGCTGCGCACCCTCGCCGGCCCCGGGCTGCGCAGCTTCACGGCGAGCCTGCTCCAGCTCCACCGCGCCGGCGAGGTCAGCTACGAAGCCGCCCTCGCCGCGTCCACCCAGCCCGAGGAGTTCGCGCTCGCGGCCCGCGGCATGCGCACCGGCACCGCTCGCCTCACGCCGGACGAGGGCCTCGCCGACGAGGGCCTCGACATGCGGCGGCTGCTGCGCGCGGTGGACCACTACCGCGCCTCGGACCTCCACCTCGCCGTGGGGCGCCCGCCCATCCTGCGCATCTCCGGCGTGCTCGAGCCGCTGGGCGACCGGGTGCTGACCGACGCCGACCTGCGCACCCTGCTGCTCAGCATCCTGTCGGCCCGGCAACGCACCACCTACGAGCTGGAGCGGGAGATCGACTTCGCCCTCGCGGTGGACGACGGCCGGCGCTTCCGCGTCAACGCCTACTTCCAGCAAGGGCGCATGGCCGCCGCCTTCCGGGCCATCCCGAGCGTCGTGCCCCGCCCGGGCGATCTCGGCATCCCCGAAACCCTGCTCGAGCTCGGCACCCGGCCCCAAGGGCTGCTGCTCGTGGTCGGCCCCACCGGCGCGGGCAAGTCCACCACCCTCGCCTGCCTCGTGGACCGCATCAACCGCACGCGGTCCTGCCGCATCCTGACGGTGGAGGACCCGATCGAGTACGTTCACGCGAGCGTGATGGCCACGATCGACCAGCGCGAGGTCGGCGCCGACACCGGCTCCTTCTCGTCGGCCTTGCGCTACGTGCTCCGCCAAGACCCCGACGTCATCCTCGTGGGCGAGATGCGCGATCTGGAGACCATCTCCGCCGCCATCACCGCCGCCGAGACGGGCCATCTCGTGCTCGCCACCCTGCACAGCAACGACGCCGTGCAGGCGGTGGACCGCATGATCGACGTCTTCCCCAGCCACCAGCAGGCGCAGATCCGCGCGCAGCTCGCCGGCGCCCTGCTCGGCGTCGTGAGCCAGCGCTTGCTCGTGCGGCGCGACGGCACCGGGCGGGTCGGCGCCTTCGAGGTCCTCGTCGCCACCAGCGCCATCCGCGCGCTCATCCGGGACGCCAAGCTCCACCAGGCGCGCTCCATCATGGAGGGCGCCCGCCGCGACGGCATGATCACGATGGACCACAGCGTGCGCGAGCTCTTCGAGGCCGGGCGCATCACCTACGACGAAGCGCTGCGCTACCTCACCAACCCGCGGCTCATCCCGGCGCCCATCGGCGGCGCCGCGCCTGCCGCCCCCAGCCCGCCCGCCCCGCCGTCCGCCCCGCCGCCCGCCGCGGCGCCTACTCCCGCCAAAAAGGGCTTCTGGGGATGATTCACCGCCATCGCTTCGCCGTCTCCATTCTGGCGGCCGTGGCGGCGCTGCTCGCGTCCGCCTGCGACCCCCGTCCATCCCCGGGGGACGGCCTGGCCCCCGCGCCGCTCGCCGCCGACACCGGTGGCCCGCCCGCGCCCGCGCCCGCCCCACCCGTGACGGACCCACCCCGCACCCTCCGCGGCTTCACGCAGGAGTGCGGCGTGGCCCTCGGGCCGGTGCCCGGCTTCGACTGCATGGAGGACGCGGTCGAGGTGCCCATCACCATCGGCGGCGTCCCGGTCGGGCCCGCCGACGCCCGCGACGACCTCCGCTGCGACAAGCCGGTCATGCTCACCGGCAACTGCATCGCGTACTCTCGGGTCGGCCACAAGACGGGTCGCACCTGGGACGGCCGGGAGGACCCGGACGTCGACTGGGTCTTCACGTGCCGCCGCAACACCGTGTCCCCGGGGCCGACCGGCGGGGTGTTCGGGGACATCGCGATGATCGGGCACCGCAAAAGCACTGGCGAGACTTGCTTCTTCCAGGCCTTCCCCACAGAGCCCTGGACCCGCGCCCCCGCCCCGCTCGAGCCGCCCGAAGACACGCCGCCCGGCGCCCCGACGGCCGAGGCGTTCTGGCTTCCGCCCGGCAGCACCGCCGGCATCGCCTGCCACCGCTGCCACGACAACGACCCGTGGATCCACTCCCCGTGGATCGATCAGGCGCGCCACCCGCTCGACCCATCCCGCACCCTCGTCCCGCCGGGCGGCGGGCGCGACGCGCCCTACGTCGTCGTCGGCCGGGCCTTCCGCGCGTGGGAGAAGGACCTCCGCCACCTCAACCCCGCCGGCAACGGCTGCGTGGCCTGCCACCGCATCGGCACGGGCGGGACTTGCGGCGCCTTCGCGCGCTACAGCACGGGAGATGCCGGCTTCTACCCGGTCAGCGACAGCGCGGCCGCCTTCCCGGCGAGCCACTGGATGCCCCCCGGCGCCGCGGGCACCGAGGCCGCCTGGGACGCCGTGTGGGGCGACGACATCGCCGAAATCATCGCGTGCTGCGGCAATCCGGGCGATCCAGCCTGCGGCACCGAAGCCATCCCCACCGCCCGCCCCTGAGGCCGCCGCCCCATGTTCCGCCCCAGCGACGAGCCGTGGACCGAGACCCGCCTCGCCGAGCTGGCGCCCTACGAGTTTGACTTCCAGGAGTTCAAGTCTTCGGGCTGGATCTGGGACGGCCGGGAGCTGGCCGGCGGCTTCCACGACGCCCTCTCCAAGCAGGTCGGCGCCTTCGCGAACGGCGCGGGCGGCGCCATCTTCCTGGGCATCGACGACCACGGGCGCATCGACGGCGGCATCCCCGCCCGCCTCAAGCCCGGCGGCACCCGCTCCTGGCTCGAGGACATCATCCCCGGCCTCGTCAACCCGCGCCTCGGCCGCTTCAACGTCTTCGAGGTCCCCGCGGGCGCGCCCGGCGCCACCCTCCTCCGCCCCGACCACGCCGTCTACGTCGTCGAGATCCCCGCCTCCGAGGACGCGCCGCACCAGTCCATCGACCACCGCTATTACCTGCGCATCGCCGGGAAGTCCCGTCCGATGGGCCACGTCCACGTTCAGGACGTCCTGCGCCGCAGCCGCCACCCGCAGGTCGAGCTCACCCGCGTCGGCCCCTACGGCCCGCCCGAGCGCATCACGACGGACCCGCGCGGCCCCAAGGTCTTCATCGGCTTTCGCACCTTCCTCACCAACCAGGGCCGCACCCTCGCGCACCACGTCGGCGCCGACATCGCCGTCCCGCGCCCCTTCGTCGGCAAGGAGGTCCGCGCCCGCACGGTCGCCGAAGCCGGCGCGCACTACAGCCAAACCCCGGGCCACATCACGTTTTTCCGCTACCACCCCGTCCCGCTCTTCCCCAGCCAAGAGATCTTCTGCTTCACCGTCTACGTCAGCATCCACGCCGCCAACCTCGCGCTCGTGCGCGCCGGCGCCGCCTTGCGCTGGCGCATCTACGCCGACGACGCCGTGCCCCGGACCGGCGAGATCGCCCTTCGCAGCTTCGGGGTCGTGCAGCAAGCGATGGCCTGGATCGAGCGCGCGTCCTCGCCCTCCGCACCCTGAGCACATCCACAGGGGACAGGGGAAACCGCCGGTTTCCCCCGTAACGCCCCCTTCCCGCTGCCGCGCCGCCAGCCCCGCGCCCCGGCCGGCGCCCTCAAGTGCCGCAGAAGGTGACGTAGTTCCATTGCTCCCGGCCGGGCGGCTCCATCAGGGACGCGTCGGCCGGCTCCTCCCCCGGCCGCTCCAGCGCCGCCCGCAGCCGCTCAAAGGGCCCCATCACCCCATTGACCGCCGAGGAGATCGCCTCTTCGACCCTGTGGTTCCGCGGGATCACCGCCGGATTCGCCGCCCGCATCGCCGCCACGCGCGCCGCCCGCGGCCCGGCATCGGCCGCGAAGCGCGCGTCCCACGCCGAGAGCCAGGAGGCAAAGCCGCTCTTCTCGGGAAAGAGCGAGGCCAAGGTGTCCGGGCGCCCCTCGGCGCGCCGGGTGAGCTGGTGGAAGACGAGCGTGAAGTCGGCGGCGTCGGCCGCCATGCGGGTGAGCAGGTCCTCGGCCAGCGCGAGGCCCTCCGGGTCCACCCCCGTCCATCCGAGCTTTTGCCGCCAGACCGCGGCCTGCGCCGCCTCGAAGACCGCCCCAAAGCGGGCCAGGCGGTCCTGGAAGCGCTGCAGCAAGGCCGGCGTGGCCGCGCCCGCCACCGGCACCAGCGCCTCGGCCAGCCGCGCGAGGTTCCAGGCCAGGATGCGCGGCTGGTTGGCGTAGGCATAGCGCCCGCCCTCGTCGATGAACGAGAAGGCGCGCCCGGGGTCGAAGCCGTCGAGGAAGGCGCAGGGGCCGTAGTCGATGGTCTCGCCCGAGATGGCGCAGTTGTCGGTGTTCATCACGCCGTGGACGAAGCCGAGCCCCATCCACTGCGCCACGAGCCGGGCCTGGGCCTCCAGCACGGCGTCGAAGAAGGCGAGCGGCCGCTCCTCGCCGTCGGCGTCGATGGGATGATGCCGCTCGATCGCCAGCTCCATGAGGATGCGCAGCGCCTCGGTGTCCCGCCGGGCGGCAAAGTACGCGAAGGTGCCCACCCGGATGTGGCTGGCCGCGACCCGCGTGAGAATGGCGCCCGGCAGAGCGCCCTCGCGGAACACGAAGTCTCCTGTGCGCACCGCCGCGAGGGCCCGCGTCGTCGGGACGCCGAGGGCCGCCATCGCCTCGCTCACCAGGAACTCGCGCAGCACCGGCCCCAAGGCCGCCCGCCCGTCGCCACCGCGGGAGAACGGAGTTGGCCCCGCACCTTTGAGCTGCACGTCGCGGCGCTTGCCGTCGCGGTGCCGCACCTCGCCGAGCAGGATGGCTCGGCCGTCGCCCAAGCGCGGGTTGAAGCTGCCGAACTGGTGCCCGGCGTAGGCCAGCGCGATGGGATCCATCCCCGGCAGCAGGCGGTTGCCGGCGAGGGCGGCCAACATCTCCGGGCTGCGCAGCTCATCGGGGCCCAGCCCCAGCTCGGCGCCCAGCGCCTCGTTCACCGCGAGCCACATCGGCGCGCGCACGGGCGTCGGGCCCACCCGGGCAAAAAACGGCGCCGGCAAGGCCGCGGAGCGGTTGTCGAACACGAAGGGCATCGGCGGACCTCGGCGCGGCGGGGCGGCCCGCGCCCGGCAAGCCTACCGCGCGCCGCCGCGCGGACCAGCCCTGCCCGCGCGGCTCAGCCGGAGGCGTCGGTGCCCTGGCGGCCGGCCGTCGTGGACGGCGCCGAGCGGTTGCCGCTGCTGTCCTCCACCGTGAACTCGAACTGGAACTGATCTGCCTGGGCACACGCGATGCCGAGGTTGGCCACGGAGTCGCTGCCAAAGCAGACCGCCGTGCCGTCGCAGACCAGCGCCATGGTCTTGATCGGCGTGCCCGCCGGGTCGTAGACCTGCACCGCCGTCGGCTGGAAGGACGCGAGGTCGGCCGGGCCTTGCGGGTCCTCCACCGTCGCGTTGATGCCCCACCAGTCGCCCTCCACCGAGCCGCCGGGCGTGTAGCACCAGGCGTCCACCGCCGAGATGACCGGGGACATCCCGTCGCCGCCGCCACCACCGCCGCCATCGCCGCCGCCGCCATCGCCGCCGCCGCCATCGCCGCCGCCGCCC
>Ga0068872_10002228_pt1 | contig 15313 bp, 9 predicted proteins | sample NOAtaG_7_FD_66441 | JGI IMG/M metagenome (GOLD analysis project Ga0068872, IMG submission 66441) | Freshwater lake microbial communities from Lake Erie, under a cyanobacterial bloom - NOAA_Erie_Diel1S_2200h metaG | ecosystem: Environmental > Aquatic > Freshwater > Lake | place: USA: Ohio, Lake...
TGTGGCGCGCCTCCTCGATCACGGGGCCGGGAATGGCGGTGCCGCCGAGGTTCGGGGCACCCGGGCTGGCTTGCGTGAAGTAGACCCCGGAGGCCCCCCGCTCCCACGACCTTCCGGCCGGCACCTGCACCACCCCGTAGGACAGGTCGGGGACCTGCCGTGGGTAGGCGGGCTTGAATTCGCTGGCCACGCTCACGCCGTCGGGGCGCACCAGCGCGAGGTATTCGCCGCCGGCCGAGAGTTGGAAGCCGGTGTGCAGCCGTGCCCCGGGGGTCCGCCGGTCCGCGCCCGAGGCGAAGACCACCAGGAACCCGCCGGCCGCGAGGTTCGTGGCCGGGAAGCGCCACTTGGTCAGGTCTCCCGGATCATCGGTCAGGCTCCAGCCCGTGAGGTCGACCGCCGTGTCGGACGGGTTGAAGAGCTCGATCCAGTCGACGAACTGGCCCGTCTCGTCCTTGAGGGTGCGGGTGTTCGAGGCCATGAACTCGCTGAGGTAGGGCGAAGCCTCCGAGGCGCCCGGGTCGAGCCTCAGGTTCCAGGGAGCCCCGGTGAACGCGTTGGGGTTCGCCGCCAGGTCGGTGATGCCGTGATCCGCGGCCCAGGTGAACTGCACCTGCCCGGGAGCGGGCTGGGAAAACCCGAACCGGTACCGGCTGGCGTCGAGCACCACGACCGAGTCGGCCGGTTGGCCGTTGACCCGCAGGTCGGCGGCGTCCACGCCGCTCACCGCCTCGCTGAAGAGCACGGTCGCCGAGTCGAGCGTCCGCACGGCCGCCCCGTCGGGCGGCTGGAGGGTGGCCACCATCGGCGGGGAACGGTCCACCAGCGTGTAGGTCACCGGCCCGTTGCCGGCCAGTCCGGCGTCCATCCGGTTGGGCGGCTCGGCCAGGTCTGTGACCGTGTGCGCGGGATCCCAGGACACGGTGACCGGTCCGGGCGGCGGTGGCGTGAACTCGAAGCGGTGGGTCGCCGGGCCGGCCACCAAGACCGACCGGGCCCCGATGCCGTTGATCCGCAGGTGCGCCGCCACGACGCCGGTGACCGGTTCGCTGAAGGTGACGGTGACCGAGGCGAGATGGCCGACGGTCGTCCCCGGGAACGGGTCCCAGCCCAGCACGCGCGGGGGCACCGGGTCGCGGGCGATGGCCTCGAGCGAGGCGTCGAAGCCCAGGTCGCTGCTGCCGAGGCTGCTCTGGAAGACCTGCACCGCCAGCACGTTGGTGCCCGCCCGGAGGTAGGAGGCCGGTGAGGGTGCCAGCGCATGCTCGGTGAAGGCCACCGGTTCGGCGGCGTTGTCGGCGAGGGTGCCCACGCCCACCGGATCGCCGGGGGATCCCGGCACGTTGACCCGCAGCACCTCGGTGCCGTTGATCCACGCCACGAACCCGTCATCCACCAGCGCCCCCATCCGGAGGGCGGCCACGTCGGACGGTTGGGCCACCACGAAGGATTTCCTGAGGAAGATCGACCCGTAGACGTTCTGCATCCCGGAGATCTGCGTGCCTCCCGGCAGGGCGTCTCCGTACCAGAAGGGGGCCGGGGCGGGCGCGAACTGGACGTCCCGGAAGTCGGCCGTGCGCCAGGCCGTCACCGGGGCCGAGGCCTCGTTGGTTCCCGGCCGCCAGCGCCAGACCGAGCCCGGAGCCACCAGCGTCTGGGCCTGCAGGGACGGTGTGGCCGGTGCGGGTCCGGTCGCGAGGGCGATCCCGACGAGCCACAGGAACCTGCGGGGGGCCGCAGGGGCCGGGCTCGTGCACCGGGGAGCCGGGGGGACGCTCCACCGTGTTGTTTCCGGGATCATGGGCCAAGGATAGGGCGATCCCTGACGATCAACAAGGAGCCGGGCGGATCCGGTGAGGGCGGGGATCCGATCCCGGTTCAGGGGCGGCGGAGTCCCAGTCGGAGAAACACCGGGGCGCTGCCGTCGCCGGGCAGGTCGATCGACACGTCCCGATCGGTCGCCGGGAACCGTGGCGTCGTCGACTCGGGCGTCCAGGCGTCGGTCCAGGTTGCTCCGTCGAGCCGGTCGGAGACCTGCAGCTCGAGGGCCGTGTTGGCCGGCACCCGCACCCGAAGCCGTGGCCGCCCGTCCACCTGCTCCAGCCGGGGATTCCACCGCGAGGCCCGGTCGGTCGGTTCGGTTCCCGCCAGGAATTCGAGGAGGTCGGGGTCCCCGTCCCCATCGTGATCGGCTGACGGGTCGGCGATGGATCCCGCCGGGGGGATTCCTCGGGTGGCCAGCCATGCCTCGAACCCCGGGCGGCCCGGCAGGGCATCGATCCATGCCGCCACCAGCGCCACCCCCTCGGGGTCGGGTTCGCCGTGCTCGAAGGGGGGCATCCGGCGACCGTCGGTCCGGGTCATCCGGTCCAGCAGCACCGAGCGCGGCCGGTCTCCGGGCAGGAGCACCCGCCCGCCGGCCACCCCACCGTCGGTGATCACGGCCCCCCCGAGCAAACCGGCCAGATCGGTCGGCGTCCCGGCCCGCCCGTCCCACAGCCCGCCGCCGGGTCCTCCGGGGCGGTGGCAGAAGCCGCAGTTCACGTCGAGGTAGCGGCGGACCTTCCATTCCAGGCTCGCCTCGGTGCCCGAGTCCCGGAAGGTCGGACGGCTCGAGCCCGCCCCGTGGCGGTCATCGAGGTAGCCGGCGGCCGCGAGCGCCCGGACCTGATGGACCCGGGTGCCGTCAGCCAGGGTGCGCTCCAGGTCGAGTTGGCGGGTGTTGAAGCTCAGGGTCCCCCCGGCGGCCGGATTGTGGCAGGCGAGGCATTCGGTTCGGCTGGGATACCGCCAGGTCTGATCCCGCTCGCCCCCGCCCTCCCGCACGCGCAGCACCTCGGTGGCGCCCTCGTCGGGCACGAGGACGGCCTCGCTGGGGCTGGTCCACCGGTAGGTCACCCCGTACACACCCTGCGCCCTCTGGACCAGGAATCGGGTCTCGAGGCGCCGACGGGACGTCGGCACCCCGGGTTCCATCTCCCGCTCGAAGTGCTTCATCCAGACCGTCCCGGCCGGGGCGCGCCAGGCCTGATCCGGATCGGTCTCGACCCGCCGGCCCGGCGGAAGGTGCACCCAGCGCCGTTTGTGGGCGTGGTCCGACCAGAACGGGAGGTTGACCTCGTAGGGCAGGAACGCCCCCGAGACCTCGAGGGAGGCCGGATCCCGGAACGCCCCGGTCGCCTGCAAGGTGGGAGGGATGGCCGGGTCGGCGGAGTTCGGCGAGGCGACCAGCCGCTGGACCCGGCCCGCGTTCAGTTGGATCGCCAGCAGGTCGCCGTTGGAGGGATCGACTCCGAATCCGGCGACGTTGGGCAGCCCCCCGAGCCGTTCCACCGCACCGGCCCCCGACGCGTCCCGACGCAGGGCCCAGACATTGCCGTTGACGTAGTCGGCGTACACGTAGGCCCCGTGGAGCGCCGTGATCCGGCCGCCCCGGTAAACGCGGCCGCCGGTGATGGAATTGCCCCGGTCGTTGCCGCTGCCATGGGCGTAGACGTGCACGGGCGGCACGTGGTTGAACGCGGCGTTGGTCAGGAACCCGGCCGGAGCCCCCGACCGGGGACCCGCCACCCGCCCCTCGCGGAACGGCCAGCCATGGTTCGCCCCGGCCCGGCTGAGGAAGATCATCTCCCAGCGGTCCTGGCCGACATCGGCGACCCACAGGTCTCCCGTCGCCGGATCGAAGGAGAACCGCCATGGGTTCCGAAGGCCGACCGCGAAGAATTCCGTACGCACGTTGGCCGGGTTCACCGCCAGGCCATTGAACGACCGCGCGCCGACAAAGGGGTTGTCCGCGGGGATCGAATAGTTGGTGGTGATCATCCACGCCTGCGCCGGGTTGGCGAGGTTGCGGTTCGGGAGGAGGGAGCCGGGACGTCGGTCCACGTCGATCCGCAGCAGCCCGGCGAAGAGGTCCCGGTCGATCCGCTGGCCGTTGTTGTACGAGTCGTTGCCTCCACCCTCGTCGCCCACGGCGACGTAGAGCAGGCCGTCCGGGCCGAAATGGAGGTCGCCGCCGTTGTGGTTGGAGGCCTCGTCGTGTTGCGCGAAGAGCCGGATCTCCGACGCGGGATCGAGGGCGTTGGGGTTCGAGTCCGAGGCGCGGAACTCGGTGAGCACGTTGTGCGGTTGACGCACGCCGTCCGGCCCGGTGTTGAGGGTCCGGAAGACGAAGAGCCGCCGGTTCTCGGCGTACCGCGGATGGAATGCCAATCCCAGAAGCCCCTGTTCTCCGGACGTGAGCAGGTTGGTGGTCAGGTTGGCGAAGACGGTTCGGGTCGGGCGGGCGAGGTTGGTGATGACCACGATGCGCCCGGTCTTCTCGACGACGAACAGGCGCCCGGTCTCCCCCGGGGGGGTGGCCGTGGCCACCGGTTGGTTGAGGCTTACCCCCGGCAAGGCATCGACGAAGGAATAGGTCGATCTCGGCGGCTGGGCGGGAAGTCCCTGGAACCCGTCCAACGTGGAGGGAGGCCACGCGGCCTGGGCGACGAGGAACCCCGCCCACAGGGCGAGAAATCCCCGGAATCGTGCTTCTGGTTTCATGGGCGATGTTGGTGCGGGGTTCCCGGTGTGGCCTCGGGTCTCCGGGCATCCGGCGGTCCGGAGTCCTGGAATGCCCTCGGATCGGGCTCTTAGGCGGGGATGACCGAGGTGTCAAGGGCGGGTCGAGACGACGGGGGACGCCGGTCCCAACGGCCCGGGTCGGCCGGCCCACCGCCGGATGGCGTCGGGCGGGGCGGGGCATGGGTCGGTCTCACCGACACCGCAGCGGGCCAGGCCCCCAGGTCCGGGGAATCATTGGAAATGGGGCTCGTTGTCGCGGTTCCAGAAGCGGGCCACCGCCTGGCGCCGGGCCGGGTCCTTGTGGAGTTGCCCGATGATGTCGAGCCGGCGCTTGGACTCGGCGTGGCCGTCGCAGAACACGATCGAGGTGCGGCCGGCATGGACCTCGAGAGGCCATTGGCGTTCCTCGTACATCCCGATGAATCCGCTCCAGTCGCGGTCGCCCTTCTTCTTGAGGTCCCAGTTGCTGTCGCCGAAGGAGATCATCTCGGAGGGGTTCTTCACCGAAGCCTCTTTCGTTTCCCCCCACACCGGGTCGCCGAGGTAGACCCCGAGACCGGTGTTGGGTGTCTGCCCGGCGAAGGCACCCCAGACGTTGTAGCCGTAGCTCATGAAGAAACTGCCGCCCGGCCTCAGGCGCACCTCGTCCTTCAGGTAGCCCAGCTTGGCGGCCGCGCCGCTGCCGAACTTGGGGATCCACTGCGACTGGCGAGGCGCGGCCGGGCAGTGGAAGATCTCGGTGTTCGGCCCGCCCTGCATCGAGCTGCGCAGCAGCGCCGGCCAGATCCACGCCGACCCGTCACCCCCGTCGATGCCCACGGGATAGACCCCGTGATCCATGATGTAGGTCATCGTCGCCAGGCCCATCTGGCGCAGGTTGCTCAGGCACTTCACCCCGTTGGCCTTGGCCTTGGCCTTGGACAGCGCCGGCAGGAGCATGCCCGCCAGGATCGCGATGATGGCGATGACCACCAGCAGCTCGATGAGGGTGAAGCCGTTCGCGGTTCTGGACCGGCCGTGCACAGGGCGGGGGAGGTGGTTCATGGTCGTGGGGCGACGGGATTCGAGATTCCGGGAATGTCTCTTTGGTACCATCCGGGGTTGGGCGACGGAAGAGCAAAGAGCGGCCTGGTTCCGGGGAGCGACCGATCTCGTGCCCGTGTTCCTCCCCCGGCGCCTGCGGGCTTTCCGGCGGCGGGTCCGGCAGGCTAGTCTTGCAGCCATGTTCGACTCGCTGAGCGGCAAACTGCAGAACGTCTTCCGGAACCTGCGCGGGCTGGGGAAGATCTCCGAGGGCAATGTCTCGGAGTCCCTGCGCGACGTGCGCATGGCGCTGCTGGAGGCTGACGTGCACTTCAAGGTCGCCAAGGACTTCGTCGAGGCGGTGAAGACCAAGGCCCTCGGCGCCGAGGTCATCCAGTCGGTGCACCCGGGCCAGCAGATGATCAAGATCATCAGCGACGAGCTCGTGACGCTCCTCGGCTCCGAGAACCAGGGGCTCCATCTCTCGGGCAATCCGGCCTGCATCCTCATGTGCGGCCTGCATGGCTCGGGCAAGACCACCAGCTCGGGCAAGCTCGCCAAGCTGCTCCTCAAACAGGGCCGGTTGCCGCTGCTCGTCGCCGCCGACGTGTACCGTCCGGCCGCCATGGACCAGCTGGCCACCCTGGCCGGGCAGGTCGGCGTGCCGGTCTTCGTGAAGAAGGGTGAGACGGACGTGCTGAAGATCGCCCGTGAGGCCCTCGACTACGCGGCCGGCCACCAGTGCAACACGGTGATCTTCGACACCGCCGGTCGCCTCCAGATCGACGAGACCCTCGTCCAGGAGCTGGTGCGCCTGCGCGACCTGATCAAGCCGGCCGAGACGCTGCTGGTCCTGGACGCCGCCACCGGCCAGGAGGCGGTCAGCGTGGCCACCCATTTCGACAAGGCGCTGAACATCACCGGGGCCATCCTGAGCAAGCTGGATGGCGACGCCCGCGGCGGCGCGGCCCTGTCCTTCCGTCACGTCGTGGGCAAGCCCATCCAGTTCATGGGCGTGGGCGAGAAGCTCGACGACCTCGAGCCCTTCCACCCGGAGCGCATGGCCCAGCGCATCCTGGGCATGGGCGACGTGGTGTCGCTGGTCGAGAAGGCCATCGACCGGGTCGACGCCGCCAAGGCGATGGACCTCGAGGAGAAGATGCGCAAGGGGCAGTTCACCCTCGACGACTTCCTCATGCAGCTGCGCGAGATGAAGAAGCTCGGCCCGCTCCAGGACATCGTGGGCCTGCTGCCCGGCGGCTCCGAGATGCTCAAGAACACCGACCTTTCCAAGAGCGAGAAGGACTTCAAGCGCATGGAGGGCATCCTCTGCGGCATGACCCCTCAGGAGCGCAGCACGCCCCAGATCCTCAACGCCCGACGCCGTCAGCGCATCGCCAAGGGGTCCGGGGTCACGGTCACCGAGGTCAACAACCTGCTCAAGCGCTTCGACGAGATGCGCGAGATGATGCGCAAGATGGGCAAGTTCCAGAAGATGATGGCGAAGATGGGCGGGGCCGGCGGCCTCATGGGCAGGATGCCCTTCGGGCGCTGACCCCATCCCGCCCCGCACGGCCGCCACGGACGCCCCGATCCTGCCGCGCCGGCCTCAGGTGCCCGGGAACAGGTCGCGCACGGCCGACCACACGGCCTCCTCGACCGCCTCGACGGAGCCTTCGGCGTCCACCTGGCGCCATCGGTCGGGTTCGGCCTCGAGGCTCTTCCGAAATCCCTCGGCCACCCGGGCGAAGAAGGCCTCCTGCTCTTCATCGAAGCGGTCGCTCGGTTCCGGGCCTCCCCCGGCGAGCTGGGCCGCTTTGCGGCCGGCCAGGCGCGCCCGGGCGGTTTCCGGGGGCACCTCCAGCCAGAGCGTGCGGTCCGGCCGCAGGTCGCCCACCGCGAGGTGGATCACCGACTGCACGGCGGCCAGGCCGAGCCTGCGCCCGTGGCCCTGGTACGCGATCGTGGAATCGTAGAACCGGTCGCAGAGGACCACCTGGCCCGATCGCAGCGCCGGCAGGATCCGCCGCCGGACCAACTCGGCGCGGCTGGCGTTCATGAGCAGCAGTTCGGTCTCCGGGGCCATGCCGCGACCGTCGGGATCATGCTTGAGCAGGTGGCGGATCTTCTCGCCGAGCGGCGTCCCGCCGGGTTCCCGGAGTTCGAGCACCTCGAAACCCAGGCTCCGCAACCGGCCCGCCAGCCGGGCGATCTGCGTGGACTTGCCGGCGGCCTCACCGCCTTCCAGCGTGATGAATCGACCGACCGGGCTCACGGGCTTGCCGGGGTGGCCGGGGGTGCCGGGGGTGCCGGGGGTGTCGGCGGAGCGGTCCGGGCCGTGACCTTGAAGGCCGGGCTGGCCAGGTGGTCGGCCAGCGAGGCCATCTGGGCCTCGTCCAGGATGCCCCCCTGCTTCAGGTCGAAGGCGGGCATCAGGCTGCCCGGTTTGCCGTTGCGGACCCAATGGGCCCAGTAGGCCCGGTCCGTCGGATGCTTCAGGGCGCGCAGGTCGGGCACCATCGTGGCCTTGTGCTCGGCGTCGTGGCAGATCCCGCAGGCCGTGGCGTAGAGTTCGGCGCCCTTCTTGCCCACCGTGGGGGCCACATGGCACGAGGCGCATTCGCCGCGGAAGACCGCCTGGCGGTCGGCCGCCGCCACCGCGAGGTTGCGCTGACGGTCGGCGTCGCGCAGCCGGCCGGGTTCCGGCGGTGCGATCTGCACCTTGACGTTGAGCAGGACCGACCCCACGTCGCTCAGCACGGTGACGGTCTTCACGACGGTGCCGGACTTGCCGGCCAGGTTCATGGTGCCCGAGATCTCCCCCCGCTGGCCCGGCGCGATGACCCAGGGGGTCTGGGGCAGCTTGGCGACGGTGCAGCCACAGCTGGTCCGGGTGCCGGTGATGGTGACGGCATTGGTCCAGACGTTGGTCAGGGCGAAGCGGAAGTCGACGGCCTGCTGGCCGTCCTTGGCCTGGAGCTCCCGGCTCTGGGCATCCCAGGACAACGCCTGCGGGTAATTCAACGGAGGGACCGGCAACGCCCGCTGGAACGCGGCCGTGTCGATGCCAGTCGGCGGGTTCGGGGAGGTGGTCTGGGCCAGCAGCATCGCGCCGCCGAGGGTCGCCACCGTCCACGCCGTCCAACGCATCCATCCCGATCTCATGGCAGAGGCAATACCAGAGCCTCCCCGGGGCGCGAGCCTGATTTTGCGGCCTGCCCCGGGCTCCGGCGCCGGCGGATCGGCGTCGATCGCATCGGGTTTCGGTTGGAACCCCGGCCCCGGGCGACGTATGCAGACGGCGACGACGATGGCGGGCACCTCCTTCCAGTGGCTCAGGACAGGTGACGAGGCCTTCTCGACGCTGCTTGCGGCGATCGGGGGAGCCCGGGATTCGGTCTGCCTGGAGACCTACATCTTCGCGGTCGGCGAGCCGGGGCATTCGGTGCTCGCCGCCCTGGTCCAGGCCGCCCGCCGCGGGGTGTCCGTCCGGGTCCTGGTCGACGGGCTGGGTTCCTCGTCGCTCGATGACGGGTTCTTCGACCCGCTGCGCGCCGCGGGCGGGGAGGTCCGCGTGTTCAACCCACTGACCCTGCGCCGCCTCCCGGTGCGCAGCCACCGCAAGCTGCTCATCGTCGACCGGCAGACGGCCTTCACCGGTGGCTTCAACGTCGCCCCCGAGTACCTCGGCGACGGCATCCGTTCCGGATGGCGGGACATCGGGGTCCGGCTCACCGGTCCGGTGGTCGACACGCTTGCGGACACCTTCGAGCCCCTCTGGGAGCGTGCCGGGTTGCGTCCACCCCGCTTCGTGCGGCTCCGTCGTCGCGACGCGGCGGCCTGTCCGCCCGAGCCGGCCCCGATGGACGGCCTGCGGGTGCTGCCGAGTGGTCCGGGTCGTGGCCGCAACGCCTTCCTGGCCGAGTTCCTGGAGTGCCTGGAAGGGGCTGCCGACGTGAGGATCGCCGTGGCCTACTTCCTGCCCGGGCTGGCCCTGCGCGCGGCGCTCCGCCGGGTCGCGGCCCGGGGCGGGCGGGTGCGCATCCTCGTGCCCGGAAAGTCCGACGTGGCCATCTCGCAGCGGGCGGGCCGCTTCCTCTATGGCCGACTGCTGCGCTCGGGGGTCGAGATCCGCGAGTACGGCCCGCAGGTTCTCCACGCCAAGCTGTACCGCGTCGACGACTCGGTCTTCGTGGGCTCCTCGAACCTCGACACCCGCAGCCTGCACATCAACCACGAGCTGATGGTGCGCATCCGGCACCCCCAGGCCGCGGCCGAGACCGCCGAATGGTTCGATGCCGCGGAGGCGCTGGCGCGGCCGGTGGACCCGGCCACCTGGGCGAGGTCACGATCCTGGTGGGAGCGCATCCGCGAACGCTGGAGCTTCCTGGTGCTCTCGCGGATCGATCCGTATGTGACCCGATGGCTGGCGGAAGATCCCCGCTAGGCCGGCCGGGACAGGACGCGCCGACCGGCCCGGGCTCCTCAGGCGGCTCCCTGCAACGCCCGGATGCGGTCGTCCAACGGCGGGTGCGAGGCGAACCAGTTGCCGTAGTTGTGGCTGATCTTGAAGGCCGCCAGGGCCGCCGAGCGGTCGTCGAGCACCCCGCCGCCCTCGTGGATCATCTTCAGCCGCTGCAGCGCCCCCACCATCGCGTCGCGGCCCTCGATGCGGGCGGCCATGGCGTCGGCCGCGAATTCGCGCCGCCGGCTGTAGGCCATGACGATGAGGGTCGCCACGAGGCCCAGGAGGATCTGCGCCACCAGCGAGCCGATGAAGAAGCCGATGCCGGTCCCGGACGATCGGCCCTCCTCGTCGCGACGGTTGCCCTGCAGGAAGGAGTCGACCAGCAGGCCGATCACCCGGGAGAAGAACACCACGAAGGTGTTCAGCACGCCCTGCAGCAGGGTCATGGTGACCATGTCGCCGTTGGCGATGTGGGCCACCTCGTGGGCGAGCACGCCTTCCACCTCACGCTGGCGCATCTGGTGGAGCAGGCCGGAGCTGACGGCCACGAGGGCGCTGTTGCGGGAGCGGCCCGTGGCGAAGGCGTTGGCCTCGGGGCTGTCGTAGACGCCCACGTCCGGCATGGGGATCCCGGCCTTGTGGGCCTGCTCCTCCACCGTCTGGAGCAGCCAGCGTTCGGTCTGGTCGCGCGGCTCCCGGATCAGCTCGATGGAGTAGGCGCGGATGGCCATCCACTTGGAGATGAGCAGCGAGAAGAGGCTGCCGGAGAAGCCGATGACCAGGGACATCACCATCAGGCCCGGGTAGCTGATGCCGTGGGCGCTGATCCACCGGTCGAGCCCAAGGGCCCGGACCACGATGGAGATGACCAGGAGGATCGCGAGGTTCGTCAGGGCGAAGAGCGTGATGCGTTTCATGGATCGGGTGTCGGTCGTGCGGGATTCCAATCGCCCCTCTCCTTGGAGGGGTGTTTCAGGGGACAGATAGGAGGTCCGGCGGGCTCCTGCAACTGGGAGAACGGGCCCCGTTTTCGAATCGGGTCCCCGGGCCGGTCCGCCGGTTTCCGGATCCTCGGGGAAATGTTGCCAACAGGCCCCGGCTCCCTTACCACACCGGCGTCGCCCTGATATGCCCCTGTTCGGCAAACCGAAGAATCCCGAGGAACACCGGTACTACCTGCTGCCCGGACAGGGCCGGGGAGCCCGGAAGAAGCATCGCCAGCAGGTCCTGGCGGGCATCGTCGTCGGGTGCATCGCCTCGGCGATCCTTGGGCTGCTCCTCTGGCAGATGAACCGGCGCTGAGCCGGTCTCCCTGATGAAAGGGCCCCCCGTCGGCCTTGGTGAACCGGCTCAGCGCCGGGTCTGCTCCCACTGCAACATCAGGTCTCCCAGGCCATTGAGCGGCGTTGGGGTCGTGGCGGGTGCCAGGTGCTGCCGGAGATACTGGACCGCCGACTCGTGGTCGTTCACCGAGCGGGGCAGCGTGGTGCCCGAGGCGTTCGGGTGTCCGCCCCCGTCGAAGCGGGCAGCGACCTTCAGGGCCTCCCCGTTGCGGCTGCGGAAGCTCACGATGAACGCCCCGTTGCCCTTCTTGAACAGGGTCGCCAGCACGGGGTGCGTGGTGGCCCCGCGTTCGAGCAGCTGGTGGACGATGACGTTGGTGTTGCCCACCACCGGCCGGACCAGCCCGACCTCCGGACTCAGCGCCTCGACATGTTCCCGGGCCCAGGCGAAACCGATGGGGTCTTCGACCCTCCGCCGGACCCGCATCACCTCGAGCAACGGGTGATCCAGCAGCGCCTCGATGCGCCCACCGATCAGGGAGTGCAGGTTCCAGAATCCGTAGCTCTTGACGAGGTTGGCATAGTCGCAAGCCTCCACGAAGTCGTCGTGCGTCTCCTCGAACAGGTCGCCGATGTCGGCCAGCTGGACGATCCGGTCGAGCTCCGGCGAACCCAGCCCATGCTCCCGCACCAGGTCGTGGCACAGCCGGCTGGCCGACTTCGACGGGTCATGGATCAGCCGGGCGGCCGACGGCCGGGTCTCGGTGGCGTGATGGTCCACCACCAGCCAGCCCTTCCGGTCGAGGCGCGCCTCGAAGGTGAAGTCGCTGACCCAGGCCGTGCGCTCGGAGAGCTGCCGGGCCTTCCAGCCCTGGTAATGGTAGGCCTCGAGGGGCACCTCCTTGCCGAACAGGTGCCGGGCCAGGCGCTGCAGCAGCAGGCCGGAGACCAACCCGTCGAGATCGCTCTCGTGGGTCAGCACCACCTGGGGTTCCGTCAGGGGATCCATGGGAGGGATGAAGGTACCGGCGATGGGATTGCCCGGAAACGCAAATGATGGACCGAAACCCTCATTTCGCCCCGGGCAGCTGCTCCAGGTAGTCGAGCAGGGAGGCCAACTCGCGCACGGTCAGCCCGGAGGCCAGGCCCTCGGGCATCAGCGAGCGCTGCTGCTTCTCGCGGCGCGCGATCTGCGCGACCGGCAGGGTCTGCTCGACGGCGGCGATCGTGCGCACGGTGACCGCGTCGGCGGCCTCCCGCACCACGAACCCGTCGACCTCGGTGCCGTCCTTGAGCTCGAAGTGGTTGGCCACGAAGCCCTGCGCCAGCGTCTTGCTCGGCAGGAGGATCGCCTCGGCCAGTTCTCGCCGCTGGTAGACGGTGGCGATGGTGCCGAGGTAGGGACCCTTGAGCGGCTCGTCGGCCCGCACGGTGTGGCACCCGTTGCAGCCGACCTGCCCGAAGAGCTGTGCCCCCCGCGTGGCGTCCCCGGAGGTCTTCTGGACCTGTGCCAGCGCGTCCTCGACGGCCAGGTCGCCGACCTTCGCGGCCCGGGACTCCGCACGGAAGCGTTCCGGGTCGATCTTGAGCCTGCCGACGGTCTCCTTCGCCGCCTTGGCGATGGTGGGGTCCGGGTCGTCCAGGGCGGCGACGAAGGCGGCCGCCCGGGAGGCGTCCCCGACCTGTGCCGCCGCCTTGAGGATCTGCAGGCGTCGTCTCGGCTGCGACCAGCCGGCGTCCAGCGACGCGTTGGCCGCCGCCCGGGCTTCCGGAGCCCCCACCTTGCGCGAGGCCAGGCGCAGCACCGCGCCCTCGGCCAGCGCGGAGGCCGGCCCATCGGCCTCGGCTGCCACCGCCTCGAACACGCCGTGGACCTGGTCGAGCTTCGGCGCGTTGCGGAAGGCGTTGCCGGCCTTCTCGGCCAGGTTGTTCTCGGACTTGGTGGCCTGCACCTTCGGCAGCGCCCGCAGCACGGCGCGCCAGGCCCCAGGATCCACGGTCTTGGTCAGGGCGATGACCGCCTGGGCTCGGGCGGCGTCGGGGGTCTCGGCGGCCTCGGCGGCCCGGACCAGCAACGGCACGGCCTTCGCGGGGACGTCCTCCGCTTCCGCCAACTGGCCGGCCACCGCCGGCAGCAGGGCCGGCTCCGAGGCCGCGCGCCCGATCAGGGTGTCGAGGGCGTCCCCGGCGGGGATGCGATGCCGGGCAAGCTCGCGCCCCAGGTGGGCGACCTCGGCGGCATCGGCACCGTTCAGCCGGGATCGAAGGGTGGCGGCGATCCGTGCCGTGCCGTCCCAGGCCTCGGGCTGGTAGTAGGGCCCGCGGGTGTCCGGGCGGGTGCCCCAGGAGTCGCCCTTCCAGGGGCCTTCGCGGAAGTGCAGGCGGCAGAGGGCGGTGATGAGGCCGGCTCGACGGGCGGCCTCCTTCTCGGTCGAAAGCCGCTGGATGAGCGCGTCCACCACGCGCGTCCGGTGCAGCGACTGCAGCACCCGCAGGGCGGCCTGCCGGGCGGCGTCGGTCGCCTTGGCCTGGTCGACGACCTTCAGGCAGGCCGCGTCGGCCTCGAGGTCGGTCAGCGCCCGCACCACGGCGTGGGCGACGATGGGGTCGGGATCGTCCAGGTGGCGCACGAGGGTCGAGGTGGCCGACGGCCCGGCCAGGCGGGACGCGGCGTTGGCGGCCGATCGGCGCACGACCGGGTCGCGGGAATCCAGCGCGCGGCCCAGGAGATTCGCCGGGACGAGGCCGAGCGGCTGCCGGGAACCGGCCAAGGCGTGCAGGATGGCCGGCGCGATCGTCTCGTCGCCCATCAGGCGGACCAGGCGCCCCTTCGACGCCTCGGGGAAGCCCAGGGCCAGGGTGTTCACCGCCGCGATGCGGGAGGCCTTCGGGGCGGTCTTGTCGGCGGCGAGGTCGCGCGCGGCCGCCAGCACCGGATTCCGGTCCACCCGGGCACCCGCGGTCCGGCGGAGCAGGGTCCGCTGGGCCTCGAGGCGGCGGCGGTGGCTGGGCGAACGCAGCGCCTCGACAAGCTTCTCCGGTGCCATCGACTCGAAGTCGGGCATCGCGGGCGGGGTGTAGCCCTTCGGGGCGACCCGGGCGATGAACCCGACCTCGGGCCCGACCCAGGTGAACGACGCGCCCTTCCAACTGGCGGCGTACACCGCGCTGTTGCCGTCGACGTCGAGGTCGGTCACGCGGGGCAGCCGCAGGAATTCCTCCTGGCTGGCGCTGACCGTGGCCCCCTTGGGCTTCAGGCCGTGATGGTAGACGCGGTCGCGGCCCCAGTCGGCCGTGAAGGGAGCGTGGTTCCAGGCCGCGGGCAGCCCGGGCTCGTCGATCCACGCCGCGCCGCAGCCGGAGCCCCCGCCGTAGTCGGCCAAGGGCTGGATGATCTCGTCGCCGAAGTTCTTGAAGAGCCGCGGATAACCGTGCTGGGTGCGTCCGCTGAAGTGGTGGAGCCGGATGTCCCAGCCGCCGCCGTCGTTGGTGTTGTCCCGCGTGAAGCCCTCGAGTTCCGGGCTCAGGGCCACTTCCAGGATGTTCCGCGTGCCGTCGGCCCAGGTCTCCAGGCCGCTGCCGTCGGGCCGGAACCGCACCACGCCGCCCCCGCGCATCTGCAGGCGGGTGCCGTCGGTGCCCACCGCCTCCAGGAAGCCGAAGTCGCCGATGGCCGCATACAGCCACCCGTCGATGCCCAGCGTCAGACCGTTGGAACCGTGGTCGGCCGGACGGTCCTTGAAGGTCCAGCCGATGCCGCGGATGAGCGTCTGCTTCTCGTCGGCCACGCCATCCCCGTTCTTGTCGATGAACACGCTGACATCGGGCGGGTGCAGCAGGTAGAGGCGGTCATGGTCCCAGACCAGTCCGCGCGGCGAGTCCACGTCGGCCACGAAGGCCTTCACCTCGTCGCCCTGGCCGTCGCCATTGGTGTCGCGCACGCGCAGCACCCGGCCCAGGTGCGGCTTGCGGT
>Ga0068872_10002234_pt1 | contig 15285 bp, 9 predicted proteins | sample NOAtaG_7_FD_66441 | JGI IMG/M metagenome (GOLD analysis project Ga0068872, IMG submission 66441) | Freshwater lake microbial communities from Lake Erie, under a cyanobacterial bloom - NOAA_Erie_Diel1S_2200h metaG | ecosystem: Environmental > Aquatic > Freshwater > Lake | place: USA: Ohio, Lake...
AAGACGTACCACTTGACCGAGCCGACGGGGATGGTCTCTGTGTCCGTCGCGGTGGAGTTGCCGTCGATGTTGCCGAGGCTCTCGCTTGCGGGTGGCGGGACGGGCTCTGTCGGCGCGGCGGTCGCCCAAGCGCGGACGCGCACCGTGGTGCTGCCCGCGTTGAGTGAGCCGGCGGCGGGCTGCGTGTTGAAGGTGGTCGCGTGCGTGGTGCTGCTGCCGGTGCCCACGGCCAGAAAGTAGGTGGTGTTTGGCCCGATGTTCCCGGCGGTGCCTGATGTATTCCCGTCCTGCCCGGCAAAGCGAGCGGCATCGTCCGTGCTGTTGCGCCGGCCCGCGCCGTAGCTGAGCTGGCTGAGTTCCTCGGGGCCGTCGGTGTCATCGCTGTCGATGAGCGTGCCCGTGGCGTTGTAGAGGGCGATGTCTGTGTCGTTGACGGGCAGGAGGTTGGTGCCCGCAACATCGATGTCCAGCGCGCCGGTGGCGTCAAAGGCGGGGGTGGTGAAGGTGAACCACTTGACGTCGCTGATGCCGATGCTCTCGGTGGCCGTGGCCCACGCGCCGCCGTTGACGAGGTTGATGGGCGTAGCCGGCGGGGTCTGGTTCGGTGCGCCGGCGGTGTAGTAGCGGACGCGGAGGTTGGCGGTGCCCGCGTTGGCCACGGGCGGGAGGGTGATGTAGCCGGTCTGGAAGGTTGCCGGGGCGGCGGTGGTGGCATCGCCACCGACGACGGCGACGTAGTAGCGTGAGGGCGCGCCCAGGCCGCTGGCGGGGCCATCGCGCCCGTTGAAGCGGACGCCGGAGCTGCTGTACGCGCCGATGAGGGCCCCGGGGCCGTAGGAGAGGGCCGAGAGCAGCCCGGTGCCGTCGTTGTTGTCCTGGTCTTCCACGGCCGTGGTTGTGGTGCGGTAGAGCGCGATGGCCGTGTCGTTGGCCGGCACGAGCGCGGACCCCTCGGTGTCGATATCCACGACGCTGCCGGTGGGCATGTTGGGCAGGTCAAAGAAGAACCATGCCGTCCCCCCGGCCGGGAGGGCCTTGGTGGCCGAGTTCCAGACGCCCTCGGTCAGGGCGACCTGCACGGCATCAGTGGGGGGACTCAGGAATGAGACCGTCAGGGTCTGCAGGGTGCTGTCGATGCCCGCAAAGTTGCCTGTGTCCCAGGCGCGCAGCGTCCAGGTGCCGCCGCTGGGCACCGCCGCGTTCATGAACGCGACAGCCTCGGCGGTGCTCGACGACTGGGTCGCGGTTGCCCACGGCTGAATGATGGCGCTGACCGTTACGCCATCGGGGGCGACGAGCTGGAACCTTGCCCGGCTGAGCGGGTTGACGTTCGAGTTGGCCGTCGGGCTGGAGGTGCGACCGGTGCCCACGGCTGAGAGGCGGACGAGGCGGACGGTATCACCAGCCGCGGCGGCGAAGGTCCGCGTCGCCGGGGCCGTGGCTGGGCCATCGACATCGACATTCGCTAAGGTGAAGTTCTGCTGCGGGCCGGGGTTGGCGCCCGTCGGGGGCGCGCCGTCGTCGAGGGTGAAGGTGATCGTGTCCCACCTCGCGTCGATGGTGGTGGTCATGCCGTTGAAGAGCTCAAAGAACCTAAACGACCACTCACCCGCGGTGGTAAACGAACCGACCGGGATGACAAACGCCCCCGAGGGGATCGTCTCGGTGCCCGGCACGTTCGTGGTGATCGGCCTGCAGATAAACGGCTGGCCCGACGGGGGCGTGATGAGGATCGCCGCCTCACTGTGCTGCGTGGCATCGATCAACTTGGTGATGCTCCCCGAAACCGTCAGGTACGTCGCGTTGTACGCCCCGGCACCGTCGCTGCCGGCGAAAGTGGCCGTCAGCGTCGTGGTGTCCGGATCGTTGATCAAACCCTGCGAGGGGACCGTCGTGAATGTAACGCTCTCACGAGGTGCAGCCGAGAGGCTCGTTGCCAAGCCGGCAATGGCTATGAGAGCCAGCCTCTTTGAGTTCTTCATGTCTGCTCTCTCTGCACTACAGGGTGAACAAGGGAGGAACACCCCCGGCCACAAGGCTCGCATCGGGAGCACCCAAGATAATAGAGGTTCCATACAAATGCAACCAAAACGAAAGAAACCTTGTTAGCACTCTGTACGCGCAGCACATACCCGAGCAAGCCGGCATCGGCGTTGACGGTGCCCATTGCAGCACCTCCCAGCCGTCTACTCAATCCCTGGCCGGGGTCACGACCAAAAGGCCGAGCAGCTCGGCGTCGGTCTGCAGTTGCAGTTGGACGAGTTTGTCGGGTGGTTGCGTCGAGAAGAAGCCCCCGGCATTGAAGGGGGTGTTGTGCCTGTCCAAGAACGTCCGCAGGTCCAGGGTTACCCGCTGGGCCGGTGCGATCGGCTCGATGGTGCGCGACCACCACTGATTCGCCCACAGCCGGCCGGTGAGGGTCAGGTCCGTGGTGTTGGTCATGGTGATATCCGTGCCGGTGCGCGTTACCTGGATGTCCAGTGTGCGGGTCTGTTTCAGGTCCGCCGGCAAGGGTGTGCCGTCGACCAGGGTCTTCTCGCCCGAGGTGCACCCGGCTAGGGCCAGTGCGCCCAGCAGGGCGATGCCCCAGAGGGTGCGGGCGGGGCGTGTGCGGGTGGGTAGGCGGGCGGGTTGTGGCGTGGCCATAACCATACTATGACGGCGATGTCTGAACGAGGGAACAACGCCACGCCCCCGGCCCCGGCGATCGCCCCAGGCGGCGAGGGGATCGACCCGGCCCAGGTCGCCAGGGAACTGGGCCGCGTGGGGATGGACGTGCGCATCACCCGGCACGTGCCGGGCTTTGACGCGCCGTTTTTTCAGGCCGGGCTAGCCGGGTACAGCGACGCGGCGATGCGGATCATCGCCCGCCGGCACGGCGCGCCGTTGGCCGTGACAGAGGCTCTGCTCGACCGGATGCTCTTGGGTGGCGGGCATGGGTTTGACAAGGCTGATCTGGAGTTGCTCGGCGACGCGCTGCCGTGCTCGCACGAGGACCAGCCGTTGTGCGGGCAGATCATCGGCAGCGACCCCGATGAGATGGCCGCGGGCGCGCTGAAGATGATCGAGCAGTCCAGCCGGGGGGATAAGGCATACCGCCTGATGGCCTATGGCGACGCGCCGGGTCCACGCAGCACCGACCCGCGCTGCCGGGATGGGTCAAAGGTGGGCGCGGTCGCGCCGCTGCCGAGTGCTCCGGTGCAAGTGTGCGAGGAGGACTGCACACCCGAGGCGCTGCTGGCGCTGGAGCACCCGCAGGTGCCGGGGGCGTATGACCCGAGGGAGGTCTTTGCGTCCACCGGCGTGCGCCGCGCGGGTGGTGGGCCGGTGCCTGTGCCTGGGGCGCGATCGGCAACGCTCTCGTACGCGACGATCGACGTGAACCTGGCCTGCCCGGTCAAGAAGATCGACAGCAAGAGCCGGGGCGGGCACTGGTTGCGGTTCCCTGCCGGGGCGATCGAGATATTGCGGGCCGTGCGGCAGGCGGTGCCGGCGGGTGTGCCGTGCACGGTCAAGCTCCGGCGTGGATACGACGACACGCCGGAGATGGCGCGCAACTTTGAGGAGATCTTCGCGGCCAGTTACGAAATGGGATATGCCTGGGCAACGGTGCACGCGCGGACCGTCGAGCAGAAGTACCTCGGCTCGTCGCGGTGGACGTTCTTGCGCGATCTGTGCGAGCGTTACCCCGACAGGCCCATCCTCGGCTCGGGGGACGTTTGGGACGTGCACGACATTTTTAGGATGATCGCCTACACGGGTGTGAGCGCGGTCTCAGTGGCGCGGGGGTGCATCGGAAACCCGTGGATATTCCGGCAAGCCCGGCAGATGCTCGCCGGGCAGGCACCGACGGCACCGACGCTGGCCGAGCAGCGTGCGGTGCTGCTAGAGCACTTCGCCCTGTCGATGGCCCTCAACGGCGAGAAGCACGCCGGGCGCATGATGCGCAAGTTTGGGATCAAGTTTGCACAGCACCACCCCAAAGGTGAACAGGTGAAGTTGGAGTTTGCCCGCGTGAGCACGCTGGAGCAGTGGCGTGGGGTGTTGGATGCGTGGTACGCCGAGGGGGTGCCGGATGGCGCGGGGTGAGAACCGGATGCCCGGCTCGGAGAGCCGGGGTACCCGGCGATGCTCGGCTCGGAGAGCCGATCTACCCGCTGGCGATGCTCGGCTTGGAGAGCCGATCTACCCGTGGGATCTACCCGTGGGGTTTATTTGCCGGCTAGCACGCGGCGCATCGCGCGGATTGTCCCCTCGCTGACGTGGTGCTCAAGACCCTCGGCGTCCAACGCCGCGGCACGCGGCGGGACGCCGATGTGCAGCAGGAAGCGCAGCACCACCTCGTGTTTCTCCTGCGTTCGGCGGGCCAGCCGCCTGCCTGCAGGGGTGAGCGTCAGAGGCCGGCGCGGGCCAGGGTCGATCAGGCCCGCCTCGCGCAGACGCCCCGCAGCACGCGTAACCGTTACGTGCGAAACGCCCATGTGCCGGGCAAGGTCGCAGATTCGGCACAGGCCCGCACGGGCGATGATCGCGGCGACGGCCTCGACATAATCCTCGGCACGCTCGGCCCGGTGTGCCGCGCGCACCGCTAGGAAGCGACGCGACTGCTCAAGCTCGGCCCGGTCAGATGCCATCGGGGGATTATGCGCGGCGGGCGCGCAATTTCCAACCAGAAGAGTTTTACTCCAGAGGCCCTGAGGACCCAGATGTGGTGACTCATCGGGATAACTCAGAGGGTTGAGACTGGCGATAGGAAATCGTCGTGGGATCAATCCCCATCCCCACATGCCTTCGGCCCCAACGGGGCCGCGGGGTCTAGCCACGGGTGAAGCCCGCGCTTTTGCGGGCAACCCGTGGAAGCTCCTCTCCACGGGTTCCGGCGGGGGAGCCTCGCCTCCACCTGTGGCTACAACCCGCAACCCCTTCGGGTTTGAAGTCGCTGGAAGCCGCACGCAGCATCTCCTCCGCGTTCCTCCGCCAACTTCCGCACACTCCACGAACCTCTTTTCTCGGGTGCTTTATGTGGGCCAACCCCACCCCTGCCCCTCCCCTCGGGGGAGGGGTTACTGATGGACCTTGGCCGGCGCGTACCCTCTGGTCGCATGTCGAATCCTTATGATGTCGAGCTTCCTCCCCCGATCCCCGCGCTGCCCGGCGTGGTGGCGACCCGGCCGCATGTTGATGATGTCATCGACCTGCTCGCCCTGGCCCTGACCAACGCCGCCATCGAGTGTGCACGGGCCTTCGGCGAGTTTCACCTGGCGCTCTCGGGTGGCAGCACGCCGATGCCCCTCTACCGCAGGCTGATGCTCGACCCGAGTTACCGCCACCTGCCGTGGGACCGCACGCATTTGTGGATAGTCGACGAACGCCGCGTGCCCTTTGACGACCCGCAGAGCAACTACCGGCAGATACACGAACTGCTCGTCGAAGACTCCGGCATCCCCAAGTCGCAGGTCCACCCAATCGAGGCGATGCGCCCCGACGCCGACCGACACTACGAAAACGAGCTCCGCCAAGCCCTAGACTGGCGGCGGAGCAACCAAGACCGCCTGGACTTTGTCGTCCTGGGCATGGGTGCCGACGGGCACACCGCCAGCCTCTTCCCACGCTCGCGTGCGCTCCGCGATGCCTCGTCGCCCCCCAGGGACGTGCTGATCAACACCGGCCCGGAAGTTACGCCACCCGAGCGGGTTACGATGACGCCACATTTGCTCAACGGGGCCAGGCAGTTGGCGGTGCTTGTCTGTGGCCAGGGGAAGCGGCAGACCATCGCCAAGGTCGCCGCCGCCAGCAGGCTCGGCCAGCACGACATCGCCCTGGCCGCCGATGAACTGCCGATCCTCTCGATCCAACCCTCGGCGGGGATGCTGACGTGGTACCTCGACCACGCCGCGTGCCCGCGGGCAAGCACATGAATATCCCCACACCCAACCCGGCCATCACCTTCGGCGTCCTCTTCGAGGACGAGCACCTGATGGTCGTACACAAGCGTGCCGGCCTGGTTACCCAGCCGGGCAAGGGGCACGAGGACGACGCGCTCCTCAACGGCATCTGCGCCTACCGCGACGGCAAAGTCGGCAAGATGCTTGCACGCCTAGGCGAGCAGCGCGACTTCGGCCTCCTGCACCGCCTGGACCGCGAGACCTCCGGCCTGCTCTGCGTCGCGCTCTCGCCAGCCGCGTACGACGGGATGCGCGAACAGTTTGAGGGCAAAGAAGTTCGTAAGTTTTACTGGGCCATCACGGTCAAGGCACCCCTCCAGCCGGCGGGGGTTATAAGTAGGCCGATTTTGGAGATCGAGCCAAAGAAACAGGGGGACAAGAAACTCGCCAAGATCAACCCCGCCGGCAAGCCCTCGGCCACGGCGTTCCGCGTGCTCGCAATCTCCCCCAACGGCGCGGTCGTCGAGTGCCGGCCACTCACCGGCCGGCTGCACCAGGTCCGCGTCCACCTCAACAGCATCGGCTGCCCGATCGTCGGCGACGGGCTCTACGCCCCCAAAAAAGTCTCAGCACTCTCCCCCCGCCTAGCCCTGCACGCCTGGCGCCTGGCCTTCACCCACCCGATCACCGACACGCCGATCGATTGCCGCAGTGAGTTCCCGAAGGACCTGCGGGGGGTGCTGCGAAAGTTGAAACTGGTGGCGCCGGATGGGGTGGCGGCGGGGATCTGAGGTGGTGGGTGAGGGCGGGTCAGCGTGGGGTAGCAAGTTATCCACCATCTATCCACAATCTGTCCACAGGAGAAAATAGGAGTTGCAAATCATTTTTGGTTCTGGTACGTTGAGTATGCCGTCGGGTGTTCCGAGGGCCGGATGAGTGGGCGTGCCGTGGAACGCCCGGGTGAAAGACTCGGCCAAGCCGAGTGAACGAGATAAGGAGCCTCGCGTGAACCTGTCGAAAGCGAAAGCACTTTTTGCCCCCCCCCCCATCAGCACCGTCGGCGTTTAATAGGGGTGCTGGACCCGGCGCCGCGGTCCGATGTGAAGATGTGCACACTGCTGTGGCGGTTTCGAGGCCGTCATCAAGTCGTTTGACGAAACAGATAGCCGCCGTATCCTTGTTTTTGCTCGGTCTGATTTTTGCCGCCCCGACAAGGGGTTCGACAGCCGGCTCAGACCCTGTTGTAGTTAACCGCGTCTCGCAGGTAGCAATCGACGACGTGGGGTGGAGGTTCACATGCGTCGTTGCGCAGAGTGGCCCTAATGCGAACGTGCAGGCGGTTGTTGCTATGCCGCACGTCGGAACAATCCACGGAGATAACCTCTCGGCAGTTCTCTATCAGGTAGATTCATCCTCCCCCGACGGATGGTCAGCCAAGGCCTTTGAGGATGCGACCAACGCGGAGGTTATCAAAACACTCATCCAGGCATATGGCATGTCCGAGGTCGACGCAGGCCCGTGGGTTTGGGATCGGAATGCCCCGTCTGTGGCCTCGGCAACAACCAAGGCCACGAAAAGCTACAACAAAGGCCTGCTCGTCGATGATGTTCTGTACCGCAATATCATCGATGACCCCAACGTTGAGAATATCGTAACATTTCTGGATGAAGTTGGCTACAAAGCCGCGAACATCGTCATTGACAAGAACTCCAACGCCTGCTCGCGCGGTGCGAAGCTCAACACTATCAAATCCGCAGTTGAGCGGTATGAGTCAGCGATCAAATTTAACAACAGTGAGTATGTTGCCGCGATCCAACAGATACGAACATCTATTGCGTCCTGCCTACCTTTTAGTTCTGTAGCTGAACAACAAAACCCCGTCCTAAGCGCGCTCGGCTTTGACCACTCTGCCAACCCTGCAACTCCAGCTCTGCGCTTGGCCGGACAGCCGGAGATCGGTCGCGTGGTCTCAGGGCGTGCCATATTAAACTCAAATGAAACGCCATTTACCCTGGAAGCTCATAAAATAATACCACTCCCGATTACCGAAGACATCATAGTGAATGCCCCAGAAATTGCATCTGCTATCGGAAGGAACGAACTAAAAATCGTCCTAACCTTCACTACGATCACATTGGCTGATGGAACCAAAACCCATGCAGTGTTAAATGTAATCACAGTCATCAAGGAAGGAAGAGAATCTACAGGCGCTCATTTGGTTGCGACCGACAAATCAGGCGACTGGCGGGAATGGAATCCGTATTACTGGTATTTTCCTTGCAGTGCTGCATGCAGAAGAGACCTCGCGGTTTGGCAGCTGGCTGGGCAAGTCGAAGAAGGTTGCTGGTGGAACTGTTTGTGGCAGGCGAATTTGGCTTGCTGTGTAACTCTTCCTTTGCTTACCGCCGCGGTTACTAATGCCATGAACGCATACTTTGCTTGCTGTATCGCAAACCAGTGGAAATGATGCAAGATCTGACAGGAAAAATTGTCCAGAAAGCGACGGAACGACCGGGAGCAGTCCCGGTTGTTCCATTTGGGTCGGCAAGCCGAGGTCGCGATGCCAGACGGATACAAATAGAACTTATCCGCAAAAGCCGAGGTGGTTTTTGGTTTGAGATAATCCCTCTTCTATTCCTCACCATTGCGGGCCTTATTTCCTTGATCGTGGCTGTGTATTTCGGAAGTCTGATTGGTCTGTTCGTCGCACTGATAAGCATTCCGATCGGGCTACGCGGTCTGTGGAAATGCTGGCGTTCGCCGAATGTTGGTTTAGATGACCATCATGTCGCCGAGATATTTATTTTGTTCTCCAGGTGTCCGTCGTGTTTCTATGACCTCGGCCCCCGGCTCAAAATCGACGACCAACCGACTACATGCCCGGAGTGTGGCTCGGTGTGGTCACGAAATCTTCGCACAGCGGCGAGAACGCTTGATCGTTTGCCCCAGGAACCATCGGCACTCAACGAGAAATCGCCCGGAGAATAACAACCGAGGGCCTCGCATGGCCCAAGCCCCTCTCTACCGCACAGCCTTAGAAAGGTCCCCTCACCCCACCAGCGGGTGGCTCACCACCACCATCGACGGCACAGGCGGGTACGGCAAGCGATAGCGGAACAGGTGCAAATCCGCCAGCCGCGTGCCCATCCGCGTCGCCGAGAGGTTCAGAACCTCTTCATAGTTTCCCAGCAGCGGCGTCGGGGCGTCGGCGTTGTTCAGGCCCAGGTCCAGCACCTCCGTCGGCACCGGGAGTATCGAGTTCTCACTCCCCGGCGAGGGGTGCGCGATCGAGCCGGGGAACGCGCTATAAACCTCGGCACGGATGTCCCTGGCGATCGGCAGGCTCCGGTGGATCAGCATATCGACGATCAGTTCCTCCGCCGGGGTGTTGACCGATACGCCGTGCTCGCCGCGCTCGCCGGGGGTCTCTGGGTGCATCGGCGCGTTGGCGATGCTCACCCACCCGCACATCGTGTCGACCGACCCGGCGTTGCCGACGCTCCCGCCGTCGAGTACGTACCGAAACGCGCCGCAAGCGTCCTGCGTCGTCCGCAAGGTGATATCCCTGGGCGAGCAGAACTGCCGCATGATCGGGGTGGGCGTGCCGTGGGCACTCTCTGACCCGAGGTCCATCGGCAGCACGCCCCTGCCAGCGTCCAGCACGTCCCCAGGCAGGCCCCCCCAGTTCTTGATCGATGCGATAGGCCAGGGCGTGCTCGGGCGCAGCCGGCAAAGGCCGATGAGCGCGCTGATGATCCCCAGGTCCAGCATCCCCGGCGACTTGCTCGGCACGACCAGGCGCGTAACCAGGTGCGCCTTGGCCCGCACCCCCAGCAGCGAGGCGTTGCACTGGAACCCACCCTTGCGGAAAGTTTCGAGTTTTTTGTGCGACGACTTCCTCGTCGGCACGCTGACGATCATGTCCAGCGTCTCCCTGTCCCCGGCGTGCTCTTGCACGAACCGCTCGAAGGCCTCCTGCGCGCTCCGCAGGGCCTCAAGCTTCTCGGCCGGTGCCCCGGCCTGGGACATCGCCCCGGCAAAGATGGAGATCCCCGCCCGGCTGGGCAGGTGCGTCAGGGCCTGCCAGGCGTTCTCCTCGCGCACAGCCCGGCTGATCCGCCAAGCGAGCGTCTTGTCCACGCCAAACCGCCTGGAAATCTCCTGCGGCTTGCGCAGGTCCCCGCCGACCGACGCAGCCAGCCCCGCCAGCGCACGCCGAAGGACGTGCACGCTCACCTGCCCATCCTGATTTTCAAGTTTGGTAACCATAAGGGGTATCGTCACGGGCAAACCATACGGTAGACCCAGACAAGATACCGCACAAACTGAGGAAACCAAAGCCGGTCAAATAATTCTGCCGAGAAATCTACAAAAAACACTTGCACAGATCGATTTTGGATGTAGACTGACGTTGGGGGGTCCCTTAGGAGGGACTTGGTGGGGTGTTTGTGCGGAGTTCCTTGTGCCTAGCCCGCCCGCATCGTCCAGTTAGTTACATGCCCAGTGACATCCCCAGTTACATTGCCCAGTTACATTGATTAGGAGGCCACCATGAAGACTCGAACCCTTGCCTTGGGAACTCTTTTCGTCGCCACGCTTGCCGGTTTGGCGTTGGGGCAGCCGACGCTGACCTCGCTGGGGACGGGCACGCCCCAGGCTGTGAGCAACTCGCAGGGTGGGACGGTCTACATCGGCGGTTCGGGCGGGACGGGGACGGCGAACGCAACGCGTTGGGCGCTCAACGGTGCCGGGCTTACGCTTAGTGATGCCGGGACCCCCGGCAACGGCTACATCTCTGCCGATGGTCGTTACCTGGCAACCTCAATCCTCAACGGGCCGACGCGGTTTGCGATCGGGAACTCGGCGACGGGCGTCTCCCCCGCCTTCTTGGCCCCCGGATATGCCGTGCCGACGCTGGTCCCCTCGCCGACGCAGCCTGGGGCGACGGAGTTTGGGGGCGCGCGTTGGGATGCGATCACCAGCACGCTGCTGAACATGGGTGTGCCCGGGATCATCGCGTATACCCCCAACTCTTCGGGGCTGGGCAACTCGGGTGTCTTTGGGCCAAGCTCCAGCGGCCAATCCACGGGCAACTTCCTGACGCCCAACGCGATCTCGGCCAATGGGCGGTACATCCTTGCGCTGGCGTATGTCAGTTCGTATAACCAGAACGGGACGCTCGGGACCGCGACGGGGCCAGGCACGAATATCAGCGCTAACTCGTTCTACTGGCGGCCGGTTGTGTGGGATTCGCAGGCCAACGCCGGGGCCGGGGCGATGACGGTCCTGCCCACGCCCTTCCGCACCGCAAGCGCGGCGGCCTCGACGCGCCGGCGCACGGGCAACCCGTACGCCATCAGTGATGACGGGCTGGTGATCGTCGGCGCGCAGGAGCACAACGCGAGCACCGGCGTGAGTGCCGATCCTGATGGCGGTCGCATCGTAATCTGGAACTACAACACCGCCACGAGCAACTGGGGGATGACGTATCTTCCCAATGGGAAGGCGTATACCCGTGCGCAGGTGGGTGATACCCCCGCGCTGGTTGGGCCGCTGACGAGCAGCTCGACGCCGGGCTCTTACCGCATGAACGCAGCGGGGACGATCATCGTCGGTCGGGCTATCACCGACCAGATCACTACGACGCTGGGCACATCGGGCACGGGTGATGACATCGTTACCGGCGGGACACCCTTCATCGGCAAGTGGACGTGGAACGCCGGGACCTCATCGTGGGACGGGCCCGTAAGCATCAACGTCAACAACATGGCCGCCGCGTCGTGGCTGCCGAGCAGTGTTACCAGCTGCGGCGCGCCGCCGAACATTTCTGTCAACGGGATGAGCGATGACGGGAGGATTGTCGTCGGCACGGCGACGTACAGCACCTGCGGCTCGTTCATGGCCGGGGGTTGGATCTGGACCGACCCGAGCGTTGCCGGCGGCACGGCCGGGGAGATCGTGGACTGGTACGACTACCTCGTTACTCTGGGTGTGCCCGGCGTGACGGCCGACTACGGCCCCACCGGCGACAACGGTGACACGACGCGCGGGCTGCCCAAGATCGGCTTCCCCTCGGCTATCTCCCCAGACGGGAGCGTGATTGTTGGGTTCCAGGGTGGGAACCAGCGGATCATCGGCGCGGTGCCGTGGGCATTGCGGCAGAGCAGCGCTAGCGCGTGCGTGGGTGCGACGATCGTGTCCAACCCTGCCGCGTCGTTCAACTTCTCTCGTTGCAGCACGCCGATCCTGAACGTCGCGGCCTCGGGCACACTGCCGATTACGTACCAGTGGTATAAGGACGGGTCCCCGTTGACCGACGGGACCACCCCCGCCGGGGGGACGGTTGTTGGTGCCAACGCCAGCCAGCTGCGTCTGAACAACGCCAAGGCCGGGGACGCTGGGAGTTACTACTGCGTTGCCACGGGCCCCTGTGGCACGCCGGCGCAGTCGACGGCGACGGCAGTGCAGCTCGACCCCACGGTCACGCTGAGCAACGACCTCTTCGCCACGGCGTTGCCCGTCGAGGAGGGGACGTTCAACTACAACGCCTGCGGGGCGTTTGTTGAAGACCCGAACTTCGGCCCGAGCACCTGCACGTTTGCTGTTACCACCGGGGACGTCTGGTACAACTACACCCCGACGTTCACGGGTGATGCCCGCATCGAGACGTGCGGTGCGGCGTTTGACACGATCGTTACCGTCTATGCGCAGGACGGCAGCGAGATCGCCTGCAACGACGACTACCTCACCGGGCCGTCGGCCTCTTGCAGCTCAAGCCGCAGCCGGGTGGCGAGGTTGCCCGTGGTGCAGGGTGTGCCCGTGAGCATCCGGATAGTTGTCAAGAGTTCGAGCATCTTCAGCAACGTGGGGCAGGTGAGGATTCTGCAGGCCCCCGCCGCCGCGGCCGGGGATTTGTGCGAAAGCCCAATACCTGCGGTGCTGGGGGCCAACGCCTTTGACACGACCGAGGCGACCAACAGCGGGGACAACGCCAGCTGCAACCTGGTGACGAACCTGAACACGCGCGACGTGTGGTTCTCCTACACGCCGGCGTACAACGGGACGGTGCGCGCTTCGACGTGCCCGGGGACATCGTTCAACACCGTCCTGTCGATCTACACCGGCTGCGGGGGCGGGGACATCGCGTGCAGCGACGATGTTGCCGCGGGCGTCTGCGGCACGGGCACGTCGACCCAGAGCGTCATCAGCAACTTCCCCGTCACCGGCGGCACGACGTACCTCTTCCGCGTGGCGGGCAAGACGCTGGGCACTTTCGGTGCCGGGACGTTCACGCTCGCCTACACCGCAACGCCCTGCGGGCTAAGCGACATCGCCGGCCCGGGGCAGTCGATCGGGGCTGACGGTCAGTTGACGGCCGACGACATCATCGTCTACCTGAACTGGTTCTTTGCCAGCGACCTGCGGGCCGATGTTGCTGGCCCCGGCCAGAGCACGACCCCCGATGGTCAGTTCACGGCCGACGACATCATCGTCTTCCTCAACCGCTTCTTTGCGGGGTGCTGAGGGAAGTGGTTGGGTGTGAGGTGTTGGGCCTAAGGGCCGAAGGCCGAACAAAGGTACCGAGGCATAAGTAGGTTCTTTGAGACAATCGAGATACCCCCTAGCCCTGGGCCGGAGCAATCTTGCCTGGGGTTTTTTGTTACCGCTGGCGGGTTTAGGTACCCCGGATTTCTGAGCCGGGACGGGTACCCCGGACCCCCGGGCCGGGCGTATTGGTTTTCGCATGGTCATTGCCCGTGCCAACCCCATCCATGCTCCTGTCCGCCAGAGCATGCTGGGTGGGGGGTTTGTATGATGGCAAATGCCCTCGCCCAAAGGTACCAAGCGTGTCGGCGTGTCGATGCGGGTGGAGCTGCACAAGCGTGGCCCGTTTCAGTCGTCGCAGCAGGAGGTCTATCTGGCCGTGATGCGCACGGCCAGTGTGCTCGGGGTTGCCTTTGACCGGTTCCTCAAGGGGCACGGGCTGTCGCAGGGTGGGTACAACGTGCTGCGGATCCTGCGCGGGGCCGGGGCGCAGGGGTGCTTGTGCAACCAGATCGGCGAGCACCTTGTTGCGCACGTTCCCGACGTTACCCGGCTGGTCAGCCGGCTTGAGCGGGCGGGGCTGTGCGTGCGCGTGCGCAGTGAGCAAGATCGGCGTGGTGTCTGCGTTCGCCTGACCCCGGCCGGTGAGGCGTTGCTGGCCTGGCTCGATGAGCCGATGCTCGACCTGCACCGGGAGCAGTTGCGGACGCTCAAGGCCGGGGAGTCGGCCGAGTTGCTCCGGCTGCTGTCGCTGTGCCGGGATGGGGCCCGGGAGCAGTCTCAGGGCCAGGGCTAAAGGGGCAATCGCCTCCATCTCGCCCAGGGTGGTGTTTGGCTCTACCCTTGCACCCATGCCGACGGCGATTCAGATCGACGACCTGGTCAAGACCTACACCCCTGGCGTGCAGCCGGCGGTGGATCATGTAACACTCTGTATCAACCCTGGCGAGTTGTTTTTTCTCCTGGGGCCCTCGGGCTGCGGCAAGACGACGCTGCTGCGGATGATCGCCGGGTTTATTGACCCCACGAGCGGGCGCATCGGGTTTGCAACGGGCGCTGCCGGGGGCGTGCGCGATGTTACCAACCTGCCCCCCAACGAGCGGAACACGGGGATGGTCTTTCAGAGTTACGCGCTCTGGCCACACATGAGCGTCTTTGACAACGTCGCCTTCGGGCTGACGATCCGCAAGGTTGGCAAGGCCGAGATCGCCCGGCGTGTCGGCGAAGCACTCGAGATGGTCCAGATGGGGCACCTGGCCCAGCGCAAGCCCAACGCACTCTCGGGCGGGCAGCAGCAGCGCGTCGCGCTTGCGCGGGCGCTGGTCGTGCGCCCCGATGTGCTGCTGCTCGATGAGCCGCTGAGCAACCTGGACGCCAAGCTCCGCACCGACCTGCGCAGCGAGATTCGGCGGATATGCAAAGGCTCGGGGATCACGACGGTCTACGTAACGCACGATCAGAAGGAAGCGCTGAGCATGGCCGACGCGGTCGCCATCATGCAGTCGGGGAAGGTTGTGCAGCAGGGCGCGCCGGGGGAGTTGTACCGCCGGCCAAAGTCGCGGTTTGTTGCTGAGTTTTTGGGAGAAGCCAACTTCATCCCCGGCACGATCGCCGGGGCACCCGGCCCAGGCGGGCGGGTCTCGGTGCAGACGGCGATCGGGACGCTCCAGAGCGGCAACACGCTGGCGGGTATCGCAGGTGGTGGTGTGGTCGTCTCGATCAGGCCCGAAGCATTTCGGCTGAGCGCTGGTGGTGGCACGCCTGGGGGCGTTAACCAGGTGCGTGGGGAGGTTGTAGAGGGGACGTATCTGGGGGAGATCGCGCAGTATGCCGTGCGCGTGGGGGATGGGTCGAT
>Ga0068872_10002241_pt1 | contig 15258 bp, 17 predicted proteins | sample NOAtaG_7_FD_66441 | JGI IMG/M metagenome (GOLD analysis project Ga0068872, IMG submission 66441) | Freshwater lake microbial communities from Lake Erie, under a cyanobacterial bloom - NOAA_Erie_Diel1S_2200h metaG | ecosystem: Environmental > Aquatic > Freshwater > Lake | place: USA: Ohio, Lake...
GATTGTATCAATACCTAATATATTACAACCATATTAGAAGGCACCAAGGAATTGGAAATATAACTCCATATGAAATGTTAGAAAGCGTAAGCGAATAATTTGACATATACAGCCGCTACGATCATACACCTATCTTGGGAGTTCGAAGGCGGTTTCGTCTTCTAGGTTGAAAACTTGTTTCTTTTGTAGAGAATTTACTGTTTCAATTGCTTGAACTTGGCTTCTGGCCATTTTTAATGCCGAAAGTTTATTGTTAAAGTCTGGTTTTTTATCAAGAACAGAATCATCATTTTTGTTGCTCTCTAAATCAATTTTATTATTAGGATTATTTTGTTGAATAAAACTGGATTTATCATTGTATTTTACAACAGGTGTAGAATTTCTGTCTTCCTTGGTTCCTCCATCTAAATATGGATTGTATTTTTTCTTTTTTGGTCTGTCTTGCTCAAGCGCAGGATCGTTACTCATTTCCTCAGATTTATTAGAATCAGGGCGATTTTGTTGATAGTTGTTATTAGCTGGCCTTGGCGTATTATTTCTGTCCGATGGATTAAATTTTGGCCTAGGATTATTTTGGAAATTACTATTCTGCTGATAATTATTTTGCCTTGGTCCTGCTGCATTTCTTTCGTTGAATGTGGAAGGTTGGTAATTCTGGGAAGGAGCTTTATTTTCAGCAAAAAACTCTTTATTTAGCCAGTCGTTAATTACTTGTTTAACCTCTGCTTTTGGCTTACCATAAATTTGTCTGGATAATTCAATAACAATTTGTAACCTTCCGCCTACTTTACTGAAAATATCTGGAAGAGTATTGGCTATAAATGGGGCAGGGGCTTTCCCTTCAATAAGTAATCTTAAAGCAATTTGGGTTTTGTTTAAAGCAATTAGTTGCTGGGAAGTAAATACAGGTTCAAATTCCTTTTCAATTCTATAAGCATCATCTGAACCTATTCTAAAGGAAATCATGGTTCCAACATTTCCAAATACAGCGTTTCTTACCTTTTCATTACCACTTTCGGTTAATTGGGAAATATATTGATGAGCAAGAATTAAGCTTAAACGGTACTTTCTAGCTTCAGAAAGAATAGTTGCAAAACTGTCAGTGGTGAAGTTTTGGAATTCATCTACATACAAATAGAAATCGTTTCTATCGTTTTCGTTTGGAATATCTACTCTACTCATGGCGGCAAGCTGAAGTTTAGTAATTAGCAAACTTCCAAGTAAATTAGAATTGTCTTCTCCAAGTCTTCCTTTGGATAAATTAACAATTAGAATCTTTTTGTTATCCATTATATCACGAAGATCAAAAGTGCTTTTTTCCTGACCTAAAATGTTTCTAATAAGGTCGGAAGAGAAGAACTGACCAATTTTATTTAAAACAGGGGCAATAGCTTCGGTTCTGTATTTATCATTAAAGCTGGCAAATTCTTTTAACCAGAAGTTTTTTACCATTGGATCTTGAACATTTCCAATAATATAATCTCGAAAATCTTTGTCGGTCAGCATTCTTACTACACCAAGCAAGGTGTTTCCAGGGGTTTCAAGCAAAGCAAGAAGGGTATTATTAAGAATATATTCCATTCTAGCTGACCAAGTTCCTGCCCAGATTCTGTTAAAAACTGCCATTAAACCAGAGGCAATTAAGAAATGTTCTTCGCCACGGTTGGCTTCAAGCATGTTAAAACCCAAAGGAAAATCGGTATCGGAAGGGTTAAAATATATTACATCTTTCTGTCTGTGGGCTGGAATTCTGTCTAAAATATATTCAGCTAAATCGGAGTGCGGATCCATTACACAAACCCCATATCCGTTGTAAATATCCTGCAAAATCATGTTTTCAAGCAGGGTGGTTTTACCCATACCAGTTTTTCCAAGAATATAGACATGGCGTCTTCTATCGTCTTGTAAAATTCCAAAAGTTTTGCCTTGTCCGCGCACATTGGCGGTTCCAAAATAGCAAATATCTGGGCGTAAACTTAATGATAAAGAATTAGTTGGTGCTTCCGGAGCTGTTTGATTCATAAAATTCAAAAAGTTTTAGCTTTATTACTCTAAATTTAGGGCTTTTTATGGGCTTTGTCAAGGGGTTTGACAAATGAATAATACATTCTTTTTATGACCAAGGAAATGCGTAAATTTAAGGAGATAAATTTATGTTGCAAGCAGAAGTTATGATTGTAATCTCGGCGTTGATTATTGCAGGGTGCGGAATGATGATGAACTATGCCCGAAAAAAAGCTGCAGTGTAAATGGCAAACTTGGGTTGTTAACGAAATGAGTCTAGATATATCAACAACTAGACTCTTTTTTAATGTCTATTTATTCTCTAAGGCTTTGGATCCTGAAATAAATTCAGGATGACAGTCTCGTTAAATTCAGCATTGTAGCGGAGACTCCCACTCTCCATGTTCGCCAAAAATTATCCTCATCAAAAAAATTTAAAATGGTCGGGATGCAGGGAATTGAACCCTGTACCTCATGCACCCCATGCATGCGCTCCACCGGTAAGCCACACCCCGTTTGTTAATTATTAATCGCTGCTAAATTTACAATAATCCAACTTATTTTGCTAACACAGCAATATGAATATTTGATTATTTTCTTAAGTAAAAGTCAAATTAACATAAAATTAAACTTGCTAAAAATTTAGTTTTTGTTAGTATAATTAAGTAGTTGAGTCATGAAAAACAATGTGGGCAACCAACCAAAGAGTACAAGTAGTTAATATTACAAATAAAGAGGGGATAGAAATAAAATTTTTGGTTCCTTTTCAAGTGGATAGATTTAATCTGCTACAAGAGGTTAAAAATAACAATGTTTATTTGGTAGAAAAAGGAGAGGCAAAATACCTACTCTCATTTCAAAGGTTAAATTATTTGGCGGATCATTTTGAATGGAAATTTGATGATATTCATGATATTTCAACTCCGTGCTATTTGTATGAAGTAAATAATCTAGAAGTGGGCTCTGAATATTCTAAATTCGAACTTATTTAAGTCAAAGTAAAAGCCCCAAATATGGTGCACTATTTTTTGGATTCTTTTCATTATATCTTTTCCCAAAAACCTGCGGTAACTTCTAATGGCCCTTCTGGGTCTCCGGCTAGACAAACTTCGCAGACTGGAAAAATTTTACCTGCCTCAAAAGTTTCGATATACCCACAATCTCGGCATAGATATTCTCCAGTTTCTTTAATAACTTGGCCCCAAGCCCACAAATTTTCATCATCAGAGTTCTCCAAATTATTATTAATCTCAAATTGGTTGGAAACAGTAATCCAGTTATACTTTTTTTCTGGCTTAAGCTTATGCATTAAGTATTGTGGAATACCATTTTTGATCTTTACCCAAATAATTACTTCATCCATTTTTTTTCTGAAAGAAAGTTCTTTAGCATCCTTCATTACTTCAAGTAAATCGGCTGGAATTGCATCTTGTAGGTTTTGCCAAATAGCACTTTGAGAATTTGTGAAATTGGTTGTTTCTAGAAACTTTTGCTGGCATTTGTAAAATTCGCTGTTGAAATCGGCAAGAAAAATTACTGCAAGTCCGTCTTTTAAATTGGCAAAATTTGATTGGGTCATAATGAAGTTTAGCTGGGCAAGATTTGGTTGTCAAATTAGAGCAAGAGAACAAAAGTATTATACGAAGTCATTAGTTTTATTAATTGACAGAACAAATTCAATCAGGTTCCCAAATATTAATGTCTGCTAAAAAAACTAAGCCTTACCATCCTATAACTAATCATTTGTACGCTATTCGCGGTTTTTACGACGCTTTTAGATTGGAGCACAGTTTAAGAATCCAATTTGCTCTTGGTTTAACTTCGGTTTTAGTTAGCTTGTACATTCAAAGTTATTCTTTAGCTGTTCTTAATTTTATTATGGCAATTTTTGTGATGAGTGGGGAAATGTTTAATACAGCTATTGAAAGGCTTTGTGATTTAGTACAACCTGAAAAAGACGAAAGGGTAAGGGTTATTAAGGATGTTACGGCCGCAGCGGTTTTAACTTTAGCCGTAGGGTGGGCTACTTTATTGATTATCGAAGTAGTTGGATATTTAATGGGTTTTAGGTTAGTGTAAAATAATTTGGCTGGTAAACTTCGCCTCTACACCTAAGTTTTGCCAATGGCGACGCGGTGGTCGCCGCTACGATGGCTTGGTATCTTGTCGTTTGGGAGGATGAATCCTTCCCCTACGGTTTTATTTTAATTGACATCAAAGTTTAGAAGAATATTATTTATCTATCTTATTGTATGAATCAACTTTTTGAACTTACTGCAGCTGAAACTCTTCGCCAAAAGAATAGCTTGCATTTAATCGCTTCCGACAATTACCCTTCTCCTAAAACTTTGGCTTTAATGGGCTCGGTTTGGAGTAATAAATATGCTGAAGGTTATCCTGGCAAGCGCTATTATGCCGGTCAAATCTACTCCGATCAGTTGGAAAGTAAAGTTCAGGAACTTGCTTTAAGGGTTTTTGATACAACTATTGAAAATGGAGTAGGGGAATATGGGGTAAATGTTCAGGTTTTATCGGGTTCGCCTGCTAATGCCATGGTTTTTCTTTCAGTTTTGGAAGCTGGAGATACAATTTTAAGTCTAAGTTTAGCTAACGGTGGTCACCTCTCCCATTTGCACGCCACTTCGGCTTATTTAAAGTTTTTTAAGTTAGTAAATTACGACTTAAAAGAAACTGAAGATCCGATTACCTCAGATAATGTTTTTGAAATAGATGAGCAAGACTTTATAAATAAATTGGTTGAATTTAAGCCAAAGTTAGTTATTTTAGGCTTTTCGGCTTATCCAAGAAAGTTTGAATTTGCCCAGTTTTGTAGGCTAGCCCATCAGCACGGAGCCTTAGTTTTAGCAGATATTGCTCATATCAACGGTTTAGTAGCGGCAGGTTTGCATGATTCTCCATTTAAAAAAGGGGAAGACGGAGCAGATTTTGTTTCTATGACCACCCACAAAACTTTAAGGGCGGGCAGGGGCGCAATGGTTTTTGCTAAAACAGAATATATTACCAAATTAAATAAAACAATTTTTCCTGGAACCAGTGGTGGTCCTCATTTAAATCAAATTGCTGCGGTGGGGCAGGGTTTAATTGAAATTTTAGGGGAAGATGAATATCCAGACGGCGTATCTTTCAAGGAATACTCTATAAATGTTATAGAAAATTGCAAACAACTTGAACTAGGGCTTATCGCTGGTGGTTTAGAAAGTGCTAACCCAACCCAAAACCATTTGTGTTTAATAAAATTACCAGATAATTTAGACAGCCTTGAAATTCAGAAAAAGCTTGAAAATGTAAATATTATTTGTAACAGAAACTTAATTCCATTTGATACCAAAACTGCTTGGAGGCCTTCAGGGTTAAGGTTTGGAACAGCAGCGCTTTCTAGCAGGGGAATATCGGCCGAACAATCGTATAAACTTGGAGAAAATATAGCTAAGTTTGTGCTCGGAAAAATGAGTGAGGAGGAAATCAGTGCTTATCGCCAGAATTTGGTTGATGGCTTGAATTGGTGGTATTAGGGTAAATGTGCTTGTGAGCTAATTATTACAAGGCTGCCATAAAAAAACTGCCACACATGTTGGTGGCAGGTACGGTAAAGATTTGATGATTACTCACTAAAACTATTATTGCATTGCTGTCGTGTGCAATAGCCTAATCTTGGAAGCGGGCAATTGATGTTTGAGCAGACGACGACAACTTCAAAATTGCCGTCATTATTATCTGGCATGCCTGAACCGTTTCTAGTTTTGGTTTTTGCCATAACTTATATTTCCCTCTTGTCTTAAAATGATTGAAACTGATTTAATAAGGACTCGTCAATTTTTTTATGTCTTGCCGATTTGCTTGAAAAATTTTTACTTCTTTTTATCAGAGTTTTAACCCCTAAAATATGCTAATAGAAACCAATTCAACTGAAAACATCAAACAACAACTTTTATACGAAGTCAATAAAATTCCTGCTGGGAAAGTTTTAAGTTATGGGGAAATTGGGGCTAGGGTGGGTATTTCTGGCTGGATTGCTGGAAGAATATTATCCGGAATGACTGAAGAAGAAATGAAACAATACGCTTGGCAAAGGGTAGTGAATAAACAAGGCTATATTTCGGCTTTAAAGCTTGGTTTTAAGGGAAATTTACAAATAGAACTTTTGCGAGCCGAAGGTATTGAAATTCCAGATTCTACTATAGATATGGGAAAGTATTTGTGGCGGGAAGAGGCTGTTGTTAAAAGTATTTCTAGCATTTAGTTTTATTTTGTTACCAGCTAATATCAAAATATTCCAGACAGTCATTTTGACAAAAGCGTTATTTTATGGTTTGTCTGAAATTGAAGAGTTAGTTTGAAGGATTTCGAATGAAAGTTAAAATGCAAAAAACTGCCATTTCTAATTGTGGCAAAGAACTTTCAATTTGCAGTGGATATTTAGCTTTAATTGAAAATCAAAGTATTGACCATTTGATTAATAAGCAAGGTAGTCTGCCAAACCTGTTGGCGGTAATGTTCAAGCTGCGAGATGATAAATCAGGTATTAATTTCGTTGATGACTTCTCTTTTACAGTAGTTATTAACCAAGTAAAATACAGGATCTTCCTGGAAATCGGAAATTCTGATTGGCAATATGAAAGGATTGCCCCGTCAAAATTATCAACTGAAGAATTATCCACTTCAGCTTGTATGTAAAAATTTTAAGAGTTCTGGTTATTCTAGAGCTCTTAATTTTTTGGTCGAAAAACTCTAGTCGATTGTCTGGATATTGGCCACTCCGTGTTTTAGATCCTGAAATAAATTCAGGATTGTAGCGGAGACTCCCAGTCTCCAAATTCAACCTAAATTTTGTGTCTTAGGATAATTTCAGATTTTTTTACTGCTGATTGCATGTTTACGAAGGCTTCGTAAGGGGAGGTGAAGTTTATTTTTTCTTTTCCTGTATAGTTTTCGGGTTTTAAGTAAAATAGAAAGTCGTCGTTTTGTAAGGCGGCGAAGTTATAGAAAAGTTCTTGGCTAAACGGTGATGGGTTTTGGCTGTGTTCGCTTAAAATAACTGTGCTTCCATAAGCCCATAAACGAATAATCGCTCTGGCCATTGGGGTGAATAGGGCAAGTGAATATCCGTCGTTTAATCTTACTTTGTTGGAACTATTTAATCTGGTAATTTTTGGCCTTAAAATAGCAGCAGTACTGGCTAAACCTAGTTTCATGTTTAAAGATTTTATAATTAAATCTAAGGACTTTTTTCCTAAGCTTAGGCTATTAATATCAAAGAATTGATTATCTGGTTCGAAATAAAAATTACATTCTTGATCCAAATTAGAGTTTATCCAGCTAGCTTTTTTGCCTTCAAATCTTCGAAGCTCGGATAGCTTTAAACTAAATTCAATTTGCCTGTCACCTTTTTGCCTGCATAAAAAAGCGGTTATTTTTGTGGCTTCAGTAATTCTTTCCAGCTCTAATTCCCTGAATAATTGTGGAATGAACACCATTTCAGCCTCTAGGTCTAGATGATATTGAATAGTTTTAATAGAGTTAATAACAGTGGCAGACCACCAAGCTGAATTATATAAACTTGTAACTGCATTTCCATAAAAAGCATTGGCAACCAAGGTTATTTGCTTGGATTCAGCAAGTTTTTTTATCTTTTTAATAATACTTGGTCTAAGTTCTGAAGCAGATTGAATGAAGTTCCCAGTAATAATTAAATTGGCCTCAAATTTCTGTTGAATTAAAAAATCTATAATTGGCTCGAACTTTTCTTCCAAATCTTGTTTAAATATTTTTTTGCTAAGTTCAATATCCACAAAGTTGCTATCTGGATTGTTTAAAATATCCAGCAACGGTTCAATTTTATAGTGATCCAACTTGGAGAAATACAAACTTATATTTTTTACATTATTCATATACTAATTATTTTTCTTCTCATCAATTATTTTAATAAGATAATTTGTTAGGTTTTTAATCTGATCAGCCCAGGAATGCTTGGAAAGGTCTTCTTCTTGTTTCTTTAGCAAGTCATCTTTGGCAGTTTTATTTCCTAAATAAAATAATATTTGTTGGGTAAAAGCCTGGGTGTCGTAGTAATCAAAAGTTGGTGTGGAAGGAATGATTCCAATAAAACCAGAAGTATTTGAGGCTATAACTGGCAATTTAGAACGAATGGCTTCAAGGGCAGTTAAACCAAATGGTTCACTTGGGCTTGGCATTACAAATAAATCGCAACTGGCGTAAAGTCTTTTTTTATCTTCATTTCCAAGCCAACCGGTAAATAAAATATTTTTTTCTAATTCTTTTTCAGCTACGGCAAGAATTGTAGGGCCCATTTTGGCTCCGTCTCCTGCAATTATGAACTTTACCTGTGGATCAACTTGAATTACCTTAGAAGCAGTTTCCAGCAAAAAAGATATTCCCTTTTGGTTTTCCATTCTGCCAATGAACAAAACATTTTTACCTTTTTCTAAATCGGGGATATCTAAATGAATAGGGGTGAAGTCTAAATCGTTGTAGATAACTTGAATTTTAGAGTTAGGTATATTGCAGAAATTGTGCAGCATTTTTTTAGAGATCTCGGAAATGGCTACAATTCCATCAGCCTTGATGTATGTATCGCGTTCCATGTTGGCAATAATTCTGGCTGAGCCGCCAAATTTACCAATGTTTCTATCAAACTCAGTGGCGTTGATATAGAAAACGAAAGGAATGTTGCTTGTATTCCTTAATTGAATAAACGCAGGAATTGTTTCCCAATCCATGCCAATTACAATATCAAATTTATTCTTTTTTACCAATTTTTCCACAGCCAAGCCAAAGGCTTTAGTTATGATGGGTGTAGAGTTTGGATACAAATTAATTTTCTTTTTCTTGGCTTGCGTACTTGAAAACAAGTCTGGCCAAGTTTTGTTTTGGGTTGTGCCCTTGGGCCTAAAATATTCCAGCTTAAAGTCTAGATTTTTTATAGTTAAACCTTCTTTAGCAAATTGTTTTAATTCAGAAGCTAAATCTATGGCTTTTACATCTTTTTTCATTTCTGAAGGAATGTAGGGGCAAGCTACGGTAACAGTGTGTCCTTGATTTTGTAATTCCGCGGTAACATGTTTGGCCAAAAAACCCAAACCACCAGCAAACATGGGGTAAAGCTCCCAACTAAGGATAAGTATATTCAATTTCTTATCGTGCATTATATCTTATTTAGCCATGCAAAAATGATATGGTCAAGCCATAAAATTGATGTAGAGGCGACGACCGCGTCGCCATAAAGCCGCTAAAGCCATAATTACACAAAACCCAATTCTCTTCTACTAATGGGCTGTGACGAAGTCACGGGGTTATTTGCCGTTTTGCCATGGCGATCCGCGATCGCCGCTACGGTGGCTCGTAAACTTCGCCGCTACTTTGCTATTTGGAAATATTTTCTGGAATTGAAGCCTTCGAAAAGGAAAATTGTTTGTTTTGATTTTATACTCTTTATAGCTTTGTGAATAGGATTAATATTCTTGGGGTCAGCCTGGATAATATTTACAGCCGGGAAGCCATTTTCAATTAAATATTCTTGGATTAGTTTGGAATAATCTTTACCAACAAGAATTACCAGACTGGGATTAATTAAATTAATACTCTCGGCAATTTTAAGGTGGCTAACAACGCTTTCTTGGCCTAGTTCAATAATATCGTCTAGAACTAGAACTTTATCTTCCTTACAGTTTTTTAATAGTTCTAAAGCATTTAAAACACCATCCAGGTTTGCATTGTATGAATCGTCGATTATATATCCTTTTTCAATAGGTTGAATTTGTAAGGTACCTTCGGGCGTAGTTAAGTTTAACAAGGTTTTAGATATTTCCTTAGAGTTTAAATCCAAATTGTGAACTAGGCAGCAGGCTAGGGAGGCCAAGATATTTTGAATATTTCCAGTACTGGCTAAATTTGTTTTTAGATTGAAAACTTGGTCCTGCCAGAAAACTTTGAAAACAGTACCACTTAAACTAGTCTTAACTATTTCTGCCCTAAGATTAGCATCTTTAGAAAAGCCGTATTTTAAAACCTTAATTCCTTTTGGAACAACAATTTCATGGCACCATTTAGAATCCCAGTTAATAATGGCGGTATCTCCCTTCTTTAGAAACTCTAAAGATTCGCTTTCCCCTTCAATAATCTGCTTTTTTCCACCAAACAAAGCATAGTGCTGATTGTTCAGTCCGGTTATAATACTTGTATTAGGCAAACTAAATTTACACTGATCATAGCCATCGCCCTTTCTGTAAGCACCAATTTCGCTAAGGAAAAATTGAATATCTGTACTTAGGTTAATAATTCTTCTGGCCACAGCGAGGGTAGAGTTATGATTCTTAAAAGTTCTTTCCACTTTATAATTCGTAGAAAGTAGTTGAAACAAAATTTCTTTGGTGGAACTTTTTCCATAACTTCCAGAAATTCCAATAACCTTTAGATCTGGGTTATTCAACCTTTTTAGCTTGGCGGTATAAGCAATTCTACTTTTTAAAATCAGGTCGATTGGGGTTAGGATAAAAATAACCAGGCCAATTATTACCGGTGTAAGCAAAATAGATTGAATTAAGGTTATGGCAATTACAAAAACCATAATATTCCAACCTCCATAGTTTACATAGCTTCCTGCGGTTAAGTTTGGGGTAATTAAAGCCGAGGCAATTAAAGAATTTAAGGCAATTGTTAAAGCCACAATTAAACTAAGTTTTACAGTAAATTTTGGTAAAAGTGCTCTTTTTCGAATAACTTGATAGGTAAAAAGTAAAACTTCCAAAAGGCTTGCAATTAGAATTAAATTGATAGTTAAGATGGAAAATTGGAACCAATAAATTAACAAAAGGAAACACAAAAGTCTAAATATAGTAAACCAATCTAAAAAAACGGCCGAAAACTTTGGCGACCTCACTAAATCTAGGAATTTATCAAATCTGTATTCTTTTTTCTGCCACAAAAACAAAAAGTAAATATTCTTTCTAATTAAGACTAATATTAAACTGAAAATAGTTATTAATGAAATTAGTGTCATAGTGTTACAGGCTCGACACTTCTTCTATAATAGTCAACCAAATTTCTAGTTTATATATTCTAGTATGCTTTCATTGTTTTGGCTTACACAGCCATCTAGAATTCTAATTGAATCAAATGCTTTATTTGGTTTGGCTATTTTCCAGTAGTATTCAGTAATAATATCATCTCCATATGATACCTTTTTACCATTCTCTAGTTGCCATACATATTTTTCGTAACTTGAAACTTCTCCATTCGGTAAAGTATAGTATATTTGAGCAATTCCGCTAGCAAAAAATTTATTTTAAGCCCCTCTTCACAAATAAATTCTGTTGGTTCAAATTGTTTAGTGTACGTACGCTATTGCTCCAAGCCTGATAATGTTAAAATTAACACTTCCTACTGCTGTGATTGATGTTATAAATTCATTTACTATATCTTTATTAGGTATTAAGCATTCTTTTATTTTTTTAAAATCATTACTGCTAAATTGGTCTGGATCTACTATTATTATCCAGCTATCAGTTTCGTTTATGGCAAAACTTTTTTTAATGGTTTGAAACTATCTACAAAAATGTAATTATCTATTTTTTCAGAAATTTTTGGGACTAGCGGATAATTATCCAACCTTGAAAATTCATCTTGTTTTATTGTCTGACTAACTATTTTATTGTCATACATTAAATTGGGATAAATAGTTTTAAGAAGTCCATACCCACCACCTGATTGAATACCGTAACTTATACTTAAATTCTCTTTGCAATCCAATTTTAACACTTTTGGTTGAAGAACAAAATCAATTAGAAAAAATGAGTATGTAAAGATTACTAAAACTAAAATTGATATAATTAGAATTTTTTTGTACATATTGATTCGTAAATTTGGTTGTAGTATAAAGTAATTTACTTGTATTGACAAGGTTTTAGGAGGGATGGCCTTGGAAACAAGTTTTCCAGTACTTGGCTTTTATTTAGGCCAATTAATTCCAGATATCGAAAAATATATTGTGGGAATTGTACTGGGAATTGTGGTATTATCATTTATAGGCCCAGTTTTACACCTTCTAAATAGAAAAAACAAGTCAATTTAGGCTAAGAAATTAATTTTTCGAAAACATAACTTGCTTAATTAAATCTTTTGTGTTCTTAATTAAAAGATAACTCAAATTCATTCAAAGGAGTTTATAATGTCAGTATGGGGTAACCCCGGTTAGGAAGTAAAAACTGTAAGAATTTACGGAATACAAGTTAATTACTTGCATCACTCAATAAAAGAAGTACCTTTGATTTCCTTAGACTTGGAAAATTGCGAAACCAGTCTTGAAAGTGGTGTCATCGTAAATCTTCCAGGAAATCAGTATTTTGGAAATATAGATTTTGGTTATTTGCTATTTAATTTAGCTCTTTTAGAAATTAACTATGTTCGCCAAGATCATATCTATTTCTTTAGAAATGGAGCAAGAACTTCAATATTTGAAGAAACTACTAGATTAAACCAATAATTTTAATCAAAATTCGGTAATTTTTATTATCGTTTTTTTTATTTCTGAAGAAATATTTTATACGAAGTCTAATGTTTATATTAAAAAATAACAAATACATTTCAATTTGCAAACAATTCTTTTTTCTGATTGAATCGAGTTAGATAATTAAAATATGCCACAAGATTTAGCTGAAATCGAACAACTTTGTTATGCCAAAGCCAAAAATATCACGCATGTTGATTTATTTAAAGTTGCCGGCTATTATTATGAAAACTTTAAAAACAGTGTGGAATATAAAGATAAGCAGGCTAATATAAAAAAAGCAGGTTATTTTGTAGATCAATCTTTCAAAAAAGGCCTAGAAGGCAAGAATGAATTAAGTTTAGCCAGAGAGATATTAAGTAATGCCGTAAATTACACTGCTTTTCCTCAACCAATTCTAGCAACACTGTCCAAAATTACTAAAAAATGGCTTGTTGAAACTGGTAATATTGATACCACAATTATTCTATCTAAAAAGATTAAATTAAATATTGAAACTGGTATGCTAGTAGTCTTTTCTCAACAAAATACTGCTTTAGATATTGGCTATAATAGGCAAACCTATATAGATTTGATGAAGAAATTAGACATTTTTGCTTGTGGTCTAGGTCAAGATTTTTCTTTAAATTTAGAAGTAAGGTTTGTAAATTCTACAGAGCCAGTGCTTTTACCAGGTGAATATTCAAAATTAGAACAATCAACATCAGTTTTTGCTATAAATGTTCAGGATGATTATGGTTTAAGTGTAGGAGATAATATAAGTAGCCTGTATTTGCAAGATCAATTCAACTTTAAACTTGAAAAAGGTGCTTACAAAATATGTTTGTTTAATCTAAAAAGTGGTAAATATATTTTAGTGTTTAGTAACAATCCAAAGGAGATTAATGTGTATAATGCAATTATAGAAATACCAAGCCTAGATTAATAATATGTTAAAGCCTTTAAAATTCAATATAAATAATCAAATCCTAATTTTATGTGGCCCTAGTGGAAGCGGAAAGGGTACTTTGGTTCGGCATTTACTTGAAACACATGAAATTTTCTCTCTTTCAATTTCTTGCACTACAAGGCAACCAAGAATTGGCGAGGAAGATGGCAAAGAGTATTATTTTATTTCTTTAGACGAATTTAAAGCCAAAATATCCAGTAACGAATTTGCCGAGTTTGAGGAAGTATATGAGGGAAAACTTTATGGAACCTTGAAAGCGGAAATTGAACGAATCCATAACTTAGGTAAAATTCCAGTTTTTGATATAGATTATGTTGGAGGTTTAAGCCTTAAAAAATTGTATCCACAAGCTATTGATATTTTTTTACTTCCACCAAATCAAGCAATTTTAGAACAAAGGCTTCGGGGCAGGGGGACAGAAACCGAGCAAGAAATTCAAACCCGTTTAGCCAAAGCCAATCTAGAAATTCAGCACCAAAATGAATTTACTTATAAACTGGTAAACAACGAATGGGAAAGCACCATCGTAGAGCTGGATAAAATTTTGAAAAAATACATATAAAAAACACCTATTTCTAGATGCTTTTGTAGATTAGCAATGATGATAATCTATTTCATCCGTTACTAAAAGTGGAAGGCCGCTTGCATGGCACGATGTCGATTTAATAAATACTTCGTCTTCACAAAGTATATGCCGCTGCAGTAAGTCTGTTGATAGATCGACCATTGTGTTACTCAAAGGAATCGTAGGAAAATCCTTCGTAAATTCAAGTGGAGGCCGATCTTGGAAAATAACTCTTATAACTACTTTCATTATTATTTTTCTATTTTCAGCAACAATAATTCATTCAAACACAGATTTTCCCGTTTGTAAATACTATCTTGAAACTATGAAATTATTCCATAAATTAAGGCCTGTCTTTCAACAGGCTTTTTATAGTGGTGTATATGGAATTGGTGAAAGCTCGACTATAATAGTTTTGCGGTCAACAATTGTGATTTCAAGTATTCCTACAGGTTGATCACAGCGTATTCCTTTGTTTGCCATTTCATTGGAGATATCCAGAAAAGTGTTAATGTTAGGTATATCACCCTCTTTAGAAAAATTTATTTCTGGTAGGCAGTTAGAAGAATTGTCCCAATTCTCTATTGGTACTTTCACAAAATATTTTAACGGCCTTTTCGCCATTGTTTGCACCCAATACGACCCCTAAGTTATGCACAAAAATATTGTTTTGTAAATTAGTTATCAAACTTGGTTTAGTAGATTAAATATTCTCCTACTTCACCATAATTCCAAACTCATTACGCAGTTCGCCGATGGTTTTATGCATAAACTTTTCTGTTTCCAATACTGGCCATTTTTTCTTCATTTTAAAGGAAATATACATACAATAAGGAATATACCATAAATGCAAAAACATTGTGGAAAAAACCCTCCAAAAACCCAGTCTTTTCAGAATATCAAAGGGTTCTTTGTTAATTTCGTTGTTAGAAACCATAGCTGCATATTCCTTCAAAGTAAGGTTTACACATAAAAATGTGGTAATTTCAACTCTAAACTCACCTTTTAAATTGGTGCTGCAACCAAAAACCACATGCATAATATCATGCGACTTCATAGTATCTTGCTGAATTTTAGAAGGATATTTGTTCCAGGGGGTAAAAACAGGGTTAAGATTATAATGTTCTTCCAAAGCCTTTTCAAGCGTTAGGTGATTAATGGCAGAGGTGTAGAAAGTGTTGTGGTCTAGAGACATTA
>Ga0068872_10002243_pt1 | contig 15256 bp, 9 predicted proteins | sample NOAtaG_7_FD_66441 | JGI IMG/M metagenome (GOLD analysis project Ga0068872, IMG submission 66441) | Freshwater lake microbial communities from Lake Erie, under a cyanobacterial bloom - NOAA_Erie_Diel1S_2200h metaG | ecosystem: Environmental > Aquatic > Freshwater > Lake | place: USA: Ohio, Lake...
AGGGCGGCCGGCTTAGATTCATTCTTAATAGCCATAATCTCCATCTGCGCAAGTTCGGTCTCCCTCTTTTCAGTAATAGGCTTCGTTCCACCACTAGTCTCATTGAGCCTGTCATTCAAGAATTTCTGGTGTATAGGTCCTTCTCTGCCGAAGATATTGGCTGCAATCGTGCTCGCGGTGATAGGGTCCGATGATTTATTGGATGCCATTTTCACACGCATACCACCCAGAAAGTGCTCCACACTTGGATATTGCTTCGTTGAATCATCGGGGTCTTCAATCTGGAAAGGGGCGCCGAGGCTTAACCAGCGGAGGGCGTCCTTATCTTTGATGCCGAGAACATCCTTTTGGGTGGCGCCCTGATAGACGAGGAGGATTTCCTCTGGTGTGTAGGTGCGCCCTGTAGCGACAGCGCGTGGAGCTGCCTCGTTCAATGGACCACGCGATGCTCCGATGGAATTCGCGGCATTTGCGAGGGCCTCGGCCAAATCCTCTTCAGCTGGCGTAGCTGTTGGCGCGGCGGCAGCCGCCGCAGCTGCTTTTGCCTGCTGTATAGCTGTAGCAGCTGCTGCCGTCGCCTCCGCCTTTTGCCGCACATTTCCAGCGCGCCCCGTGCGCGCTATCGGGGCCGCTGTCATGCTGGGCGCAAGAGTCTGCGATGCAACGATAGCATTCGCCTCTGCTACAGCGACCTCTGCTACAGTGTCCTGCCGCTTTCGTTTGAAGATGAACCACCGATTCATGAAGGAGAACTCCTTCGCCGCATCTCCCATATTGAACTTATTGGCTGCGTCACCCTGCGTCGCCATCTTCCAGCTCACATCAAAGGTTGCAGTGGAATTCACCATACCGAGTACTTTCAACTCATCTTTCGTCAGTAGCTCACACCCCACCAGCCGCATCTTCTCCTCCAGAAGCTTGAAAGGAACGAGGAATTCCCTGTGCTCCATTCCAATCGTGGCGAACTGGACGTCAATAGGAAGACCGAAGCCGGCATCGCCTTGTGGAATGTCATCCTCATCGTACTGGCGAGTAATCTTCCAGAGAATCTGATTCTTCTCCATCCCGCTCTTGGACTCACCCTTTGGAACTCCGCGCATTGTATCAAAGACTTTCTCGCCGTCAAAGCAGCAGCCAATGAAGTAGCCGCCGACCTTCAGAGTGTCTCCAATATTCCGCAAGAATCCAGCGAACTTCTCTCGGCTCTCAAAGAAGTAATGAATGGCGAACATACACGATATACAATCAGCACCGGCTTTCATACGCCCCAGCCCCACCTCTTTCACAAAAGGCGGCACCGCATCTGGCTGCAGAGGCTGTTGACGACCGAAGACGGCCCTCAGAATATCGGCCTCTTGTTCTGTCTTTCCAGCAGCCCCGTTCACGAGTGGCTTGGAAGAGTCTGCGATGGCGAATATCATAGGAGTGACTGCATCCAGTCCCCCCTCTTGTGCAGCAACCTTTGCATATCGCGCATAGGCGCTATCAGCAGAGCCGAGAATGTTTTTGGAGGCATTATCTAGGCCGAACACGAACTTCGCACCGAGACGACGCCAGATGTGTATATCACCCGCCACACCACACGCCAAATCCAGGAGATTTTTACTATCACCGCTCATCCCAACACGGTAGAGAATCTTCTCCTTAATCCATCGTGTGTGGAACTTCTTCATCTCTTCTGCCAACCTCTGGTCCTTTGTAGTGACTGGCCGGTCATAATATCTGCGCGCGAGGGTCACTTTCTCCCTGGACTCTTTTCCAAGAGCCTCCACCTCCAATGGTTGCGGCTCCTCATTTCCAGTCTTAATCATGGATTCTGTGATAGGGTCGTAGATGCTGTCCCAGACATCCTCTGCAGTGTCCTCGGAGTTCATCGCGCGCCCTTTTTTCGCCTGATAGCGCTCTGTCTTGTCTGTGCGCACACGAATAGGAATCCACCGCCACCCCTCTGGACGCGAGGGGTCATAGGCCATCTCCACAATCGTGTTGGAGACGATAGGCTCTTTCGTGTGCTCTGTCATCACGTAGGTCTCGCCAGTATCAGGGTCCTCGTGCGTCTCCAGTTTACAGATGGCCGCCATAGGGTCAGGAAACTCCTTTGGTACGAACACAACAGGATGATACTTCTTTCCTGCGCCCTTTCCATCTGTAGAATAGTCTGCCGCTGGCAACTCCTTCTTATTCAGAATGATGTCACGAGGATTATCCAGTGTACTTCCTACGAGCAGCTGCAGCGTCTTGTAATTCACCGTCTCGTGTGTATCCGGTTTCACACCGATTGTCACCTTGTCAATCGTCTTGGACCCCTCCACCTTTTCTGTCACGACGAGGAAGTCAATGGTGTTGTCCTTTGGTGGCTTCCACTTGAATTGTTCGTAGAAGGTGCCAGCCGGCTTCTTTGGGAGAGGGGCCGTATTAGAGGTGAAGATGAGACCATCCGTGTAATAGGGGCGCGCTGCGGCAAGGACACGCGCTGCCAGACGAAAGATGCTATCATCGCCTGCCCTTGCGAAATAATATTCCTTTGCAGCCACTTGCAATTTCGTCTCCGGGCTCAGCCCAGTCGCGACGACCTTTGGTCCCGTGTCCCTATTCCATGTCGCAATCCACTTCTTCAATTGAGTGAACCGGCTGTTTTCGGACTCGGCGCCGGCCTGTGCGACTGTCTGCGGAGGCTGGAAAGGGTATTCGCTCACGTCCTTCTTATCGGTCGTATATATGATATCAAAAGCCAGGTATTGTTGCATCGGTTTCGGTGGCATATCCTTTGTCTGTGTGACCCATTCACCGTCCACAAGGGACAGGCGAAGCTCTGGTTGGCGCAGCCCAGTCCTATATACATTCATGCTCATGTCAATCAAGTAGAGGTCACCTTTAGAGTCAACGAACGCCAGAGTACGGAGTCCATCAGCCTTGTCTGTTACATTAAACCCGTCGCGAATATTCGCCTTATTTTGTATGCGCTCTCTTCCGAAATTCGCTCTTTTTAGAGTGAGAAGGTTCGGTCCACGAAAGAGGTCAGAACCGGTGAGTTCCTTATAGGCCGACAGCACCTTCGTCTTCGCGCTCTTTCGGATAAGAAGACCATTCTTTTGAATTCCGCGCAGAATCTCGCCTACGCCGCGAACGAGTCGCTTCTTCGCCTTTTCAGCGTCGTCATCGGGCATGTGGAGAACTTCCACTTCTATCTCAAAAGTGGGTACAGCGGCCATAATCTCCTGGTCGCGGAATCGTCGTTGCCAGCGATAATTGCCGGATTTGTCGCGCCGCGTGCTTCGTACGATAGAGAGGTCGTAACGGAGGCCCTCTGTCTCAAAGGACCAGCGCCGAATCATACGGAATGCCTTGCGCTGCTGAGTCCAGCTTGTCAGAATTTCCTTCACCTTTGCATCATCGGGGGCCATAGGAATCTCTCTGCGGAGCTTAATACGAGTATCGTAGTCATCAAGGTCAATCTGACTCTCTGCAGTGGCACGGTTCTTAATAACAGCCACGTACGATTTTCCAGCCATCACGTCATCCGTGCAGTATTGTTGAATAACAGAGAGGCTTGAAAGAGTGAAGCGCACATGCTCTGGTGTAGTTACGGTCATGTGGTCCTCTTGCGGTAAAGCCTTGTAGTTTTTTGCCCGAAGTCGCTGTGCCACTGCCATAAAGGTGCTGGCGCTCACTTCACCACCTTGAAATGTGGCCTCTAACTCATAGTCGGCGTGCGTGAGCCATTCCTTTATATTATTTTCAATCAGTGCGACTTCTGCTTTGAAAAGTTCCATGATAAGGGGGTCGGTATTCTATTCGTTTGTGTAGCTTTAGCTTTGGGCGGGAGAGGGCGGCAATTTTAGGAACTGGAATCAATTGCTGTCAAGTGAGCCAGAGCCTCTGCCTTTCCTACTGCGACTGCATAGTCTGCCTTCTTGGGCTTATCAAGTTTCACACCGACACTGAGGCCGACGCGCAAGAGTTTTGATTTGAGGTCTTCCAGTTTCCCGTCTGCCTCGGGCCAGTCTATCTTCCAGCCTTCGCCTTCACGGTCAGAGAGCCATTTTGCCAAGCCCCTTCCTACAGAGCCCTCTCCACGGCTATGCAGAACGGCGCGGGCACCTGCAGTGGCACCCCAAATAGGGAACTCTGCTGACCAAGTGCGCGGGTCATGTGGAAAAAAACGCACTTTCTTATTGGCCTCGTCTACAACGACCTTCTGGTAACCATAGAGGTGTGCAAGGGCATTGTCAAGTTCGGGTGTATCCATCGGAGGGGACACGGCAGCAGTTTGCTGTGCTGCGAGTTGTTCCTGGACCTTCTTGCGAGACCACTTGATTCCACGTAACTCCTCTTCAACACGTGTGCCAAGAGTGAGAATGGTTTCACGGAGAATTGCACGGCGGACTTGTGCGGTGGCGGCGCGGAATTCAGGATTCGTTTTCCAGAGGGCGAGACTGACTGGACCGGGGGGCTCCAAAGGGGTTGGAGTGAGCCCTCCTGCGGCTGATGCAGGTTGCTCCTCGCCCTCTTGTGTATCGGATATGGTCTGAATCTCTATCGGAATCACACTGCGTTTCCGATGGGGATTTTCTTTTACCCATTCGCGAAGTGTTTCTAACATCATTTTTGTTTGTTGCTGCATCGTGTATGGCTATACCTTATACATACATGGTGCAGTGCCTTTAGCCTAGTCATTCCAGCTCACCCTCTCTAGTACTCTCCACCGCCTATGAGCGCTTCTTGGGCCTTTCTCTCTTCCTCTTCGCGAATAGCGAAATCGTCGCGATTTTTGCGGCAGAACTCCATGAATTTCTTCATGGCCTCAAAGGTTTCCGCCGGAATCTTGCATGCGTCAAAAAAAACCCCGTTGCTGTTTTCACTGTATTCAGCCTTTGATGACCTAAGGATTCTGTAAATTTCCTCCTGTTCTCCTTTTACTAGTATTTTGATGTCCTCTAAAAAGCGTTTTCGTTCCTCATATTCTGAGGCCGTGAGAGTTGCGGCCGATGCGCTCATGCGGAGTGCGTACTACTGCAATTTTGTGAAGTTCTCTTTTCCAAGAAGCCGCAGAGAGTGTCTATTCCTCTTCGTCCTCAGGGACTTCCTCCTCGGCCCCCTCTTCTGCATCTTCAGCCTCGGCCCCCTCTTCTTCAGCCTCGGCCCCCTCTTCTTCAGCCTCGCCCCCCTCTTCTGCGGGGGCTGCCCCAACAGCAGCCTCCTCTTCAGGAGCGGCATCAGAGGCAGCCCTATTCATCCGTAATTTCTTAGAAACCCCCTGAAAGACTCCAACGCTCAAAATATATGGGTCATTCACCTGAAAACGTGACTTCTTAATTTCCACCTTTACAATCTCTCCTACCTGCACAGCATCAAATTCCTCATTTCCAATATGCAAATCACGCGGTACAATCACACGAACGGCATCTTCATAGGAGACATATATACCCATCTTATTCTTGCGTATCACTTCACCTTCTATTACGATTCCATCTGGAGGATTTAGCACGGCCCCCTCGGCCTGCAAATGGAACGATATACTTCCCGTAAACCTCCCCTTTTCAAGAACCCCCATGGAACGAGACAGCGAGTCTGGGAGTACCTTCAAAACGAACCCATTCTTGGAACATTTCCCTTCCAGCTTCTGTTGCAATTTCGCAAGAAGAACCGCATCAATAGATACGATTTCATTCTGCATATCTCTTGGCGTCAGCGACACCTGTTCTTCAAAGATTGCGATGTGTTGCATTCTATTCCCCTTCTACACTATCTATCAAGATTCCACATCCTCAATTTTAGGTGCTCGCCCCGCCTCCTTTTTAAAAGACCCCTGATGGCCCGTCTTTTTAGCAGCAATTGGACGATAAAAATATCTCTTCCACACTTCGCGTGTACCCCCCTTTAATTCCAACTCTTGCATTCTATCCATCCATCTCAAAATGATATCTTTCAGAGTACATGCACGAATTGCGTTTTCAACTATGCGTTTATCCTTTGCCCCAGCCTTTTTCGCCTTTTGCTGTTTCTTTTTTTCGTCCAAAATATCATCTATCAAAAGGAATCGCGGATACCCTTCTTCAACCATCAATTTCGCAATATCTTTCAACATAGCAATATGTGTTGTCATCGTACTAACAATACTACATTCTGTTCCTTTTGTAGAAGCCCCATTTAATACTAGTAGCGAGAGCAATGCATCATTCCCAGTCTTAAATGTCATTTGCCCTTTCTTCTTTTTAGGAACAATGAACCCATATATGTTTCCAGTGGTATCTTTATTTGCCTTTAACGTATTCAAAGGGTCAGAGGCCTCATTATCAAATATCTTTGACACTGCTGGACTTTGTTTGATGTTTCCAGAATAATACTCTGTCTCTCCATTCATCACATTTATAATACGAAATGCTTCTTTTGGCCCACTCTTCACAATCTGCTCCCTCGCCACGGCCAGTGTTTTTTCATCAGGATTCTGCTGTATTAGCGCCATCTGTTCATTTGAAGGAAGACTCTCATCCCAGACGAACTCCAAAAAGACATCCGCCAATACATCCAAATACATACTTTTTTTATCAGGAGCATACTCTTTACTCGTCAAAATAAATTCATATAGCCAATTTACCATAGAGAACCGCATATATTCATTTTCATATTGATCTCCTGAATATCTTGCCTTTAAAGCATCTACGACTTCTGTAGGGACCCTATCAGTCACGGCTGTTTGCTCTGACATCGCAGCTGCCCACCCCTTTATAGTATTCCAGAAGGGGGTCAAATTCTCCTCCGCTGGTGCTACTGCAGCCGCGACCGCAGGAACGGCAGGTTTTATCACCATAGGCGTATATCTGTCACGGCGCACCGGCACATCCGAAAGACGTACTGCCAATGGTATGCGCACATCTGCCAAATAATCAGGCTGGAATAAATAATATCCATTTCTGTAGACAATGTATCCATTCACACCATTCACCGTGAGCTGGAAACTGCGGTTGCCTACAATCTCAGAGATAATAGCCGCCAGCGCATGTTTCGGTATCGCCTGTAAGGCCTCTGCAATCGTCTCAAACTGAATAAACGCTTGCTTCTTCTGCTCAAAAATAGCGCGTATTGCCTTCTTTATTTCCACCTCTCTCCAACGCACTGCATACTCATCATATGTACTTATATCATATGTATTTTCATCAATCTTCACCGGCTTCGCACAATTGTATTCGCACTCTAGCCAATCACACAAGTATGTATAGGGCGTATCATTGATATCCACTTCAGGTCGCTCCACCTTTTGTGAATCCACGTGCCTCTGTGTTGCAAGCCCAGTCACCACAATCGCATCCCTATTCAGATTACAATCAAGCGCGTACTTCTTCAGAACTCGTGTAACACGCCCCACTTTGAGTGCCTTCTCAAGTGCATTCCTATACATATACATATCGGCTGTTTCTCGGCCCTCTGTGGCAGAAAAGGTGTTGACTAGTAAATGAATAGTACAGTTCCTCTTTTCAGGAGGAAGCAGGGAATGAGAGCAGGTACGAATACCGCGACCTAGAATCTGTTCCATCTTATTCAAATGGTACCAGCTGTCAAACACATAAATCTCGCGTACGAACCGAAAATCCACACCCTCTGATGCCACTGCAGAGCCAAGAATGACTTTCACTTCTTTTCCGTCTATATTTGTGAGTGCACGAGCCGCCTGTATGGCCGCCGCATTATTGGGAGAAATCGCCGAATTGCCAGTAATCAGAACATATTTCGCCGGCACAAATGCGTGTCCCCTTGCTCTATGATCGGCCTCTCTGTTCTCACACAAAGCACATTGTCTTCCTAGACCGTCCATTATACCATCCTCCAAAAGAGGTCCTTGCCCCCATCGCGTATAGCCGTTAGCCTCTAACGCCAGGGCCAGGGGCAACACACCAGACTTAATAAATCTGCTATTCACAAAGGCAATCCCGCTGCAGGTTTTCAGACGGTCTATCACTAGTTTGGCTTTCGGTGAGACGGTTCCCAGATTACTTGCAAGAAGCCATTTTGAATCCTCATCTACACACTTGTATTTGGATCCAGTCGCATCTTTTGCCATGTTTTTAAAAGAGGCGTCAAATCCATAATCATGAATTTGTACTTTTCCTTCATCTCCAGGAAATAGCCAGTTACCTGACTGTACCATATCATTTACACTATTGAGACTCATCTTTCCAGTCTCAATAGTTCGTGTGCTAAGTTCTTCGTATATTCCAGCAGAATTTCCCTCAAACTGCACGGGCACAAAAGGGAGTCGCACTATTCTTTTACGCTCGGACTCCGATACCTCTACAATTGCATCTGGTGATAACGCGGGCCACTCTTTCCAATCTGTAATTGCAGGAACACCAAGAGGAGTCAGGCGTACTGGAAAGGAGAGCGGGTTTTCTCCCCGCATGAAACTCACATAGGAATTCGCAAGAGCCCCCAGAACTTGTTCACCTACCGGTGTTCCATCTGGTCTTTTTACGAACTCCCCATTCGTTGAAAAAATGGTGTTTTCTAAGACTTTGATGCGCTCGTCGCGTTTGTCGTTTCTCAGAAGAAGATTCATAAGAAAGATGATTTCTTTGTATGTGTTATACATTGGAGTTGCAGTCGCTAAGACAAGCTTCATGCCTTCTGCAGCATCCAACACTTTCAACAAACTCTCTGTAAGAATTTTTCCCTCACGCGCCTCTCCCATTTCAACATCGCCTCCAGCTACATCAATGTCATCGCCTACAGCCTCTGCAGGAGAATCTCTTAAATTATGTGCCTCGTCAATAATCACCAGGCGACCAGAAAATTCTCTTCGGAGAAGTTTCATTTCAGCCTCAGCATTGGCGACTGGGTCGGCACTTCTAGGAGCCCTTCTCAATATCTCTTTTATGTAATTCGCGAACTGAATATAGCCCAGAATGGTGTACCTTGACTGAATAGATTCATTCACAAGTCGTTGCACTGTCTTCTTATCCCTTTCGTATTCTGTGACTGTCCTCTTCAGATACGAGTTTCCCGTACAGCCTTTTGCAATGTTCGGTACACCATCCTCTTCTGGAATACGAAGAGCCTCATCGTCAAAAATAGTCCTACGAAATCCGGGCTGGATATTTCGCGGTGCTATTATAAAAACAGAGCGCCTTGGATACATCTCCAGATAATTTTCTGCAATTGTTATGGCAGCACAGGTTTTACCGACACCGACCCCGTGAAACAGGAGAGCGGATTGATACGGGCACTGAGGCGACAGAAACCGGCTGACAAATCGCTGTACAGGGGTGAGTTCAAACTCGCGGTCAGGGTCGCACGGATTCACACCAGCCTTCATTTGGTCTTTGATGCTTTGCTGTTTGGATTCTGCGAATTCCTGCTTCTGCATCAACTTTTCCGTAAAACGGGGGTCATCCAAATCGGGATAGAGGCCTGCTGTTTCTTCCCATACGTCCATCGCAGTCATGAGGCGGGGGAACAGGTTACGTTCTTGTAAGACTTTCAAGAGTCTATCGCGAAATTCATAATTCAGTGGTCCCCTGCTCCACATGTCTAAAAGTTGTTCATCATCTACCTCTTCAAGAGGAGGCGCTGGAGCTGCGACTTCAGCGGCTGACATCTATTATGCCCTCTTTATTTTTGGATTAGGCCGGCAGACGCTGCTAGGCCCCCTAGGCCGGCAACCGCAAAGGGCAATAATTCCGAAGAAGACTACATACCCTCAGCAAAATCTCCTTCTTTTCAAAATTATCTGGTCGTATGGCATTCAGCGCATCCTTCACATGCATCCATTTAATGTTCCCTACCTCCCTCTGTACGTGCTTATTCGCCCCAACCGCCCATTCATATGTGACCTTTTGAGCAATCTCAGGCGGTGCATACGCTATATAATACTTATGCGAATAATGGACCTGATTGGAGCCGAAAAACTTCTCCGTGATTGACTCCAGATTCCGAATAGGAATAATATCACGTTCCTCAATATTCGTCTCTTCCCATAGCTCCCGCATAGCACATGCGTATTCCGACTCATTCATGTCTCGCCTCCCTTTGGGAAAGCCCCACTCAGGCGTATCCCATGTAGTCACACAGCATTCTACCATATCCTTTAAAGAGGGCGAGGCAGAGCGCAACGCCTCCAGCTTCTGTTTTGCCTGCTCCCTCTCATATTTATAGGCGTGATTCGTATGCAAAGTCGGTCCCCACAGATTTTCCCAAAGTTCATCAAAGGGCTCCTCTACCAGTCTTTTTCGCTCATCATTTGTCATTCCAGACAAATGTTTCATAATATATTCAGTATCAGTGACTCTGTATTTGCCACGCATCATTTCAACGAATCCAATACTATCTCGCCGTTGTATCATAAGAAACTGTATTTGGTCCTGAATTTGCTCCAGACCAGTGAAGAATATTTGTCGGTCCTGCTGAAGAAGCGCCGCGGCCTGATTCCACGGCTCCAAAACACGAAAAACAATGACACCGTAACTTGTTATAGGTTGTGGGCAAAATTTGGAAGTGTGTCCGAGACAAGAACAATTTGAACACACCATGTTGGAATCATATGATACTCTATTTTTCATAGAATACATTGTTACGCACGCACCAGAAGACGGCAGTCGTAACCCCTTATACGGAAAAAACGGTTTGCGTTTAGGCTTACATTGACACTTTCTGTGCCATATATAAGAGAATGCGTCTACCACCGGCAGTATGGGGCCCTTTTTTTTGGCACACAATACACATCGTTGCTCTTGGATATCCCAACAATCCCAGTTACGCGCAAAAACGAGCGGCAAAGGAGTTCTTTGAGTCCCTCGTGCATTTGCTGCCGTGCCCCATTTGCCGAGAACATCTCACCGTGCATTTACATAAGTTCCCTATCACGCCACATCTTGATAGGCGCGCTGACCTCTTCAAATGGACAGTGCAGCTCCACAATGAAGTGAACGATAGTCTGGGAAAGCCACGTGTTACCGAGCTGGAGGCCCTCGCCTTTTACAGACGCATTGGCGCAAGAGGAAAGTCTCCCGTCATCAATCAGGAGCATCTGGATGAAGTAGATATTCGCTCCATGGTAAAGGGCGGCTTCATAGGGGCCGGCCTCGTATTCGCTGCAGGTGTGCTCGTCTGGTGGAATACAAAAGGAGAACAATCTACCTGATACTGCCCTTTTTGAATATAAAATTCTGTCAGCCCTCATAATAGAATAGAGGCCATATGTCAAGAGCTTATAACAGGCGTGTTCTATATGCTGCAAACAATGAAGACGGATACGAATACGAACCTGCCCCACAGAGGGTAGCAGGCACATTTGCAGGCCTAGGGCTTTTAGATGCATTTAAGAGGTATAGGACATCGGTCGCACCAACAGGCATCATTTCACAACTCTTGAAATATTTGTTCTTCATATCGCTCGCCGCATTTGTACTCTTTTTAATCCTTCTTTTTGTGCATTATACAATGTACCCCATCTTTTCTCTTTCGCCAAACGAGCCAGGAATCATTTCCATTCCAACTATTTCCGACGAGCAGAAATTCTTCAATGATGCCATTGTTACTTCTGCTGACCCCATCCCTATGAAGCAGCTCACTGATGCCAATTATACCGTATCCTTTGACTTGTATTTGGACAGGAATCACATGCCAATAGACACGGCCAGAATCCTCCTCTACAGGGCACCACAGAGGGTCACAACGACTGCATTTGCAACAGCTGATGCATCCAATCTCAACACCTATTTGGAGCGCGTACTTCCTTCCAGCAATTTTGTACTTTATCTGGACCCCGTCACAAATGACCTCCACTTTAAAGCCATGGCGGTGCCCGCGGTAAGCGGTGCCCGCACCTATACTACCACAGACCACCCTATTGAGAACCTTTCCATTGGCAATACTTCGCGTATAACAATGGTCTTCACGGAGAAGTTCGTGGAATTGTATGTGAATGGAAAGCTGAAGACGACAATGCCCTATAATGGAAATTTGGTGACCGATATCGGAAAAACAGAGATGTTCGGCCCTCTCGTATCGGATGGGCAGACGCGCAACTTTTTCATGTCAAATGTCTCGTTTTGGCCGAGAATTCTCACTGCAAGAGAGGTGGGCGCATATTCCTCTGGCCCGAAAATGAGCGCCGTGGATTTTCAGAAGATTGTCCCTAAGACTCTGTAGCTCACAAAATAATATATGGCAACTTTTAATAGAATAGAATGAATAATAATTCCGGAAATAACTGGGATAATTCCGGAAATAACTGGGATAATAACGGAAATAACTGGGGTAATAACGGAAATAACTGGGATAATAACGGAGATAATGATGAATCTGAAGAATTCTGGGTTGATACTTTACTTGACGCAATTGCTGATGATAATACTGATACAGTAGAGGAAATCATAAACCAGCATCAAAACTTTGGAGTTGATGATACGGATATAGGTGGTGAAGACATTCCATTATTATCATATGCATTAGGACGTTATACAAGTCCAAAATCAGCAGAACTATTGCTGCGCCATGGTGCCAATCCCAATCGTTATTTCAATTATCCTTCTTGGGGACGAATTACACCTCTTATGTATGCAGCAGTAGAGGAGATGAATCCGTCTGCTGTGCGCCTTTTGCTTAAAAGTGGGGCAGACCCGAGCTTGAAATCACGAGGTGAATACAGGCGAACAGCATATGAGATGATTGAAGAAAATCAACTAGAATCTAATAACTCTAATACACGCAGTGTGGCCCAGCAAATCGCACGAATGCTGAAGAGGCCTGTGAGCCGACGGGCTCTCCGCAGAACAAAGCGGGCGTTGAAGCCACATGTGCGGAATATAATAGGGAGCTTGAGCGTTCGGGGTCGGCTGCCTGCAAATATAGTGCGTGGGAAAGTGTTGCCGTTTCTGGGCTTGAATGCCACGAAGAAAGGGCGAAATAGCTCTAAGAAGTCTAAGAAGTGAGTATCACATTTTGATTGCCATCTTACGGTAGAGGAAGAGAGGAATGAATATATATGGATGGATTGTAGTAATTCTATTAGTTGTTGGAATAGGCGCCCTAGTAACAACCTATTTTACTGCATCATCCACTGTTCCTACACTATCAACTACCGCAAGCGGGCCATTTGACCTTTCAAAAGAGACTAGCATTGTGGGAGCCACGGATGCGAAGGCATTCTACGAGAGCTCAGAGTGCACATTTCAAGGATTTATCTATCTGAATCCAATGCTCCGGACTGGAACACATGTGCCCTGTAGTCTGACTGACATGAGCCAACCTTCATGTAAAGATGGTACATACGGCCTATGTGACTGTGGGCCGGCAAATGATTGCACCAGTAGCTGCAAACACCAGGGGTATGAACCCGTATTCTCTATAGCCGGTATTCTTACTTTGGAGGTGATAACGGTGCCCGATAGCGGAAGACAATCAGAGGCCGCAGTGCAACTCGTTATAAAGACGGAGCGGTCTCAAGATGGAGTCTCCAGAAAGTTCATTGAGACATTTTCTCTGCCCCCGATTCCTTTCCAGAAATGGCTGGCCATTACTATTGCACGCGAGGGGCGCCGCTACGATATTTACTACAATGACAGCCTTGTTCTTTCAAAGAAGACGACCTACATGCCTGTTTCCACTTTTGCGTCAACTGATATGCGCGGCGTGACTTCCGGGTCCGCGAAACTGACCGGCCAGATAGGTCTAGTAAATATTGTGAATTACAGGTACACCGCGCAAAAGACGAATGCCACCTATCACGCCAGCGTTGATACACGAGGACACCCGTATATTGCTTCTATGGTGAATTCTGCCACTGGAGTTGCGGCCGATAGCGATGTTATACCGGCCGCGGAGGGCAACATCTTTTCAAAAATTACGAATGCCATAAACATTTGTCCCCCAGAGGGCTGCATTAACGTGCCTACGGTCCGACCTGCCACACCACTTTATGAGTGGTCATCTAGTTATGCATGACGCCGCCCTCTACCCTTTTTATTGTATGAAAAGTAGAAACATCCACTAGAATGGAGTCCAATGCGGGAGGTATATCTGGAAGCACTGTCATAAGTGTGCTCATGAAAATTGTGTTTGTTGTTGTTGGCCTCGCGGCCATTTATTTCCTGTACTCTTTTGTTTTTAGCTCATCTGGAGTGCAGGCAGTGACAATCGTGCCGTCTAAAATGGCTGCAAGTGAACCGCCTGCGACAGTTCCCTCTATTCCTATGATTTATGAGGGTGGTGAGTATACTTTTAACACATGGCTCTACATCAACAGTTTCAATCGGAACATGAACAAGAGAAAGCATATTTTTGAACTGAAGGGGGATAGCTTCTCTACTGTTCTGGTGGCTCTTGGAGCAATGAAGAACTCTCTCGTTGTGCGGACACACTATAAGGACTTGGGGGCTTCTCCTGCGGGTGGAGATGCCGCCTCTGGCGCCACCACGACACCGCCAGACGCCACGACGCCACCGCCTACAGTACAAGGCTTCACCTCCCGGATAGTGGAGAACTTCGTAGAGGATAGCGAAGGCGCCGACAGCGGTGAGCTCTCCGCAGCCACAGTGGACTCCATGTTCGCCTCCATGGTTACAGCGGACACTCTGATGCCTCCACCCAAGTGCGACCTAGGCAATGTTGACCTCCAGCGCTGGGTGATGCTAACAGTTGTGCTCACAGGCCGCACGATTGATGTATACTATGACGGAAAACTGGAGCGCTCCTGTGTGACAGAATCGTATTACAAGGTTGACCCGAATGGCGTGAAAGCCGTGGTCTGCGACCGCGGCGGCTTTGATGGCTACATCAGTGGAATGTCCGTTGCAGGCTATGCAATGAACCCTGATGAAATCTACAGGACATACCTTTCTGGACCAGAAGGTGGTACATCCAATATCCTCTCTTGGGCCACAGGAATGTTTTCAAAAAGCAGTGTCTGAAAACACATACTTTAGCACCCTAGGATAGAAATGCAGGGGAATACAGAATCCACAATTAAGACATTCTTTTCCGGCCAAATAGGCTCCAGTATATTAATCATTGTAGCCATCTTTCTAGTCCTTATAACTGTAGAGACTGTATATGGAGTCTCTAGCAACATATCCAGCAGATTCATAACAATCATGGACTATACTGCCTCATCGGAAACAATGCCTCTACGTGTGTATCAGGACGCCAGCAAATATCCCAATGACGCCAAAGTGATTGGTCTATCTGTGAACGAGAGGACGGGCATTGAGTTCGCCTACTCCTTTTTCTTGAATGTTTCCCCTTCCACCTTTGAATCTGGAGA
>Ga0068872_10002252_pt1 | contig 15223 bp, 10 predicted proteins | sample NOAtaG_7_FD_66441 | JGI IMG/M metagenome (GOLD analysis project Ga0068872, IMG submission 66441) | Freshwater lake microbial communities from Lake Erie, under a cyanobacterial bloom - NOAA_Erie_Diel1S_2200h metaG | ecosystem: Environmental > Aquatic > Freshwater > Lake | place: USA: Ohio, Lake...
AAGAATATTTTCATGAGACACCGGTTTTGTTGATTTTGCTTCGCAAAATCAACAAAACCGGTGTCTCGGAAAATTTTATTCTGCCGCCGAAGGCGGCAGAATACTTGCGAGACTCCCTCATAAAAAAATCATCTGTCCTATTGGCTTTAGCCAAACCTTTCCCTGGCAAATATCAGCACAGGGAGCCAAAATTGCTGGCGTTCATTTGTAAAAAACACAGGTGAGTTCTCTAAATTATAAAATTATTAAGTCTATTTTTACCGGCACTATCAGTTGGGGTAAGCATATAGTTGATATGAAAAAATGGTACCGCCTAGCACTCTTGCTGGCAATGATTTTTTTTGCGGCATCCGCCCTTTTGGCCTTTCTGGGTAGGGGGGATGAGGCGGGTTTGCCCTTGAGCCTGGCATTCCTGCTGCTGGCATTTGGTATTCGAATTCATGCCTTTTTCAGCGGCTTTGCATTCACCGTCATCCTATTCAGCGCGATAACCCTGGCCATGTACTATCCTGGCATGTTTGTGCAAGTGGGCAGTTTTCAACTAAAGGGGCTGATTTTCCCCTTATTACAGGTCATTATGTTTGGCATGGGTACCACCATGTCGTTAAACGATTTTCTGGGGGTCTTGAAGATGCCGCGGGCTGTACTCCTGGGATTGGTCTGCCAGTTTACTATCATGCCGTTCCTCGGCCTTGGTTTGGCGAATGTATTCGGCTTCCCTGCGGAGATAGCAGCTGGTATTCTGTTGGTGGGTTGTTCTCCAAGTGGATTGTCATCTAACGTCATGAGTTTTATTGCGAGGGCCAATGTGCCCCTTTCAGTGACCCTTACCGCCGTAGCTACCCTGTTGGCACCGCTGCTCACCCCTTTCCTTATGCAACAGCTTGCGGGGCAATACATCCAGGTGGATTTCTGGAAAATGATGGCAGATACGGCCCGGATGGTGCTTTTGCCTATCGGTGCGGGTCTAATGTTTAACCATTTCCTTCACGGCAAGGCCGTATGGCTAGACCGTGCCATGCCCCTGGTTTCCATGGCGGGTATAGCCATCATCGCCATGGTCATCACCGCCAATGGCAGGGACGGTCTTTTGCAAATGGGCGTCGCACTCATTGCAGCAGCGGCACTCCACAATACCCTGGGCTATCTCCTGGGTTACCTGGGTGCCCGGGTTTTTGGTATGAACCCGCGCGATTGTCGGACGATAGCCATTGAGGTAGGGATGCAAAATGCAGGCCTCGCTTCCGGATTGGCCTTGACCTTCGGAAAGATTGCCACAGTGGGGCTGGCACCTGCGGTATTCGGTCCGCTTATGAATATCACCGGATCTTGCCTGGCCACCTGGTGGCGAAATATTCCCCTTCCTGAAGACTGAATATTCCGCATTTATCCGTTACCACCAGTGTCCGGTAACTGAATTAAAAAATACTTGCAAATATTACGGCTCTTGCGCGATGTCAAGTATGAGCACGTGTTTTTGCACAAATACGAAATGGCGCGGATCTCTACACGGGACTGGAAGCTTACTTTCATTCTCGCAATAAAGAAAGACCGCACGAAACCCCTGGCTATAAAATCCCTTGGGACGCGTACACCCAATCATCCCTTTTTGTACCTTAGCGAAAACACACACACAACCACACAATGATTCGTAGCAGAGAGGGCGCGGATTTCCCCCTCCGCTTCGATTAAGTAAATAAACTTTGCCGCTTTTTACCGCTTAATTTAGCGTGGTTACTGGTCGGAATATGGGGGGAGGCCCACATTTGCAATAGGCGGATTTTCGTGCTCCGCAGACAGCTTAGTGGTAGCCGAAAGTTTTGTGCTCCGCATAAACTTCAGTGGAAAAAATCCCGCCCATCGCAAATCTGCCAACCATTAGCGGAAATCTCTAATAAATAATAATAAGATGAACATACATGATTTTTTCACCCAGATAAGGAAGTCGGTTGCCATTCAAGACACTCAAGACTTGGACAAACTAAAACTCACCAAACCCGAATACTTTAATTGGATGCAGGAGGTATTTTACGAAATGAACGTAAAATGCTACCCTGACAGCCAAGCGCTTATTTGGCGATACAAGGAGCAGGAAAAAATCTATACCTTCAAAAGCATCTATGAAGAAGCTAACCAATTTCTAAATTATTTGAGAAGCCATGGTATAAAAAAAGGTAACAGCATCTTTTCACAGATTTCTTTAGATCCTGCGAATTGGATCAGTTTATTGGGAGCCATCAAAGGTGGATTTATCCTGATTCCATCTTCAACGAATCTGACCGAGAAGGACATTGCCTATCGTTTCAAAACGGTATTCCCTGAAGTTGTAATTGCAGATATAGCCAATGCAGAAAAGATTGATGCTGCTGAGGAATTATTAAATGGATCCATTAAGCTTAAAATTATAGTAGATGGAACAAGGGAGGGTTGGCATACCATGGATGAGATTCTTGAAAAAGAAAAAGTTGCCGATGCAGCCCATACTCGTTCTGATGATGCCTTGTTTTATTTTTTCACGTCAGGAACAACGGGTCTTCCTAAAATTGTAACCCACACACATTTCACGCTTCCCTTTGGGCATTTGACGACATCGGCATGGATAGGACTGCGTTATGGCGATATTCATTATAATATTTCAGCCCCGGGTTGGGCAAAATTTGCCTACAGCAGTTTTTTTGGCCCCTGGAATATGGGGGCCACCATATTGGCTAACCAGGTAGACAAGTTTGTTCCTGGGGAGCAGTTGGCCACAATGGAACAATATGGAGTAACGACCTTTTGTGCCCCTCCTACTGTTTTGCGTTTGATGATTCAGGAAGATTTAACAGCTTATAAACTCAGAATAAGGCAGTGTGTGGCTGCCGGAGAGCCGCTTAACCCGGAAATCATTGAAAAATGGAAACAGGGAACGGGACTTATTGTTCGGGATGGCTATGGTCAAACTGAAAGTAGCCTTCTTGCAGGAAATATGCCCGGCAGCATTATAAAATATGGTTCAATGGGTAAACCAACATTTCTTTATGACATCGTAATTGCCGATGATGAAGGAATCGAAATTCCTTTGCTCGAAGAAGGCAATATCTGTGTAAAAATGGATGTCAACAAAGCCAGTGGGATATTTACCGGCTATTTAGGAGAGCCTGAAAGAAACAATAAAGTGTTCAAGCATAACTTATATTACACGGGCGACAAAGCGTACAAAGACGAAGAAGGATACATTTGGTTTGTGGGCAGAGATGATGATGTTATCAAGGCATCGGATTATAGAATTGGACCTTTTGAGGTGGAAAGCATATTAATTGAACACGAGGCAGTGGTGGAGGCTGCCGTTGTCAGCAGTCCTCATGAAATAAGAGGGTTTGCTGTAAAAGCCTTTGTGCTTTTAAGGCAAGGAGAAGTGCCAAGTAAAGCATTGGCAGAAGATTTGTTTAACTATTGTAATAAAAATCTCGCTACTTATAAAATTCCCAGAATTATAGAGTTTGTCGAGTCTTTACCCAAAACAATAAGTGGTAAAATCAGGAGAGTAGAATTGAGGGCTGCCGAAGCAAATAGCAAAAGCAAAAAAGAGATAAGGGTCAATGAATATTTCCACTCCAAATATTAAATCTTCCTTTCGAAAAGTTTGTGGCTTCACCCGCGACTTCAATTTTACGGATCACAGCATCTTGCTTTTCTTCATCAATAGAATAATCTCCTGATTGTATTCGCGGGCATCCCAATACTACCGGAGGTGACAAAACTCTCCGCCACGGGTGGCTTTCGTCAGTTTACCTGCCATCAACCACAACTATCTTGCTTGCGAAAACAGAGATACCATGATGCTGGAAAACATTTTGGTGAGAAGTATTGCAGGAGGTTTTGCCCGTTGCCCGGAACAACTCAACGGCCTGAACGAATCAGACGCCGAATTAATACTCCCGGAGATCCTGCGGGGTGAAATCCTCGCCCTCAAAGTGGATGGGCTGGCGGATGAAATTCAGGCAAAGCTTTATGAAGACCCCTACGTGATCGGGTGGACGGCCGTCAATGCGACGCTTAGCGACCTGGCAGCCGTGGGTGCCGAACCAATTGGTATGCTGCTGCTGCTGCAATTACCTCCTGATTTTACCGAGCCTGCGCGACTGGAGCTCAGCAGGGGCATTCGGGAAGCTTGTGGCGTACACCAAACCTATCTGCTGGGCGGAGATACCAATCATGGCAAAGTCCTCGACGTTTCTATGATGGCGATCGGCAGGACGCCGAAGCCCATGATGCGCAGTGGCTGTGCCCCTGGCGACCGCCTCTTCTGCAGCGGACCAATGGGCTATGGCAACGCCTATGCTTTTGCCAAAATTTTCCAGGGCGTTTCCCTACCCTACCGCCCGCTGGCCCGCATCCGGGAGGGCCGGCTTATCCGCGATTTCGCCAGTTGCTGTATTGATAGCAGTGATGGTTTTTTCCCGGCACTCGCCCAACTTTCCGAGGTAAACCCTTACGGCTTTTCCCTGGAAACGCCGCTGTCCGGATTCCTGGACCCCACTGCCGCCGCGATTTGCGATACCCAGGGGATCCCGCAGTGGCTGATGCTGGCAGGCCCGCACGGAGAATACGAGCTCGTATTTACGGTAAGGGAAGAAAAAGTGGCGGCATTTCTGCAGGCAGCCCGTGGTGAGGGAATGAATTTCCTTTGGCTGGGCCACTGCCAGGAAAAAGCGGTGGTAAGCTTCGACCCGGGTTTTGGCAAAATAGAACTCTACCCGGCCGATATTGCTAATCTATACGAAGAGAATGCCGGAAGCCCGGAAAATTATTTTCATAAACTCCAAATCCTACATCAATCATGGCAACAACAACGATGAACACCCCCCATCAGAACCTGCACGAATGGCAAATCCGCAACCAACAGGAACCGCTCCTTCGACGTGCGGGGAATTTCTACCGTTTTCTCCAGGGATTTGCTTCCAGTGGACAAAGCCTCTACCGGAGGGAAGTACTCTCCGCTGCCGACCGGGAGGTATTGGTACAGGATCCGCTTACCGGCAGTGTCCGCCCCATGCTCATGTTTGCCTCCAATAACTATCTCGGACTAGCCAACCACCCCTATATCCGGGAGAAAGTCCGGCAGGCGGCGCAGGCTTATGGCACGGGCATAGGAGGTCCTCCCCTGCTCAACGGATTCCTTAGATTGACTGGTGAACTGGAGGAGCGCCTTGCTGCCCTCAAGGGCCAGGAGGCGGTGCTTCTCTTCTCGTCCGGCTATGCTGCCAACCTCGGTTTGCTGGGGGCTTTAGTCCGTAGAAAAGACCTGCTCTGCTACGACGAATTCAGCCACGCCTCTTTTCTCGATGGCATCCACCTCGGCCATCTCGCAGCCCGGGAATTTCCACACAACCGGCTCGACCGTCTGGAAGCCCTCCTCGAAAATACCAAAGGAGACGGGGACAAGTTCGTGGGAGTAGAAGGTATTTATTCCATGGACGGCGATATGGCCCCGCTGAATGAACTGGCAGCGCTATGCCGCCGCTACAATGCTTTGCTGATTGTGGACGATGCCCATGGCACTGGTGTAGTCGGTAAAAGCGGTGCAGGAACCGCCTCCTTCCTGAACTGCGAGGCCGAAGTGGACATCGCGATGGGAACCTTCAGCAAAACTTTTGCCGTCGCCGGCGGCTTTGTTGCGGCTTCCCGCGATGTAGTGGAATATATGCGCTATCACTCCAGGTCCTACATTTTCTCCGCCTCCCTGCCACCAATTGTACAGGCGGCAGTACTGGCAGGGATCGAAGTCATGGAAAACGAACCGGAACGCCAGGAAATGCTGCACGAAAATGTGCGTTATGCCAGCCGCCTGCTGGCACCTTATGGGATGATCCACGCACCTGCAGGGGGCATCATCGCATTGAAAGTGCCGGAGGGCATGGATATCCGTATGGCCAACCTGGCATTCCACAAAGCGGGTATTTTCCTGAATGCGATTGAATTTCCTGCTGTGCCCATGCACCAGGACCGCTTCCGCATCAGCCTGATGTGCCACCATACGCCAGCCGATATAGATCGCCTGGCAACGGTCACCGATCAGATCTGGAAGGCGTTTAAATAAAATTTTTTGGCGGCTTGTGCCGCCAAAAAATTATGGGGTTGTGTAAAAAGGCCGGAGGCCGTCCCTGGTTGTGTGAAAAGTATTTTGCCGCCTTCGGCAGCGAAAGAAAGTTTTGAATAGACATCGCTATACCTCATTTTGCTTCGCAAAATGAGGCATGGCGATGTCTATTCAAAATTATTGTTGGCGGCGCAAGCCGCCAAATGAAAAGCCAGGGGCTTTTTACACAACCCCAGAATTTTATATAGCCTATAACCATAAATAATATGATCTACTATTCCCATGTCAACGAAGATTGCCGTCCGGAGCGGGCAGCACTAGACCGCTCCGGTTCCAGTACCCTCGTCGCTATTGCCGGCAGCGGGGAGCGGCTCATTGGTTTGCTGGATAAAGCACAGCTTAAAGTGGTATGGGCGATAGACAATAACCCCGAGGCGTTATTTCTCACTGAGCTAAAACTTCAGGCCCTTAGATTGCTGGAACCCCGGGAATACCTGCGGTTCGTTGAGGGGCGGCATCCAGATTATCCGGCGCATTATACTGCTATTCGCCCGTGGCTATCAGCAGATTGCAGGGAATATTGGGATAAAAGGCCCCTTGCACTGAAAGCCGGGATTCTGCATATCGGTGCATTTGAACGGTTCCTGGCACGGCTGCGCCCTCTCCTGCGCATTTGCCTGGGAAAGGGATTCCTGGAGGTGATACAGGGGAAAAGCAGCATATCTGCACCCCAATTTCCTACTTTGCGCTGGAGATTTCTCCGCTGGCTCTTCGCCCGCCGCTGGGCATATCTGCTGATGGGCAACTTCGATCCGGCTTTTACAGGCAAAAATGCCCGGCTAACCGTAATTCCTGCTGCGCTGCACCAAAGCCTTCTGAGGGGAACGGCGGGTACTTCCTTTATGATGCACCTGATTTTTTTCGGGAACTTCGCGCAGATGCCTGTGGATGCCCTCCCCCCGTCCATGCAGTTGGATGTTTTGGGGAAAATAAGGCAGCGCCTGTGTTCCGGGCAACTGAAGATAAATTACTGCCGCGGCGATTTGCTGGAGGTCTGCCAGACAATCGAGGCAGGGCAACACCCTTTCTTCTCCCTGTCGGACATCCTCAGTTTTGAAGACCAGCAATACCTCCGGGAATGTATCCAACTGGTTTTCCGCAAACAGCCCGATGCCGTACTGGCCGCGCGGGCATTTGTCCGCAACCGGTTTAGGGAAGGGCAGCCCGATGCCTACCGAAAGCATTGGCCCAGGCTGGAAATCACTGACCAAACCGCTCAGGAAAGTACCGGAATGTACCAGGTGTTTATATTCCGGCCCGCACAAAAAGCCATCAACACTCCAAAAAATTCCAGAATATGAACAGCACGGCCTCTTATCGAATCATTGAATATGCACCGGAATACGATGTATTTTTAGAAGATCTGGACAAAAGAAGCCTGCAAGGCCGCCGGATACAGCTCGAATTGGTGCGCGACCATTTTCTCAGCCGTGCCATCGTCTTTGAAGATTACCGGGCGTGTATATTATTGGATAAATCCGGTATGCCTGCGGGTGCGGGGGCTTCCGCAATTGTACCGATGCTGCTCGACGGACGCACCTACCGGGCAGGATTTGGATTTGACCTCAAGGTATTGCCTGAATTCCGGCATCTGCACCTTGCCAGCCACTTCGCTGCCTATACCCTGGAAAACCACTTTAAACCCGGCGGGTGTACGCTCTATTTCCTGACCAGCAAAAAGAGCAACGAGGAAATCATGCGGCACATCCTTACGCCCTTGTTCCCTGTTTTCCGCTATGATTTCGTGTACCTCACCCTCCCAACCGGCAGGCCGCTCAAACCTGCCCGAAAGCAGGGCAACCCCCAGCGGTTCTTTGTAGAATTGCTGAGCAATGCCGGGGGACTCCAACCCTATTATGAGATAACCGATTCCGGCCTGGGGATATGGTATCTGGATAAGTGCTACCGGCTGCGGATCAGGTATATTCATCCGCTCCTGCACCTGCTCACCCGTGCGGGCGGATGGTTAAAAAAACAATGGTCGGAAATCATCCCCCGGGTAGGCGGGGAAATGCGCATGGCCGCACTGTACAACCTCACCGCTGATCGGCTCCCCTCCGTGGAGGCATGCCTGCCCAGGCTTGCTGCCCAGGGGATACAATACCTCCTCGTTTGCTGCCAACGCAACGATGTGGTGTACCATTTCCTGCACCCCTCCTCGATAAACACCTACGACTATAATATCATGGGCAGCGAAAATTTCGCAGACCATGCTACCCTGACCATGGATGTCCGCTGCCTTTAAACCCAGCCTTATGCAAACGATAACAGAAATTACCCCGGGAGAAACATCGAAACGCAAGACGGCAATCCTGCTGAATCCCGGAGCCAGTCACGGACGGGCTGAAAGCAAATGGACGCCCATTGAAGAAGAGGTCAGGAGACAACTGGCCGATACCGCCAGTGAAATCCTGCTCATCAAAGCTGGCGACCCGCAGTACCCTGTAGAATTCCTCATCGCTTCCGGGTATTCGATGCTGATTGCGGCCGGTGGCGACGGAAGCGTCCATTTTCTCCTACAGGAAATGATGCAACACTATCGTCCGGAACTGATCCTCGGTGCGATCGGATTGGGCTCCAGCAATGATTTTCACAAGCCTTTCGGATATACCCTCCGCGGTATTCCGCTGCGTATTGACCCCAGGTTGGCCCGGATGCAGGATGTGGGATGCATACAATATACCGACGAAGCGGGTACCCGGCAGAAGCGGTATTTCCTTATTAATGCCAGTATTGGGGTGACTGCTAATGCAAACTGGCTGTTTAACCACCCCGATTCCCTCCTGCGCGTGCTGAAGGGCCGGTTTGTCTCACTCGCCATATTTTACGCAGCAGTCAAAACAATTCTACGGCACCAAAATTTCACATTGCAGATTAAAGCGGATCAATTTTGCAGTTTCGGACGTTTCGCCAACGTGGCTATTCTCAAAAACGTCCATGTTTCCGGGGCTTTCCAGTACGACCAGCACCTGGGCTATGACGACGGGCTGCTCGGCCTGAATATTTGCGCAGCGATGAGCCACTTCCAGCTCCTCCGCGTCCTTTCTGACCTTAGCCATGCTGTTTTTTCCGGGAAACCCGGGCGCACTGCTGAATACGTCCGGCAGGTACAGATAGATACCCTGGGGCAATTACTTGCCCTGGAACTGGACGGCGAGGTCGTCCAGGCCTACGATATACATTGTTCGGTCCTTCCGGGCGCACTCGCGGTGATACAGAGCGGATCACCGGCAGCCGGATTAAACCCTTAGCGATATGCAAGCCTACCATCCTTACCAGTTGAATTTCTGGCGCTATTACCTGATTCAGATGCGCCCTTATCTACTCTTCGTATCCGGTGCTGCCGGCCTGATGGGCATGGCAATTGGATTTGAACGATATCCCGACGTTTCACCGCTGCGGCTATTGCTGGCCTTCCCCCCATTTTTCCTCGCTTACGGATTTGGACAAGCCCTCACGGATTGTTTCCAGACAGATACCGACCAGATTTCGGCACCGGAAAGGCCATTATCCAAAGGATTGCTCGGGCGGAAAGCCGTAATGTCCATCAGCCTTACGGGACTGGCTTTATCTGCCGGGGTACTGATTTGGCTACATCCCCTCAACCTGCTTTTAGGGCTCCTTTCGGTGGCAGGACTTGCTACTTATACGTATATCAAGCGTCGGTTTTGGTGGGGCGGACCGCCCTACAATGCCTGGATCGTCACTTTACTTCCGGCGATGGGCTATTGCATCGCCGCACCAGGAATAGCAGGATTGCCGCTCCCACTGCTGGCCATGACCTTTATCTCCTATGCCAATTTCGTCCTCATGGGATACCTCAAGGACATCCCGGCAGATGCGGCCACCGGATACAGGACGTTCCCGGTGGTGTTTGGCTGGAGGGCAACGGTGCGCACGGGTCATCTGCTTGCTTCAGGAGCAGTTGGTGCATTCGTACCTTTTTTATCGAAAGCCGGGACTGCCGCGTGGGCTACCTGGCTACTTGCCTGCGCTTTCGCCCTGGCCGGGCAATGGCACGCGTCGAGGGTTAAATCCGAGGATCAAGCCGCTTCTCTGTTTGGAATTACCTGCACCGTACGGACTTTTTTGCTTTTGCAATGGGCGGCGATACTTGCATTTCAGCCCGGGTGGGTACTGACGGGCATTTTGTACTATAGCCTGTTTGAAGCAGTACTATATTTCCGATATGAGCACAATCAAGTGTAAAAAGCGGGATAAAGCCCTACGATTGCCCAGGTCCCCTTTCCATCCGTTTTCCTTCTTCAGGATCGCAATCCGTTTTGCCAAGAACTTTCTCTAATCGCTGCACCCGAAAACATGTACCATATTCCGATTAGGGCAAAATTTACACGACCACACCTGTACAGTATTTTTGTCTTCCTGCAGTTATCAAATAAATAAGCGCAGTTATCAAATCATTCCGAGAAATAACAGGCTTTATTGTTTATTTATCTCTCAAGTATCTAACTTTACATATGCAATATCAGACAGGGTGATCAGTTCTCTGTTTTCGCCCTAACAATTGCAGTGTTTTGTCCTGGTAGCGTGGCCATCCAGCAGATTAATTAATGTCGTTTTAACAAGAAATTTCGAAAGTTATTGGTGAAATAAATTGATTCGTTTTCAGTACTCAATTTGGAACGGTAATTTGAATTTCCCTGTGGAGTTTAGTAAAATTTTTACTCCACGGCACGGCAGCCCTCCCCCCTCCTTTTTTTGATATAGGTCGTCCAAAGACTTGTAAGTTGATAGCTATTAAAATTTTTCGTCTCATGAAAATAAGCCTAACCAAAGACCGGCAAACAGGCAGTGTGGATTTTATCGAAATGGCAGAGTCCCCTCCTGGCGGGATCCTCCCTACCCAATCGGGCGAAAAAATACCCGTTCATCTGCTGCGTTTTCTTCTCCCTCTTCTTTTGTTTTTTTCCACTTTGCAGATTGGTAATACCCAGAACACTGGTTGCCGGCCAGGGAGATTTGGGGTGGACGGAGGGCTATACTCCAACGTCATCGAATTTGGATCAGGTTCGCCCGCGCTCAACTCTGTGGATTGGTTCTACAGATTTGTTTCCGGGGGTACCGGGCAGGGCGTTATAGACACTACTATGAAGTCCAGTTTTCGGACGCTTTTGCAAGGTGCGGGCAACCCCCTGCTCGAAGCCCGGATGAGCAGTGGCTTGTATAGTTTCGTTGACAACCAAATCCGCATTGACGCGGTGTTTGGTCGCGATATGTTTGGTGGGACGGGCGCAATAGACCAGACTTCCTTCGAAACCGCCAGTAAAAATGGGGAAGACCCCGCTATATGGGACCCCGGGCCCCAGAACGTACTGGGAAAAAACGACCTGATTGATGTAGCCGGGTTCATGTTCCGTGACGGGACGGATCTGGTCAACAGCGATTTGTGGTTCACCGGCCTTATTAACCGGGCCGAGCCCGGGGGCTCGGCCTATATGGACTTTGAATTTTTTGTGGAATCAGTGGGTTACACGCCAGGTGGCAGTTTCACCACCGGTGGCCCCGACCTCGGGCACACCGCTTTTCGCTTTGCTCCAGATGGAAAACTGACAAAAATCGGGGACCTCATCTTCACCCTGGATCTTGAGGGTGGGGGTACGCTACCGTTTATTAGTTCCAGGGTATGGGTTAGCCGGGCAGATTTCGACAAATGGCTGGTTGCACAAAATACAGCAGGGAACAACCTGCCCTTCCGGTTTCTCAATGAATTTGACGGGGCTAGTACAACTGCACACTATGGGTACGCGAAGGTAGTACCGCTTTCCTCGGTCACCAGCCTGGTATCCTGTGGCTATGTCAATGTAGACAACCAACTACCTGCTGCTCCGCCATGGGGTACCAAAAATACGAAATCGCATACCTACGGCACTTCCTATATCCCCTATTCTGTTTCCGAAATGGGCCTTAACATGACCCTGCTTGGGCTTGACCCTGTAAAACTAACCGGGGCCGATCGCTGTGCTTTTCCCTATATCACTTTCATGATTAAAACGCGGGCGTCAGCAGCATTTACGGCACAGTTGAAAGATTTTGCAGGCCCTTACGCCTGGGGTTCGCCGGATGTAAAACCATCCGTTCAGGGAAAGGATACGCTTTCCTGCCGCAATCCCTCCACCATGATTACGGCTAACCCTCTCCGGGCCGACTGTACCTATGAATGGTACACACAGGATGGCAGTATTGTCGGAAACCCCAACCAGGCGACCATCACGGTAAACCAACCTGGAATTTACAGGCTCAAAGTGAAGTTGCCGACGGGATGCTACCTGCCCGATGCATTCGATACCATTTATTATGACCCCAAACTCCCCTTCTTCGGCAAGCCGGTGCTCAGCAGTACGGTTTCCTGTAACGGCAATGATGGTACCGCACAGGTAGTGAGTATATCCGGGGCTAACCCCACCTATACCTATTCCTGGAAAAACACCTCAGGGACAACAGCGGGGACGACCCAAAGAATCACCGGACTGGCAGCAGGAAAATATTACGTGACCATCAAAGACTCCTCCCTTCCTACCAGTTGCGAAGTAGTAGATTCCGTGACGGTACCGGCCAAAATCCCGGTTGTCTTTGGCACACCAAATATTACGGATGTTTCCTGTAAAGGAGGTAAAAACGGTGCAATAACCTTTACCCCATCGCTGGTAGTTTCGGGGAAAGCCCCTTACTCCTACCGGTGGTCCAATGGCAATACCACCGCTACTATTTCCAACCTGTCTGCCGGCAACTATACCGTGACGGTCACAGATGGGGATGGATGTACCCACGTCTCCCCTACCTATAATGTTTCCGAACCTGCCAGTGGCCTGACGGCAAGTATCACGGCAAAAACCAATGATACCAATACAGACCCTGCTGTGGGCAACGGAACGATCACTCTTGGAAACCCTTCTGGAGGGACATCTCCTTATACCTATAAATGGAGTGGGCCGGGTACCACCGGCACTTTTGTAGATACCGTGCAGAGCCCGACAGGCCTGAAATACGGCCTCCATACCGTAACGATTACCGATAATAAAGGCTGTACGTATCTCACCGGCATCTTTATCTACGAACCGGAAATTTGCAACGATGCCACAGATATGATAGATAACGATGGCGACGGACTGGTGAACTGTGCAGACCCGGATTGTACGCCGGCAGCACCGACGGCCATCACCAACCCTGCCGTTTGTGTAGGGCAGACGGTAACCTACGTAGCAACCCCACCGAGTCCACTCCCAGATAATTATACTTATGAATGGACTATCCCTACCGGGGCAGTATTTGTAGGTTCCAGCACGGGAAGTTCAGTCATGGTAATGTGGAACACCAATGCGGGCGGTAAGGTCTGTGTCCGGGGAAAGCGCTTTTCCTGCACCAGTACCTATATCTGTGTGGATGTGACGGTCAAAGATGTACCGGCTAAGCCGACGGATATTATCATTAATAATAACAATGACTAAATCCGGGTGTCTTATGAAAAAATTTATCTACGATACTGAAATGAATCAGAAGCAAGGATCGTCTTCGAGAATACAAATCCTGACAGGGATATCAACCAAATTCATTACAGGTTTGCTATTACTGACAGGAATGATTTTTGGGGCTACGGAAATTATCGGGCAAACGACGTCCATTGTTGGCTTCGCTACAGCTAACTCTGGGAATTCAACAGCAACATCATTATCCGTAAACTTACCAGCTGGCGTTGCAACAAATGACTTGTTAATTCTGCACTTAAACGTACGAAATACAACACCTGTGTCGGTTACTACGCCAACGGGTTGGACTGCAATCGACACCCTGGATGGTGATGGCATGCGATCGGCCGCTTTCTATAGATTTCATACTGCTGGGGATGCCTCATCCTATACCGTTTCTTTTGGATCAGCCAGGGCTTTTCTTTCGTTAACAGCAGTCAGGGGAATAAGTAAAATCAATCCGATTAATGCAAGAGCTGTACTTTCTTTTGGCAATAGTTCCACAACAACCCATACATCGCCTTCTGTCACCACTACGGTGGCAAATGCCAGGGTTCTGGTATTCATTGATGTAGCAAATGCCCAAAATACCACAACAGTAAATAGCCCGCTCACAGCGGTTTATGCCCTAGAAGGAGCTACTGGTGCTAACGGCGCCTACAATACATTGGGTACGGCAACTTTCGCGAATGCCGGTGCAACAGGTTCGTTTTCAGCAACATCTAACAACACTAACATCAGTGTTGTCCGTACCCTCGCACTCACTCCCGTTCCAACTTACTCTATAAGCGGAAGCGTTACTTTAGGCAGCTCCGGACTTGGTGGAGTAGGAATTTCAGCTACGGGTGGATTTAGCGCGACGACTAATTCCCAAGGGAATTATACGATTTCCGGGATTCCAGAGGGCTCTACCGCTGTAACAATTACCCCTGCATTAACTGGATATACTTTCACGAATGCGAATATTAATCTTTCAGGGCCCATAAACTCCAGTATCACAAATCAGAATTTCACCGCCACTGCCAACAAGTACACCATTACCGGTACTATCACCCAAAACGTAAGTAATGCTGTTATCCCGGGGGTATTGATTACTGCGACCGGCTCTGGGGGGTACTCCGAGACTGCCATTACCAACTCCAGTGGAGTATATACGCTAAATAACGGCAGTCACGGCACGACAAGCATCTCCATTATCCCTTCCAAAACAGGTTTCATTTTTGACCCTGTCAACATCGCCATTGCCGATTCGTTAAAAGCTAATTCTACCGGAAGGAATTTCAAAGCTTCAAGGTTGCCGGTGGCGAATAACGACAATTTCCCCTGCGTAAGCACAAGTACGGCACTGAACGTGCTGGCGAACGATACCGACCCGGATATCAGCGGGTTCTTGTCGGCTTCCAGCTCCTCCTACACTGTGACCATCGTCACGCCCCCGTCTAAAGGGACCGCTACGGTCAATTCCGGGGGTACAATTCAATATAATCCTTCCGGCGGCATGGCTGCCAGCGACGACGAAACGATAACCTTTACCTACCGGGTGACCGAAAACAACATCAACGGGATTTCTTCAGTAGCTACGGTGACGGTTTTTCAT
>Ga0068872_10002253_pt1 | contig 15223 bp, 15 predicted proteins | sample NOAtaG_7_FD_66441 | JGI IMG/M metagenome (GOLD analysis project Ga0068872, IMG submission 66441) | Freshwater lake microbial communities from Lake Erie, under a cyanobacterial bloom - NOAA_Erie_Diel1S_2200h metaG | ecosystem: Environmental > Aquatic > Freshwater > Lake | place: USA: Ohio, Lake...
GTTTTGCCGGCGCGTTGTACTGGGCACTGCTGATTGCCTCAACTTGTTTGATCTTGCGCACGGGGTCCGTGGTGCCGGAGATGATGGCGTCGGCGAACCCGTGCCACGACGTCACCCCCGTCGCGGTGACGTGATAGACGCCGTTCGGAATCGTCAGCGAAATTTCTGCCGGGCTGATTTGCACCATTTGCTGTGTGGCAACGGCAACATCCCGCACCCAAGTCGGTGAACCAAGCTGGTCGTTCACCACCTTTATCTCGGTACGCTCACGCGCGAGGCGCAACATCGTCAACAGAAAGTTATGCCGGCGGTTGGAGTACAGCCACGCGGCGCGCAACACCAAGAAGCGTTTGGCAATACTGGCCACCGCCAGTTCACCAGCCAACTTCGTCCTCCCGTAAACATTTTGCGGTTGAACCGGGTCGGACTCCCGATAAGGCGCATTGCCGTCACCGGCAAAAACATAATCTGTCGAATAGTGGATCAGTGCAGCACCACAACGGTTAGCCTCTTCCGCAAGCACCGCCGGCGCGATGCCATTGACCTGCATGGCAACCGCAGCGTCACCCTCGGCTTGATCCACAGCCGTATAAGCAGCGGCGTTGATGATCAGCGCGGGCTGGAGTTCACGCACCTTGGCGCGAATCTGATCGAGTTTGGTAAGGTCGAGTTGCGTTCGGTCCAGCGCAATGACTTGGACATCGTCCACACCAGCAAACAACCGCGCCAGCTCGTAACCCAGCTGGCCGTTCTTTCCGGTGATCAGAATCAGGGGCTTGGACATCGGTCAGGCAAACGTTTCTGCATCAGCCAACAAGCGCGCGTTTGCATCCGCCGCTTTGAGCTGAGGCATTTCACCCGCCGCCAACGGCCACGGCACACTGATTTGCGGATCATTCCAACGAAGGCTGCGCTCGTATTGCGGCGCGTAGTAGTCGGTTGTTTTGTACAAGAATTCTGCGCTCTCCGAGGTCACTAGAAATCCGTGCGCGAACCCCGACGGCACCCACAGCATGCGCTTGTTTTCTTCCGATAGTGTGGCACAAACGTAGCGGCCGAATGTTGGCGATGTGCGGCGCAAATCCACCACTACATCGAAAACCTCGCCGGCCACGACACGAACAAGCTTTCCCTGCGGCTGTAGAATTTGATAGTGCAAGCCGCGCAACACGCCACGGACACTTTTGGAGTGGTTATCTTGGACAAACGTCGCAGCGATACCCGTCAATTCGGTAAAGCGTTTCTCGTTGAAGCTCTCGAAAAAAAAGCCGCGCGCATCGCCATACACCGTCGGCTCGATAATCTTGACGTCCGCGATTTCAGTGTCGATCAAACGCATTAGTAGGGAGTCTCCGACAGCATGCGTTTCAGATACTTGCCGTATTCATTCTTGATCATTGGCTGCGCCAGTGCTTCCACATCTGCAGAGGTAATCCATCCCTGCCGGTAGGCAATTTCTTCGGGGCACGCGACTTTCAGCCCCTGGCGGCGTTCGATGGTTTCAATATATTGCGACGCTTCAAGCAGCGATTCGTGGGTGCCCGTATCGAGCCACGCCATACCGCGCCCCATGGTTTCGCAGCTCAACTGCTGACGCTCGAGATAAAGCCGATTCAGATCGGTGATTTCCAACTCACCGCGCTTGGAAGGCTTGAGAGACTTGGCAAGCTCGCACACTTGCCGGTCGTAAAAATAAATCCCCGTCACCGCATAACGCGACTTCGGTTGCGCTGGCTTTTCTTCAAGCGACACTACTTGCCCGTCACGATCAAACTCGGCAACACCATAGCGCTGCGGTTCAGTGACCGGATATGTAAACACCGTCGCACCGTTCTCTCGCGCTGATGCGCGCCGCAGCATAGTCGTGAGTTCGTGCCCGTAAAAAATATTGTCGCCCAAAATCAGCGCCGAGTTCGAATCACCGATAAATGACTCGCCGATCACGAACGCCTGCGCCAGCCCATCCGGAGACGGCTGCACCGCATAAGAGAGTGACAGGCCCCACTTCTTTCCATCGCCAAGTAGCTCTTGAAATCGCGGTGTATCCTGCGGCGTGGAGATGATGAGAATGTCGCGAATACCCGCTAGCATCAAGGTCGTCAGCGGGTAATACACCATCGGCTTATCGTAGATCGGCAGCAACTGTTTCGACACCACTTGGGTGACCGGATAGAGCCGCGTTCCACTGCCTCCGGCTAGGACAATTCCTTTTCTTGCGCTCACGCCGCAGCCTTTCCATATTGTTTTTCGAGCCAATGGCGATACTCCCCGCTCGCGACGGCCGCTACCCAGGCACCGTTCGCCAAGTACCACTCGACGGTCTTGCGTATACCGGATTCAAAGTTTTCTTCAGCACGCCAACCCAATTCATTTTCCAATTTGGTTGCGTCGATCGCGTAGCGGCGATCGTGACCGGGACGATCTTTGACGTAGGTGATCTGCGTGCGATAACTCTGTCCGTCGGCACGGGGTGAAAGTTCATCGAGCAATTCACAAAGCGTATGGACAACGTCGAGATTGGTACGTTCGTTGCGTCCACCAATATTGTAGGTCTCGCCAATTCGACCTTTACTCAATACCGTCCGGATCGCGGTGCAATGGTCTGTGACATAAAGCCAGTCACGAACATTCTTGCCATCACCGTACACCGGCAAGCTCTTGCCTGCCACGGCGTTGCTAATCATGAGTGGAATCAGCTTTTCGGGGAAATGATACGGCCCATAGTTATTTGAGCAGTTTGTCGTCAGTGTCGGTAGGCCATGCGTATGGTGTGCGGCGCGTACCAGGTGGTCAGACGCCGCTTTGGAAGCCGAGTAGGGACTATTGGGCGCGTAGGTGTGTTTCTCGGTGAACGCCGGGTCATCAAAACCCAACGAGCCGTACACCTCGTCGGTGCTGACGTGCAGAAACCGGAACGCGGCCTTTTCAGCCTCGTTGAGTGCGCTCCAATAACCACGCGCGGCTTCAATTAACCGAAAGGTGCTGACAACATTGGTTTCAATGAACTCCGCCGCACCATGGATTGAGCGATCGACATGGCTTTCCGCAGCAAAGTTAACAATGGCGCGCGGTTTGACTTCGGCTAGCAAAGGATCAACCAACTCGCGGTCACCAATATCGCCTTGCACAAAGCGGTAGCGCGGGTTGTCAGACACATCAGCCAATGACTGCAAATTGCCCGCATAGGTCAGCTTGTCCAGGTTGACAACACCGTCTTGCTCGGTGGCGAGCCATTGGCGGATAAAGTTAGAGCCAATAAAACCTGCGCCGCCTGTTACGATGACCATGACGTTCCGAACGTGCTTGCTTAAACCACGCATTTTATCAGCGCACTCTCATGGTGGGAAATCCTTGCGAGGCAGGTTTTGGTAACCAAATGCCGCAGGTTTAGGTCTTTTTGTCCAGTTCGATCAACTTCGCGTACTTGGCAAACGCAGCAAAGCAGCCAACCGCCACGTGCGCAAAGCCCGGGCCACCGTCGAGAAAACCCCTTCTCAGGATGTAGAACTTGATAAACCGCGCTAGGGGGCTCAACACCAACTTTGCGTAACCGGCGCGAACACCCTGAGCGTACAGCGCTTCCGCATGCAGCGTGGAGTAGCGGTTTTGTTTCTGTAAGTAGGTGGCGACGTCTTCAGCCGAGTCATGCAGGAGGTCACCTTGGAGGTGTCCGATGGATTCTGTCGTGATCACCGCCTCGTGGACTGGATCGTTACTCCAACCAGCATACTGTCGATGAAACAGCCTGAGCGACCAATCTGGATAACCCTCGCCGTGAGCCAGCCAGCGCCCCAAGAAGCGGTTTCGCCGCGGCATCTTGAAGGCGTGAATGGTGCCGTTGGCGACCACTTTTCGAATACTCGCTTCAAGCTCGGGGGTAACACGTTCGTCAATATCCAGACAAAGCACCCAGTCGTTGCGGGCGGCGGCAACCGCGAGTTGCTTCTGTTTGCCGTACCCCAGCCAGGCTTGTTCAATCACCCTGCAGCCGCGCACCTCGGCGATGGCGCGGGTGGCATCCACTGATCCTGAATCAACCACCAGCACTTCATCGGCAAAGCCAACACTGTCGATACAATCACCAATCTGGCTGGCGGCATCCTTGGCGATGATGCACACCGAAAGTGCGATTCGAGCAGTATGGTCGGCGGCGGGGCGGGGTTCATTCATGTTGGCCGCAGTTTACGCGAACCACCGTGACCTGGGGCCTGGTAACACCACCTGCGAGATACCGAGCTTAGTCCAAATCTCGCTCAGGCCGTTAGAATCTCAGTATGTCTTCGCCCAAACGCTTGTTGTTGGTCAAACTCTCGTCCCTCGGCGATGTGATTCACAATCTGCCAGTCGTCACCGACATCCACCGCGCATTACCCGAGGCAAACATCGATTGGACAACTGAAGCGCCATATGCGCCTCTTGTCGGGCTCCATCCGGCAATTCACGGCGTGCTGCCGGTTCATTTGCGGGCACTCAAATCGCGTTGGTACGACCCTGCTGCGTGGAGTCAGTTTTTCGACGACAAACAAAAACTTGCGAGTCGCCGCTACGACCTTGTCATTGATACGCAGGGCCTTACTAAGAGCGCCATCGTCGCAAATTGGGCCGACGGCGAGATTGCCGGTTACAACCGCGACAGTATTCGCGAGCCCTTCGCCAGCCGTTGGTATCAGCGTCGGTACGCAATTTCAAAGGAAATGCATGCGGTTGAACGCAATCGTGCGCTAGCAGCTGCGGCACTCGGCTACGAACCACACGGGCCATGCGACTACGGACTGCCAACGACTTGGCCCTTGCCGACAGACCAGCCTGCGGGCCCGTATGTGGTGTGCTTACATGCTACCAGCCGTGTTGACAAATATTGGTCGGCAGACTCGTGGGTAGAACTCGGCAAGCAGCTCAACAGCTGCGGCATTCACGTCGTATTCCCCTCCGGTAGCACAAAAGAATTTGCACAGAGCCAGTATTTGACCAAACAGCTTGCGGCGGCGACTGCACTGCCTGGCAAATCTTTTCCGCAAACCGCCGCCGTGCTTTCCCATGCACAAGCTGTTGTCGGTGTGGATACCGGCCTCGCGCACTTGTCCGTCGCCCTTAAGCGTCCAACCATCGGGCTTTATGTCAGCACCCAACCCGCCTTAACCGGACTTTATAGCGGCGGCGAATCCGTGGTAAACCTCGGCGGCGGCAGTCGTGAGAAACCGGCAATGATTACCGTTGCGGATGTCATGCAGCACCTCGATGTTTTGTCAGGCGGAGCACCCGTCTAGTGTGGCGATTTGGTTACACATTGTTGATGCATCTTGCCATACCATTGATCCTATTGCGGTTATGGGTTCGTGGGCGCACCGAATCGGATTACCGCAAACACATCGGTGAAAGATTCGGTGGCTTCGGTGGAAACGATCAAGATGGTGTCTCAAGTCGCTTGCCGGTAAACAGCCTTTGGATTCACGCGGTGTCCGTCGGCGAAGTTCGTGCGTCTGCTCCCCTGATCGCTGCCCTTCGAGCGCATTGGCCGGACGCGCAAGTGGTACTGACCTGCATGACACCCACCGGGCGCCGAACCGCATCCGATCTTTTCGGCTCCAGCGTGACAGTTTGCTACTTACCCTATGATTTACCGTGGGCTATCTCGCGATTCATCCGCCGCTGGCAGCCGAAGGTGCTCGTCATCATGGAAACTGAGCTGTGGCCAAATCTGCTCGCGGCGTGCACTTCATGCCATGTTTCCGCATTTCTCGCGAACGCCAGATTATCGGAAAAATCCTACTTGGGCTATGCCGCTTATGCACCGTTACGCGCGCTCGCTAGGCAGGCGTTCGGTCAATTCCATACGGTCATGGCTCAATCTGAGGCCGATGCGGTGCGTTTGCGCCATCTCGGTTCCAACAATACGCTGGTTACCGGCAACGTGAAGTTCGATATAGGTGTTTTGCCCGCGTTGGTCGCACAGGGCATCGAGTGGCGCGCGCCATTTGTATCAATTGGACGGCGTGTCATCTTAGTGGCGAGTACGCGCGAGCACGAAGAGGTGAAGTTGCTTGACGCTTTCTTGGGCCAATTCAATACGTCCGCCCAACACGGCCCGCGCCCGCTCTTGGTCGTCGTGCCACGTCACCCCTCGCGTTTTGACGATGTGGCGTCGCGGATTGCGGCGCGCAGGCTATCGCTTGCTCGTCGCAGTCAGGTTACCCCTCCGCCTGCCGACGTTGATGTCTGGTTGGGTGATTCAATGGGTGAATTGCAGGCGTACTACGCAATGAGCGACTTGGCCATCATCGGCGGAAGTTTTCAGCCGTTGGGCGGACACAACTTAATCGAGGCGGCTGCGCTGGGCAAACTTGCCATCATGGGGCCGTCGATTTTCAACTTTGCGGAAGCGGTCCGACTCGCGCTTGAAGCCAATGCCATGATCAGCGTTGCGGACGCCGACGCCGCCATGGTTGAGGCCGCTGCACTTTTGGACTCACCGGAACGCCTGAAGCAGATGGGGGAAAACGCGCTCCTCTTTGCCCGGACGCATCGCGGTGCTACGACTCGCACGGTGGCGATCATCGAGAACGCGTTGCTCGATACTAAGAAACCCTAGTGTTGGCGGGCAATTTCAGGCACTTTCGTGCCAAAGGAGCTGGTCAATACCAAGGTTTGTTCTTTTGCGTTGCCTAGCGTTGCAACAATTGGTTTACTTCGGCGAGATCGTCTTCGGTCAATCGACCGGCCGCAGATTTCAGTCGAAGTTGCGCCAGGATGGTGCTGTAGCGCGCTTGTTGCAGGTCACGGCGTGTCTGGAAGAGCTGCTGCTGCGAATTAAGGACGTCAACGTTTGTCCGCACACCCACATCTTTGCCAAGCAACGTTGAATCAAGCGATGCTTTGGATGAAATGAGTGATGCCTCAAGTGCTTTGACCTGTGCAACGCCACTGGTGACATTGAGAAACGTGGAGCGGACGTTCTGCGCGACACTGCGTTTGCTGTTTTCAAGGTTTTGCTCAGATTGGTCCTTCGCGGACAGGGCTTGGCGAATGCGGGACTGCGTGCCACCACCGGAGTAAAGCGGAATGTTTAGCGACAGTCCTAGCTGGGTAGTTTTCGACACGAGTGAGCCGGAGAGTGTCGAGGTGGTCGATGGTGCGCTGTTGTAGCCATAGGATCCCACCAGGTCGAGGGTGGGGTAGTGTCCGGCTTTGCTGCGATCAACGTCTTTGGCCGCAATTTCGTACAAGGCGCGGGACTGAGCAATGGTCGGACTGGCTTCTTCGGCAGCGGCCACCCATTTTTCGGGGTCAGCGGGGGCCGGGAGTGGTAGAGCGACGTTGTCCTTCAATACCGAAAGGGACGGTGCTTTTTTACCGATTAACTGCTGAAGGGCGTTTTTCTTGATCTCAAAATCGGCCTGGTCGAAAATTTCTTTTGAAATCGCCAAATCGTATTTGGCCTGCGCTTCATAGGTATCAACAATGGTTGATGTACCGACTTCAAAGTTACGTTTAGCTGCGGCCAGCTGCTCGGCAAACGCCTTCTTTTGGGCCGCTGATAGATCAACGTTATCTTGCGCCAACAGCACGTCAAAGTAGGCTTGCGCGGCGCGGGTGATTAGTGACTGTTTGGCGTCGGCAAACGCCGCCTCGGCTTGTTTGACCTGCAGCGCCGCCTGATCCACGGCGATCCATGTTTGCATACGGAACAGAGGCTGAGCAAGGGACAATGTATAGCCTTTGTTTGTATAGTCGCGCGACGTGGATGAACCCGCGAATTCGGTTTCGCTTTTCACTCGGGTTACAGAGCCGCCCAGACCAAGCGAAGGCAGCGTCGCGGCACGCGCTTGCGGACTCGCCTCTTTGGCGGCCTCATAGGCAAACCTAGCGGCAGAAAACACTGGGTCTTGTGCGATGGCATCGCGATAGATCGCCACCAGATCAGCGGCGGATGCGCTAAAAGTGCTGGTCAGCAAGGTTGCGGCGAACAAGCCACCGACGGCGCGACGAAGAATGAGGTTTTTCATATGAACTTGGGACCTAGAAACAAATGTGTGGACGGCGGGCATAAGGAGCGCAGCAGTGGTTCGGCCGCCGCGTTGTAGCAAACAGTCAATCAATAACACGGTACCCCCGGGTCGACTTCTCTTGACCACGCGTCAATACCACCTTGAAGATTATGAAGGTTCTCGAAGCCTTGGCGCGCTAAATATGCGACGACTTGCAGACTTCGAATCCCGTGGTGACAGATAACGACCGTAGGATGCGTCGAATCGAGCTCTTGGATGCGGGATGGAATCTCGCCCATTGGCAGGTGTGTGGACCCGGCAATACTGGCCAACTGGAACTCCCAAGGCTCCCGAACGTCGATCAATATTGGGCGCGCTTCAGGTTCGCCCTGCAACAATGAATTCAGATCTCGGGCGGAGAGTTGACGCATCTTAGAACGTGAAGCGCGACGGCTGCTCGGCGTTAAGCAGTGGCGCAACCACGGTCTCGAACAATTCCAGCGCGTTCGTGCTTTGTTCGGTGGCCTTGGTATAGAGCATCGCTTTCATGGCGGGGGCGTCGCCAATGATGGCAAACAGGCGGCCACCAACGGCCAAGCGGGGCAAATACGCCGCAGGCAACACCGGCAGAGAACCCGTAAACACGACGACATCAAATTGTTGTTGCGGGTCAACAAATTTTGCGGGGGAGCGAGCGGCGTCACCCGTGGTGATTTCGACGTTGCCGATGCCGGCAGCGGCCAACTTTGCGGCGGCGCTGACAGCGAGTGATTCGAAATACTCGATAGAAGCCACCTTGGCCGCGCGACTGGCTAACAGAGCACTCAGGTATCCTGAGCCCGTGCCGATTTCCAGCACTCGCTCGTGCGCTTTAGGGGCGACTTCTTGCAAAATCCGCGCTTCGAGCTTTGGGGGCATCATTAACTGCCCTTCGCCCAAGGGGATTTCCATATCAACAAATGCCAGTGAACGGTACACGGCAGGCACAAAGTCTTCGCGCTTCACGTTGAAGAGCAGCTCGAGCACGGACTGGTCGAGCACTTCGCAGGTGCGGATCTGTTGCTCAACCATGTTGAAGCGCGCTTGTTCGATGTCCATGAGATTTGCAGCTTTAGTAGAATACGGGCTAAGTTTAGCAAATAGGCGTTGCTGTTCTATTTCGACGCTTGAGTTCCAAGGGTGTTTTCCGCAGTTCCGGCGCGGAGCGAATGTATCAGCATATCGGTGTGCGTCTGTAGGTACGCTTTGGGGTCGATATCTTTAGCGCCACAAACATCAAAAGAATGTCTCCATAACATCAGCATCACCACCGGCGCGGCGCAAATGCGCGGCACGTAATCCATCGACACTGCGCGGAATTCACCTGCCTTAATGCCGCGCTCGATAACGTAGACAAAAAGGCCCATCGCGCGGGTGATCACTTCGTCGTGATAAAACGCGGCGAGCTCTGGAAAATTGCCGGATTCGGACATCATCAGTTTGGTGATGCCGCCTAACTTGGTACCGCCAATTTGGTCCCACCAGGTGTTAATTAGATCGCGCATCAGATCGGCTGAAGTGCCCTCATAGGCGCGCATGTAGGCCTCGCCCTCCGCGATACGCGATACAATGCCCTCTTGAATGACGCTTTTGAACAGCGCTTCTTTACTGTCGAAATACAAGTAGAGGGTGCCCTTTGAAACACCGGCGCGTTTTGCAACGTCGTCTAGCCTGGTCGCAGAAAAGCCTTTCTCGATAAACAGCTCGAGCGCGGCGGCGGCAAGCTCGCTAGGCCGCGCATCTTTGCGACGCTCCCAGCGGGGTTCAATGAGTTTGGCTAGCGGGCACATGAGACTACTTTAATGACTAACAAGTCAGTAAGATACGCCAAGCTTGCTTTTCCGTCAACTTTACGCACCGGCAGCATTTCTTTCATCCCTCCCAACAACGCCTCGTGATTTCACGTCTCCTAAGGTTAGTCAAACGACACGGCGCGCAATTCATGATTGCCCATATTGTGCTGGTCGCCATGGCTCCGTGGCTTCACGCCCACTCAACCGAGCCGATTGCAAAAGACGCGGGTTTTCACTTGTTTGTAGCAAATGAAGCAAACTCGGTCGGTTTGTGTCCAAAGTCAGGTGAACAAAAGCCAGTGCTCACCGCTGATATCAGCGAGAAGCGAAATCTCGATGAAGTAGCCGCTACAACCCCGCCAAGCCCGGCGACACAAAGCATCGTTTTAGTCGATTGTCAGCAAAACACGCCTGCGAATAGCTGGCCTCTGGTGGACGACTGGTCGTTCGGCGACACCGTCCCACCGCTCTCCGCACTCCCGCAAGCCCCGTAGTTTCCCTCCAAAGCTAGATCTAGCTGGGCGCGCCTTGATGGCGTCAGCCTTCCTGACCGCTTTTGGAGACTACTTTGACACTCGAATCGACTTTGCCCTGCCGCGCGCAGGCAGCATCCGGCACGCCATCTCAATTTTCTGCCCGCCATTGGGACACCGCCTCGCTCACCGACAATCGCGCCTGGCACAATGACGCCTATTGGATAAACGAACGCGCCAAACAAAAGCGCTTTTCGTTCCGCATGCTGCGGTATTGGTATGTGGCTGAACTACTCCGCGCCGAGCGCAGACGCCTTGGGCGGTCGCTGGCGGTGCTCGAAATTGGCGTCGACCGCGGTCAGATGAAGGCATTCATCGACGGCATTCCGCTTCAAGATCCGGCCACACCGCTTTATGAGTCGTGGTGTGCGGCCGACGTCAACCCGCAGCAAGAGGCATTGATCGCCGCAGGTTACGCCGGTTGCTCAACCCTTAACTTGGATGATGCCTCGTCACTGGCCGGATTCTCTGCGGCGCACACCAAAAAATATGATGTGGTGATTTTGCTGCACGTGCTGGAACACCTGCATCATCCAGAGCGCGCCGTGACATTTATCAGCGCAACTCTCAAGGATGACGGCATCGCGCTAGGCGGCTTTCCCGTGCTGCCGTCGGGCATTGCGACGATTCGCGAACGGCAGCTCAAACGTACCGCACAACCATTTGGCCACGTCAGCGCATTTTCGCCACAGCGGGTCCGCAACATGGCACAAGGCGCGGGGATGGCGTGTGAATACGCCGCCGGTGCCTTCGCGGTACGGGCATCCGGCTCATTCCTCGAAAACCATTCATGGTGGCTGCGGCTCAATGTCGCCTTCGGCGCGCTGGTGCCAAGCTGGCCAGGCGAGATTTACTGGCAGTTGCGTAAATCCGTGCGGCAAAACCAGACCGGTCATTCGCTACACGCCCAGCCGTTCAGCATCGCTTCGGGCTCAGCAACTACCGTGGGCAGAGATTCCTCAGTCGCGACCCCGGGTCGGGTTGCCCGCCCTTCATGAGCGCATTCGTGACCATGTTTGTGGGCGAGTTTGAATTGGTGTAACGTGTAGGCTTGATAACGCAGGGGTTCCCGTCGCGCATTCAATCGCCATGGGATGAGACTAACCCTTTGAACCTGACGCGGTTGACACCGCCGTAGGGAGCGTGAAGCGGCGATGTTCCCTGTGCGCTCATGCTCCCGCCCTACCACTGGAGCACCGGAGCCAAGCCATGAACGCACCCACTAATCCCAAATTCCTTGAATCCACCGCGTCGGTGGATGAGGCCGCGATTAAACCCCTGCCGAATTCACGCAAGGTGTACATCGGAGGCTCGCGCCCGGACATCCGCGTACCGATGCGCGAAATTTCGCAGTCGGATACGCCGTTGCAAATGTCCGGCACCGGCAAAGGCGAGAAGAACCCGGCGATCTTTGTGTACGACACCTCCGGCCCGTATACCGACCCCAACGTGAAGATCGACATCCGCTCTGGTCTGGCACCGCTGCGTGAAAAATGGATTGAAGAGCGCAATGATACGATTCAACTCGATGGCCCGTCGTCCAAATACGGCATCGATCGCTTAAACGACAAAAAGCTCGACGAACTTCGCTTCAACCTCAAGCGCAAGCCGCGCGTCGCCAAGGCGAGCATGAATGTTTCACAGATGCACTACGCCAAGCGCGGCATCGTCACGCCCGAGATGGAATACATCGCGATCCGCGAAAATCAAAATCGCGAATGGATGCTCGCCAATCATCCCGAGCTCATCACCAAACAACATCCGGGCCAATCGTTCGATGCCAACATTCAGTCATTCATCACACCTGAGTTTGTGCGCGATGAAGTGGCGCGCGGCCGCGCCATCATTCCGGCCAACATCAACCACCCTGAATCCGAGCCGATGATCATCGGCCGCAACTTCCTGGTGAAGATCAACGCCAACATCGGCAACTCGGCGGTATCGTCTTCAATTGCAGAAGAAGTTGAAAAGATGACGTGGGCCACCCGCTGGGGCGGTGACACCGTGATGGATCTTTCCACTGGCAAAAACATCCACGAAACACGCGAATGGATTATTCGCAATTCACCAGTGCCAATCGGCACGGTGCCGATCTACCAAGCACTGGAAAAAGTCGATGGCAAAGCCGAAGACCTCACGTGGGAAATTTTCAAAGACACGTTGATCGAACAAGCCGAGCAGGGCGTGGATTACTTCACCATCCACGCCGGCGTGTTACTGCGCTACATCCCGATGACGGCCAAACGCATGACAGGCATTGTCTCGCGCGGCGGCTCGATCATGGCCAAGTGGTGTCTCGCGCATCACAAAGAGTCGTTCCTTTACACGCACTTCGAAGACATCTGCGAAATCATGAAGGCGTACGACGTCAGCTTCAGTCTCGGCGATGGCTTGCGTCCGGGCTCGGGTTTTGACGCGAACGATGAAGCGCAGTTGGGCGAATTGAAGACACTCGGCGAACTTACACAAGTCGCGTGGAAACACGATGTGCAAGTGATGATCGAAGGGCCGGGCCACGTGCCGATGCATCTCATCAAGGAGAACATGGACCTGCAATTGAAGTATTGCCACGAGGCCCCGTTCTACACACTCGGCCCTCTCACCACCGATATCGCGCCGGGTTACGACCACATCACCAGCGCGATTGGTGCAGCGATGATTGGCTGGTACGGCACGGCGATGCTTTGTTATGTAACGCCGAAAGAGCACTTGGGATTGCCGAACAAAGAAGACGTCAAAGACGGCATCATGGCCTACAAGATTGCGGCCCACGCGGCGGATTTGGCGAAGGGTCACCCCGGCGCGCAAATGCGTGACAATGCGCTATCGAAGGCGCGCTTTGAATTCCGTTGGGATGATCAATTCAATTTAGGGCTAGATCCGGACAAAGCCAAAGAATTCCACGACGAAACATTGCCGCAAGAGGGCGCCAAGCTCGCGCACTTTTGCTCAATGTGCGGTCCGCATTTCTGCTCGATGAAGATCACGCAGGATGTGCGCGACTTTGCGAAAGCGCAAGGTGTGTCGGAAGACGAAGCGCTGAAGAAGGGGATGGAAGTGAAAGCAGTGGAGTTTGTGAAGCGGGGTAGTGAGGTTTATCAGAAGGTTTGAGCCGGATCTGGGGTGAACAATCTACCGAAACACGCGCCCAGATTTCTTCATAAATTCGAGAAAGTTCTGGCAGTCGACTCCAACGCCCGGGAGATCACAGACTGCCGGAATTTTGTGCTTCTTTAGTTCCGTCGGGTTGCGCTGTTGACGCCCCTCATCTGACACAAGGCCAGCTCGGTGCACCTTGGCAGTCGAAATGATCAGGATGTCATTCTCATCTACACCTTTCGCATGGTATTCATCGTTTGCAATACCAAGCGCTCCCTTGATGCTCATCGCCTGACCCGCGATCGCGTTATCTACATCGATCAGCTTTACGCTATGCGCGCGCAGCCAATCTCCACAATCGGGCGACTTGTGGTTGATTTCGTCAAAGGCGACTCTCGGAATCTGTATTTCTTCCGAACCTACGAGCCCAGACATCCAATCCCAAAGCGGCGGAAACTGATCAATCGGATAGTTATCCCACGCCGAAAGAATTGAGGAAGCGTCAAACACCTGCAATGTGGCGCTCCAGCTGGTGTAAGTCTTTGAGTTTTAGTCCATCTAGATATGTGCTGGCCTTTGCCAACGTAATGTTTCTCGCGGACAAGGCATCGAACACTGTTCTTACGAACGCATCACCAAACATATGTCGCGGCTCACGATGCCGGTACAACCTCGTGCCGCCGTCGGCCTCGACAAACGGTGTGCTCTCACGCCATTGCCTGTAGGCAGCATAAGTTCCGGCGCTTAAGCGTCCGACATCAAGAAGACGCCGAAGAATAACTTCTGTACTTACTCCCCAGGTATTTCGATATGGCTTGAGCCACGCGTCAAACTCCTCTACGCCTCTTGGCCGACTTGCATCCGAAACGCGAGCAAGAAAAAGATCGGGGACGAGTAACAGTCCGGCAAATTGGTTTGCCTGGCGTTCCCTTCCAGAGGTGGCTCTCATATCAGCCTCATCATCAATCGAGCTTTCTCGATGTAGAAGCAAGTGTCCCAGCTCGTGGAAGAGACTGAAGCATTGCTGCGCTTCCCACGGGGTTTTCTTAACCACGATAACAGGGCAACGAGTGTGGACAAGAGAGAAAGCCAAGATGGGACTTTCCTTGCTTATCTGCCATTTACCGTTGTATCCGTTACTCCGAAATACGAGCATCCCCTTTGCTTCGAGACTTTTTCGATACGAATCGAAACTATTCTGTTCGCCTAGCCCACACCAGGCACGAGCGACGCGTGCAGCACCGGCGATGTCACCAGCTGGAATTTCAGGCCATACGAATTCATTTGGGATCGAATCGTCCAAATCTTCAACAAGACCAAGATAGATGTCACGTTGCTTCTCAACCCGCTTAATGAGCGCCTTGACCCTAGGCGAAAGGTCAGGTTTCATATTCGCAAGAGTTCGGAACTCTGGGGAGTGCATCCGAGATTCTTCTATCGGCGCAGGGTCAAGGAAGAACAAGGTTCCTCGACCAAAGAAGTCGGCGAGTTTTGCCAGTTGAGAATAGGACAGGCGACCCTCTCCGGCAACCAATCGTTCGATTGTCGCAGCAGATATTCCCACTTCTGCAGCTAATTCGTTCGTAGAGATGCCAGCATCTCTACACGCCCAAATTACACGCCCAGAATTTATGGACTGAATTTTCTCCATCTCAAAATTATACGGAAAGGTCCTCTTGCCAGCTGTCCCATCTGTTGAACCACGGTCTGCCTTGGCTTGGACTCTAGGAATCAACTGGCCAAACTCGATTAAGCGTCAAGCCCTAGAACGCAC
>Ga0068872_10002256_pt1 | contig 15204 bp, 5 predicted proteins | sample NOAtaG_7_FD_66441 | JGI IMG/M metagenome (GOLD analysis project Ga0068872, IMG submission 66441) | Freshwater lake microbial communities from Lake Erie, under a cyanobacterial bloom - NOAA_Erie_Diel1S_2200h metaG | ecosystem: Environmental > Aquatic > Freshwater > Lake | place: USA: Ohio, Lake...
GCGACGATGATGATCGGTTACGGCGAGACGCTCGACCAGCGGCTGCAGCACCTCGAACTGCTGCGCCAACTGCAGCAGCGCACGCGCGCGGCCGGCCAGCCCGGTTTCGTCTCCTTCATCCCCTGGACCTTCCAGCCCGACAATACACCGATCGGCAAGGTGATCACCGAACGTCTCCCGGCCGAGGAGTATCTGCGCTGGCTCGCGCTGGCGCGACTCTACCTCAACAATATTCCGAATGTGCAGGTCTCCTGGCTGACCGTCGGCCTTGCCGATGGGCGCCGCGGCCTCCATTTCGGCGCCAACGACATCGGCTCGACCATGATCGAGGAGAATGTCATCTCGAAGGCCGGCGCCAATCATAAGGCGACCGAAGAGATGCTCCGTGAGGTCATCATCGGCGAAGGCTTCATCCCGCGGCAGCGCAAGGCCGACTACACGAGGCTCCCGCTCAGGTCCTGAGAAAGAGAGGCCGCCTTCCCGTGAAGGGGCTGGCCCCGCCGCCACTCCTGAGTGGCCGCTTCTGCTGTGGGCATTCTTTTTTTCGCGACTATTGCCAAAACCGGTCGATCGGAGTACCCTGATGAACTAGACATTCTCAGGAGTGTTTGCTCGAAGATTTTTCATATAATCAGGGAGCCTGGTCATCTTGTCATCATCCGCCCCTGATCGAGAGATCGGTAGTCATAAATAAAAAAAGAATATACTAAGACAGGCATTTACGACCGGGATCCGAGTTCGTTACGCCGCCCAGCGGCCAGCTCTTTCCTGGTGAAATGTTTCGCGAGTCCATCAATTTTGAAGAACGGAAATCTGATCGACAATAAGCAGATCATCGAGATGGCGGCAGGAGTGCCGCTCCCGCCATCCCTTACTATTTCGTCACTTATCGGCCGTCTTGGCAATCCGGTATGCTCGAATACCGGACTCAGCAAACGCGGATTCAATGCCGGTGGATAGAGGTTTCAATCGATTATAAATTCCTCAACCCTGGCGAAAAGAGAGCAGATCGCCAGGGTTTTTCATTTTGTCGTTTGACAACACCAGTCAGGCATTGGGTTGGGCGGTTGAACGGCGGGAATCAAAATCAGGTATCATTATGACACTACTGGAAAGATTGGGAGTTGAGCAGGAACGGGATGCCTGCGCCATCGTCGCGAGCGTCAAGCGCAACGGTCAGCCATCGCATGGAAATGTGAAGCGGACGATCGAGGCCCTGACGAAGATGGGCCATCGGACGGGAGAGATCGCTGGGGAGGGAGACGGCGCGGGAATTCAGACCGATATTCCGCGTGAGATCTGGAAACAGCGACTCGAGGAGGCCGGCCTGATCGGCGATACGGTCAATCACCCCTATTTCACGGTAGCGCACATTCTTCTACCGGCGGCCGAAGTCGCGCAGCACGAGGCGATCAAGAAGCGGGTGCGGCAGATCTTCAGCGAGGGTGGGTTGGAGGTTGCTTACGACTGCAACGCCGAGACCCGACCGGAAGCACTTGGCCCGCTGGCGCGGGTCAATGAGCCGCTCTACTGGCAGGTGGCGGCGCTGCCGCGCGGGGCGCGTCCGATGGGGAGCCGCGAGACCTTCCACATCCACATGCAGATCGAGCGGGAGCTGCCGCTCCACGTCGCTTCGTTGAGCAACAACAACGCGGTCTACAAAGTCCGTGGAGATGCCGAGGCCCTGCGGCGTTACTTTCCGGAGCTTTCACGACCGGAGTTCAAGTCGGCGATTACGCTCGGCCACGGTCGTTATTCGACCAACACCAACTCGGCCGCCGAGAAGGCGCAGATGTTCTCGACGCTTGGTCACAACGGAGAGATCAATTCGATCGACCGTCTGACCCGCGAGGCGGCGGCGCTCGGCTTTCAATTGCCCAACCAGGCCAGTGATTCACAGATTCTCGACCGGACGCTGGAAGGTCTGATGTTCGTCTATGGTCTCTCGCTGATGGAGGCGATCGAGATCCTCTTCCCGCCGGTCTGGAGTGAGAGTGAAAAGTTTGACACGCAGATGAGGGAGTTCCATCGCTACTTCCGGCGGGCCTTCGGGTCGCTCGCGCAGGGGCCGGCGGCGATCATTGCCCGTGAGGGCGACGAGATCGTCTTCAGCTGTGACGCGCTCGGTCTGCGTCCGCTCTGGTTCGGAGTCACCGAGAAGGAGTACTTTGCCTCGTCAGAGAAGGGGGTGGTGCCGCTCGATCATATGATCGTCGATCCACGGCCGCTGGCTCCGGGAGAGAAGATGGGGCTGGTCATTCACCGTGGGCAGGGCGACGCGACGGTCTATGAGCATCAGGAGATGCAGCGGCGAATCTACGATCTGGCCGCGGAGCGCTACGATTTTCGCCGTCTCAACGAGGTGATCCTCAAGGCGGAGACCCTCTCGATGGGGCTTCCGACGGTGGCCGAGGATCCGCTGGTCGACGAGCCGCTGGTCAATGAGTCTCCTGAGGATGCCCTCTCCGTTGAAGAGGAGCAGAAGGAGCGGGTGACGCGGATCGAGCGGACGCTGGCGGCCACCGACGCGCTGGCAGCGATGGGGTGGACAAAGGAGGAGGTCGACAACCTGATGACCATGGTCACCGGGAAGGACCCGCTGAGCGGCCTGGGTTACGATGGCCCGCTGGCGGCCTTCTCGAAGGTGCGGCGCAACCTCTCGGACTTCTTCCAGGAGCGGGTCGCCGTCGTCACCAACCCGGCGATCGACCGGGTGCGCGAGGGTGATCACTTCTCGGTGAAGGTCTTTCTTGGAAGCCGCCCAACGCTCGGTTCAGGCGGGTCGAAGGCCCAGCAGATCGAGCTGCGTTCGCCGATTCTTCTCGGTGGGGGCGGAACGACCGACCAGAACTTTCTGACGGCCCACCGGACAGTCGCCAAGGATTTTGGCACCTGCCTGATCGACGATCTGGTCCATCAGTTTGCGCCGAGTCGGGTGGCGACGCCGGGATTCTCGACTGAAGAGCGGCTGAAGCAGATCATGACCCAGATTCCGGGAGTCCCGTCGAGCGGACCGGCCGATATGCCGACCGGGCTGCTGGTCAAGACGGTCGATCTGACCTATGACGAGGAGACGACCCTCGCCGCGGCGCTCGACCGGATCGTTCGCGAGGCGGTCGAGGCGGTGCAGGAGGGCGCGACAGTCCTCGTCCTCGACGATTCACGCGCTTATCACGAATACGAACTCTTTGTCGACGCCCATCTGGCGCTGGCGACGGTCGACCAGGCGCTCAACCGGACGATCGATCTGAGCGTCTCCGGCTGCGCGGTGACGGTCGAGATCAACAGCCACACCGGGCGCGATGATGAGACGCCCGCTTTTGAAGAGAGTCTGCGCCGGCAGTGCAGCCTCGTTCTCAACTCCGGACAGATCCGCAACCTCCACGACATCTGTTTTGCGCTTGGTTCGGGAGCCGACGCGGTCAGCCCCTACGCGATGTACGAGGTCGCCCTCCGCGACGCGACCGACTTTGAGTCGGCCCGCAAGGCGCTCCGCAACACCTTTGCGATGCAGCACACGGGGATCGAGAAGGTCATGTCGACCATGGGGATCCACGAGGTCGACGGTTATGGCCGCCTCTTTGCTTCGATCGGCCTCTCGCCGGAGATTGCCAATCTCTTCGGCATCAAGAACTACTGCGGCTCGGAGCATGCCGGTCTGACCCTCGCCAAACTCGATCTCGAGATGCGCGATCGGTTGAAGGCCCGTCACACCCAGGCGGCCAAGGGTGGGGTGAGCAAGCTCTCGGGAACCTCCGGTCTGCTGCGCGAATACCGGCGTCAGCCCTATGTCTGGGGAGCGGCGGGAAAGGTCGCCCGCAAAGAGGAGCGCTACGAGAATTTCATCCAGAAGCTCTCCGATATCGAGTCGAGCAGTCCGGTGGCGTTGCGCCACCTGCTCGACCTCCAGGAGCGTTCGATCGTTACCCGCAACTCCGCCGACACGCGGATTCTCGATCACAGTGCGCCGATCTTCATCTCGGCCATGTCGTTTGGATCGCAGGGAGAGATCACCTTCCGCGCCTATGCCGAGGCGGCCAAGCGGCTGCAGATCATCGCCATGAACGGCGAGGGTGGCGAGATTCCGGATATGCTCGGCAAGTACAAGCAGTACCGCGGCCAGCAGGTTGCGTCCGGACGTTTCGGGGTCAACATCCACCTTCTCAACTCGGCCGACTTCCTCGAGATCAAGATTGGGCAGGGGGCGAAGCCGGGCGAGGGGGGACACCTGCCGGGCTTCAAGGTGACCGATCTGATCGCCCGGACCCGCCACACTCCGAAGGGGATCGACCTGCTCTCGCCCTCCAACAACCACGACATCTATTCGATCGAGGATCTCGCCCAGGTGATCGCCGAGCTGAAGACGGCCAACCCGCACGCGAAGGTCTCGGTCAAGATTCCGGCCGTCCCCTTCATTGGGCCGATTGCGACCGGAATTGCCAAGGCCCACGCCGACATCATCGCCATCAGCGGATATGATGGTGGAACCGGAGCGGCCCGCAAGCACGCCCTGCGCCACGTGGGCATGCCGGTCGAGATCGGGGTCAAGGAGGCCCACCGCGCGCTGACCCGCGCCGGGCTCCGTAACCGCGTCGAGATCTGGGCCGACGGTGGCATCAAGTCCGGCGCTGATGTGGTCAAGTTGATGCTCCTCGGCGCCAACCGCGTCGGCTTTGGCACCATGGCCATGGCTGCCGTCGGCTGCACGAGCTGCCGTGAATGCAACACCGGGACCTGCCACGTCGGCATCACCGCCCACTTCATCACGCCGGAGGAGGCGCTGGCCGGCGGGGCGAAGAAGTACGTGCCGCGTGAATATGACAAGTCGGTCGACGGTCTGGTCAACTTCTTTGGACACGTGATCAACGAGATCGGGCTCTGGACCATGCGGCTCGGTTTCCACCGCACCCAGGATCTGGTCGGACGTTCCGACCTCATGAAGCAGAGTCGCGGCAACGAGTCGATCGATCTCTCCTACCTCCTCTCCGGAGTCGATGCGTCAGAGACGTATGAGCCCGAGGAGTTGCGTGAAGATCACATCGGTCGCGCCCATCGCCCGCGCACCGCGCTGACCAAGCTGGTCACCGATGAGATCTGGAATCTGATCGAGAGCGGCAAGTCGATCTCCATCTACGAAGACGACAAGGTCTCCTCGGTCGATCGGTCGCTCGGAACCCACCTCTCGGGCAAGCTCTCCCGCGCCAATTACGAGGGCGAGCTGCCGACCCACTTCAAGCGGGCCGTCCTCAACTTCAATGAAGGCTCGATTACCGGCAACGGTCTCGGCGCCTACAATATCGATGGGGTCGACATCTTCGTCGAGGGAGGCGTTCAGGACAGCGCGGCGAAGAGCAGCTGTGGCGGAACGATCGCCATCCTCAAGGGGATGAACCACAACGGGCTCCGCGTCGACGGGGCGGTTGGCAAGTGCTTCGGCTATGGAGCGCAGGGCGGAACCCTGATCGTCCAGGGCGACGCCGACTCCCGCGCCGGCATCCGCCTCTCCGGCGCCGATCTGATCATTGCCGGACGAATTCGAGAGCCGCTCCGCGACGACCTCGGATGCATCGCCTCGCGCGCCAATATCAAGGGCTTTGCCTTTGAGTATATGACGAGCGGTCGCGGGCTCGTTCTCGGCGACCCCGGCCCGTGGCTCTGTTCCGGGATGACTGGCGGAGTCGTCTATCTCAAACTCGACGAGGCGATGGGCCTCGACGAGGATGCCCTCCGCCGCCGCCTGGCCAAGGGGGCCGAGGTGCGCATCGTCCCGGTCGACGCCGCCGATGAGACCAATCTGCGCGAACTCCTCTCCAAGTACATCGCCCAGCTCGAGACCAACGAGCAGAAACAGGAGATCGAGTTTGTGCGGAGCCTCATGCGCGAATGGCAGGGGGCTTTTGTCAAGGCTGTGCCGAAAGGCAACTGAGAGGGCCGTCTGCTGGTGCAGACTGCGCCACCCCGATACCTGTGACAGTTGTGCGTGTCTTTCAAGGAGTAGGCAATATTCCTCACCAGGCACGACACGAGTGGCTCGATCAAGGTCGCAGCAGGTATCTTCTTTGGTGATGGAGAGGTTTCAGACTCTGCCAGACCGTCCTTTGTCCTCACCCAAACCGGTGTCGACCTGGTGGAACAAGATCTCTAAACTCTTTCTGGTGAATCCACGCCTCTGGCAATGTTTATGATTGGGGGCAGACCTGCTCGAGTTCACGAAGGTCTGCTCCCGTTTTCTTTATGCGGGAGAGGGTAACCCCCGATCTCGATCAGGTTCTGCTTTGGTGCGGAAGGGGCTGATTAATAAATCCTAAGCGTCTGTTTGAAGAGCCTCCATAATTGACAATGGTTTGGGTGGAGCGTACCTTGGCAGGTATCGAGGATTCAGACTTCGGTATCCTTGATTCTGAGAGAAGTACAATGGCCTGTTAAGCTAGCCAGTTACAATGGCCAGTCGTCGAGTGTCGGAGCAACGAGACGTCTCTCCACCTCGAGCTTCATTCACTGGTCTACTCACGATCCGGTGAGTTCTCGACACTTCTGACCCTGCCTTCAGGTTATTCGGCAGCCAATGTGGAGACAGTTATCCTGGCTATTTTGAGTTGTGGATGAGAACTCTTTTCGCGTTGGAACGAGCGAGCCAGATGCAATTCTCACCAATGCGTGAATGAACGTTGATATTTTAAAATAGAGAAGACCAAATTAATTAAATGAACAAGCAGACTATCACACACCTTCATCAGACACTCCTTACCCTCACCCTCTCACTTCTCTCTATCTCAACCTGTGCCCTTGCCCAAGGGATAACCGACCCGGCATTCGGGACCGGTGGAGATACATCTGCCAATGGAGCAATTGAAGCAATAGTTGCTCAGAGTGATGGCAAGATCCTGGTCGGCGGTCATTTTACTCAGATTGGCGGTCAGAATCTCACCAACCTGGCCAGACTCAACGCTGATGGTACTCTTGACAACACCTTCAATGTCTCGTTTGCACAGGTCGATACGGTCTATGCCATTGCCGTGCAGAGCGACGGAAAGATACTTGTCGGGGGAGACATTTCTCAGGTAAACGGCGTGTTGACCAATAATCTTGTCCGTTTGGAGAGTAGTGGCAGTACCGATACAACCTTCAATGGTGGTGGACAAGGACCGGATCTGCTCGTCCGATCGATTGCGATTCAGAGTGATGGAAAGATCCTCATCGGGGGGGAATTTACCTCTTACAATGGGTTGGCACGGGGAGGCATCGCGCGGCTCGATGTCAGCGGAGCTCTCGACACATCGTTTGCCACCGGTATGGCTGGTGTGGGAGGGGGGCTTGGGGGATCTGTTGTATATGTGATCAGGATTCAGGCCGACGGTAATATTTTGATCGGTGGATTTTTTGTGACTGTCAATGGTGTCGCACGAAATGGGATTGCAAGGCTGACGGCGACGGGCACCCTCGATACGACATTTCTCAACGGTCTCGCCGGTCCCAATACGCCAACATTGGATATGGCCCTTCAGCCGGACGGCAAGATCATCATGGTGGGGGACTTCACCACCGTCAACGGAACCCCTCTCGGCCATGTCGCCCGACTCAACACCGATGGCAGTGTCGACGCCACTTTTGGGAACGGTCTGGCTGGTGCTGATTCGAATGTTCTCGGTGTAGGTCTGGCGGCGGATGGAAAGATATACATTGGAGGATGGTTCTCCACTTTCAATGGAGTGGCGATGACCCCGATTGGCTTTGCCCGCTTGAATTCTGATGGAACGCTCGACACCTCACTCCCCACCGGCCTCTTGGGGAACGCGGCAACGCTGGGAACAGGTAATGGAGTCAATAACTTAACAATATTGAGTAACGGTCAGATAATTATTGATTCCGAATGGCAGCTCAGTAATCAGCCAAATATGGCAATGTTTGGAGTGGCCCGTTTCTCGCCAGCGGCCATTGGTACGGTGAGTTTAAATGGCAGTGTGCGGAGCGCCCCTCCCCCAGGGGCCGGAATTGTCATCCCCGAGGCGGTCTCCACGTCCGGGCAGAGAGCGGGAAGTGTGCTGATCTTCAATCTGTACACCTCGACGGTCACAACAGGTCAGCAGGACACGCGAATTGTGCTGACCAATATTAACCCCATCCATAAGACCTACGTTCATCTCTTCTTCATCGACGGTACCAACTGCTCGGTTGCCGATATGTTTGTGACGCTGACCCAAAACCAGACGCTGAGTATGCTGGCAAGCGATATCGATCCGGGAGCGACCGGGTACATTGTGGCCGTGGCGACCAATGAGACAGGGTGTCCGATCGTGGCAAACGACCTGCTTGGTGGGGTATATGTGAAGTTCGAGAGTGGGCACCGAGCGAATCTCTCCGCCTATGGCGTGGCTGCTCTGCCGAGTAACTTGGCGGTCTGGGGCTGTGATTCGAGTACGATCTTTGCCACGCTCCGCTTTGACGGTGTCATGTATGACCAGTTGCCGCGCACGCTGGCGATCGACTCGCTTCCTTCACGCGCCGGAGGCGACTCGACCATGCTGATTGTCAACCGTCTGGGTGGCGATCTGGCGGTTGGAGCGGGGAGATTGGGGGCCCTCTTCGGATTACTCTACGATGACGCGGAGATGTCGGCCAGCTTTAGCCTCACCGGTGGAACTTGTCAGTTGCGTGGTATTCTCGGCAACAACTTTCCCCGAACAGCGCCTCGATATGATGCAGTGATTCCAGCCGGGCGTACCGGGTGGATGAAGTTCTCGGCCGGAGAGACGCAGGGCCTTGGTGGGGCCATGATCAATTTCAGTCCTGGTGGTTTCAATCAGGGCCATAATCTTCACGTCCTCACCACAACCGATGCCGTGACTTATACAGTGCCGGTATTTCCAGCCATTTAAGCTGGCCAGATCTATCTGCGGCTTCTCGCGCGAGAAGTCCGGAGTTGAGAGGAGGCAGGGATCGGTTCAGATTCTCTCTCTCGACCTCAACTACCTCAGCGGTCGCTGACGAGACTGCAAATCCTGAGAGTGTCTTCAGTCCAAGCTTGACGAGGCAGGAGACTCAAGACGATGCCGGGTGGGAACCTTCACCAGTGAAGGATCTCGCCCGGTTATTTTTTTTGGGGGGGGATCGGCTGGGGCTGGTCAAGAGAGCTACGAAAATGGCATGAAGATGACTCGATCATACAAAATTGTGTAGTCCTTGCAGGTTAGCTACAAAATAGGCGGATTTCGAGGTTTGGTCATCAATGACGCTCCACGCCAGAGGTCCGCCTCTGGCGTGGAGTGCCCAAAAGGGCCCGAGGGTGAGGGGGGCCGCGGAGCCGGACCGAGAGGAGGATTGCTCAATCGATGGTTGGGGAGGTGGCGCGTCGAATCAGATGGCCATCGTTGGGGTGATGGTGAAGCAGTGAGGTGAAAAAGGCTGAAGACGTTTGACGGGCGGGCGGGCTCGTTCGTGCAAAATTGTATGAGTCATCCGGTGATCCTACAAAAATGTTGTCAACTGAAGATGTCTTTGCAGGAGCGAAGGGGCGGCTGAACTGTTGATATGTATAGGGTTAACGGGTTGTCGTGGTCTTTGATGCGCTTCTTCAAGCCTGTGGCATTGTAGTTGCAAATACAATGTGTGCGAAACAGAGTTTAGGTAGTCATCTAGTCAGATGGCAAGTCAGGTAGCGACGTCAATCTGTACAAGGCACATTCAATCTTGAAAGTGGAGTGGAGAGCGTCGGCGCAGTTCGTCAGGTCGGAGGAAGTGGTTTAGATGGAGATCAATCTGGCAAAAATCGAAAATCACATCGACTACAAGCTGCGTCTGGCCGAAGAGGGTGAGAATCGGGAAGAGCGGCTCGGGGCGATAAGGCGGTTTGTTGGAATTGAGAACAACCGGCTGCACCTGCGCCACCGTCACGGAATTGACGGGCCGCAGATCGTTGCCGCGCGGAGTCTGATCGTCGACCGTTTGATCCAGCACCTCGCGGAGACGGTGCTGCGGGAGAATCCCGGCATCGAGCCGGGCGGCGACGCGCAGGGTCGTGAGGGCTCGCTGGCCATCGTGGCGCTGGGCGGATACGGGAGACGCGAGCTCTCGCCCTTGTCGGATATCGATATTCTCTTTCTCTATCCGGAGAAGGCGCACCTCGCCGCGATGAAGCGGTTGAACGAGGCGCTGCTCTACCTGCTCTGGGACACCGGTTTCACGGTTGGCCACAGTGTCCGTTCACTGGCGGAGTGCCTGGCGATGGCGCAGGAGGATCGGGTCTCGCGCCATTCACTGATCGATGCGCGGCTGGTCTGGGGCAGTGAGAGCCTTTTGCGGACCCTTGAGAAGCGCCTCGACCGGGAGGTCTTCGAGAAGAATCCGGTCGGTTGTCTGACCGAGTTGATAGAGGACCGGACGGAGCGGTACCGCGCCCACGGCGGGGTGGTCTGCCTGCAGGAGCCCAATCTGAAGGAGACGGCGGGTGGTCTGCGCGATCTGCAGACGCTCAGCTGGGCGGGCCGGATCGGCGAGGGGAGTCGCGGGCTGGGCGGGCTGGTCGAGGCTGGATTGATCAGCGAGGCCGATCGACGGGAGATGCGCGGAGCCTATGATTTTACCCTCCGGATTCGGAATGAGCTCCATTTTCAGACGGGTCGGCACACGGATGTGCTCTCACTCGGGCTGCAGCAGCAGGTGGCGCCCCGCTTTGGTTACGAGGACACGCCCCACTCGCAGGCCTCGGAGCTCTTTATGCGCGACTACTACCTGCGCGCGCGCCGCCTCAATGCCTTGACGACCTGGCATCTCGATCAGCTGGTCAACCGCCACGAGAAGCGTCGCTGGTTCAAGCGGCGCCGGATTGAACCGGCGGTGGGTGGATTTGTGATGCGCGACGGGGTTCTCGACCTCGACGAGCGCGCCGGCGGGCTCGATAGCGCGCGGGCGATGCTGGCCTTCGGTTATGCCCAGGCGACCGGTTCGGGGCTGAGTCCGGCGTTGCAGGCCGCGGTGAGGGGGCTGCTTGAAGGCGATGTCGCGCCGCGTGAGGCCGATCAGGACGCGACGCGGGTTGAGGTTCGCCAGGCGCTGTTGCGGATCATGGGGGCGACTGGGAAGGTCGCGCGGGGGTTGCGGCTGATGCACAACCTCGATTTTCTGGGGAGGGTGCTGCCGGAGTTTGGGCGGGTGACCTGTCTGGTCCAGCACGACCTCTACCATCGTTACACGGTCGATGAGCATACGCTCCGCGCCCTCGAAGTGCTCGACGAGCTTGCCGAGTCACGGGGGAAGTCGACGGAGCGCTACCGTGAACTCTACCGGACGGTGGGTGACCCGCTCGTTCTGCACCTGGGTCTGCTCTTTCACGACATCGGGAAGGGGCTCGGCGGCGGGCATACCGAGAAGGGCGTGCGGATCACCGAGGCGTTCTGTGAGCGATGGCAGCTTGACGCGTCGCGTGCCGCCGGGGTGGTCTTCCTGGTCCGTCAGCATCTGGCGATGTCCCACATTTCGCAGCGGCGGGATCTCTCGGATGAGAAGGTCATTCGCGATTTTGCCGCAGTGGTCGGGACGATCGAACGGCTCAATCTGCTGACGCTCCTGACCTATGCCGACATCAACGCGGTTGGGCCCGGTGTCTGGAGTGAGTGGAAGGATTCGCTGCTCTGGGAACTCTACCAGCGGACGAAGGATGTGCTGGCGCCGGGGGAGGAGTCGGCCCGGGCCCGCGAATCATTGATCAAACTGCTTGCCAAGTCCCTCGTTTGTGAGATGGATGAGGACGAGGTGCGGCGCCACTTCGACCTGTTGCCGGCCGATTATGGTCGATACACGGCCCCGGCGACGATCATCGAGCATCTGCGGCTGATCAAGCGGCTCAACGCCCAGGCGGTCCGGACGAGCTGGAAGGTCGATCTCCCGACGCGCTGCACGGATCTCCATCTGAGCGCTCCCAACCGGCGGGGGCTTCTCGCCGGAGTGACCGGCGCCTTGACGGCGCAGGGGGTCAACATTCTGAGCGTCCATCTCAATACGCGGGCGGATGGCGTCGCGATCGATTCGTTCAAGGTGCGCGACACGGCCGGCGAACCGATTGCCGATCCGGCCCGCTGGCAGCAGATCGATTTTGCGATCACCCGCGCCCTGAATGGTGAATGGGACGTCGCGACGGCGGTCGACCGCCGCCTGCGTTCCCAGAACAGTTCACGGTTTCGGAAACGTCGCCACCAGATCTCGACTCCGGTCAGCTTCAACTGGGATCAGGAGTCGTCCGAGAAGAGCACGATTCTCGAGGTGCGGGTCAGCGATCGGCTGGGCCTCGCCTACCGTATCTCGAGCACGCTGGCCAGCCTGGGGCTGGACATCGTCTTTGCCAAGGTGGCGACTGAGAAGCATCTGGCGCTCGATATTTTTTACGTTGTCAATGATGCCGGTGAAAAGCTGGCCGATCAATCGTTGCCCCAGATCGAGCAGGCGCTGCAGGAGGCGCTGCGCGATCATGGTGCGGAAGCGGTATAACACTGCGAATATATTTCGTATCTAACCTAACTAGAGGATACCCAATCATGTCTAAGGAGAGGATTATTGGTCACGGGGTAAGCGTTCTGTCAACAGCGATGCTCGCCGTTCTTCCAGCGGCGGCCCAGACGGTTGAAGAGCGTTTGGCAACGGCGGAGGCAGCCATCGGCAATGCGCAGACGGCTGGCGACAATGCCTGGATGCTGGTCTGCTCAGCGCTGGTGCTGATGATGACAGGGCCGGGGCTGGCGCTCTTCTACGGCGGACTGGTGCGTCGGAAGAATGTCCTGGCGACGATGATGCAGAGTTTCATCATGATGGCAGTCATGACGGTTCTCTGGGCGCTCATCGGCTACAGCCTCTCCTTTGCCAAAGGGAGCCCGTTCATTGGTGGTCTCGACTACCTCTTTCTGAAAGGGGTGGGAACCGCGCCTTCCGGATACGCCGCAACGATTCCGCATCTGACCTTCATGGTCTTCCAGCTGATGTTTGCGATCATCACCCCGGCGTTGATCACGGGAGCTTTTGCCGAGCGGATGAAGTTTTCGGCGATGTTGCTCTTCTGCACGCTCTGGGCCGTCGTCGTCTACTTCCCGCTCGCCCACATGGTCTGGGGTGATGGTGGATATCTCAACGCCTTCCTCGGTGGAAAGATTCCGGCGCTCGATTTCGCGGGCGGCACGGTGGTCCACATCTCGTCAGGATTCTCGGCCCTCGTCTGCGCCATCTATCTTGGCAAGCGCCTTGGTTATCCGAAGATGCAGATGATGCCGCACAACCTGGTGCTGAGCGTCATCGGAGCCTGTCTGCTCTGGGTGGGCTGGTTCGGTTTCAATGCTGGCAGCGCCGTCGCGGCTGGCGGTCTGGCTTCGAACGCTTTTGTGACGACCCATTTCGGAGCGGCGTCCGCAGCGCTCGGCTGGTTGCTGATCGAGTGGATCAGGCTTGGCAAGCCGACGGTGCTGGGCGGCATCTCGGGGGCGGTGGCCGGGCTGGTCGGCATTACCCCGGCGGCCGGGTTTGTGACGCCGATGTCGGCGCTGCTGATTGGCTTCATTGCCGGCGTGGTCTGCTTTGTCGCGGTGACCGAGCTCAAGAAGCGGCTTGGTTATGACGATTCGCTCGACGCCTTTGGCGTTCACGGCGTGGGCGGTTTCACCGGCGCGATTCTGACCGGCGTCTTTGCGAACAGCGCCGTCAACACGGTCTTCAAGGACGAGGCCGGCAACGCGCTGCCGAGCGGGCTGCTCGAGGGCAACGGGAAACAGGTGCTCAATCAGTTGCTGGCGGCGCTGATTGCGATTGTTCTTGGAATGGTCGCGTCCTGGATCATTCTGAAGGTGGTCGATCTCCTCGTTGGGGTGCGGGTCAGTGGCGAGAATGAGACCCTCGGACTCGATGTCTCCCAGCACGGTGAAGAGGGATACAACCTCGACTTCGACTATGTCTCCTCGGCGACGTTGTCCGTACCGTCAAATGGTTCGTCGGTCAGCGCGGCCGCTAACATTGTCCACGAGTAGGTGCGTGTGGTGAGCATCAACTGAACCAATTTCAAGGAGAGATCATGAAGAAGATTGAAGCAATCATTCGCCCACATCTGCTGGAAGGGGTCAAGGATTCACTCCAGGCCCTCGGTGTCCAGGGGATGACGATTAGTGAGGTCAAGGGGTTCGGTCGACAGAAAGGGCATACCGAAGTCTACCGGGGCAGTGAATACAAGGTCGAGTTCGTGCCCAAGGTCAAGGTTGAGGTCGTCGTCGATGATGAGATTGTCGAGGGCGTCGTCGAGTCGATCGTCAAGACCGCCCGGACTGGCAAATTTGGCGATGGAAAGATCTTTGTTCTGCCCGTCGAGGAGGCGATCCGCATCCGGACTGGGGAGCATGGCTTGAACGCAGTGTAGGAATCGACTGACCCAACCATAAATTTGGGATGCTCAATCCTCAGCATCTCAAATTTGTGGCCGGGTTAGGAAGGGCAAAGGGGGAAGACCATACCAGCGATGCTGGCACATCGCCGAGTCTCCCCCCTCTCGTGAACCACGACAGGCAACTGGACATCACCCGTGTGGATCGTCAGTGAGTGTATAACGCGGCTTTGAGACCATTCAAGCCGTGGCGCCGCCTGACAGATCCCTCCGGGTATCAAGACTGGAGGCAGCAGAGATGTTGAGATCGAACAGATTTAATTTGAGCGGAGTGTTGGAGGGGCGGAAATTTGGGATGAGTCACGTCGGGCGACTGGCGGGGATGCTGATCTTGATCGCGGCGGTCGGCCTGACAGGGCGCGCGCAGGTCTCGCCGTCATCAACGGTCGAGGTCGGCCGGTCGGTGGCGGTCGGAAACGCCGGAACGAAGCCGGTCACCCTGACCGATGCCGAGGTGGCGCGACTGGTCACGGTGCTCGAGGAGCGGATTCGCCTTCTCGAGGATCGACTGGCTAAGCTGACGGGGGCCGCCCCAGCTTCAGCTGCCGCTCCGACGGCCGTTGCCGCTATGCCGGCGGCGATCGAAAAGCTGGAGAAAGAGGTCACGGTCCTCCAGGAGGAGGCCAAGCAGACCAACCAGTTCATCAAGTTTCTGAAGGATGTCGAGGTGACCGGGATCGTTGATGGCTACTACAGCTTCAACAGCAACCAGGTCGATATGTTCACCCAGGGCCGGGCCTTCGACGTGCGCCACAATTCGTTCAGTCTCCAGATGGCGCGGATCGGTCTTAACAAAG
>Ga0068872_10002264_pt1 | contig 15168 bp, 11 predicted proteins | sample NOAtaG_7_FD_66441 | JGI IMG/M metagenome (GOLD analysis project Ga0068872, IMG submission 66441) | Freshwater lake microbial communities from Lake Erie, under a cyanobacterial bloom - NOAA_Erie_Diel1S_2200h metaG | ecosystem: Environmental > Aquatic > Freshwater > Lake | place: USA: Ohio, Lake...
CCCTACATTATTAAAAATTACGAAGAATATTCTAAAAATATTTCTATTGGGTCAGGTGTTAAATTAATAAAACTAGCAAATCACTTTTATTATACTGGTGCCCCTATCTTTCCAGATGATATTTATGATAAAATAGAAGGGATTCTAAAAACAAGATCACCAAATAATAAAGTTTGGAAGGAAATAAGAGCGCCATTTGAAGTATCAGAAGAAAAAGTTGAATTACCCTATTGGATGGGTAGTATGGATAAGGTTAAACCTGGGAAAAATGAGATTGATAAATGGTCTTCTAAATATCCGGGTCCGTATATAATAAGTGAAAAATTGGATGGTATGTCTTGTTTGTTAATCATTAAAAATCTTAAAGATCAGTCTAAAGAAATTAAAATGTATTCTAGGGGTAATGGTAAAATAGGATATGATGTAAGTCATTTGCTAAATTATTTAAATTTACCTGAAATTAAATTTGATGATTCTTTGAAAAAAATGGGAATAACTGATGAATTAACTCTTAGAGGTGAATTAATCATTTCCCAGAAGACTTTTAAAAATAAATATGAAAAAACCAAAACTGATGCACGTTCAATGGTTGCTGGATTAATGAATGCCAAACATCCGGATCCAAATGAAATCAAAGATTTAGATTTAGTAATTTATGAAATTATAATACCATCAGCTATAAAGCCTTCAATACAGTTTTTAATTGCTAAAAAATTAGGATTTAAAACTGCAAAAACTGAACAATATGATCAAGATACTATAGACGATGATGTTATGATTGGTTTATTAACTAAAATGAAACTGAATTCATCATATGATATCGATGGTGTTATTTTAACACAAGATAAAAGTAGACCAAGAAACACATCAGAAAATCCAGAATATAGTAGAGCTTTTAAAATGAGTAGTGATGATCAAAGGGCTACAGCTACAGTAGAAGAAATTTTATGGGAAGTTTCTAAATGGGGTAAACTTATACCTCGTATTAAAGTTAAACCTGTTAATATAGGTAATATTACTATTCAAAAGGCTACTGCATTTAATGCAAAATATATCCAAGATAATAAATTGGGTCCGGATGCTAAAGTGCAATTAATCAGAAGTGGTGATGTTATTCCATATATTGAAAAAGTAATTTCTGAATCACCTAGTGGTGCGTCAATGCCTAATATGAAATATAAATGGCATCCTGGAGGATATGATATTTATGTTGATCAATCTGAATCAACTGGTCAAGATGATTTACAGATCAAACAGCTTACTTATTTCATGACTACCCTTGATGTAGAAGGAATTAATCAATCTACTATTAAAAGATTATATGATAATGGTTATAAAACTCTTTCTCAAATATTTAAAATGACTAAAGATGATTTTCTTAAATTACCTAATACTAAGGAAAAATTAGCTACAAAACACTATGAAGCCATTCAGGAAATTTTAAATAAAACTCATCCATTAGAGTCCTTAATGGCTTCAAGTAGTTTATTTGGATTAGGGTTTGGAACTAGAAAATCCAAAGCTATATTAGAAGTTTATCCGGACATTTTAACGAAATCAATTACGATTGATGATATTATAGAGATCAATGGTTTTGAAAGTAAAACAGCAAAATTATTTATGGATGGATTACCTAAATTTAAGTCATGGCTTAATACACATAATCTAAAATATAAATTACCATCTAGTTCATCTGATGGCACTTCTTCAAATAATAAATTAAAAAATCAGAGTATTGTCATGACTGGTTTTAGAGATAAAGATCTAGAAACCCTTATTGAAAAAGAAGGTGGAACCAATTCTACATCAATTAGCTCAAAAACTACGATATTAATTGCTAAGGATCCTAACGGAGGAGGTAGTAAAATAGATAAAGCTAATTCTCTTAATATACCAGTGCTTGATGTAGCCCAATTTAAAAAAAAGTTTAATCTGTAGTTAAGTATTTCTTTAATTATGTCTTTAATTATGTCTTTATTATTCCATTGGTATTTTAAGGGCGTTAGGGCATCTTGAGTGATGTGAGAAATATGAAAACTGAGTAGGATATAACACGGCTAATGTGCCAGATCTTGAATTACACACAGGACATATATAATTTTTTTGATTATTTTGATTCATAACTATTATAGGGGTATAATAAGGTGATTCAGCTTGTTCTTGGGTAATTGTAAAATCTCGTCGATTAAGTTTCTCGTATTGACGTTCTGCCTCTATTTCCAGAGTAATTTCATTATTTAACTTGAACCAATCACTGTCCTCTACTCTATGTTCTGGATATTGTTTTGCTAGATCAATTACCATTTCAGCGAGTGGGTTATCTTCTAATCCTATAAAATTCGTAATAAATTTTTCAGAATTATGAAATTGTCTAGGATAATAGTGTGGGATGAGCCTCATAAAGACATCTGAAAATTTGGGTGCAGATCTAGATACAAATTCCTTATATACATTTATTTCAGATATACCTTCACATGAATTAATAGCTATTTTTATAACATTTATGTTCTTTCCATAACAATGTTTGAGAGCACTTTCTAATGCTATAATACCAACACCACTTTGAACACCATCAATTATAGCTATTTTACCTTGTAATTTAATGTTTTTTTCTTTTAATCTTTGAGAATATAGTTGATTGTCATTATATTGTTGACAATAACTGGCTCTATCACCACCTTTACTATGGGGTAAAATAACAATATTCAATACTTCTGGATTATATATTTTCATGTTCATCATTGCTAAACAATAATATGATGGTGATTGACCACCGCATACTATTGTTCTACATCCTAATCCTAAAATATAATTATATATCATGTGAGCATTTTCAATAAGTTCTTTAACATTATCTCCTAGAGTTTGATCAGTAATATGACCTAGATTAATATTTAACTTATGCGGAACAGGCATGTTTTGTTATTTCTTTATAATTTTGCATTAAAACTTATCAATTTTTTTTGATTTATTTGGTATCAATTAAGGTTAAAAAGTGTTAAGGTTAAAAAGTGTTAAGGTTAAAAAGTGTTAAAAGTGATTAAGAAACGGGTTAAGATTAGTTTTTTTTAGATATTATAGTATGACTACTGCTAAACCAAGAGATTATTATTATTATCCAACAGATGAAACCAAAATAGAGGTTTATTTTGTTGATATAGAAGGGGTATATTATAAAATTACGAAAGAATATATGGTTCAAAAGTATTCAAAAGCATCTGCTAAAAAAATTAGAGCTAGACAAAAATGGACTAAATTTGATGATATTGAAGGTAATCACCCTACTATTGGTGATGAAGTGTTATTTGAATTTAATCCTAATTTAATGTGTGTTCATTTTAAAGAACCAAAAGAATATGAATGTTATTATTTTGATGAAAAGGTATCTGATCCTGATGAAATTCTAATAGAAATTGAAAAACCCAAAGAAAAAATTGACAATACTTGTAAAAAAACTACAATCAAATGTCGTTTATGCGGTGGTCCCCATTGGTCTATTAAATGTCCTGGTAATAAAAAAACATCATCTCCACCTGACCAAAGAAATGATTCTAGAAATGACCAAAGAAATGATCAAAGAAATGATCAAAGAAATGATCAAAGAAATGACCAAAGAAATGATTCTAGGAATGACCAAAGAAATGACCAAAGAAATGACCAAAGAAATGATTCTAGGAATGACCAAAGAAATGACCAAAGAAATGATCAAAGAAATGATCAAAGAAATAATTATAGGAATGATTCTAGGAATGACTTTCAAAAGAAAAATTATGTTGAAAAGAAAGAAACTAGACCAATCAAGGTTGATAATTTGGATCAATCTATATCTGGTGGTGATGTTAGATATTATTTAGAGGAATATGGAAATATTAAACATTTTCATTTAGTGAAGGATAAACATACTGGTGAATCTGCTGGTTATTGTTTTATAACATATTATAATCAAGAAGATGCTGAATATGCCTTTAAAAATATAAGTAAAAAAGCTATTGGATATTCTTATCCGTCATGTGAATGGAGTAATTCTAAATTTTAATTATGATATTTACAAAATTTACTATTATAAGATACCGAATGTTGACATGGTTGTCCTTTTGATTTACCCGATAAATAAACACCAGAACATTTTAGGTTTTCTTTTACGTGTTCCTTTACGTTTTGGGTTGGTTGGTGTTTTTTGCAATAATTAGTATTTTTTAAAGCATTAAAAGAACAATTAGATCCATTTTTCTTTTTTCCTAAACATTTATTGATATTTGAACTATCTTTTTTAATTTTTGTGTAAAATTCATCATGAACATATTTTAAAGGTTTATCATGTTGCGCTAGTGGTAATGATTTGAATGGTTGTCTGCAATATGGGCATGTAGTATTTGGATAATTTGCTTCATGTTGAAGATATTTGACTAGACAGTCATAATCAAATTGTTTTTTGCAACAATTAAGTTCAATTGGGGTTGATATTTCCAAACCACATAAAAGACACATTTTATCATAATCTATATCTCTGTTTAAATATTCTTTCAAAGAACGTGATAGTTCTGCATTTTCAGTTCGAGTTGTCATAATTACTTCTAATTACTCTTAAAACTTTATAATATTTTTTTAAACAAATTCATACCGAAAAAATTGAATTGAATTATTTATATATTAAAAATACTAAAATGTCAATATGGAACAATTTATACAGTTTTCGCACTAGAACATACCTAGAGCGATTCCCAAAAACTGAAGAAATCGTTATGTGTAAATTAATTAACAAAGATGAACATGGATTTATATTTATGTTAGTCGATTACCAATTACAAGGACGTCTAATATACAAAAATGCTCATGGAAAACGCAAAGCTAAAGTCATTAATAAACTATTTACTAGCACAGATAAACTTTATCCTCTTCAAGTATCTTCTATTGAATTTTTACGATTTGGTCAAAAAGAAATTTTACCAGAATTTGAAGAATCTAACTCAGAAGGATCTGAAAAAGAATCAGAACAGGAAGAAGAATCTGAATCTGAAGAATCCGAAAAGGAAGAATCTGAATCCGAAGAGGAAGAGTCTGATAAAGAAGAATCCGAAAAAGAAGAATCTGAAAAGGAAGAATCTGAATCTGAGAAAGAAGAATCTGAGACAGAAGTAAAAGAAGAAAATAAATGTGTAGATGGTGTATCAATGGAAAATGAAATACCATATATTATGTTATCTAATCTGGGTATTACTGATGAATTTAAGGATAAAAAAGAGGAAGAATATCGAAATTACATACAAATTTTTGGATTAATACATAAATATTCTATTGATGCATTTAAAAAGCAAAATTCTAAATCTAGACCTGATCTAATGAGTGCTAGACAATTTGATGAGTTTTTTGAGTCATACAAAGTATATGTTGAGGGTATTATGAGTAAAACAATATGGAAATTACCACGGGATCAAGTATTTACATATGTAAATGAGTTCAAAAATAAATTTAAAGAGGATACAGTGTTTGATTTAGATCCAAAGGATAAAAAGGAATTAGCTATTGTTATTAAAAAACAACTTCATAATCCTGATTATACTATAGATTATTTCTTTGAACTAACTACTATTAGATTCAGCTTGGATGAAGAACAAAGCGGATATCATTTTCTTAAAAATGTATTTAAAAAAGCATTGGATATGAATAGAGATAAGATAAATATGATTGATCCTAATATGACAATTAAGTTGAAAAATATTGCTGAAGTTGCAAAAGATGGTAAAGTTGTTAGTAAAAAAACACAAAAAGCCCTTAGTTATTCTGTTTATGGTAAATCCCAGGATGAAAATGGATTAAAAGGTTTAGCTGAAGATATTATTAATAGCATTCAACAATTAAAGGGTCCTTTTGAAAGTTTTAAAAAATTGGAAATAAGTATTCACAATTCTGAAACACATCAGGTTAAAATTATTAAATGTGATTAATAGTCTGATTAATAGTCTGATTTATTTTCACTATCATTCACTGATTTAAGATTTTGCAAAGCATCTTTGATTTGATTTAGAGATGGAACTGGTAATATTGATGATAATCCAGACATTTTCTTGATTTTTGTTAAGGTGAAATCTGGATCTTTTTCAACTTTCTTTAACTTGTTTAATCCACCCATTAAAAGATTTGAACTTATTAAACTATTTAATCCAACCATTTTCGGAGATTTAGTTAATGTTGATGAATTTTTATCATCAACATCATTGTTTTTAATATCATTAACATTGTCAATATTGTCAATATTATCAATATTAATAAGAATTTTTTTTAAGTTTTCTGGTAAATTTTTAATATCTTTATCTAAATGATCTAAATATTCTGGATTATCACCAGAGATCATCATTTTTTGTTGAACAGCAAATTTAGGTATTCCTAGGTTTAACATTTTAATATATGAAGTAAATTTAGGATGATTTTTGACTAAATTTGGTTCAGGTGGAGTTTGTTCAACTTCATCTAGAAAGAGACATTCTTGGATTGCATTTTTTGGGTTATCTAGTTTAAACTGAATTAAATCAACGACAATTCGGATATTATTTTGTTTAGTATTATAAATCATACCACTTAATTGTATTATAAAATATGCATAAAATTTCCCTTTAATATCTTGGATAGGAACCGGTTTAAGATTGATGTTATATATTTTGAGGTTATTAGTTTCAAAATTTATATTAAAATAGTCAGAATATGGGGGTGATTCTTTGATAACGGATGCTAATGTTTTCTTTTTGAGTTCATTTGATGAAGAATTATTTAATAAAGAATTGTGTAGATGTTTTTCAAGTTTTTTGAACCAAGTATGAAACATTTGAACATCGGTATCGATTTTAAAATTGTCGAAGGATAATCTGATATATCCACTTTCCTGTGTTTGAAATTTTGGTTGAAAAGGCATATATAACTTGGGGGTTTTAATTAGAATAGGTTTATCTTTGTTAATTTTGAGTGGTATAAAATATGACAATCCTCTTGATTCCATCTTACAAAATTTAATATTTAATTCTGATGGATTTTGATCTTTATAGTTGAGCACTTCAATCATCTAAATTATATTAATAAGATTTACTTTTATTCTTTGACTTTGGTTGGATATTGTGTAAAAAAATTGATTATGTTTTTATTTAATTAAATTATTAACATCAATATGTCTAACAAGTTAGTCAAAGATACTTCCGTAAATACGGATGCTTCTATTAAAATAATTGAAATTGAATATTCAGACTTAATTAAAAGGCAACCTACAATTAACATTGGAACAATTGGTTCAGTCAGTCATGGTAAAACAACCGTTGTTCGTCAAATTAGTGGTGTAAGAACACAGCGATATCAAGAAGAAATTGACTCCAATCGAACCATTTATCTTGGTTATGGTAATGCTAAAATTTATATTTGTCCCACTACAGGATATACAATCGTTCAAGGTAGTGATGACCCAATTCCCATTCATCCCACCACAGGTCAAGAATTAGTTTGTTATAAGCATATTAGTTTTGTTGATTGTCCGGGTCATAAGGCTTACATGGCTACAATGATTAGTGGAACAGCTATTATGGATTATGCATTACTGTTAATTGCCTCTGATCAACCGGTTCCTCAGAAACAAACTGTTGAACATTTGGCTGCCATTAAGAACACCCCAGTAAAAGATATTGTTATTCTTCAAAATAAGTTAGATCTTGTATCAAAAGAAACGGCTTTAGAAAATTTGAAACAAATTCAGGATTTTATTATAGGTAGTCCAGCAGAACATTCTACTATTATTCCTATTTCAGCACAGTTTGGTAGTAATATTAATCATGTTTATAAATATATTATTGATCATATGGATCAACCATCTAGAAATTATAATCTAGATCCAATCATGTGTATTGTGCGTTCTTTTAAAAATAATCATCCAGATACACCATATGATAAACTTCAAGGTGGTGTTGTTGGTGGAAGTATTATTCAAGGAACGTTTATGGTTGGTGATTATGTTGAATTAAGACCTGGATTTGTTGTTAAAAATGGTTCTAAAACTATATGTTATCCCCTTTTGTCAAAGATTGAAAGTCTTTATTCTGAAAAAACACCATTAGATATAGCAGTTCCAGGAGGATTAATTGGTGTTGGATTGCAATTAGATGGTAGTTTTACACAAGGAGGGACATTGATTGGTCAAATGATTGGACATGTTGGAAAACTTCCATCAGTTTATACTTTAATTAAGATAGAATATACTAGAGAAGGTAGTTCAAATAATCTTCATAAACCTAAACCAGGTGAAAAGATTTTAGTAGCAATTAACTCTAAAATTCAGGGTGGCACTATTATGTCCAGAGAAAAAAATGAACATATTATGGAAATTCAATTAGATGAACCGGTTTGTCTAGATCCATCAACTAATGTTGTCATTCTACGTAAAGTAATCGATTTGAATCAATATTGTATTTCGTATAAAGGAAAATTAACTTCTGATTGCAAACCTCATGCTGATGTTTTTCCAACTGATATGAATACTTATCAAAAACTACTTCAAATTAATCAAAAAAGAACTATTAAAATTATTAATAATTTACCTAAATTGTCATATATGAAACCTATGGAACTAGATTATATTGACAAGTTATCAAATATTAAACTAAAAGATGGTCAAGTGAATCAGAATTTACAATTACCATCAATTAATGCCGTGAGACATAACCGTAAAACTATCTTCAGTAATTTTATGGATTGTTGTCGTCAATTTGATTCTCAAGTAGAAACTTTTCTACAAACCGCTAATTCTAGTATGGTTCAATTTGCATCTGAAATTAATGATTTAGTTGATGTAGAACAACATCTATTACAATATCTCAAGAAAGAACTCACTAATGACATCAGCATTGATGCCACACAACAACTCATTATTGATGGACCATATGGTAAAACCGAAATTACCAATGTAGTTAAAAGATACTGTCTACTTAATAAGAAATGTCCCAATTGTGGTTCTATGATGACACGTCTAGGCAAACGAAACCGTAAAGATACCATTTATTGTATGAACTGTCGCTCTGCTATCACCGTCAATTAATCACATTTAACATTTAACATTTAACATTTAACATTTAACAATTTATTTTTTTCTTACTATCTCAATAAATAATCTTATGAAATATTCACATAAAATAACCATTATTATACTATTACTACTCACAACTCTTTTTACTATCCTTTTCATATATCCTAAATCTTATTCTGAAACGGAAGATGATAAAAAAGTTAAAATTAATACTGACCGGAATGAGGAAGTTCAAATTCCAATTCAAAATAAAACTGAAAAACTAGATAATCTAGGTGATTTACATGCATTAACATATGTTAATTATAAAGATTGTGCATCTGATTTATCATGTGTCATTAAAGCCGATCAAGATATTTTTCAAAAAACTTATAAAGAACTAGAAAACCACGCTGATCAAATTCAGTTAAATACATCTAATACATCTTCTAATACATCTTCTAATACATCTTCTAAGGGATATATGACAGATAAAGAATTAGAGGGATATGCACCAGATGGTCTTAAATATTGTGCTGATTTAACAATGGATAAATTTAATGATCTTCCTTTGTTTTATAATGCACCTTTAGATACGAGTAATAATTCTATATGTCGCAACTGTAAAGTGGGTTATTGTTTAGGTGATGTGTGTGGGTCTGAAATACATAAAAATCCTTCTGATATGCCAAATTATTTTTATTAAATATTTTTTTCGTATTTAAAAATAAGAAAATAAAATATGTTAAGTAGTTTCTCTTGGACTTTACTTTTAATTATAGTATTTATAATTTCGTTATTAGTTAGTTTTACTATTGAGGATAATACTCTTAAAATATGTTATTGGTTAGTAGTATTTTTATTAGCATTGACCATTTTCAACATTATACTTTCGGTTCAATATTATATAGATTTAAGAAATCAAGAGGGAATAAGAGGACCCAGAGGGGCACCTGGAAGAAAAGGACCACCTGGTCCTCAAGGTGTATGTGGGTTATCAGATAAATGCGGTTTAGACAATTGTAATGACAGAATTTTAGATGAAATTCAAATAGCATATCCAGAAATTAATCCAGATTGTCTAAAAGATGCTAAAATGTGCAATAGTCCAGATCAAAAAGAAAAGGCTACTGTTTTACAAAAAGAAATAACAACATTAGTTAATAAATGTAAAACCTCAAAGGATCCAATGAACGTTTTTCTAGATAAAATTAGACCACATATTACATCTCTAGGAGAAAACGGACACACAACTGATTAGATGTAAATGATTAGATGTAAATGATTAGATGTGAATGATAAAAAACTTTTCTCTTTACTTATTAAATGTTTATAGTCTATTTAGGTTTAGGAATAACACTATTCACTATAGTTATTTACTTTGGACTAGAATTATCTAAAAATATTAACCATTACATACTCAAAACATTCTTTTGGATCCTTTATTTAGCCACCACACTTACTTGGATTAATATTATTGCTACTCTTTTATTCTATAATGTTTTACGGTATAAAAGAGGACTTCCTGGAGTACAAGGACCCGTTGGTGAAAAGGGAGATCCTGGAAGACCTGGTATTTGTGATACTGGATGTAAAAATAAAGTATGTTATGTTAGAATCACAACTGAACTTAATAAACATTATTTGGAAGAATTAAAAAGATTATTGCCTGATTTTGATAAAACCATTGATTTTGATAACATAAAGATTCAAAATAGAAACTTTTTAGATATTATTAGAAAATCATGTCATTCAGAAGCTTTTAATGAAATATCTAAAGTTAGAAAACCTGATCAAATTATTGTATATATGTCTTCCATTTTTCGTGAATGGCTCACTACCATTCTAGAATATGATTCTAGTAAAGATAAAAAAGACCTCAGAACTTATTTAGAAACCGATGGATTAGAAGAAATACCTTTGATAGGTAAAGGTAAAAACCCTCTAAATCCCATAGATGAACTCAAAAAATATGATGTTTATCATTGGGGTAAAGAACGCATATTTCATCCTTTAGTTATCCAATATTGTTCAGATCCATCCATTTACAAGCAAATGTCTCAAAAAGATCCGCCTAAAATTAAAGCTATCAGGACAAATATGTATACACAAGTTTATTATCATTTATATGCCACTGGTAATAAACCAATTACATTTTTCAGAACGGAACCATATAATTTCAAAAATGTTAAATACTATCCACTAGGTGATATCATCTATCCTGGTATTAATATTAAAACACCTAATAAATTTATCGAAAAACATGGTGTTCCAGACAACGAAAAAGAAAAATCACAATTAGAAGGGGTTGAATCAGATGGACCCGAAGAAGCCAATATATTAGTCAATGGACCCGATAAATATATACAACCACCTCTAACTTGGGAATTAATTTGGAGAAGTACAAATGGATCACCGCTTACTATATGGAAGCCATCTGATCATTTTGATCATAAATACAAAAAATGGTTTAGAGCATGTGGTTATATGGTTCTTACAAATCACGGACCAAATCCTAGATATCAATACGGTTATCCTACACCAGAAAATCAACCAATACGTCTAATTTCAGAAGATTTATTAGAAGATATTAGTGATCAAGGTTTTACTAAAGTCTGGGATGATACTGGTTCTGGGTCTAATATGCAAGCATCAATCTGGATACCTAAGAATAAAATTTATTTGGGTAATCAATTTACGGGAATACCTGCTTCAGGTCATAATAAACCAAATAAATTAAAAGCGTATCTTATTAATAGTGGTGCTTTTTATTCTGAAAACACCAAACCAATCAAATTTGAAAATAAATTAACTGATGAAAAAGATCTTGGTATTGGTTATCATGGAACTCCTCATAGACATCCAAAATATAGTATTTTCACATGGTTAGAAATGCCTTTGGAGGTTCAAGTTAGTAATTTAGGAACTGGTATTAAAATATTCTTAACACATAGTGGATTAAATGCTATTAATTCATATATGATTCGGAAATTAAAGAATGGTAAAGATAAATTAGAAGGTGCATTTGGGGTTGATCCTCAAAATAATACGGTTAGTGATAATTTTAAATATAACCCGGCAAAAGAACATTTACGATGGGAAATTGATTGTATTACATCTGAAGGTGAAATAGATAACACATGTTCTAGTTATGCTTATCTAATTAAATCAGCATCCCGTAAATTATATTTGAAGGTTGAAATGGATAAAAGTGGTGCTGGAGAACCTGATTTTAGATTAGCTAAATTACCTAATAAAAACGCACCACATTATAAAGAACTAATGGATGAATTTATATGGTTTAATCCTAAATCAGCTACTGGTAATAGATTATTAATGGATAAGATTAATGGATAAGATTAATGGATAAGAAGTAAATAAAATATCTTTAGTTCTTAATAAGAGATAACAAGTAGATTATAATGTTTTTGTTTTATTTATGTGGAATTATATTTCTAAGTATGTTATTAATTTTTTTTGGTATAAAATTATCTGAAATGGTTAGTCATCCAACTTTCTATATTTTTTGTTGGATTATGTATATAATTACCATCCTTGTTATTATTAATTTGGTCATTAACTTTTTTACGACTTATATTCTCGCAAATAAAAAGGGGACACCGGGTCCCGTTGGATATGATGGTTCAGAAGGAGATAAAGGTTCTGAAGCAAAATGTGAAGTGGGTTGTAAAAATAATGTGTGTCATATAACAATTATAAGAAAATTAGAGAAAATCTATAATTCTATATTGGGATTAGTAGAAAATCCTAAACATATTAATAATAGATATATTAAGACAACTATTAAAAGAATTTGTCATTCAAATCAGTTCAAGGAGGTATCTCAATTACAACATGGTCAAAAATTATTAGAATATATAGCAGAAATATTTGGAAGTTGGATAACAATATTATCAAAAGCTGATAAAAGTGAAAATAAACAGCATTTTCAAAATTATATGGATACATATGGTGAAGAAATGGAATGGGAAACTCTAATAACTCCTGATAAAAATCCTTTTAAAGAGATTCAGAAATATGATATTTATTATTGGGGTTTAAGAAAAGAATTTCATCCTAGAATGATTCAAGCACCTGTTAGACCACCTGGATGGAAAACTAAAGAAGAAAAACTTAATACTACAAAGGAACCTAGAATTACTGCTTATAAAACTAATATTTATGATAGAACATATGGTGATCATGGAACGGGTGCTAAATTGGATGGTGCTACCTGGATGACACCGCCACTTAAAATAAATGGTAAAACCTATTATCCTCTAGGGTCTGTTTCAACACCATACCACTGGGCACCAAAAAATAATAAATATATTACTAGAATTGGTGGGGAAGATGTGCATAATTATGATAATCTAGGTGGTAATGAGTTAAAAGGACCATCACATTCTAATGTTGTTGTAAGTGGGGATAAATATTGGATTAGAAAACCACATCCTGATAAATGGTCATGGAAATGGAATGATAAAAAAACTGGAGGTAAAATGGATGTATCCTTCTGGAATGCTGAGGATTTCATTGAAGATGGTGAACAATATCGTTGTTTTGGTAGTATGGTTCGTTTAAATCATTCTACAAATAATCCTTCTAAACAGATGGGACGAGAAAATGTTCCATTTGTTTGTATCAATGATAAAGCACTTGAACAGATACCTAATAGTAATACTTTTATATGGAATGATAGAAAAAGTGGAGGGATACATGATGGTTCTATGTGGGCTAATTATGATGGAACATATAATTTAACTTATTTTCAAAGAGGGTATCAAGCTGACCCCAATCGTCGTTTTTATAAAATTAAAGATGAGTTTTTGGCTGAAACTATTGATGATGATGGTGTTTCTCGGACTGTATCAAATGATGATACGGTATTTACGAGTGATTTGGAAAAAGACTTGGGATTTGGGTATGGTTATCATGACAGAGGGGAAAAAAGAGAACGTCATAAGGGGGTATTTCAATTACTGGATTTAGTTGTTGAATCAGATATAGAAAGTCAATATCATAAACAAAAATTATTGATTAGTCATAGTGGGCTTAATAATCCCAATTCATATTTAATTAGAGAATATGATAAAGATACGTTTGCATTGAGTAAATGTTTGGTTGCTGATAAAAAAAATAATATTGATACTTGTAATACTACTAAACCAGATCAAATTTGGATGATCGAATTTTTAGGAACATCTAAAACTTTATGTTTTATTAAATCTAAAAAAACTGATCAATATTTAAAATCCATTAAACCATGGGTATATGAATTAGATGGTAAAGTTCCATCTGATGATCCAAAAGATATTAAACTTAAACCTTTTATTTGGAAATTAGTCCCTAGAGAATAATGTGTAATAATAATATTAAGAGTTGATAAATAAATGTTTAGAAAATATACAGTTATTATTATTATAGTATTTATGATATGTATTTATGGTATTATGATGTATATAAATAAATTAGAATATTTTGAGGTAGATACTTTAGGCGGGGGGACTTTAGGTTTAAATAGTGAAATGCCACCGTTATTTGATTGTCAAAAGTATCCTGAATTGTGTTATTCAAAACAATATCAAAATGATAAGTTTAGACCATATTTATTTGCTAGAAAGGAATATGGATCCACATTGGAAAAAATGAGATTAGAGAATTCAACTACATATGAACAACGTCTTCTAGATGAATTAGCTAGACAAAATAAAATTAAAGAATATCAGTTATGGTATGAAAAACTTAAAAAAGGAAATTTAGTTTCATGGCGGGAATGTAGCAGAGATTACTTATTACGTCGCAAATGTCGCACACGTCATAAATATGTTGGTGGCTTTTAGAAAAAAGTTTTAACAAAAAAATAATTATGATAACTAGAATTACTAGATTTTTTTATTTTAAAGAATTAGAAAGGATTTTGAAAACCATTAAACTTTTTAAAAAAAAGTTTGAACAAAAACAATTATGATAACTAGAACAACTAGATTTTTTACTTTATGACACTAGAAAGGCTTTTAAAAATCATTTTCTAGATACATTAAACTTTTTAAAAAAAGTTTGAACAAAAACAATTATGATAACTAGAACAACTAGATTTTTTTACTTTATGACACCAGAAAGACTTTTAAAAA
>Ga0068872_10002265_pt1 | contig 15165 bp, 16 predicted proteins | sample NOAtaG_7_FD_66441 | JGI IMG/M metagenome (GOLD analysis project Ga0068872, IMG submission 66441) | Freshwater lake microbial communities from Lake Erie, under a cyanobacterial bloom - NOAA_Erie_Diel1S_2200h metaG | ecosystem: Environmental > Aquatic > Freshwater > Lake | place: USA: Ohio, Lake...
AACTGCGCCGCCGGCCGCCGCCCGATGAGGAGCAGCCGGCCGCCCTGCTGGCGGTAGCCGAACGAGGACAGGTCGGGCACCGCGATCTCGCGCTGCAGTTTGGCGCCGACCCAGCGCTCGAGCTCGTCGATGTTCTCGGCGCCGATGTCGACGAGCAGGCGCTGGTCCTTCTCGAACGAGGCGCGGTGCACGCGATACCAGGCAGCGAGGTTGTCGATCCAGCGTTCGGCGTCGGTCGTCGCCGCGACCTCCTGCACGGGCGCGCGCTGCGCGAAGGGCGCGACGCCCTGCTGCGAGGCGGCGTTGAGCAGGGCGACGGCGCCGATCGCGGCCGCCGCGGCCCAGCCGGCGTTGCGCCAGAGATAGCCGCGCTGCTCGGGATGGCCGCGCATCGGCACGACGCTCGCCGCCGCGGCAGCGGGCGCGACGGCCGCGCCGCCGCCGAGGGCGCGCAGGAGGCGTTCGGGAACGGGCTCGTGCAGCACTTCGCCGAAGGCGCCGCGCATCATCGTCGCGGTCTGGCGGAACATGGCGACGCGGCGGCCGATGGCGGGGTCGGCGGCGATCGTCGCCTCGATCTCGCGCGCGGTCTGCGCGTCGACCTCGCCGTCGACATAGGCCATCAGCATCACGTCGTCGATCCGGGTGGTCCGTTCCATAGGGTCAGGATCCCTCTGGCTTGAAGCGAACGACATTCCCCGCCGCCTCGGTGGCGGGCTCGCCGACGAGGCGACCCAGCGCGGTGCGCGCGCGCGACAGCCTGCTCATGACCGTGCCGATCGGGATGGCGAGCGTGTCGGCCGCCTCCTTGTAGGACTGGCCCTCGACGCAGACGAGCATCATCACGGCGCGCTGCTCGTCGGGCAGCGTGGCCATGGCGCGCCGGACCGCGTCGTAGGTGATGTGGCTTTCCATTTCCCTCGCGCCATCGACCGAAAGCTCCGCCTCCACCAGCGGCGAGTCCGCGTCCACGCGCCCCTCGCCGGTCCGTACCTTCTGGGCCCGCTTCTGGTCCAGCCACGTGGTCTGGACGATCCGGAACATCCAGCTGTCGAGCCGGGTTCCGGGCGTCCACTGGTGGATCCGCGACAGGGCCTTCTCGCACGCCGCCTGGACGAGGTCGTCGGCCTGGTCGGGAACGCCCGCGAGGCCACGCGCGAAGCGACGCAGCCTCGGCAGGAGAGCGACCAGCTCCGCCTGGATCGCCGGGTCGACGCCGCCGCTCATCGCGTGGCCTCGCGCGGATCAGGGCGATAACGGCCCGCGCCGCGCGCTATTCCCCCGCGGTCCATGGTCAGCGGGTCAGCTTCTGGACCAGGTCGTCGAACTGGTCGAGGTTCGAGTAGCGGAAGGTGACGGAGCCTGTATCCCCTCCCCGCTTGTGCTGGAGCGCGACCTTCAGGCCGGTGGCTTCCTCGAGCCGCTTCTCCATGGCGCGCGTGTCGGCGTCGCGCAGCTCGCCGCCGCGCCGCGCCGCCTTGCCGCGCGGCTGCTGGCGCGCCTCGCGTGCCAGCGCCTCGGCCTGGCGCACGGTGAGGCCCTCCGCGACGATGCGCCGCGCGAGGCCGAGCGGATCGGCTGCCGTCAGCAGGACGCGGGCATGGCCGGCGTCGATCTCGCGTCGCGCGAGCATGTCCTTGACCGCGTCGGGCAGGCCCAGCAGGCGGATCGTGTTGGCGACATGGGCGCGCGACTTGCCGAGCGCCTGGCCGATCGCCTCCTGCGTGTGGCCGAATTCCTCCGCGAGGCGGCTGAAGGCCTCCGCCTCCTCGAGCGGCGAGAGGTCCTGGCGCTGGATGTTCTCGACCAGCGCGGCCTCCAGCGCCTCGCGGTCGGAGAGGTCCTTCACGACCGCGGGGATCTCGTGGAGCCGCGCGGCCTGGGCGGCGCGCCAGCGGCGCTCGCCCGCGATCAGCTCGTAGCGCGGCGGATCGACGGAGACGCGGCGCACGAGGATCGGCTGCAGGACGCCCTGGTTGCGCACGGATTGCGCGAGCGCCTCGATCTCGTCTGGGTCGAAGACGCGGCGCGGCTGGTAGCGGCCCGGGGAGATCTGCGCGATCGGGACCATGGAGGCCGCGCGAGGCGCGCCGGCGCCCGGCGCGGTCGCGGCGACTGCCGTGGGCGCGGACGACCCGCCGCCGAGCAGGGCCGACAGGCCCTTGCCAAGGCCCTTGCGGGGCGGTTCGGCGGGGCTCATGCGGCGACTCCCTGGGGCCGCGCGTTGCGGCGGATCAATTCTGCGGCGAGCATGACATAGGCCTGGCTGCCGGGGCAGCGCAGGTCGTAGAGCAGCACGGGCTTGCCGTGGCTCGGCGCCTCGGCGATGCGCACGTTGCGCGGGATGCTCGTCTCGAACACGCGCTCGCCGAAATGCGCGCGCAGGTCGCCGGCGACCTGCTCGGAGAGCGTGTTGCGCCGGTCGTACATGGTCAGCACGACGCCCTCGATGGCGAGCGCGGGGTTGAAGCGCTCCTGCACGAGCGTGACGGTGCGCATCAGGTGCGACAGGCCCTCGAGCGCGAAGAACTCGCATTGCATCGGCACGAGGATCGCGTCGGCGGCCGAGAGCGCGTTGAGCGTGAGGAAGCCGAGCGCGGGCGGGCAGTCGATGAAGACGTAGTCGAGCTCCGCGGTGGCGCCCGCCGCGGCGAGCGCGTCGCGCAGCCGGTATTCGCGGCGCTCGAGGTCGACGAGCTCGATCTCCGCGCCCAGCAGGTCGACCGTCGCCGGCACGACGGACAATCCGGGGATGGCGGTCGGGACGGAAGCTTCCGCGATTGTCGCGCTGCCGAGGAGCACGCCGTAGCTTCCCGCGCCGCGCGCCTCGGCGGGGATCCCGAAGCCGGTGGAGGCATTGCCCTGGGGATCGAGGTCGACGAGCAGCACGCGCTTGCCGCAGGCGGCGAGCGCGGTGGCGAGGTTGATCGCCGTCGTCGTCTTGCCGACGCCGCCCTTCTGGTTGGCGAGCGCGATCACGCGCGGTGTCGCGCGTGGCGCCGGCGCGGCGGGCGCTTCGTCTGTCCTGTCCGGGGGATCCTGCACCGCGAACCTATAGCTTGCGCAGAGGCCAGGCGACCAGCGGGGCCTCGCGCGAGATCCCGGCGAGCTCGAGGACCGCGCCGCCGCCGGCGACGCGGCTGGCATGGCGCGTCATCTCGAAGCGCCATCCCGCGCGCTGGGCGGCGGCGACCTCGTCATCCGCCTTCGTGCCCTTGAGGAACAGGCAGGTGCCGTGCGGCGCGAGGAGCGGCGCCGCATGGGCCAGCAGGTCGGGCAGGGCCGCGAGCGCGCGGGCGACCACGACGCCCATCGTCCCGGCGAGCTTGCCTTCCGCCATCTTCTCCAGCCGCAGGGCGTGGACACGCACGTTATGGTTGAACAACTTGAGGGCCAGCGCGACCTCGATCAGGAAGGCAGCCTTGCGGCTGTCCGATTCCACGAGGTGGAACATGGACTTGCGTCCTGCGTCCCGCGCCATGAGCGCGAGAACGAGGCCGGGAAAGCCAGCGCCCGAACCGAGATCCGCTACATGGGCGACATCATCGCCAAGCATGCGGAAGAGCTGGGCGCTGTCCGCGAAATGCCGTTCCCAGACATCGTCGACCGTAGCTGCGGAGACGAGGTTGATCCTGGCCTGCCACTTGAGGAGCAGCGTGCGATAGGTCGCGAAGCCGTCGAGCGTTTCACGTGAAACACGCGTGAAGGCCTGGAATTCGGCTGGCGTCATGCGGCTCTCCGCGCGAAACGAAGCAGGATGGCGAGGGCGGCGGGCGTTATCCCGGGGATCCGGCTCGCCTGGGCGAGGTTGGCGGGCCGAACGGCCGCGAGCTTCTGTCGCATTTCCATCGACAGCGCGGATACCGACATCCAGTCGAGATCGGTGGGAAGCGCCACCGAGGCGTCGGCGCGCTGGGTCCGGATATCGGCCTCCTGCCGGGAGAGATAGCCGCGATAGCGGGCGTCGATCTCCAGCTGGCGGGCGACGTCGGCGCGCATCGCGCCGAGCTCCGGCCAGATCGCGGCGAGCCGCGCCAGGTCGATGCCCGGAAGCGCCAGGAGGTCGGTCGCGTCGCGCATGACGCCATCGGCATTGACGGCGATCCCGGCGCGGGCGAGCTGCTGCGGGCTGGCGCGCAGGCTTCGTGCGAGGTGGCCCGCCTCGTCCAGCGCGGCGGACTTGGCCTCCCAGGCGGCGCCACGCGCGCTGCCGATGCAGCCCCAGGACAGGCCGAGCGGCGTGAGGCGGCGATCGGCGTTGTCGGCGCGCAGCTGCAGCCTGTACTCGGCGCGGCTGGTCAGCATCCGGTAGGGCTCGCTCGTGCCCAGCGTCGTCAGGTCGTCGACCAGCACGCCCAGATAGGCCTGGCTGCGGTCGATCTCGCGCGGCGTGCCGCCGGAGGCGACGAAGGCGGCGTTGATGCCAGCCAGGACGCCCTGCGCGGCGGCTTCCTCGTACCCGGTGGTGCCGTTGATCTGGCCGGCGAGGAAGAGCCGCGGGGCCTGCTTGACCTGCAGCCCGGGGGTCAGCTGGCGCGGATCGACGAAGTCGTACTCGATCGCGTAGCCCGGCCGCAGCATGGCGGCGCGCTCCAGGCCCGGAATGCTCGCCAGCATGGCCAGCTGCACGTCCTCGGGCAGCGAGGTCGAGATGCCGTTCGGATAGACCGTGTCGTCGTCCAGCCCCTCGGGTTCGAGGAAGACCTGGTGGCGCTCCCGTGTGGCGAAGCGCACGACCTTGTCCTCCACCGAGGGGCAGTAGCGGGGCCCCGTACCCTCGATCTGCCCGGAATAGAGCGGGGAGCGATGGAGGTTGGACCGGATGATCTCGTGGGTCGCCGGGCTGGTGTAGGTGATGTGGCAGGGGACCTGCGGCGTCTCGATGCGCGTGGTCAGAGTCGAGAAGGGGATCGGGGGGTCGTCGCCTGGCTGCAGCTCGAGCGCGGCCCAGTCGATGGTCCTCCCGTCGAGGCGCGGCGGCGTCCCGGTCTTGAGCCTGCCGAGCCTCAGCCCCAGCGACGCAAGGGTCGAGGAGAGGCCGAGCGCTGGCGCCTCGCCGATGCGTCCCGCCTCGATCCTGCGCTCGCCGACATGGATGAGCCCGCGCAGGAACGTGCCCGTGGTCAGGACCACGGCTCCAGCGCCGATCCGCTCGCCCGTGGCCGTGACCACGCCCGCGACCGAGCCATCGGCGCCGATGACCAGGTCCTCGATCGCGCCGGCCAGGACCTCCAGGCCATCCTGCGCCGCGACGAGATCCTGCATCGCCGCGCGGTAGAGCTTGCGATCCGCCTGGGCGCGGGGCCCCTGGACGGCGGGGCCCTTTGAGCGGTTGAGCATGCGGAACTGGATGCCGGCCCGGTCGATGGCCCGCGCCATGAGCCCGTCCAGGGCATCGACCTCGCGCACCAGCTGCCCCTTGCCGAGGCCGCCGATCGCGGGATTGCAGGACATCTCGCCGATCTTCGCGGGATCATGGGTGACCAGGGCCGTGCGCGCGCCCATGCGCGCCGCCGCCGCCGCTGCCTCGCAGCCGGCATGGCCGCCGCCGACCACGATCACGTCGAAATTCCGGACCTGTCCCATGCAGGGGCGAAACTAGGGCCGCGCGGGGCGAGGGGTCAATGTTCCACGTGAAGCAATCGCTGGAAATCGTTTCCTTACAGCTACTTGCCTATGCAGAAGCTGGAGAAGAGGACATCCAGCATGTCCTCCACCCCGCTGCGCCCCGTGATCCGGCCCAGCGCCTCGCCGGCGGCTCGGAGCTCCTCCGCGAGGAGTTCCGGGGCACCGGCCGCGCGCGCCCGGGCGATGCCGCGGCGCGCCGCCTCCAGCGCCTCGCGATGCCGGGCGCGGGTGATGACCGCCGGCTCGCGCGCCTGGCTGCCCAGCGCGGCGGCCGCGCGCGCCTCGATCGCGGCGGCGAGCCGGTCCATGCCAGTGCCGGCCAGCGCGGAGATCGCCAGGGCCTCGCCCCCCGCGGGATGCGCCGGGAGCCGGACGCCCGGCACGAGGTCGACGCGGTTCCAGGCGAGGAGGGCGTCGCGGTCAAGCAGCGGCGCGCATTCGGGATCCGTGAGCGCGTCCGCGGCGGCGTCGGCGGGAAGCACGACCAGGCGCAGGTCGGCGGCTTCGGCGCGGCGCCGCGCGCGGCGCATGCCCTCGCGCTCGACCTCGGCCTGGCCGGGATCCGCGGACCCGCCCAGCGCCCGCAGCCCCGCCGTGTCGGCGAGCGTCACCGGCCATCCGCCGAGGTCGAGGTCGACCTCCAGCACGTCGCGCGTGGTTCCCGGCACGGCCGCCACGATGGCGGCGTCGCGCCCACTCAAGTAATTGATAATACTCGATTTTCCAGCATTTGGCGGACCCAGGACCGCGACCGAGAACCCGTCGCGCAGCCGCTCGCCGCGGCGGCCGTCCTCGAGGCAGGCGGCGATCTCCGCCTCCAGCGCGGCGAGGCGTGGCGCGAGCGCCGAAGCCAGGCCCTCGGGAAGGTCCTCTTCCGGGAAATCGATCTCCGCCTCGGCATGGGCGCGCGCCTCGAGCAGGCGGCGGCGCCAGTCCTCGCAGCGCGCGCCGAGCCCGCCCTCGAGCTGGCGCATCGCCTGGCGGGCCTGGCCCTCGGTCTCGGCCGCGAGCAGGTCCGCGAGCGCCTCCACCTGCGAGAGGTCGAGCCGGCCATTGTCGAAGGCGCGGCGCGCGAACTCGCCAGGCCGCGCGAGGCGCAGGCCCTCCATCTCGCCGAGGGCGGCAAGCGCGGCGCGGCAGGTCGCGCGGCCGCCATGGAGGTGGAACTCGACGACGTCCTCGCCGGTGAAGCTGCGCGGCGCCGGGAACCAGAGCACGAGCGCATCGTCGAAGGCGTCGCCATCATGCCCGCGCAGGCGGCGGCGCGTGGCGACGCGTGGCGCGGGATCGTCCGCGCCGCCTCCCGACAGGGCGCGCATCGCGGCGCGCGCGCGAGGGCCGGAGACGCGCAGCACCGCCACCGCCGCGACGCCGGGCGCGGTGGCGAGCGCGAAGATCGTGTCGCGATGCGTTGGCGGCGCCGTCATGCGCATGACGAGATAGCGCGCGCGGGCCGCGATGTCGCGCTCGACGCGCCGCGCCGCGCCGCGCCATCATCCCGCGGCCATGTCCAGAAGCCTCGACCCGCGCCGCAACGCCTGCCGCCCGGACCTCGCCGACGCGCGCCTCGCGGGCCGCGTCGAGGCCGCGCGCTTCGTCGAGGGGACCGCGCGCGAGGTCGTGGCGCCGGTGACCGCGCTGCGCCGACATCCCGCGCGCGATGCCCCGCTCGAGAGCGAGGCGCTGGCAGGCGAGTCGCTGCGCGTCTTCGAGGCGCGCGCCGATGGCTGGAGCTGGGTGCAGCTCGAGCGCGACCGCCATGTCGGCTATGTCGAGACCGTGGCGCTGGCGGCGCCGGGCGCCGCGCCGACGCATCGCCTCGTCGTGCCGCGCAGCTTCGTCTACCCGGCGCCCGACGTGAAGTCGCCGCCGGTCTCCTGGCTGCCGCTCGGCGCGCGCTTCGCCGCCGCGGCGCATGACGAGCGCTTCGTCGCCCTCGCGCGCGGCGGCTTCCTGGTCGCGCGGCACGCCGCGCCGCTCGGCGCGCCGCCGGCGCCGGACTTCGTCGCCGTCGCGGAGGAATTCCTGTCGGTGCCCTATCTCTGGGGCGGCCGGACGGGGCTCGGGCTCGACTGCTCGGGGCTGGTGCAGGTCGCGCTCGACGCCGCCGGCATCGCCGCGCCGCGCGACAGCGACATGCAGGAGGCGGAGCTGGGCACGGCGATCAACGACCGCGCGAACCTGCGCCGCGGCGACCTCGTCTTCTGGAAGGGGCATGTCGGCGCGATGCGCGACGCGCGCATCCTCGTCCACGCCAACGGCCACCACATGCAGGTCGCCGCCGAGCCGCTCGCGGAGGCCGAGGCGCGCATCGCCGCGCGCGGCGGCGGCCCGGTGACGTCGATCAGGCGCCTTTGAGCGGGCCGTCCTCGGGCCGCAGCATCAGCCGCGCGACGCGCTCGCCGCGCCCGAGATGCTTCTCGAGGATCTCGTCGATGTCGGCGGTCGAGCCGAAGCGGTACCAGACGCCCTCGGGATAGACGACCATCACCGGGCCGAGCTCGCAGCGGTCGAGGCAGCCCGACTGGTTGATGCGCACGTCGCCGAGGCCGAGCTCCTTGGCGCGCGACTTCATGTAGTTGCGCAGCGGCTCGGCGCCGCGCTCCTTGCACGACCCGCGCTTGTGCCCGGCCGGGCGCTCGTTCACGCAGGCGAAGACATGGGCCCGGTAGTAGGGCGCGGGATCGTCGGGGCGGGACGTCATCTCTGCTGCTCCTGGCTCACTTGCGGTTCGGGTCGACGGCACCCGCGGCCATCTGCGACCAGAAGCGCTGCATCTGGTCGAAGCCCTGCATCGTCGCGGGCATCCATGTCTTGAGCATCTCCGCGGGATCCATGGCACCGATGCCCTGCATCACCCGCTGCTCGACCTCCTTCATCACGCGCTCCTGGAGCGGCGCGACGTCGGGCAGGCCGAAGAAGGCGCGGGCCTCGGCGGGCGTGCATTCGATGTCGAGCTTCACCTTCATCGGCATTCCTCCACGATCCACGGGCGAGGTTAGGATGCCGCGCGCGTCGCGTCGACCGGCGCGCATCTTCGCGGAGGAGGACGCCATGGCGTGGGTGCTGCTGCTGGTCGCGGGCGTGCTCGAGGTGGCCTGGGCCATCGGGCTCAAGCATGCGCAGGGTCTCGAGCGCCCGCTCGTCCTCGCCGCCACGCTCGCGGCGATGGCGGCGAGCATCGTCCTTCTCGGCCTCGCGATGCGCACGCTTCCCGTCGGCACGGCCTACGCGGTCTGGGTCGGGATCGGCGCGGCCGGGACGGTGGTCCTGGGCATCCTGCTCTTCGACGAGCCGGCGACGCCGATGCGCCTCGCCAGCCTGGCCCTGGTGGTCGCCGGGATCGCGGGCCTCAAGCTCTCCGCCGGCTGAGGCGGGGCTTCGCCTCAGGGGCCGACGCCGAGGTTGAGCGCGATCGAGACGCGCTCGGCCTTTCCGCGATACGGACGGACCTGGTGGAGCAGCCAGGCCGGGAACAGAACCAGCCGCCCCGCCCTCGGCGGCATCGTCTCGTTGGCGCCGAGCGACAATCCGCCCGGTGTCGCGAAGGCGAGGTTCGGGGCGTACATCGCCGGGCCGGGGCCGCGCGGATCCATGAACTCGAGCTCGCCGCCGAGCGAGGGGTCGGCGGCGATGCCCCCGTCGTCGACGTAGTAGACCGCGGACCAGAAGCTGCCGGGATGGGCGTGGAATTCGTTGCCATGGCCCGCGCGGTTGACGTTCGCCCACATGTTCGCGCGCCACGCGATGGAGACAGGCCGGCCGGCGCGGTCGACCGTGATCCGGTCGGCGATCGCGCGCGCCGCGGCGAGCAGCCGCGCCGCCGGCGCGCCGCCCCAGGCCTCCATGTCCCACGAGGATTGCCAGCCGCCGAGGTTCGAATGCTGCTCCCCGGGATGGCTCCTCTCGCGCGCCGCGATCGCCGCGCGCAGCTCGCGGTTCAGCGCCGCGGCGTCGGGAAGCTCCGTCGCCGCGACGGGCGTCGCGAAGAGCGGCGTGACATCGATGCGCGTGGACATGGCCGACCGCCTGTCAGCTCGTCGCCGGCGCGGCGGAGAACCCGGCATCCTGCCGCGCGCGGAACAGGCGGCAATGCTCGCCATGGGCGGCGCGCGCCTCGGGCGAGAGGTGCCCCGCGAGGCGCCGCTCGGGCGAGAAATGCCCGAACCGGTCCGTGCCGCGCGCCAGCAGCGCGCCGGGGCGCGGCGTGCCGAGCGGCCGCACATGCGCGGGGATGTAGCTGATGTTCATCCCGATGCGCCGGTCGTCGTTCGCGTTCGGGCCGGAGGCGTGCAGCGCCTTGGTGTGGTGCAGCGACATCTGGCCCGCCGCGAGCGGCATGAGGACCCCATCCTCCGGCCCGTGGCGCCCGAGCACGCCCTGGCCGCGCGGGATCATGTTGTTCGGGCTCGGGTCGTCGCGGTGCTCGAGCCAGTCGCCGCGATGGCTGCCGGGGATGATGCGCATGCAGCCGGCGCGCACCGAGGCCTCGGAGAGCGCGATCCATGCCGTCACCTGCTCGGGCGGGTCCAGGAAGAAATAGGCGCCGTCCTGGTGCCAGTGGACGAAGGCCGGCGTGTTCGCCTCCTTCAGGAAGATGGTCGAGTGGTAGACGAGGATGTCCGGCCCGATCAGGTCCTCGATCGCGTCGAGCACCGCCGGATGGAAGGCGATGGCGTCGGCCCAGTCGAAGAGCAGGTAGGCGGCGGATTTCTCGGGATAGGCGAGCGGCTGGCCGGACTGCGCCTCCCAGGCCTCGAGCCCGGCGCGCGCGCGACGGACCTCCCCGGGCGACAGCACGTCGACCGGGAAGGCGAAGCCCTCCGCGCGGTAGCTGTCGACCTGGGCCTGGCTCAGTCTCTTGGGCATGGCGGGCTCTTGGGCATGGCGGGACGTCCCGTGCTGTTTCAGCGCGCGAGCGCGGGGCGCAGCGCGATGGCGAGGGGGATCGTGGCGAGCGACGCGGCCGCGAGCAATGCCGTCATCGGGCCGAGCCCGACGGCGTCGCCGATCGCGCCGCCGAGCAGCGGCCCGGCGCCGCTCGCCACCGACCCGCCGGTGTAGAACACCGCGAAGGCGCGCGCGCGCCGGTCCTCCGGGACCAGCTCGGGCACCGTGCCGTAGAGCACGGACGAGGTCCCGTTGAGCGCGAGGCCGAGCAGCGGCAGCAGCGCGAGCAGCGGCGCGAGCGGCAGGGCGAGCGAGGCGACGACCAGGACCGCTGTCAGCGATTCGGTCGCGCTCACGGTGGCCAGCACGCCGAAGCGCTGCCCGAGATGGCCGCAGGCGAACTTGCCCGCCGCGCCGCCGGCGAAGAGCAGGCCGAGCGCGACGCCGAGCGTGGCGAGGTCCGCGCCCTTCGCCGAGAGCAGGAAGGGCAGGAAGGTGAGGAAGCCCGCGCGCACGGCCGAATCCGTCATGCCGATCGCGAGCAGCAGGCGGAAGGGCCCGCGCGGCAACCCGGTGCCCGAATCCGCCGCGCGCGACGCGGGCCGCAGGCTGGCGTCGACGGACGCGGGCACGAGGCCGGGCAGCGCGATCGCGGCGGCGATGCCGAAAGCGGCCACGACGACGAGCCCGGCCCGCCAGTCCCAGGCCGCGGCGAGGAAGGCGAAGAGCGCGGGCACCACGACCTTCCCGACATCGCCGGCGAAGTTGTAGCTGCCGAGCGCCGGGCGCGACGCCGCGCCCGCGTGGGTGGCGGCGACCAGGCTCGAGGCGATGGGGTGCTGCGTGCTCGAGCCGATCCCGCTCAGCGCGATGCCGATCGTCGCCGCGGCCAGGCTGCCTCCGAGCCCGGCGACGAGGTAGCCGAGCGCCGCGAGGACGGTGCCCGCCGCGAGCAGCCACCTGCCTCCGATGCGCTCGGCGAGCAGGCCCGCCGGGATCTGCCCGCCGGCCATGCCGCAGGCATAGAGCGTGCGCAGCGCCCCGATCGCGGTGTAGCCGAGCGCGAACTGGTCGCGCAGCAGCGGCAGCAGGATGCCGAGCAGGTCCGTGTAGCCGTCATGCAGCGCATGCGCGCCGCCGCAGACCCAGAGCACGCGCCGGCCGCGCGCGCCTGGCGCGGGGTCCTCGCCCGCGACGACGGCGCCCGGCGCCGCGGCCATCAGTACATCCGCCTCTTGTCGAGCACGTTCACCATCGCCGCGCGCCGGCCGTCGAGCCAGCAGCCGAGGTTGTGGATGAAGATGTCCGCGATCTTGCGGTTCTCGCTGGGCGCGGTGCTGGCGGAATGCGGGCTCACGAGCACGTTGTCCATGTCCCAGAGCGGCGAGTCGGCCGGCAGCGGCTCGATCGTCGCGACGTCGAGCGCGGCGAAGCCGAGATGGCGGCGGCGCAGCGCGTCGATCATCGCCTCCTCGTCGACGACGAGCCCGCGCGCGATGTTGACCAGCACCGCGCCCGGGCGCATCGCCGCGAGCGCCGCGGCGTCGATCATGCGCTCCGTCGCCGGCGTGTGCGGCGTGCACAGCACCACGGCGTCGGCCTGGGCCAGCACGGCGTGCAGTTCCTCCTGCCCGTGCACGGCGTCGAGGCCGAGCTCGGCTGCTCGCGCGGGCGAGGGATTGGCGAGCGTGCCGATCACCCGCATGCCGAAGGCCTTGCCGACGCGCGCGGCCTGCGCGCCGATGCGCCCGGCGCCGATGATCGCGAGCGTCCTGCCGGCCAGCTCCCCGCCGCAATAGCGCTCCCAGCGATGCGCCTTCTGGTCGCGCTGCAGCCGCGCGAGGTCCTTGGTGCCCATGAGCAGCGCGAGGAAGACGAACTCCGTCAGCGCCTCGGCATGCACGCCGCGCGCGGTGGTGACGACGAGGTCGCTGTCGGCGAGGCCGAGCTTCGCCACCATCTGCCCGACGCCGGCGCTGGTCGTCTGCACCCAGCGCACGTTGGGCGCGAGCGCCATCCCGCCCTCCTCGATCGTCTTCGCCGGGAAGTCCCAGAGGATCGTCGCGCGCGCGAGGCCGGCGCGCCAGCGCGCCTCCTGCGCGGGGCTGCGCCGGAAGTCCGGCTGGCCGTTGTGGTCCGCGACGTAGCGCAGCGGCGGGTGCAGGTCCGGCTCGTGCACGACCTCGACGCGGTCGCCGACGGCGGCGCGGATGCGCGCCACCTGCTCGTCCTCGAGCGGCGACGAGAAGAAAAGGATCTCCCGCGGGGCGTTCATGCGTCGTCTTCCTTGCCTTGGGTCATTTCGCGCCGCGCCGCCCGGCGCCGCGCGCCAGGGCCACGAAGGCCGCATGATGGAACAGCAGCACGACGCCAACCAGCGCCAGCGGCAGGTCGAAGCGCCCCGTGGCGTCGACCATCGCGGCCATGGCCGGCGGCCCGAGCGCCACGCCCGTCCCGTAGAGCAGCCGCATGGCGCCGAACACGGCGTTGAACGAGGCGGGGTCGATCAGCAGCCGCGCGGCGTTGGTGAACAGGATCCCGGTCGAACTGAAGCCGATGGCGAAGAGCACCGGATACGCATAGGAGGGCGCGGCGCTGGCGAGGAGCGGCAGCGCGAGCATCAGGCCGAGCGTCGCGATCGCCGCCACGGCCTTGATCGCCCCGGCCGTGGCGATGCCGCGCGCGTCGATCAGCGCGCCGAAGGCGAGGCGCCCGGCGAAGAAGGTGAAGCCGGTCGTCGCGACGAGGAGGACGGCGACGTCCTGGCGCATGCCCGCGTCCTGGAAATAGGCGACCTGGTGCGAGCCGATGGCATGGAAGGTCATCGGCGCGAGCAGGTGCACGATGGCGAGCCAGCGCAGCACCGGGCTGGCGGAGATCGCCCCGACCGCGGCGAGCGGCGAGCGATGCGCCACGTGGCCGTCGGCCGGTGGCGGCGGCTCGCGCCCCGGCGGATGGAGGCGCATGAAGACCGCGGCGAGCGGCAGCACGACGACGAGGGCGAGGATGGCGAGCGCGAGATAGGCGGCGCGCCAGGAATGGGCCTCGATGATCAGCCGCAGCACGGGCAGCGACACCAGCGTCCCGATCCCCGATCCCGAATCCATGATCGCCATCGCCGTGGCCGGGCGCCTGAACCAGTTCCCCGCGACGGTGAACAGCGTGTAGCTGCCGCAGCACTGGGCGCCGAAGCCGCCGAGCATCCCGAAGCTCGCGTAGAAGGCGAGTGGCGAATCCGCCAGCGCCGCCAGGCCAAGGCCGAGCGCGAAGACCAGCGTCAGCCCGGCCAGCGTCGCCTGCGCGCCATGCCGGTCGGTGAGCCAGCCGGTGACCGGCGCGGTGCAGGCGCCGAAGAAGGTGAAGACCGTGAAGCCGAGCGCGATCGTGGTCTTCGACCAGCCGGTGTCGGCCTCGATCGCGACGAGGAAGAGCGTGAAGGAGCCCCAGATCGCCCCGGAGGCGAACATCATCGCGAAGCCCGCGGCCGCGACGGCCCAGGGCGCCACCTGAAGGCGGCGCAGGAATGACGGCATCGCGCGATCCCGGGCCCGTCCCGCCTCAGGAGATCGCGCGGCCGCCGTCGACGAGGATGTCGGCGCCGTGGATGTAGGCCCCGGCATCGGTGCAGAGCAGCAGCGCCGCGCCGACGAGGTCGGCCGGCGTCCCGGTGCGGCCGAGCGGCACGCGCGCCAGCAGCTTGCCGCCATCGGTGGCGAGCTGCTCGCGGTTGCGCGCGGTGGCGATCACGCCTGGGCTCAGGTTGTTGACGGTCACGCCCGTGCCGCCGAACTGCCGCGCCAGGTTGACCGCCCAGTTGTGCTGCGCGGCCTTGGTGCCGGCATAGACGAGCATGCGCGGATGCGGCTGCTGCTGCTGGATGCTGCCGATCGTCACGATGCGGCCCCAGCCTCGGGCGATCATGCCCGGCGCCAGCGCCTGCAGCAGCGCCAGCGTCGCCCAGAGGTTCACCGCGACCTGCCGGTCGAAGGCGGCGCGGCCGATCCGGTCCCAGTCCTCGAGGATCTCGATCGACGCGTTCACCACCAGGATGTCGACCTTGCCCAAGGCCGCGAGGACCTCGGCGCCGAGGCGCTCGGGCGCGCCATCCGCGGCGAAGTCCGCGGCGAAGGCGATCGCCCTGCCCCCGGCCGCGGAGATGGCGGCCACCACGTCGGCGGCGTCGCGCTCCTCCTCGGCGCCGCCCGCGTGGTGGATCGCCACCGCCGCGCCCTGCGCGGCGAGCGCGGTCGCGATCGCGCGGCCGATCTCGCGCCGCGCGCCGGTCACCAGGGCGACGCGGCCATCGAGGCGGAAGGCCGCCATCGGGTCGGGCAGGTTCGGCATGGGCTGGGCGCCTCCTTCGCGCAGTCGCTGGATGCGATGGTGCGCGCTGGCCGCCTCGAAGTCGATGCCGTAGCTTCGCAGCCCAACCATGCGTTTTCTCGTCGCGCTCGTCGCGGCCTTCTCCATCGGGCATGCCTACCGGACCCTGCCGGCGGCGCTTGCCCCCGCGATCGCCGCGGAGCTCGCGCTCGAGCCCTGGGCGCTCGGCGTCTTCGGCGCCGCCTTCAACGTCGTCTTCGCGGCGATGCAGCTGCCGATCGGCGTGGCGCTCGACCGCGTCCCGCTGCGCCGCCTCGTCGCGGC
>Ga0068872_10002271_pt1 | contig 15137 bp, 11 predicted proteins | sample NOAtaG_7_FD_66441 | JGI IMG/M metagenome (GOLD analysis project Ga0068872, IMG submission 66441) | Freshwater lake microbial communities from Lake Erie, under a cyanobacterial bloom - NOAA_Erie_Diel1S_2200h metaG | ecosystem: Environmental > Aquatic > Freshwater > Lake | place: USA: Ohio, Lake...
GTCTTTCTCGAATCAAACAAAAAGATTACTTTGTATGTTGTTTATCCTAAGAATATGATGGATTATCCCGAATTTATTGCAGACTGGAATCAATTTATGACTGTCCTTGCCCTTGTGTCGACAGCCGTCGCACTTGGAATTCTGATCTTCCACAACATCAGAAAGACTAGGATTAAGGATTATAAGGAGCGTTACGATTTTATCACAGATAAAGAGGTCACATTCCTATGGTATTTTTTAATTGGGATGTTGATAGCAGGCGTATTCTATTCCAACACACTGATCTCAGAATGGATTGAAAACAAGGGAATGGTTTGGTTTGCCGGTAGGTTCTTTATCTCAATTTGCGCAGCCATCCTTTTTTATCAACTGTTAGACAGCCTGGTCCGCATTTATTATGTTGGAAAGCTGGAAGAAAAATTAAAGGTATTACGCAACAAACCCCGATTATCTCCTGACGGTAACGTGATGCGAAAACTTACCGAGTCGGAAGAGGATGCGCACCTTGATTCATCGCAAATTGCTGAAGAAGCTAATTCCGGTGGTATTCACAGTTTCAACTATGATGTGTGGATTGATGATAAGACAGGTTACAAGCGTATTGAAAAATACGATGAAACCTTACATCCAATAGAGTGTTCCGAATGTGGTTACATAACCTTGCGCGTTACGGGGGAAGAAATCACCGTGCCTGCCACTGAAACAGAAAAGGGAGTTTTAACCCGTCATTACAAATGCACCTTTTGCAAGCACAGAGAGCGACGAGATTTTAACCTCGCATCAACTTCAGAAAATTAAGCGTTAGCGGTCACGCAACTCCGCGGCACGAAGGGTGTTCAGTAAAAGGGAAGCAATGGTCATAGGACCAACTCCTCCGGGCACCGGCGTAATGTAACTGCATTTAGGCGCCACTTCATCAAACACGACATCTCCCTTCAAAGTAAAGCCAGAGGGCTTTGAAGCATCGGCTACACGTGTAGTTCCAATATCAACCACAACGGCACCATCCTTTACCATATCAGCTCCAATAAGTCCTGGTTTTCCCACAGCGACAAAAAGTAGATCAGCAGATCGGGTATGACTTCCAAGGTCCTGTGTTAGTTTATGGCAAATGGTTACCGTAGCCTTTCCATGTTCAGCCAGCATCATACTGAGGGGTGCTCCTACCAAACGACTGGCACCAACCACAACGGCATGCTTTCCCTCAGTTGAAATAGAATACCTGCGCAACAGCTCCATCACACCAAACGGAGTCGCTGGCATCAAGAGCGGATTTTTCGTAGTGATGCTTCCGTAGTTCTGATTGGTAAAGCCATCCACATCTTTATCAGGACGAATCAACTCAGTAATCTTTTCTACAGAGATGTGGGGAGGCAATGGAAGTTGAACTATAAAACCATCAATTTCATCATCCTGATTCAGCGCTGCTACCTGTCGAACCAACCGTTCCTCTGTAATTGTATCAGCAAATCGAAACAAGCTGTATTGAAATCCTGCATCCTTACACGCACGAACTTTTCCGTCTACATAAGTAGAACTGGCACCATCCTCACCAACAAGAATTATTCCAAGGTGCGGAATTTTTTTACCGGCAGCACGACGAGCAGAAACCTTCGAAGCAATTTCGCTTTTTATCTCGGCAGAAACCCTTTTCCCATCAAGTAGTTGAAAGGTCATTGGTGTACCCATTCCTTAATTGATTTTTAGTACGGCCATAAATGCTTCCTGCGGAACCTCTACATTTCCCACCTGACGCATCCGCTTCTTTCCTTTTTTCTGCTTTTCAAGCAGCTTGCGCTTTCGGGAAATGTCTCCACCATAACACTTGGCCAACACATTCTTCCGCAAAGCACTTAATGTTTCCCGAGCGACAATCTTTTGACCAATAGCGGCCTGAATGGCAATCTCGAATTGCTGACGAGGAATGAGCTCTTTAAGTTTCTCACACAACTTCCTTCCCCACTCATAGGATTTGGATCGGTGAACGATTGCACTTAATGCATCAACCTTATCGCCATTCAGCATCACATCCAGCTTCACCATATCGGAATCTCTGAATCCAATTAAATGATAATCCAGAGATGCATAGCCCCTCGATATGGTTTTGAGCTTATCAAAGAAATCAAATACGATCTCCGAAAGCGGCATGTCAAATGTTAATTCAACACGGTCAGAAGTAAGATAGACTTGATTTTTAATGAGGCCACGCTTATCCATACAGAGACTGATGATCGAACCAACATACTCTGACTTTGAGATAATCTGAGCTGCAATGTAGGGTTCTTCAATGGTCTCAATCCGGGTTGGATCAGGCATTTCGCTCGGCGCATTGATTTCTACAATCTCGCCACTGGTGAGCATGGCCCGGAACTGTACGGAAGGGACCGTGGTGATCACGGTCATATTAAATTCACGTTCCAGACGCTCCTGAATAATCTCCAAATGCAGCATTCCCAAAAAGCCGCAACGAAATCCAAATCCTAAAGCTGCCGATGTTTCCGGCTCCCATACCAGGCTGGCGTCGTTCAACTGAAGTTTTTCCATAGAAGACCTCAGTTCTTCGAACTCAGTGGTGTCCACCGGGTAAATTCCGGCAAAAACCATTGGCTTAACATTTTCGAATCCACGAATAGCCTCGCCCGCACGATGCGAATGAGTTATGGTGTCTCCGACTTTTACCTCACTAGCCACTTTAATTCCTGAAATCAGGTATCCTACATTTCCAGTCCCGATTTCCTGCGCCGGTAGTTTATCCAGTTTCAAAACACCTATTTCATCGGCGTTATACTCCATTCCGGTGTTAACAAACTTAACCTTGTCGTTCTTTTTGATCACGCCATTAAAAACCCGGAAGTAGACCTCAATTCCGCGGAAGGAGTTAAAAACAGAATCAAAGATCATGGCCTGCAATGGAGCATTTGGATTTCCTTTAGGGGCAGGAATCCGCTCAATTACCGCTGCTAAAATTTCTTCGATACCTATTCCCTGTTTGGCACTAGCACGTATAACTGATGTTCGGTCACAACCGGCAAGCTCAACGATTTGATCCGTTACTTCTTCCGGCATAGCGGCAGGAAGATCAATTTTATTGAGAACAGGAATGATTTCCAGATTATGATCCAGGGCCAGATACAAGTTGGAAATGGTTTGAGCCTCAATTCCCTGGGCCGCATCCACAACCAACAAAGCACCCTCACAAGCCGCAATCGATCGGGAAACCTCATAGCTGAAGTCCACATGACCGGGGGTATCAATCAAATTCAAGGTGTATTCCTGTCCCTTATACTTATAGGACATCTGGATTGCATGAGCTTTGATGGTAATTCCCTTTTCACGCTCCAGATCCATATTATCCAGAACCTGAGCCATCATTTGACGCTCATTTAAGGTTCCGGTGAACTCCAAAAGCCGGTCAGCCAAGGTACTCTTACCATGGTCGATGTGGGCAATGATGCAGAAATTGCGAATATTTTCCATTCCTGGCATGAAGTCCTGGATTTAAGGACGCAAAACTAAAAAAAATCGCGTGGTCCGGGCAGGCTTTGGAAGCAATCCTGAAGAACCAGGGGAACTTTTTAAGTTATATTTGCGTTCTCCTAAAAAAACCAAAATCTAACCATACATGGGAAAAGCTATTGTACTCACCGATGCTAATTTTGATCAGGTCATTAATGGAAATCAACCTGTCCTCGTAGACTTCTGGGCTGAATGGTGCGGTCCTTGTAAAATGATCGGACCTGTGGTTGAAGAGCTTGCCGGCGAATACGAAGGAAAAGCCGTCATCGCTAAATTAAATGTGGACGAGAACCCAAATACCACCGTGCGTTTTGGTGTACGCTCGATCCCTACACTCCTCGTTTTCAAAGGTGGTCAGGTAGTTGATAAACAAATTGGCGCTGTACCCAAATCTGTGCTCGCACAGAAAATGGATGCCCAATTGGCCTAGATTCAATTCAGTTGATACAAATAGAAATCCCGGAGCAGCAATGCCTCGGGATTTCTATTTTTCCTCCATCCTCTTCCGAACATCATCCACAATCTTTAAAACAGCAGGACACACCATCGTGTTTTTGTGGGTGAGTTCTAAAATCTGGCCAACTTTTTTCCGATCGGTATGCGGATACTCCCGACAAGCTTTTGGCCGGAAAGCATAAACAGCGCAATAATTATCTTCCATCAAAAATGGACAAGGGGATGATTTTAAAACATAATCCCGGTCCTCATCAATCCGCAAGTAGCGCTCTATAAATTCACCAGGACGAATACGAAGGCCAGAAGCCAGCCGATCGATATCACTTTCATAAAAAATGGGGCTGGTCGTTTTGCAACAATTTGCACAAGAAAGGCAGTCGGTCTCTTCGAAGACTCGGTCGTGTGCCTCATGAAAGACCTCATCAAGCTCCCGATCATTAACCCGTCTCAGCCGAGTTAAGAATTTCTTGTTTTCAGCTGAACGACGGGTAGACTCCTGCTTGAATTTCTCCAGGTCCATCATTTTCCGACCGACGAGATTTTTTCTTCCAGTTCCAGCCAGCGCATTGTTTTCACATCAATCGCTTCTGTAATTTCTTTGATTCTGGAACTGACTGTGGCCAAATGCGTGTGATCATTTGATCCGGAGTTCAGCTCTCCCTCCAGCGTTTTTAAATCAGCTTCAAGCGATTCAATTTCTTTCTGAATCTGCTCATATTCTTTCTTTTCATTGAAGGATACTTTTTTCGATCCACCCTTTGAGGAAGGCTGTTCTTTTATTTCCTGAATGGGCAATTCCTCTACAACGACTACATCCGATTCTTGTGCACGATAATCCGAGTAGTTTCCGTTGAAAATCCGAATTTTACCATCACCCTCAAACACAAAAAGCTGATCCACGAGGCGATCCATAAAGTAGCGGTCGTGTGATACCAATAACAAACAGCCAGCAAATTTCTCAAGGAATTCCTCCAGCACATTCAACGTATCCATATCGAAGTCATTGGTTGGCTCATCCAGAATCAAAAAATTTGGATTGCGCACCAGGACTTTTAACAACTGAAGCCTCTTCTTTTCACCCCCACTTAATTTTTCGATGAAGGTGTATTGTTTTTCCGGAGGAAATAAAAATTGCTCAAGAAATCTTGAAGCTGAGATCTGAGATCCATCGGAAAGAGTAATAAATTCCGCAATCTGTTTAACCTCCTCAATTAAACGGTTGGCCGGATTGAGATCTTCCGTTTCTTGACGGAAGTATCCAAACTTTGTGGTTAGCCCCGGGATAACCTCCCCTTTTTCAGGCTTCAGATTTCCAGTAAGCAGATTGAGGAATGAAGATTTTCCAACTCCATTCCGACCCACAATACCAATACGATCCTTCTTTTTGAACGTATAAGAAAAGTCATGTACGGTGACCAAATCACCATAGGAACTGAATAAGTGATTGACTTCAAGAATCTTTCCGCCTTGACGGGCCTCGCTGATATCCAACTCCAGTTTTTCTCGTTTAAGATTTTGGGAAGCCTTTTCTTTAAGCTCATAAAAGGCATCCACACGATACTTGGCCTTAGTTCCCCGTGCTTTCGGCTGGCGCCGCATCCATTCCAATTCTTTTTTCAACAAGTTGCGCGCCTTGGCCACCTCAGACTTTAGCATTTCCTCACGCTCTGATTTTTTTTCCAGAAAATAGGCGTAGTTGCCATTGTATCGGTACAGTTTTCCTCTGTCCAGTTCTAAAATGCCTTTAGCCACATTATCCAGGAAATAGCGATCGTGCGTGACCATCAATACTGTAATGTCGTTTCCGGATAAATAACTCTCCAACCATTCGATGGCATCCAGATCCAGATGGTTGGTCGGTTCATCCAACACAATCAGATCAGGCGCTGACAAAAGGAGCTTTGCTAAAAAAGCTCTTTTGCGCTGACCGCCGGAAAGTTCACCAAAGGTTTTATCCAAATCAGAAATACCAAGTCGGGAGGTAATTTCCTTGACTTTAGCATCATAATCCCAGGCATTCAACTCCTCCATACGAATCAGCAACTGCTGCATCTTGTCATCAGAAGGATCAGGATGATGCAAACAATGTTCATATTCCCGTACCACCCTGGCAATTTCATTTTCTTCCGAAAAGAGAATTTCGGATAGTGTGGCCTTTGCGTCAGCTACTGGTTGTTGAACCAAGGCGCCCACACGGATTCCTTCACGAAAAATTACCTGGCCCTCATCCGGTGGAATCTCCCCCGTCAAAATTCGTATGAGTGTTGTCTTTCCGACCCCATTCTCTCCCACCAAAGCGAATTTTTCACCTTTACTTATACCAATGGAAAGACCGCGAAAAAGCCAGCGGTCTTGGTAGGACTTAGAAATATTTTCAGCAGAGAGATAATTCACGTGTTGGTATTAAATGGGCGACAAAGGTAAGTAAAGATTCACCGCATAATCAGGTCTTGCCGTCAGATGAATTCTCGTTAATTTTACCATTATCTACCTATTCACGATAAAATGAAAAAATCACTGGCGATAACCTTATCCCTTACCCTATTACTCTCTTCCTGCATCGTCTCGAAGAAAAAATTTGATGAAATGCTGGCCCAGAAAATCAGGGCAGAAAGTGAGCTAATGGACCGCTCAACCAAATTAAACGATGCCGAACTTTCCAATCGGTCTCTCAACAGCAAGGTTGAACAACTAAAACAGGATAGTATCCAGCTAACCGGCGAGATTGGAGGATTAAACCAACGATTTACCACCTTAACAACTGATTACAACCAACTCAACACCTACTATAAAAATCTGCTTAACAGTAGTGGTAAAATGAATCGTGACCTGAGCACCCAAAAAGAGCAACTTTTAGCCATTCAGGAGAATCTGGAGAAAACCAGAAAGGTTAACGATTCACTAAGCAACAGTCTCGCTGACCGCGAAAAAAAGGTTAAAGAACTCGAGGTAATTCTGAGCCAAAAAGAAAAAGCAGTAAAAGCCTTAAAGGACCAAATCTCTAACGCCCTGTTGTCATTTAAGGAAAGTGATTTAACTGTTAAAATCAAAAATGGGAAAGTCTACGTTTCACTCGCTGAGCAATTGCTTTTCAAATCAGGTTCTATCGAAGTAGACACCAAAGGCGTATCGGCACTGCAGCAACTGGCCAAGGCACTTAAAGATCAAAAAGGAATTCAGATCACCGTTGAAGGTCATACCGATAATGTCGGAATGGCCAAACCAATTCCTTTTATGCAAGACAATTGGGATCTCTCGGTTTTACGTGCAACGTCCATCACCCGAATCCTCACCAAAGCTGGTGTAAGCCCCAGGCAAATTACAGCCTCCGGAAAGGGTGAATTTTCACCTCTTGTCCAGAACTCGACAAATGAAAATAAACAACTCAATCGCCGGACAGAGATTATCGTCACTCCGCACCTGGACGAGTTGTTCAAAATTTTGGAAGCGAATTGATCCTTAGCAAACTGTACAAAAATCAAAAACAATCATGAAGAGAATTATTTTCCTGAGCGTACTCGCTTTTTTTAGTGTTAACCTCTATGCCCAGAAAAAAAAGCAGACAGAAACACCCGTCGTAGCCACCGCTAAACCGACTTCGGCCCTTGAAGCTAAAACAGCTGGGATGAAAAAGTTTCCAGGCTATTTTGATTTTTGGTACGACGAAAAACAAGACCGAATCTTTTTACTGATCGATAAGTTCGATACAGAATTCATGTACGTCGAATCTCTTACAGCCGGTATAGGATCAAACGATATCGGACTGGATCGTAATCAACTTGGAAAAGAAAGAGTAGTGAAATTCGATCGCCGTGGCCCCAAAGTTCTCTTAACGGAGGTCAACTATGGTTTTCGGGCCACCAGCGAAAATAAAATGGAACGTCTGGCTGTTGAACAAGCCTTTGCCCAATCGGTGCTGTGGGGCTTTCAGGTGGCAGCTGAAGAAAATGGTAAAATCTTGGTTGACCTAACAGATTTTCTGATTCAGGATGTCCACGAGGTTGCAGGAAAACTCAGAGCCACCCAGCAAGGCACGTATACACTAGATAAATCTCGGTCAGCACTATATCTTCCTCGAACCAAAAATTTCCCTAAAAACAGTGAATTTGAAGTAACACTGACTTTCACCGGAAATCCAACCGGTGGCTACATATCCAGTGTAGCACCCACAGCCTCAAGTGTAACCGTTCGTGAACACCTCTCCTTTATTGAATTACCCGATGGCGATTATAAGCCACGCGTATTCGATCCCCGGGCCGGTTACTCTCCAGGTATCAGCTATATGGATTATGCAACACCCATCAGCGAACCAGTTCAAAAGAGGTTCATTTCAAGACATCGTCTGAAAAAGAAAGATCCTAACGCTGAGCGCAGTGAAGCGGTGGAGCCAATTATTTACTATCTCGATCCAGGAACACCTGAACCCATTCGCTCAGCACTCCTTGATGGGGCACGTTGGTGGAATCAAGCCTTCGAAGCAGCTGGTTTTATCAATGCCTTTCAGGTTGAATTACTTCCTGAGGATGCTGATCCGATGGACATTCGCTACAATATGATCAATTGGGTCCACCGCAGTACACGTGGATGGTCATACGGGTCATCAGTGATGGATCCCCGAACTGGAGAAATTATAAAAGGTCATGTTACCCTGGGATCACTTCGAGTACGTCAGGATTTTCTTATCGCTGAAGGTCTTCTGGCTCCTTATGAACAAGGCAAACCGGTAACAAAAGAAATGGAGCAAATGGCCTTGGCCCGTCTACGTCAGCTTTCTGCACATGAAGTTGGCCACACGCTCGGCTTGTCACATGCTTATTCCTCATCAGCAGAAAACCTGGCTTCCGTTATGGACTATCCTCACCCTGTGGTGAAACTGAAGGATGGAAAAGTTGACTTAAGTCAGGCTTACGATGACAAAATTGGAGTCTTTGATAAAGTGGCCATCAATTGGGGTTATCGGGAATTCCCTACAGGGGTAGATGAAAAAGCGGCACTGAACAAAATTCTCATCGATTCCCATAAATCCGGTCTTACATTCCTCTCCGACCAAGACGGTCGACCAACTGGTAGCGCTCATCCATATACACATCTTTGGGATAATGGAGCGGATGCTGCAGATGAATTAAACCGCATGATGGACATCCGATCCGTTGTTCTCAAAAATTTTGGAGAAAAAAATATTCGGGAAGGTGCCCCAATGGCATCACTTGAAGAAGTTCTGGTGCCAATGTATTTCATGCACCGTTATCAAACAGAAGCTGCCTCCAAAGTTCTTGGTGGGTTGAACTATCGGTATGCGCTTCGTGGAGATGGACAACCCATTACAGAATTTGTATCCCCTGCTACACAACTAAAAGCATTAGAATCATTATTAAAGACCACAACCACTGAGGCGCTTAAACTTCCTGAATCTTTAATGAAGAACATTCCGCCTAGGCCACTTGGCTACATTCGCCACCGTGAGTTAATTAAAATCAAAACAGAATTAACCTTCGATCCATTATCGTTGGCCGAAACCGGTGCCGACCTTACCTATAGTTTGATTCTGCATCCAGCCCGTGCCAATCGACTGGTGGAATACCATGGAAGAGATAAAAATCAACCCTCACTGGAACTAGTCATTGATAAAATTATTACTCAGGCCTTCCGGTCAGGAAACCCCACAGGTCACGATGGGAATATTCAGATGAACAGCGCCACAGCAGCCCTTATGAATTTAGCGAAGCTGAGCGTTCACCAGGATGCTTCTGCACCCGTAAAAGCCATTACCCTGATGAAGCTGGACCAGCTAAAAGCATGGCTAACACGTCCTCAAAATTTTCAGACTGAAGAAACCTGGAGAGCCTTTCATTTGTGGTGTGCATCAGTCATTGATCGGCTCAAAGATCGGCCTGACGAATTTAAATCTGAGCCCGCACTTCCAGCTCCCCCTGGTCAACCAATCGGAGATGAAGATTGGATCTGCCCCATTCGATAATCACCCTTAAGTAGCCATAAAAAAAACGCGAGATGTGTATCTCGCGTTTTTTTACCAGTGTATTGTAGACGCTGGTTAAATGAACTTTTCTGTGTTGTACCCGAAGCCGGAATCGAACCGGCACAGTATTGCTACCACTAGATTTTGAGTCTAGCGCGTCTACCAGTTCCGCCATTCGGGCTAATAACCATCGCTTTCTTCTTAAATGGACGGCAAATATGTTGAAACTTTCCTTCGCATTCAAGTGCCGATACTCTGAAGTAATCCCATTTTAATTAATTCGGAATTCAAAAGGCATTCGGGCCTGAGGGCCACCGTATTCCTTCAATTTGTTCCATTGGTGAATGAGTACTTTTTCGGAAGGACCAACCAAATCAAGCATTGGATCTTTGGGTGTGAAAATTTCTTTTTCACCGGTCTCAACAATTTTCTCCAATAAGGTTTTTGGTCTGGGATAATAGCGAATCTGATAGTCTTTGATACCCCCTGCTTTAGCAGCAATCTGTATGGCGTCATCCAGGCCTCCCAATACATCTACCAAGCCATTCTCTTTAGCCTGGGTTCCCGTCCAAACCCGACCTGATGCAATCTTTTTCAGGTCATCGTGGGTCATACCACGGCCTTCAGCCGCTTTACGGGTAAAAATCTCATAAATTTCATCGGTTTGAGTCTGCCAGATCGATTTCTCAGTTTCATTGAGGGGACGAAAAAAAGTAAAGAGGTTACCTGTTTCACCCGTTTTAACTTCTTCTGTGGTCAAGCCAATTTTATTTCCCATAAATCCACTGAGATCAAACAAAACTGAGAATATACCAATGGAACCGGTTATGGTTGTAGGCCGTGCAACAATGGTATCACAAGCCATGGCCAGATAGTAACCTCCGGAAGCAGCATAATCCGACATGGAAGCAATAACTGGTTTTTCAGTGGAGGTTAGGATAATCTCACGCCACATATCGTCAGAAGCCGTGTAGGAACCTCCGGGAGAATTAATGCGAAGAACCACAGCTTTAACGCGGTCAGATTTCCGGGCGCGACGAAGGGCTTCAACAATAGTTTTAGATCCAACAACACCATTATCAGCCTTTCCAGGCATAATGGTACCATCCGCTACAATTACAGAAATCTCACCATCTTTTCGGTCTTTTTGAGTCTCCTCACTTTTAGTGTACTCCGTATATCTTACAAATGAAATGCGCTCGTCTTTCTTCAATCCAAGCCGCTTACGTATCTCCTGATGGAGACCGTCCTCATAAAGTAAGCTATCTACCAACCCATAGGTAACGGCGAGATCCGAATTACGAACCAACATTTTATTAGAAATCTCTCGAAGTTTTTCAATTGGAATTTTTCTGTCTTCCGCTATACCATGCATCATTTCATTTAGAACGGAGGACAACATGGCATTCAATTGAAGCTTATTCTCTTCACTCAAATTCTCTCGCAGGAAGGGTTCTACAGCACTCTTAAATTCACCAACGCGGAATACTTCAGGTTTGATTTCCAGTTTATCAAACATTTTCTTAAAAAACATAACCTCAGCGGAAAGTCCATTGAATTCGATCATTCCATTTGGATTGAGGTAAACACGATCTGCTGCAGATGATAGGAAGTAAGAACTTTCTGTATACGCTCCAGCCCATGAAACAACCCACTTTCCACTCTTCCGGAAATCTTTGAGGCTGTTACGTAACTCTTCGATGGTGGCCGGTCCGGCGCCAATCATCTCCGTCTGCAGTAAGATGCCTTTGATTTTAGGATCTGATTTGGCCCTGCTAATGGCCTCTTTTAATTGCAACAAACCAACTGTGAGTTCAGGACCATCTGGTAATAAACCCGCAATAGGATCTTCAACTTCTTGTTCAGCAACCGGAACATTCAGTCGTAGGTGTAAAACCGAATTTTCGTCTATTGCCGTTTCTTCACTTGCCGACGAAATGGAGATAAGGATGAATATCCCTAAAATTGCAGTAACCACTAAAGCCAGGATGGTACCCAGACAGGAAGAAAGAAGATTTTTAAAAAAGCTCATACGGAAGGTTTGGCTGCAAAAATAACAATTGAATGGAATCCGCATTTCTGCTGTTGGGCACTAACCTAGGTGATCGTCTCCATCAACTCGATAGTTGCAGACAAAAACTTGCCAATATCGGGGTTTTGGGTTCAGTTTCAGGCATCTATGAAACGGCACCTTGGGGAATAAGCGACCAACCAGAATTCTGGAATCAGGCTGTTGAGCTAAAAACCACTCAATCGCCTCAGGAACTCTTGACTGAATTAAAACGGATCGAACAGGAATGCGGAAGACAAGTGACTTCCAAATGGGGTCCGCGTGAAATCGATATTGATATTTTGATTTTCGGAAGTCGGAAACTACAACTCGCGGAATTAATCATTCCTCACCCACGCCTACAGGACCGAAGATTTGCTTTAATGCCTCTGGAGGAAATTGCCTCCAATGTACTACACCCTGGATTGGAAAAAACCGTAAAGCAAATGCTTAGTGAGTGCACCGATAATCTTTCGGTCCAACTCAAATACTTCTGACAGCGACCCCAGGCTCAATCTTGGAAACAAGTCCCTGAAGCACTTTACCGGGTCCGCATTCAATAAATTCAACAGCTCCATCCTGAACCATTTTCCTTACCGATTGTGTCCACCGTACCGGAGCAGTCAATTGATCGATGAGGTTCTTTCGAATGGCATCTAAATCGGTGAAGGGAAGTGCGTTTACATTTTGATAAACCGGACATAATGGTTGGGAAAAGCTGGTTGACCGAATGGCCTCGGCCAATTCTTCCCGTGCAGGAGCCATCAATGGAGAATGAAAGGCACCTCCAACAGGTAAAGTAAGGGCTCGCTTTGCGCCTGCAGCCTTCATCTTTTCACAAGCTTGCTCAACACCTTTAATGGAACCAGAGATTACCAGTTGACCCGGACAGTTATAATTTGCCGCCACCACCACTTCTTCCTTGATGGAACTGCAAATCTCTTCAACTTTTTCATCAGCGAGTCCAAGGATAGCCGCCATCGTAGATGGATTTTGTTCACAGGCTTTTTGCATGGCCAAAGCGCGCTTAGAAACCAGCTGTAAACCATCTTCAAAAGTCAGCACCCCATTAGCAACCAATGCAGAAAATTCTCCAAGCGAATGGCCTGCCACCATATCCGGATGAAAGCCATCTGAGGAAAGTGCAGCCACAACGGAATGAAGGAATACCGCTGGCTGAGTAACCTTTGTTTCTTTCAATTCATCAGGCGTTCCGGAAAACATAATATCGGTTAGACGGAAACCCAAAATGTCATTAGCCTGTTCCATTAGCACCTTCGCTTTTGGACGACCCTCATACAGATCCTTACCCATGCCAGTGAATTGGGCTCCCTGACCTGGAAATACATATGCTTTCATAGTGTTGAATACATTTTTTATGGCAACAAAAATACCATTTACGCAATAATCTCAGAGGAATCGCGACCGAAGGTCAGGATCTGGTATCATGCAGGACTCCCGCTTACCAAACCAACGGTACCGATATCGAGCTACCAGATCATAAATCGGATCTCTCAAAAGAGAAGGAATCACATAAAAGGCAAAAAATAAGGGCCACAATCCATCCAATCTCCTGGCAATTTGAAGTGCAGCATCACTTTTTTTATAAACTTTCCCCTCAACCTTAAGAATAACACTATCCAATTCATCTTTAGGTAAACCACAAGCTATTTTGATCTCCTCACCTACTGGTGACTGCAGCGGTGCAAAACGAAAAATCTTTTTTCGATCTCTGCGAATGATAAAAGTAACAGTGGAATTACAGAGGTTGCAGACCCCATCAAAGAGAACAATGGGATTTGTGATTTCTTGCATTAATCAGCCCGGATTAAATGAACCCACCCTCGGATTGTTTTGACACTTTCTGCCGGATTGAGTGTGACAAATGTGACATTTGCAACATAAAAATAAACTCCGGAAGCGAGGTCATTTCCATTATTGTCCCGTCCATCCCAGTCGATATAAATAGATTTTTCACCACCCGAAGTGTAGTTGTAAACCTCCTTGCCCCATCGGTTCACAACAGAGAATTCAACTTTCAGTACAAAGCGTGGACAACTATTGTTGATTTCCCGCTGAATTTCTTCAGTAATTTCAGAATCACCGCAACGTAATCGTTTGTTATCTGCAGTGAACAATCGATCACTAAAAGCACTAAATACATCATTGCAATCATCACCATTTCCGGGAGTAAATACATTCGGCAATTGATAGTTGGGGCAGTTATCGTTACATACTTCCTCACTATAAAGACTTTCATTACCTGAACGATCAACCGCTGTTAACCGATAACAACGCGCAAAGGAAGGAAGTCCTTCGTCGACATAAACCGTATCGGTAATATTATCCTTCAGTAATTGAAACTCCGTCGTGTCCGCACCTGATTTAGTTGCAAAATAAAGTCGGTAAAACTGAATGTCTTCGCGACAAATCGGATCGGATGGACGATTCCAGAAAAGCTTATTGGAAAATACATTTGATCCACAATTATTAAGCTGGAAATATTCTTCACACGTTACCAACTGAACCTGAAGTTCAGGAGTACAGGGTTTCACATTATCATTAGGACGAAGGCAAATTTCCTGACTGAAATTCAGCAAGGGCTCTTCTATTTCCGGATTACCGTAGGAACCCCGGGTCAGCACCTGGTAGCAATAAGTTTTTGATTCATCCAACGGGGCATTTCGAAAGGCACCTTCATCTGTCCAAATTAAAATATCCTGATTTACAGTTACCGAGTCAATCAGTTCCAAAGGTCCATCACCTTCACCACGGTAAATCAGGTGACGGGGATAATCTTCGGAGCGTAAAGACCAGGGCACCTCTGCAGTCCAGGTCAGCTCAATTTTTCGGAACAGTGGCCGGGCTGTTAAGCGCACCGAGGAAGCAATGGCTGAGGTATCCAAAGCCACGCCGTTTTTATCGTGAGCTACAACCCGATAATTATAAATTTTTTCCGTTGTGTTCAGATTTGTATCCACCAGTACGGAATCCTGAGTTTTGGAGGCAGTGATTTTTGTAATGGCTGCATTGCCGGTAAAACCCTCAGCCCGATAAACATCAAACAACAAGGGACGGGGAAAAAGATTTTTATCCAAATCAAATGGACTTCGCCACTTCACACGGATTCGACCGTCA
>Ga0068872_10002272_pt1 | contig 15136 bp, 13 predicted proteins | sample NOAtaG_7_FD_66441 | JGI IMG/M metagenome (GOLD analysis project Ga0068872, IMG submission 66441) | Freshwater lake microbial communities from Lake Erie, under a cyanobacterial bloom - NOAA_Erie_Diel1S_2200h metaG | ecosystem: Environmental > Aquatic > Freshwater > Lake | place: USA: Ohio, Lake...
AAGCTTGCGTGTGAAGCGTGCTGTCGATAATGCACTTGCGCTCGCTACTTGGTTGGAGAAGCATCCTCGTGTAGAAAGTGTTAATTACCCTGGGTTGAAAACCAGCACCTATTTTAACCTGGCCAATAAATACCTGAAAAATGGATTTGGTGCTGTACTTTCCTTTACCCTAAAAGGATCAAAAGAAGATACCGGAAAGCTGATTGACAATCTGAAACTCGTCAGTCATCTGGCCAATGTTGGTGATGCCAAAACATTGATCATCCAGCCTTCGGCTACAACGCATCAGCAACTGACTGAAGAGGAACAACTTTCCTCAGGTGTGTTGCCCAATCTTCTCCGTGTTTCAGTTGGACTCGAACACATCGAGGACATCAAGGAGGATTTTGAACAAGCGTTTAATAAGGTATTTGCCAAAGAACTGGTTTCTTAATGTCTAATCTAAAGTTCTTTCATTATCCCAAAGCTTTGACGCTGGAATCAGGGGCTGTACTTCCTGAGTTCACGCTGGCTTATACCACTATTGGAACCCTCCGCGAGGATGGTTCCAATGTGGTTTGGGTTTGTCATGCCTTAACTGGTAATGCCGAAGTAACCGAATGGTGGAAAGGACTCTTCGATAAAGGCGGTGTATTTGATCCGGAGGACTATTTTATTGTTTGCGCCAACGCACTTGGTGGCTGCTATGGTTCAACCGGACCACTTTCTGAAAATCCTACCACCGGTCGTCGCTATTACCACGATTTTCCGGAAGTCACCAATCGTGATATCGTTCAGGCGTTTGACTTGTTGCGCCTTCACTTAGGTATTAACAACATTTTCTGTCTGACCGGCGGATCGTTGGGAGGGCAGCAGGTTTTGGAATGGGCCATTGAGCGCCCCGAAGTTTTTACAACTATTGTTCCAATAGCCTGTAATGCCTGGCATTCCTCCTGGGGAGTGGCCTTCAATGAATCGCAACGCCTGGCTATTGAAGCCGATGCATCCTGGAAAAATCATTCCGACTCAGCTGGAGCAAATGGCTTAAAAGCTGCGCGTGCTGTAGCCATGCTCTCTTACCGGACCTATTCCATTTACGCTAAGAATCAACCCATCGGTTCCGATCAGCAGTTATCGGATTATCGCGCAGCCTCGTATCAGCGCTATATGGGTGAGAAGTTAGCGAACCGATTTAATGCCTTCTCCTACCACCGACTCACCAAAGCAATGGATAGTCACAATGTTGGACGGGGCCGAGGCTCTGTTGACGCAGCACTGAAAAGGATTTCAGCAAAGGCACTTGTTGTCGGGATTGACCAGGATATTTTATTCCCAATACAGGAGCAACATTTTCTAGAGGCTGTAATTCCAGGAGCCGAATTTGGTGAGCTCAAAACGGCCTATGGTCACGATGGCTTTTTAGTCGAGTTCGATCAATTGAATCAAATCACCAAAGACTTTTTTATCAAACACGTTTTTAATTAGTTTCTATGAAAAGAAATCTGCGACTTGGGGTATTTGGATTTGGCTGTGTAGGCCAGGGACTTTACCATGTACTCAACGAAACCAAAGGCCTTAAAGCTGAAATCCGTCGAATTGTTGTTCGAAATCCGGAAAAGCAACGCCCGATTCCTAAAGAATTCTTTTCTTATGATGAGAATGTCATTCTTGAAGATCCTGAAATCGATGTAGTTGTCGAGCTGATTGATGATCCGGTAGCCGCTTATCGGATTTTGAAAAAAGCGCTTGAAAAAGGTAAAGCGGTTGTAACGGCCAATAAACGTATGCTTGCAGAACACTTAGCCGAAATTCATGAACTCCAACTACGGTATGGTAAGCCGGTTCTTTATGAAGGAGCCGTTTGTGCCAGCATACCCATCATTCGAAATTTAGAGGAGTATTACGACAACGATTTGATCTCGAGTCTGGAGGGAATCTTTAACGGTTCAACCAACTTTATCCTTACAAAGGTTTTTGAAGAAAGAAAGTCTTATCCCGAAGCCTTAGCTCAGGCACAGCAACTTGGATTTGCGGAATCGGATCCTTCGCTGGATGTCAGGGCCTTTGATCCGAAGTTTAAGTTGGCAATCCTTATTGCACATGCCTTTGGGCAGTTTGTTGATCCCGAAGAACTCGTTCATTTTGGGATTGACCGCATCAGTTCAACTGATTTACGCTTTGCTCGAGAAAATGGACTAACTATAAAGTTGGTAGGTCGGGCATTCAAAAAAGATGGGAAGGTATTTGGTTTGGTCGCTCCACAGCTTTTAGAGTCCACGCATCCATTGAGTGCCGTGCGTAATGAGTACAATGCCGTTACCGTTGAAGGAGCGTTTGCTGAAAAGCAAACCTTTATCGGCAAGGGAGCAGGAAGCTATCCAACCGGATCGGCTGTACTTTCAGATATTAGCGCCTTGACCTATGATTACCGTTACGAGTACAAGAAAAATCTACAAGAAAATGGATTGGTCTTTTCCAATGAGGCACAAGTGGAAGTCTTGGTTAGCTTTAGTTCCGGTCAGGTCAGTCATGCTGATTTTTTGAAGGTCACGGATGGTTATCGAAGTGGGCAGACGGAGTACATTCGAGGTCAGGTTTCTTTCGATAAGATAAAGGAATGGTTTGCCCTGGAGGGAGTTAGCGTTTTGCTGGCGCCTGAGGCCGTGATTCAGCCGCTCACGAAAAAAGCGTTATTGACTGTTTAGGTATTGCTTTTCATGAGGTGTGGCAACGCCCCGTCATTGTTACTATCTTTGAAGGATGGGCAACTTGTCGGGATTAGGTCAAGTATTGTTATTTACCGGCGCCGGAATTGTTTTTATTCTGGTGACCCTGTTGGTCTCCCGCCTGATCAGTCCATCCAAGCCAAATTCCGAAAAGAATGAAGTTTATGAAAGCGGCGAGGAGCCGGTAGGATCCTATTGGCCGGCCATCAGTAATGGTTATTTTGTACTGGCCTTACTTTTTATCCTTTTTGAAATTGAAGTCATACTGTTATTTCCTTTGGCTCTTGTTTTTGGAAAATCTACAGATCCCATACAAGCGGGCATCCTTTGGGTGGCCATTAGCGGATTTTTAATCATTTTGGTCGCTGGATTGGCTTATGCCTGGGCCAAGGGTCACCTCGATTGGATGAAACCGAAACCTGAAAAAAATACTTTTTCCGGAGTTGTACCTGAGGAACGTTACAAGGCTTTTAATTCTAGATTCAAGTAATGGAAACTCCAGGAACTCCTTTAGCTGAACTGGGAAAACCATATCGAGAGTCTTTCGGAAACTCAGGTATCATCGTATCCAAAATTGATGATCTGCTGAATTGGTCACGCCTGTCTTCCATGTTCCCAATGACCTTTGGTTTGGCGTGTTGTGCTATTGAATTCATGAGTACGGGTACCCAGCCTTACGATATGGATCGTTTTGGTATGGCCCCTCGAGCTACGCCTCGACAGTCTGATGTTATGATTGTTGCCGGAACAGTTACCTTTAAAATGGCTGACCGCATCAAAAGACTTTACGAACAAATGGCTGAGCCACGCTATGTCATTTCGATGGGTTCGTGTTCCAACTGTGGCGGACCCTACTGGCAACATGGTTACCATGTTGTAAAAGGAGTCGATAAAATTATTCCTGTTGATGTTTATGTGCCGGGCTGCCCTCCTCGTCCGGAGGCGTTGATCGAGGGCATTTTAAAGCTTCACGAAAAAATTAAAACAGAAAGTTTACTTCAGTCATGAGTGAACAGTTGCTGCATGAAAAAGTTCAGGTTATCTGTGGACGCGATGTTCAGCAGGCAGAACAGTATAGTCCTATTACATTTCGGCTGCAACCCGATGAGTTGATGGGTTTTTTTGAAAGAATTAAATCCGATACTGACCTGTACATTGACCGACTGTCTTGTATTACCGGAATTGATCCGGGAAAGGATTCTGAACATATGGAGGTGCTGTATCATTTGGAATCCATCACGGCAGGTATACTCTTTGCCGTTTTAATTTCTGTCCCAAAATCAAATCCAATTATTCCGTCGGTTCAGTCTATCTGGAAATCTGCTAATTGGTTGGAGCGGGAAATTTTTGATATGTACGGAATTCATTTTTCCGGTCACCCCGATCTTCGAAGAATTTTAATGCCCGCCGATTGGGAGGGTTATCCGTTGCGCAAAGACTACGTTACTCAAAATGAGTACCACGGCATACAGGTTGAGGCTAATGAGGAATCCAAAACCAACTCTCTTTAATGAGCCAAATTGTTCAACCGGGTAGTCCTCTTCTGGTATCGGAACCCAATAAGTTCGATGCCGGTAAGCTGCGCACGGAAGAAATGCTCATCAACCTTGGTCCTCAACACCCTTCAACACACGGGGTATTACGACTCGAGGTTCTCATGGATGGAGAAATTGTAAAAGAGGTAGTGCCCCACCTGGGCTACCTTCATCGGTGTTTTGAAAAGCATGCTGAACAGCTGCCCTACAATCAGGTTATTCCTTTTGTCGATCGCCTCGACTATGTCGCAGCTATGAACTGTGAACACGCGTACGTGCTGGGAGTGGAGCGCATGATGGGTTTGGAGGGAAAGCTTCCCAAGCGTGTTGAGTACATCAGGGTACTGGTGGCTGAATTGAATCGGATTGCTAGTCATTTTATTGCCTTAGGAACATACGGTTTGGACATGGGTGCCTTCACACCTATGTTCTGGATGATGCAGGATCGTGAGCATATATTGCGCATGTTGGAGTGGCTTAGCGGATCACGGATGTTGTATAATTACATGTGGGTCGGAGGCCTGTATTTTGATTTGCCGGTAGGATTTGAAGAACAAGTCAGTGCTTTTGTTTCTTACTTAAGACCTAAAATGGATGAATTGGACACCATCCTCACGGAAAATTCCATTTTCATAGGTCGTACCGCACATGTTGGAGTATTGCCCCTGGAGTTGGCCATCAACGGTGGGGCCACCGGACCAGTATTGAGGGGTAGCGGTCTTCGCTACGATCTTCGCAAGGTGGATGGATATTCCGTTTATCCGGAGCTTGAGTTTTCCATTCCCATTGGTGAAGGAAAAATGGGAACAGTCGGCGACTGTTGGGATAGGACCTGGGTGCGTGTCCGTGAGGTTCACGAATCGTTGCGGATAATCGAGCAGTGCATCACTAGATTGACATCAGATTTAAAGCGCAGTAAGGAATTCAATCCACAGGAATTCGTTCCGGGTAAAATTCGACCAAAGGCTCAGGATCTTTATGCTCGTGTGGAATCTCCAAAAGGTGAGCTTGGTTTTTATTTTCGAGCGGATGGAAAATCAGATATTCCTGTTCGTTGTAAAGTGCGCAGTTGCAGTTTTTCCAATCTTTCCCTTTTGCCCGAAATTTCAAGAGGCGTGTTGCTGGCTGATCTTATTGCCATTATTGGGTCTATTGATGTAGTGATGGGTGAGGTAGATCGGTAGGTGATATGTTGAAAATTCCTAACATCGAACAGATCAGATCCTGGGATGCGGCAACGATTTCCAGAAAGGGAATTTCTTCTTTTGACCTGATGGAACGGGCTGCAGCGGCATTCGTAGAGGTGTTCGTTCAGCATAACCCTGTCGGTCCAGTTCTCGCTGTTTGCGGAAAAGGAAATAATGGTGGCGATGGACTTGCGGTATTGAGGAAGCTTCAGGAAAGAGGATACTCCTGCGCAGCTTTGATTATCGATGGAGATAGCAAAGCTTCAATCGATTTTAAAAAAAATCTGGAACACGCTGAAGGCCGATTTCCATTTCGTTTGGTTTCTACTTCAGATCAAATTAACTTTTCTACGGCACCGGTAATTATTGATGCTCTTTTTGGTTCTGGATTGTCGCGTAGGCCTGAAGGTTTATTTGCTGACGGCATCCAGGCCATCAATCAAAGTGGTAAAAAGATAGTAGCCATCGATATTCCTTCCGGACTTTTAGCAGATCAGCCAACGGAGTGGCCTGTGGTGCAGGCAGACGAAACCATCACGTTTCAAACACCTAAACTTGCTTTTCTGATGCCGTTTGGGATAACGCATATAGGAAAGCTTTTTGTCGCGGACATTTCCTTGGATACTGATTTTTATAAAGAATATTCTTCTTCACATCTTCTGATTCAGGAGGATGATGTTCGCAATTGGATTCTACCCCGAAAGGTGAATGCACACAAAGGCGACTTTGGTCACGCCCTAATAATGGCCGGCAGTTACGGAATGATGGGAGCTGCTGTTCTGGCGTCGCGAGCCGCACTTCAATCCGGAGCTGGGAAAGTAACGGCTGCTGTTCCAGCTTGTGGTTATGAAATCATGCAAGCATCCGTTCCGGAAGTTATGACTCTTACAGATTCCTCAAGAACCTCCCTCTCGGTGGTTCCTGATTTGGAAAAGTATCAGGCTATTGGCATTGGTCCCGGTATTGGTATGTCGAGTGAAACAGTAAAGTGTCTTATGAGCTTGATCGAGCGCTCTTCGATACCGATGGTTTTCGATGCCGATGCGCTGAACATTATTGCTGCACATTCGTCCTTGTTACTTGCTCTTCCTGCGAATTGTATTTTGACGCCACATCCAGGTGAATTTCGTCGATTGGTTGGGGACTGGAAAGATGATTTTGAACGACTGAGACTTCTTCATCAATTTTCAAAAAGGACAAAGGCGGTGGTGGTCTTAAAGGGTGCATGCACCAGTATTGCTGTGCCAAGCGGAGAGGTCTATTTCAATCCTACTGGAACCCCATTTATGGCTACAGCCGGGAGTGGTGATGTACTTACAGGAATGATTGTTTCTTTTCTGGCTCAGGGTTTAGATCCGGTTAAGGCAACTGTGGCTGCCGTTTATCTCCATGGATTGGCTGGCGAAGAGGCCTCAGCTGGTCAGCATCCCATTCTTGCGGGTGACATTATTTCCTCTATTCCTAAGGCCTGGATTCGGCTTTTTCCTGGCCAATAAGCATTAGGTTCCATTTTTTGGCAGAAGGTAAGGAAACCTTCCTGGCATGATTTTCGTTTAATAAGAGGTTATGAAACGGATTTTGATCTTTTTGGCTTTTTCGTTTTTTTCTGAGGCCGTTCATGCGCAAAAATCAGAATTCTTCACTTCCTCTGTGGATCCCGTGAAGGACATCGCCGTATTTCCAAATCCAGCATCCGATTTTATCTCTGTAATTTTTGAAGAAGCTAAGGCCAAGGAGGCCAGCTTGGTAATGTACACCATTATTGGAAATGAGGTCTCCATTGAGCCTGAACTAATCGATGAAAATGAGGTTCGCATCAGGGTTCGAGACCTCCCTTCCGGATATTATTTGATTGCTGTGCGGCATGAAAAAAGTGGACTTCGGGTTACCCGAAAATTCCTAAAGCGCTAATTCAATTCTAAATTTTATACAAATCCCCTCATAGGGGATTTTTTTATGGTTGTTTGCCATACCAAAAATCTGCTACCTTAGAGTTCCTCTGAACCTCTACGTACTATGCAAATAGGATTGATTGGCCTTGGTAAAATGGGTTTTAATCTGGCCCAAAACTTTTCACGGAATCATCATGAGGTGACTGCCTTCGACATCAGTAAACAGGCGATGGAGCGGATTCGTGAAAAAGGTATAAAGACTGTTGCTTCGGTTGGTGAGTTGGCTGATTCGCTTAGTGGCCGAAAGGTAATTTGGATTATGGTACCAGCCGGCAATGCCGTGGATGTGATCCTCGGCAATTTGAAAAATCACTTACATGCCGATGACATCATTATCGATGGTGGTAACTCTTATTATAAGGAAACCATTTCGCGTGCCGGTGATCTCGATCGGTTGGGGATACATTTACTCGATTGTGGTACCAGCGGAAGTGTGGATGGCGCACTCAATGGAATATCGGCAACGGTTGGCGGATTTTCTGGGGCTTATCAGTATTGTGCTGATTTATTTAATTCGATTGCTGCGCCTAGCGGAGTTTTGTATTGTGGTAAATCCGGAAGTGGCCATTTTGTAAAAATGATTCATTGTGGAATTGAATATGGAATGATGCAAGCCATTGCAGAAGGAGTAGAGCTGGTGCATAAATTTAATCCTGATTTGGATCTCGCTTCTATACTCAAGACATGGAATAATGGCTCCGTAATTGAAAGTCATTTATTAAAGCTTACGCAGCGCGTATTTGAAAAAGAAAAAGATCTCGCCTCCATTAAAGGTGTCATGAATTCTTCAGGTGAAGGAAAGTGGACTGTCGAAACAGCTTTGGAATTAGGTGTCCCTGCGCCGGTCATTACGATGGCTCTGCTCACCCGATATCGGTCGCACCAAAACGATACTTTGTCAGGAAAAGTAGTGGCTGCATTGCGGAACCAATTTGGTGGTCACCCGGTTGAGCGTGATCCCAACTGATTTAATGGAATATTTCCTCAATTGGCTGTCCGGTACAACCATTGGGAAGCCGGATGTCTAATAGCATGGAAAGTGTCGGAGCGATATCGGTTACCGCACGATACCGATGACTTACACCGTGTTTAATTCCCTTTCCAAAAAACAACATGGGAATGTGTGTATCGTAGGTGTAACCACTTCCATGATTGGCTCGTGCTCCCTGAAGCCAGCTCCAGGCTGGTTTTAGAGTAAAGACGACATCACCAGATCTTTTCGCATTGATGCCACGCGCAAGAAGATCTTGAACTGCATTTCCCGGAGTTGGACCCGTTTGTAATTGTGATTTTGTAAAAACCTCAGCAATCCCATCCACAGACTTTAGGTATTGAACTACTAGCTCTGTGGCTACCATGTAATCAAGACCGCCAGCCCTTGGTTCACCGGAAAAAGCGGCTGCATTAAGATAGACTTGGTTATTGCTGATATCTTCAATAAGATTTTGACCAGGAAAGAATTTTTGTAAGTGATCCTGTAGTCCTTTTTCGACTTCAATCGCATTAAAATAACCTGCTGGTACATTGAGTGCGATTAAGTCTTGAGGGATTTCGGCAACAGCATGATCGGCTGTTAAAAATACTAGATATTGGCCTGCTCCGATTTTTTTGTCAAGCATGGTGAGTAGATCCTGAATGTTTCGGTCCAGGCGGATATAGGTATCCATTACTTCAACGGAGTTAGGGCCCATAGCATGACCAATCAGATCCGGAGTGGAGTAGGAGATGGCCAGAAAATCGGTGACGCCATCTTTTCCGATTTCTGCTCCATCAATGGCGGCTTTTGCAAAATCGGTGAGCAGATCATCGCCATACGGTGTTCTGGAAATGAGATCTAGCTCGCCGTTCTGCTTTCTTAAGACGGAAAGATTATAAGGGAATGTGGGTTTATCCTTACCTCGAAAAATTGTTTCAGACTTAGAATCATCAGGCCCGCATTCTATGTAGGTTTCAATAGGTAGGAGGGTATTCCATTCCTTTGTCAGGTATTTATCCGCGAGCTTTTGGCTGTTGAATTGTTCGACCCACAGAGGGAGACCTGGTTTGTAATAGGTGCTGGAGATAAAATTCCCGGTGCTCCCATCATACCAATATGCACCATCGGGTATGTGACCTGCAGGAAGTACAGCGCCCCGGTCTTTAATGGACATGCCAATTACTTTTGCCTGACGCTGGGTTGATAATTCCAACTCGTCGGTAATGGTAGTACTGATCATCCGGAAGGGTGAAACGGCACCTTGCCCTGCGGTGGTGGTTCCAACTGGGCTGAAGCGCTTGTCCTCCACACAGTTTACCGTTTTGGATTCAGACCGTTCGTACCATTCATTGCCGATAATACCATTTACCGATGGAGTTGTTCCGGTGTACACTGCCGCGTGGCCGGGGCCTGTTAGTGTAGGTATATAATTGTAATGGGCATTTTTCATCATGAAGCCCTGATTCATCAGTCGCTTGAATCCACCCTCACTGAATTTAGGAGCAAATCGATAGAGGTATTCCTGTCTCATCTGATCGACCACAATACCGATGACGGCTTTTGGGCGGTTTGACTGTGCTTGAGTCAACAATGGAATCAACTGGAAAAGAATTATCCACTTTTTCATAGTAAAGGATTGAAGATGCAATTACTAACTTTTGTGCCAAATCTTCAATTGTCGCACAAGACTTGATCCAATAAATCAGTACTGGTTGAAAATTTTTGAAGTGTTCGTCCGTAGCGATCAAAATAGTCTAACTGAATTTCCTTTTCGGTTTTAGGGGTTATTCCAATGAAAAGGGTTTTTTGATCATCGGAGAGCCATAAGATCTCACTGTATGTGGCGGGCACTAGAATACCCGTTGTGGAGCTGATCAGTCCGTACAGCCCTTTTGATTTGAATATAATTCTTTCGTTATTCTCAACAGATTGCCAGTCCGTAATTTGGTCTGCGATGGTCTTGGTGGTGTGTACGCGCATCATGGACCAATTTTCTTGTTTTTTTACGAGTGCCAGACTATCGTTTATATATTTCACTTCATCAAAAATGAAGATTGCTTTTTCTGGCTTTTGAGTAAGGTTGATGATTCCCCATTTTTTGTTTTTACGGGCCATCATCAAATCTTCAGAGTAGGGAACAAGGTTGGCATCGTAAATTGGTTTTAATAGTTTGCCTGAGGCTGGATTATATCCACCAAATTTTTTTTCTCTGAGAAGACTGAACCAACCGTTTTGATACAGTATAGCATCGTAATCGGCTGCTAGCACTTCCCTTCCTCCGGATTTTACCAGTCCTATCTTACTTTTCAGTTTTACGGTGAATAAATTTTTAGTTACGGGAGTAATTTCCGAGTAAGCCCCAGAGACAACTTTTTTTCCTGATTGGGCATCAAAAAGCTGAAGCTGCGTTTTTTTCTTCACCAAGAAGAATAAGCCAGAATCAGTTGAAGAAAGGAAGCGAACTTCATCTTCTGCAAGAAATCCAACCTTTTGTTTCAATGGTGTAAACAGAGTTATAGAATCTCTTTTTTTAGCAAATGCAAATTTTCCATTAAACCAGATGCTATCTACTGAGGATGCTGCTAGGGTCTGATCTTTTAAAAAATAAAGATTTAGTCCAGTTGCGGATTGTGTTTTCATCCATGGTTCAGGGAATTCAATTTTTTTAAATAGTTTATTTTTAAGCAGTGGCCAATCATAGAGGGTGAGGCTGTTGTTTTTTTCAATGATAAATCCTGCTGGGGAAAATCTGATCACATGTCGATCCATTGGAATAATGGTCACTAGATTTTCATTGAGCACCTCTTCCATGCTGCCTACTTTAATTTTAATAAAGTTTGCTCCAAGCACAGAGATGTCGTCAACAACGCGTCCAGGCACTTTACCCTCTTTATAGGCGAGGATGTCCTGTTGCTTGACGAACTGGTATTTACCTGATTTTTTGAAAACAGCTACAGATCCGATTTGAAAGATACTGTCGTACACAGGAGAAAGAATAAGTTGTCCGGCCAAGCCGGAAAGCTGCCATTTATCCTTGACTTGAATGGCTAGAAAATGATTGGCAATTAAACCCGCATTTTTTATAGGTTCATTAAGTGGTTTCCAACCTGTTTCATGAATTAGTTCGTACTCATTTTTGTTTTTTGCGGTGATCAGGAATCCAGCTCCTACGTTGCGTACCTGAGTGAATGATCCGTTCAGAAGCCTTCGGCCTTTACGTGAGTAGATTCCATCGGGAAGAAGAACTAATCCGGCATGTTCGTTACTACAGGTTACCGAATACGGAAGAGAGTCGTATTTTGGCTTCACCAGTATTTGGCCTTCAAAACCCATAAATCCTAGTTTGTTCTTTTCTGCTATTGGTATCCAGACCTCTGAGCCATAATCTGGGTTCAGGTGTGCGATGATATCAAGTGACCGTTGGGCTAATGTTGTTCCAGGGAATTTGGCTGCAAAGTTTTCAAAAGATTTTTTTTGTCCATCTAAGGTTGTCAATTCAAAAATATTTTCGAGTGCTTGATCTCTCCACCTACTTTCCGGAAAGGAGAAATAGAATGATTCAAATTCGGAAGCGGTTCCATTGCGCGTTTTTTCCTTGAAGTTTAATTCATCAAACTTTTGCGCAGCAAGATTTTTTAAATGGGACTCTGGCCATTGGTTGATGTAGGTTTTATAAGCTTGTGCCGTATTTCTTCTTAAAGCTGTTTCGAAGCTCAGGGAATCACGTTTCAGGATGGCTTGGGCTCGTTGCGGTGCATCGGCATAGTTTTTTATAAAATGGGTCAGTGCTTCAACAGAACTCTTACCATAGGCCTTATCGAAAGCCAACTGATCGATTCGAATTTTCTGTTCGTTAAGTATTTGTTGGGTTAAGGGAAACTTGCTTAACCTTTCTTGTGATTTGGCATCTGTTTTTTTGAAGAGATTACCTGTTGTACTCAGTAAGGCCTTGGCTGTATCTGGATTAAATTTTGGATTCGCCGGACTGGAGAAATAAAAAGTTAAGGCATAGAGACCTTCGATGGATGACGGATTTTTTTCCAGAGCCGTTTCCAAGAGTTCTCTCGCATCGGACCATTTCTTTTCCTGCATTTTCACCATGGCTGATTTTTCTCTGCTGGTGAGGAGTGGGATTTGGCAGAGGCCTTCCTGACTTGAGAGAAATGCAAGCACTAACCATACCAGGCTGCCTTTAAGTGGAAAAAGACCAAAACAAGTTTTCTGGACAGCTGGATTGTAGATGGTCATTTAACTTCTATTTATTGCCCGATCAATGCCCTGGTTGGCGATTTAAGTGTTTAGTGCAGGAATCCTACCCCGAAATTAAACAAACGAATACAGTTCTTTTCGGTCTCCTTGGCTTCAGGTAATAAGGGATCCTGAGCTGAAGTATAGTTTATCCTCGATTTATTAATTAAAACTTACCATTGAGTAGATGAATCAGACAATTGATCGGAATGCAATTGAAAAATTAAACTATACGTGGGTTATTGTAATAAAAAAACAAGCATGAATAAAATACTTAAAGCTTCTTTTATTTTGATTTTCTTTTCTTTCTCCTTACTTCTTTTTCAGTTTTCCTGCCAAAGTGTTGCCGATGCCGAGCCTGCACTTTCTGTTGATGAGGCTGTAAAGCCATTGAACCAGATCTTTTATTTTAAAGTAGGTAGTAATGGTGCAGAGCAACTGTGGGTAGCCAATTATGATGGCTCTAATCAGCGCGCATTTCTGGTACTACCTGAAAATTTAAATTTTATTTCTGAGACGGTCTCAGTTGCTCCGGATGGCAAAACCATTTTTATGACGTTGAATGAGGTCATTAATTCAAATACTGAAAATACTTCTGTTTACGCGGTCAATGCTGATGGTACCGGTTTAAAAAAGATAATTGCTGGCACGGACGGTTCGGGTGAGGTAGGGTTAGCTGCTGTTTGGTGATTGTAAACTCATTTTCAAATGCTATAGATTCTGCTTTTAAATTTTTCTTTAGACTTTATATATCTGTCAGATTATCTGGTAAATAAAAAACCCGTCACTACTTGAAGTGGCGGGTTTAATTATTTGGTCGGGGTGAGATGATTCGAACATCCGACCTCCACGTCCCTAACGTGATGCGCTAACCGGGCTGCGCTACACCCCGAATCCCTCAGAGCCGGAAAAAGACCTTTTTTGAGTTGTTTTACCGGAAAAGAGGATGCAATAATAATAAATCTTTCGTGAACTGAAGTTGGCTTTAGGCCTTTAGAGACGGTCAACTGCCGATCTACAACTCATTTTTTTAATTCTTCATAAGTTGTATTTTCAAACACCCCAAAATCCTGATTCATGAAACGATTGATATCAAGCTTTACCCAAATCGTTAACTACAAATCGCTAATAATAACCGGACTTTCCGTAGTCAGCACATACATCTGTTTTAAGTATGGACTTACCGCAAAGTTCCCCGATATGTTGGTTGGTGTGGCCATCGTATTCCCGGTCGTCTTTTCTATTGGTTCTGCCTTTTCCAGGCGCGAAACTGCACTACAGCGGTACTCCGATTTTAAGGGCCACGCTTTAGCTATCTATTATGCGACACGTGATTGGACATCCGATAAATCTTCTGATTTGCCCGAGCGAACACGGTCTCTTATCAAAGAAATGGTTGAGATGATGCGCATTGTCTTTAGTAGTAAAAACCGACCAGAGTGGCGGATGCATGAACGAAAAATGTATGAGCTCTTTTCCAAACTTTCAGGTATTACTATGGAGATGCGTCAATTGGGTGTTCAGAGTGGCGAGATTTCCCGAATCAGTCAGTACGTAAGTAAAGTCATCATTGCCTTTGATAATATGAAGGTTATTCACAATTACCGTACACCCATCACCCTCAGGTCTTACAGTAAGGTGTTTATTTATATTTTTCCAATCATTTACGGCCCTTATTTTGCCAGCACCTTTCACGATTTTGATTCCCACCTGGAATATGTTATGCCGGTGTTGTACAGTTTTATTCTGGTAAGCCTGGATAACATTCAGGATCACCTGGAAAACCCGTTTGATGAAATTGGTGAGGACGATATCAATATTGATCCGGATCATATCGTGAGTCTGATCCCGTAATATCTACTTTCCAGCGGCTGCTTTCTTCTGTAACGAAGGATTGGAGTATTTGGAGCAGATCGGGCATTTTTTCCAGTCATGGCTTCGGGCCTGACAATATTCTCTTCCGAAGTAAATGATTTGAAGGTGAAGGTTTTTCCAGTCCTTTTCTGGAAACAACTTTTTTAAATCTCGCTCGGTCTCAACCACTGTTTTACCAGGAGAAAGGCCCCAACGTTTGGCCAGGCGATGGATATGCGTATCTACTGGAAAAGCAGGCACATCAAACCATTGGGTCATCACTACGGAAGCAGTTTTATGTCCAACGGCAGGCAGACTTTCCAGAGCTTCCAGTGAATTGGGCACTTGACCATCGTATTTTTCGATCAGTATTTTGGATAGACCGTGAATGCCTTTTGACTTCATTGGAGACAATCCACACGGTTTAATGATCTCCCGGATTTCATCTACAGTCAGCTTTGACATCTCGAAGGGATTGTCTGCTTTTTCAAAAAGGATAGGAGTAATTTTATTTACACGCTCATCGGTACACTGAGCCGATAATAAAACCGAGATGAGCAGAGTATAGGCGTCCTTGTGATGAAGCGGGGGCTCAACTTCAGGATACAATTTGTTCAATATTTTATGGATGGCTTGTGCCTTTTCTTTTTTAGTCATGACCGTGGCAGGTATGGAAGTG
>Ga0068872_10002273_pt1 | contig 15135 bp, 13 predicted proteins | sample NOAtaG_7_FD_66441 | JGI IMG/M metagenome (GOLD analysis project Ga0068872, IMG submission 66441) | Freshwater lake microbial communities from Lake Erie, under a cyanobacterial bloom - NOAA_Erie_Diel1S_2200h metaG | ecosystem: Environmental > Aquatic > Freshwater > Lake | place: USA: Ohio, Lake...
ATCGTAAATGGCATCGGTGACTTTGAACTCCCTTGCCGGAGCAATCGTTTCGTGCTTGATCCTGAAGGTGGTAGCAAAGTCAAAAATCAAATATTGACGAGCGAGTTCTTGCGTGACCGTGTGTCGCTCTGGAAGTTTGACCTCCACATCGGGGTCGACACCTCCTCCATCCCATACGGTTCTCCCCGCCTTGGTTTTGAAGGCCTTTTTGAGGCTGTCGGCGACTTTCACGTCACTACCGTCTTCTTTTCGGTTGCTGTAATCGATGGCTTGGATGCAACGGCCACTTGGCGTGTAATATTTGGCTGTGGTGATTTTGATTTGGGCATTGTAACTCAATGGACGGGTTGTCTGCACCAATCCTTTGCCGAAGCTGCGCTGACCGATTACCACACCCCGATCCAAATCCTGCATTACACCGGAAACGATTTCAGAGGCTGACGCCGACCTTTTGTCGATGAGTACGGCCAAGGGAATATTGGCATCGGCCGGATTGTTGCGCGCTGTGTATGACTTCAATGAGCCCTCCATCTTGCCCCTGGTCTCCACAATCATTTCGTCCTTATTCACAAACAAATTGGAAATGTCGATGGCTTCGAACAACAGCCCGCCCGGGTTTCCACGGAGGTCCAATACCAATCCCTTCATACCCGGATTGTTCTTTTTCAAATCCTCCAAAGCGGCCTTTACTTCCCCACTAGCGCCAGCCGTGAATCCGGTGAGGGAAATGTACCCTATTTCGGGACTGGCCATACCATGAAAAGGCACATTGGAAATCTTGATGTCCTCACGCTCAACATCCACTGTAATTGGGTCAGCGGTTCCTTCCCGGCGAACGACGATTTTTACCTTGGTTTTGGGTTGTCCGCGCAAAAGATTCCGGACGTCCGTAGCGTTGGCATTTTCCGCTACTTTTTCGTTGTCGATTTGAATGATTTCATCACCAGCCCGCAGTCCCGCCTTGTGCGCAGGAAAGCCCTCGTATGGATCCGTGATGTACATTTTGCCGTTTTGCAGTCCCACAACGGCCCCGATGCCCCCATATTGCCCGGTGCTCATGAATTTGAAATCCTCGATTTCCGCCGCAGAAATGTAGTTGGTATAGGGGTCCAAAGACTTCAGCATGGCATCCATGCCCGTACGCATGAATTGGGTGGGGTCAACATCATCCACATAGTTGCTGTGAACCTCCCGGTACATCTTCCCGAAAATGTCCAGGTTCTTGGATATTTCGAAATAGTCTCCGGATGGAGGGGCAGTCCAAAAACCCAAGGTCAGCATGGCTGCCAACAAAGGAATCGAAATCAATGCGATGCGGCGGTAAAATGGCTTCGGAAACATGTTCGGGTTATTTTCTCAGCTTTGTTGATTGTGTTGGATACGCAAATGGCTTAAGGTCGGTTTTCAATTCAAAATCACGGCACAGGGTCATGGCCATGACCACCCCAAGGTCCACAGCGCATGATTCGTAGGGCGGCCAAATAGGTGCCCCTCAAAGGTCCATGTTTTTGGAGGGCGTGGATGGCATAAGAGGAGCAGGTTGGCGTGTAGCGACATGAGGCCGGCAACAACGGCGAAAGTGCGACTTGATAAAGTCGAACCAAACCGATAAATGGGTAAGAGAGCAGCTTCACAAACGTTTTTTCAACCGGTCCAGACCAAGCACCATGTCGTGCTCAATGATTTTAAAAGTACGAATTTCCCGCGCATTGTACTTGATCACGCAGGCTGCAAATTTGTTTTGCTGCTCCAGGGCGGACAAGAATTCATGTTTGTGGAGGCGATAAGCCTCGCGCATGCGACGTTTGACGAGGTTCCTGTCCACGGCGCGTTTGAAGGCACTTTTGGGGGCGGTGAATGCGACTTGAAGCCGAGCGCTTCCATCAGGCTCAGGCAATTCCAATGAAAAAATGAACTGGATACAGCCCGAGTAAATGGACTTTTTGGACCTAAATAAAAGATCAAAGCTGCGCTTTGAGCACAGCTTTTCACTTTTTTTCAGCGTGTAACGGAATTTTCCGTCCACTTCGGAATGGCTTGTGTCAGAAGGGTCGACCGAATCAGCGCTTGTGGCGTGGCTCGTCACTCACGGTCAACTTATAACGACCCTTACGGCGGCGGGCTGCCAACACTTTGCGTCCGTCCTTATCTGCCATGCGCTCACGGAAGCCATGCTTGTTGCGGCGCTTGCGCTTGTGTGGTTGAAACGTCCTTTTCATCGTCTTAATTCAATATTGTCCCGCGAAGGGGATGCAAAAGTAACAAAAAGGTTGTGGATAACAAATGCACAAAGATATTTTTCTGAAAAAATATGCGCTTTTTCTTTCCTGTCCGCCCTCGAAAAAATGCCTGAAAGTGCAAAGATTCTTGCGCTTCGTGGCCGAATAAAACCTAAATTTGGCCTTTGATTTGGCTTTCTGAGGAGCACCGCATTGTCTGAAAAAATCTTACACGAGTGCGGAATTGGTTTGGTCCGCCTGCTTAAACCCCTGAAACACTATCAGGACAAATACGGCACGGCCCTTTGGGGACTCAACCGCATGTACCTCCTGATGGAAAAACAACACAACCGGGGGCAAGATGGAGCGGGCATCGCCACGGTCAAATTGAAAGTTTCAGAAGGTAAACCATTCATTGCCCGCCTGCGAAACAACAAGCCCTCCCCCCTTGCTGGTCTTTTTGCCGAAATCCGCGAGGAGTTGACCCAGTTGGAGCGCACACATCCTGGTATTGAGCAAGACCACGAAAAACTTTACGAGCACTTTTCCCACGCCGGAGAACTGATGTTGGCCCATTTGCGCTACGGTACACACGGCGACAATACCATTGATGCTTGCCATCCCGTCCTGAGGGCTTCCAATTGGAGGGCACGTACCCTCGCGGTGGCTGGAAATTTCAACCTCACCAACGTGGGCCAATTGTTTGACCGCTTGGTAGAGCTTGGCATGCATCCACGACATGTCTCAGACACAGAAACGGTTTTGGAGCGGATAGGACATTTTTTGGTAGAGGAGTTCGAGGGAATACGCAGCAAACACCTTGAATCGGGCAAATCAAACGCACAGGCAACCCAAGAAGCATCTTGTGGCTTGGATTTGCGCCGTGTCATCAGCAGGGCGGCGACAAGATGGGACGGCGGATATGCCATGGGCGGACTCGTTGGTTCCGGATATGCTTTTGTAGCCCGGGACCCGAATGGGATTCGTCCCTGCTATTATTTCCAAAACGACGAGGTGCTGGTTGTCGCATCCGAGCGGACCGCAATCGCCACGGTGTTCAACGTTCCATTCGAACAAATCAAAGAACTTCCCCGGGCCCATGTTTTGATAGTGGACCCCTTGGGGGATGTTGCAGTTAAGGCCTTCACCGAGCAATCCGAACTCAAAAGTTGCTCCTTCGAACGGATTTATTTCTCAAGAGGAAACGATCCTGAAATCTACCGTGAAAGGCTAGCATTGGGCGATATGTTGGTACCCAAAATATTGGAATCCATCAACCACGACCTTCAGAACACGGTGTTCAGTTACATCCCCAACACGGCTGAAATGGCCTTTTGGGGCATGATCAAAGGGGTCGAGACCCACATGATCAACGATAAAATTCGAAGGATCAGGGAGCTGAACGGGAAAGCAACCGATGCGCAGCTCGTGGAAATCCTGAATGAACGACCCAGGGTGGAAAAGGCCGTGCTGAAAGATGCCAAACTGCGGACATTCATCACCCAAGACGATGCCCGAGACGATTTGGTGGCCCACGTTTACGACATTACCCAGGGCACCATCCGGAAAGGGGTCGACAACCTGGTTTGTATCGATGACTCCATCGTCAGGGGTACCACCCTCAAACAAAGCATCCTCAAAATATTGAGCAGGCTTCAGCCCAAAAAGATCGTCATCGTCAGTAGCGCACCGCAAATTCGTTTTCCTGACTGTTATGGCATCGACATGAGCCAAATCGGGCGGTTCGTGGCATTTGAGGCAGCAGTGGCCCTGTTGAATGAGCGCGGAATGCATGGAATCATCCGCCAAGTTTACCGGGAGTGTGTGGCGCTTAAAGAAAACGACCTTTTGCACACACGGAACGCCGTGAAAACAATCTATGAAGAGTTCACCGAGGACGAGTTGTCGCGTAAAATCGGCGAACTGTTGACCCCCAAAGATCTCGGTTGCAAAGTTGAAATTGTCTTCCAACCCTTGGCCAACCTCTCCAAAGCTATCCCCAACCACACCGGCGATTGGTATTTCAGCGGAGATTATCCCACCCCCGGAGGCGTTCGAGTGGTGAACCAAGCCTACATGAATTGGGTGGAAGGAAGTTCCAAAAGGGCCTATTGAAAGATTGCCCGATTGCGCCAAACTCACTAAATTTAGTCATGAACCGATACATCATCATGCTGCTCGCAGGTTTCCTGTTGGCAACAACATTGGGCTCCTGCACTTACATGAGCCAACCCAAGTGCAATGGCCGCAAGGTCGCCAACCATCGTTGATGCCATGGCCTGGAATCACTTGGTTTCCTTGGAGCAATGGGAGCAAATCAAACTTGAGTCCTCCCGCAAACCACAGCTCGTTTACAAGCACAGCACCAGGTGCAGCATTTCAATTGGGGTAAAATACCGCCTTGAAGACCGCCTGGATCAATTGTCCAAATCCTTTGAAGTGCATTATCTGGACCTGCTCAACCACCGGGATGTGTCCAATCAAATCGCAGACGACACCCGGGTGATGCACGAATCCCCGCAAGTAATTGTCTTGGAGAACGGCATAGCCACCTACCACAAGAGCCAAGGGATGATCAGCCCCGATGTTTTGTTGTCCGTGGGCAAGCGCCAATAATGTTCGGGCTGAATGGTTGATGACCTTCAAAAATTGAGCTTGACGACCTGTTCGATTTTGGGGTCCAAACTTTTGGCAACAGGGCAATTCAAGGCTGCATGCTCCAATTGGCGCTGATGCTCAAGCTCTAGGTGGTGGTTTTCAAACAAAATGGATATTTCGATCCTGGCAACCCTTCGGGGATTTTCCGCCATGATTTTTCGGACGGTACCTGAAACATTGCCTATCATTAGATTCCTATTCTGGGCTTGGATTCCGATGATGGTGAGCATGCAGGACAATAGGGAGGTCGCCAACAGGTCGGTAGGAGAAAATGCCTCCCCCTTTCCTTGATTGTCAACCGGTGCGTCCGTAAGGATTTCATTGCCGGATTTCAGGTGGATGGCGCGGGTCCTGAGCCCTCCCAAATAGGTTACTTCCGAGGTGTTCACGGGCAATTCAATTCATCAATACAGGAAAAACCATGGTGAATTTGGGGATCCTGACGCGAAACTCCGTTCCATCCGGTTTCAACATGTAATAGTACCCGTGCATCACGCCAATCGGCGTCCGGAAATTGCATCCACTCATGTATTCGTGGCTTTCTCCTGGCCCCAAAATGGGTTGTTGACCGACCACGCCGTCGCCTTTCACTACTTCAGTTCCGCCGAATGCATCCTTGATGACCCATTGTCGGCGTATCAATTGAACCGTTTCCTCAGATTCGTTGCGAATCAATATTTTGTAGGCAAAAACAAAGTGCTCATGCTCCGGACTGGACTGGGCAGCAACATAAGCTGTTCTGACACTTACCAAAACGCCTTCTGTACGGATAGAGGAAGAGCTTGAAAACATAGTAAGGTGATTTGGGTCAAACTTAAATAAAGATGCGCTTACCACCAATCCGCCAAGCGACACATTCGTAAATTTTCCGTTGACTGTTGGGGCTTTACTTGCCTAAATAGTCATAAAACCCACGGCCCGTCTTCCTGCCGTGGTGTCCTGCGTCCACTTTTTTCTGTTGCAACCTGCTTGGCCTGAACTTTTCGTCCCTGAAAAATGCCTCCCACAAAGATTTTGTCACTTCATGGTTGGTTTCGACACCAATCAAATCCATCAATTTGAACGGACCCATTTTGAAACCCGTTGCTTCCAAGAGGTTGTCGATGGTCTCAAAAGAGGCCACTTGCTCCTCGCAGGCCTTGAGGCTCTCGAGGTAATAGTGCCGCGCCACGCGATTGACCACAAATCCCGGTTCATCCTTGACCAAAACGGGGGTTTTGCCCATTTTTTTGGCCAAAGCCACTGTCAGGTCTGTGACCTCCGGGGACGTCATTTCGCCAGGAATTACCTCCACCAATTTCATGATGGGTGCTGGATTGAAAAAGTGCATGCCAACGACTTGCGCTGGGCGCAACAACCCGTTGGCAATTCGTGTAATCGGAAGGGTAGAGGTGTTGCTTCCCAAAATCGAATCTGGTGCGTTTATTTCCTCCAATTCCTTAAAAACACGCTGCTTGAGTTCAAGGTTTTCAAGAATGGCTTCAATCACGAAATCTGCCTTCAGCTCTGAAACGGTGCTGCCATAATGAATGCGTGAAAGGATTTCATCTTTATCCGTTGCGGTTATCTTACCTTTTTCCACGGAGGATGCAAAATAACCATCGGCATACTTTTGGGCCTTTTCAAGCACTGATGCATTCACATCCACCAATACGACATCAAACCCCGAGGAAGCTGCAGCCACGGCAATTCCACTGCCCATGACCCCCGCACCCAGAACTCCGATTCGCTTGATATCATCCAATTTTTTCATGGTCAGTATGGGGTCAAGGACTGAAATTGCTGAAGGAAACGGACATCGTTTTGTGAGAAAATCCTCAGGTCGTTCACACCATACAGCAACATGGTGATTCTTTCTATACCCATCCCGAAGGCATAACCGCTGTACTGTTCAGGATCGATTCCGCAATTCTGCAATACGGCCGGGTCTACCATTCCACAACCCATGATTTCCACCCATCCAGAATGCTTGCAAACGGGACAACCGCTACCGGAACAAATCATGCAAGTGATGTCCATTTCTGCACTTATCTCGGTAAATGGAAAAAAGGATGGTCTCAGACGAACTTCCGTATGGCTGCCAAACATCTGCTTGGCAAAGTAATCCAAAACCTGAATCATATCCGTAAAGCTCACGCCCTCATCCACATACAAGCCTTCCACTTGATGAAAAAATGCATGTGCACGCGCCGAAACCGTTTCATTGCGATAAACCTTTCCGGGCGCCAAAATCCGAATGGGCGGTTTTTGGTTTTCCATCACGCGGACCTGGACATTGGAGGTATGGGTGCGCAACAATAACCCTTCAGGAAAGAAAAAAGTGTCCTGCATATCGCGCGCAGGATGGTCCTCAGGCATGTTCAAGGCTGAAAAATTATGCCAGTCATCTTCGATTTCCGGACCGGAAGCAATGGTGAAGCCAATCCGTTCAAAAATGGAAACAATCCTGTTCCGCACAATGCTGAGCGGGTGCCTAGAGCCGTTGAAATGGGGGTCGCCAGGAAGGGTTGGGTCAGAGGGTCCTGTTGATGGTCCAGAAGACTCCTGTTGGTCTTGAATCTCTTGTTGACGCTCCAAGGCATATTGCTTCAGTTCGTTCAGGAGCTTGCCGAACTTGGCTTTTTCAGGCCCGGGCATATCCCTGAATTCATCGAACAAGGCCGTTACGGCTCCCTTTTTCCCACTGAAGTGGTGCTTGAAATCCTCAACACTGCCACCTTGGTATTGGGCAATGGACTCACGGATTTCCTTGATTTTTTCTTCCATCCTGTAATGCGAAACAGCACGAAGTTACGGATTTTGAAATCTGCAAAACCCAAAGGAAACGAAATGTCATTCTTTGAATACCTTCAGGACCAATTGTTGATCAACGGAGGAAGATCGCAACAAATACGCCCCAGAGGGCAGAGACTGCATGCCCAAAGTCATCACTCCCTCCGCATTTGTCGTATGGAAGGTAAAAACCCTCTTGCCTGACAAATCAACCAATTCGAATTGATAGGGGCCTTCCGAATAACGGATTTGAACTTGTTCGCATGCAATGGTGGGCCAAACAAAGACGGTTGAACGCGGAACATCCTGTAATCCGGTGGTTTGGATGACGACCTGTTGGAGGGAGGTGTCCGTGCAACCATACTCATTCGTGACCGTCAAAAGCACATTGTAAAAACCCAAGCCAGTATACGTGTGGCTCGGGTTGGGCAAGGTGCTGAGGTTGCCATCTCCAAAATCCCACAAGTAGGCGAGCGGGCCCCCTGTACTTTGGTCACTGAATAAAACCGTGAACGGTGGCTGATGTGTCCAATTGAACGCTGCAACCGGCGCCGGAACCACCACCACCGAAACGGAGTTGCTCAATGAGGCCCCACAGCCATTGCTAACTTGGGCCTGGAAATAGGTGGTCTGCGTGGGGGTTGCCACAATCGTATTGCCCGAGAGGTTCGGATCCAAACCCCAAGTAATTCCATCGGGACTTGTAAGCCATTGTATGTTACCATTGTGTCCTGTAAGATTCAGAGAGACCGCTGTCCCTGGACAAATGCTGTCCACAGATGCTCCCAACAATCCCGCAACGGGAGCTGACAATACGGTCAAATTCACACCATTGTCAGAGCCTGTCACAGCAGGGGTGCTGCTCACGACACGAATCCGATATCCTGTTCCTGCTACCGTTCCAAGCGGAATCGTGGCAGAAATCGAACCTGAGGTAGTGGAAGACACGGTCCCGATGGAGACGGGTGCGGCAAAGCTTCCATTGGCATCGGAAAGTTCCGCGGTGAAAACATTCCCTGCCGAAAAACTGCCTGTGGCCGTATAGGGAATGGTCAAAATGGCAGAGGGACAAAAACTTGTGCCGGGGATGGTGCCGGTAGAGAGTGTTTGGGTCGACTGAGGGATTCCTATCACCACCATTTGGTCAATGGAGAAAGCCGGATCGGCGCCTGCAGCCGCACTGTTTTGCCACCGGAACCGGAACCTCAGCGAGGCAGCGTTCGACCAAGCGGGCAAGGATACAGTGGCCAATGTCCAAGAGTTGGTGCTTTGATAGGAAGTGCCTGTGCTGGTCCAGCTCACCCCCCCGTTCAAACTATAAAAAAGCGTGCCATAATCTTGGCCAGGAACACCTGCACACAGGTAATAAAACGACAAGCTGACGTTGGTGAAACCAGAAGCATTGATGTTGGAAGCCATCGATGCGCTTTGATCGGAGGGTGCACCGGTGTCATAGTTGGAGTTGCACACTCCAATCCCGCAAATGGACGTGTTGGTCACGTGCAAATAGCTTGAATTGGGGCCGTTGGTGACCCCCCCGGGTTGAGAGGGCGTATCAAGAATGAGTGGGGGCAACCCAGCGTAAATGTTGTTCACGACCCAGGTATTCGACCCCGTTCCGCCATTCAAAATCCAGTTTCCTGAGCCAGATTCAAAATCGTCCTGGAAGAGTGTTGTTTGTGCCAACAGGGTGGTGAATGAGGTGCCGCTGATCAAAAATACCAGTGCCAATAGAATGTAGTTGTTAGGTAATTTCATGGCTCTATGGATTGAGGGTTGGTTTCTTTTTCCAATTGCTGCGATGCCGTGAGCATACCACTCACTCCAAGAATCACGGTGGCACAACAAGCGAAAAACAACAGCAGATTCATCGCCCAAAACGTCATCGAGGGCTCTGGTCGAAGCTTGGAAAGGATTGCGGCAAAGCCCGAACCGCTGCTGTCATTGAGAAAGAAATGGGTGAGCAAATGGGACACAACACAGCCAAAGCCAACCACCATCAAAGGCTGCCAATTGACTTTATTGCCTCGGATTGCCCGGAGTCCGTTGTACATGGCCAAGGAAGATGAAACCACCAACAGCAACAAAGACAAATACATCATGAAAGTGGTAAACTCCCCGATGAACTCGGCAAACTTGGACAGGTCTTTCACCACCGCCTGGATAAGATCAAGACCATTGAGGCCTTTCCCTACCAAGTGGTATTGGGGCAAGAAAAAAGAAAGCAAGCCCAAGGCGCCCCAAACAAACCATCCAATCCCAACCCAATACAGGTAAGTCTTCGTTTGCTGCGGAAAAGATTGATTCATCGTTGGTTCCATGACACCAATATAAGCATCCAAGGACTTACAAACACAAGGAAATGAATTTCTTGCGGTGTTGATGGTGGGCCGTGAATGTGCCTATCTTTGTGCAATGAACATGCGGATTGGTTTTGGTTTCGATACCCACCGGCTGGTGGAAGGTCGCCCATTGATGCTTGGCGGTATTCACATCCCGCATCACTTGGGGCTCTTGGGTCATTCCGATGCCGATGCCCTGCTCCACGCCATTTGTGATGCTTTGCTAGGCGCTGCCAACCTTCGCGATATCGGATACCACTTTCCCGACACCGACCCCAAATACAAAGGCGCCGATAGCAAATTGTTGTTGGCCGACACAGTCGAATTGCTCCACCAAAAAGGATACCGCGTGGGCAATGTGGATTGCACCATCGTGGCAGAGGCACCCAAATTGAATCCCCATGTGCCTCAAATGCAAATGGTCATCGCCCCCCTGCTTCAGGTCGACATAGATTGCGTGTCCATCAAAGCCACCAGGAACGAGGGAATGGACGCCATCGGACACAACGAAGGGATGAAAGTCTACGCCGTGGCCCTCATTTTCAAGGCCGATTGATCAGCCGTTCAAAAAGGGGTTGAACTGACGCTCGCGGCCCACATTGGTGACACCCATGTGACCGGCATAAATCCGTGTTTCGTCAGGCAGGGTCATCACCTTCTCTCGGATTGTTTGCAATAGCGTGGAATGGTCGCCACCCGGGAGGTCGGTCCGTCCGATGCTGTTTTGAAAAATCACATCTCCACTGAAAAGATTGCCCCCTTTGGCATCAAGAAAAGAAATATGCCCTGCACAATGGCCGGGTGTAAACAAAACTTGGAGTGTGGTTTCTCCCAAATCAAGTGTGTGTCCCTCATCCACCCAAGTGTCTGGCATCGGGCTGTCGGGGTCGGGCAAATTCCAAAGCCTTGCAAATTCCGCAGCCCTTTCCAAATTGTAAACATCCTTGGCATGGGCAATCAATGGCACCCTGTAGCGCTCCACCACGAAACGGTTACCGATTACATGGTCGATGTGAAGGTGGGTATTCAAAACATATCGAACCTTCAATCCGTTTGCATCAATGTAGTCCGACAATGTTTTTCGCTCATGCGAATGGAAACAACCTGGGTCTATAACCGCGCAATCCCCGTTGGATTCAGAAATCACATACGTGTTCTCTGCAAACATTTCAGGGAAAAATGTGAATTTTTGAATCTTCAATGACATATCCTTGGAGGCCGTTAACCCGTAGGAACCCTAGATGCCCAAAGATAACATACGCAAACGGATCCTTGTTGTGGGGGGGGGCTTGGCAGGTAGTTTTTTTGCCGCCACAAGCCTCAAGGAGGGCCATTTTGTGGATTTGGTGGACCACCGACATCCCAAATCTGCTTCCAGAATTGCTGCAGGGATGTACAACATTGTTACAGGGAAAAAGGCCGTACTCACTTGGCGGGCAGAAGAGTTCATGGAAAACTTCAATGCCTTCTTCGACACCGAACCATTCCGTGCGTTGGCGCAATATCTCCACAAGGTTCCCATTTACAGGCCCTACCATGCCGATGAGGTTCAAAAAGAATGGGGGGGACTCAGCCAATCGCCACCTTTTGCCGGATGGGTCAAACACCAAAGCCATCCAATGCCCGATATGGGCTTCAAGGACCCGCGCGGCGGCCTGCTCATCTTGCCATGTGGTTGGTTGGACACTATTCGATTTTTGGACCACCTTCAGGATATACTATCCAGAGACTTTCCGTGCAGGGTTTTCAGGGAGCCGTTCATCCACTCTGAGTTCGACCCCAATTCGATTACATGGAAAAATGAACCACCCTACCATCAGGTGGTGTTCGCAGAGGGGACCGAAAACCGACACAACCCATGGTTTAATTATGTGGATGTGCATCCCCTGAAGGGACAAATCATGGAGTTTCGAACCACATCCAACCTCAAAGACATGGTATTGTTGCGGAAAAGCTACATGATACCCAACGGGGACGGCACCTTTGTATGTGGAAGCACCTATGAACACCATTTCGAAGATTTGGAACCCGATGAGGAAGGTGTAAACACTCTGAAAAACCATGCCGAACAAGCCCTCAACCAGTCGGTTGAAATCCTGAACGCAAGGGCGGGGGAAAGACCGAGCACCCGAGACAGAAGGCCCATTTTAGGGCGGCATCCCATTCATGAAAAACTGTTCTTTTTGAACGGACTGGGCACCAAGGGGGTTCTTTTGGCACCCACCTGCGCCCAATGGGTGCTGAATCTCATGAATGGAGACGAAGAAGCGATTCCCAAAGAGGCACGTATTGAGCGATATTTGAGTAGTTTTAAGGTACATTGAATCCATGACCAAACAGATGCGCACATCATTGTTTGCCCGGTATGGTACTCTGCTTGTATGGGCCACGGTATGTGGCAGCACAGCCCTTTGGTCTCAAACCAACATTTCAGGCCTTCAAAACAACCCATTTGCAAACCAAACCAACTGGAAATCCGTCAGCTCCGACCATTTCGATGTGCACTATCTTTACGATGACCCCGTGATGGCCCAATCGGTGGTCAAGTTTGCTGAAAATGCCCTTTGGGACCACTGCAGGCTGCTCGACTTCAACACCCGATCTCGGTACGCGCTCTATTTGTACGGCGGAGCCGAAGAACTCAGCCGCTCCAATCAATACCCCATGCCCATCGTGGCCTCCAATGGCGTCACGCCCATCCGCACCAATTGCGCTTCTGTCGTTTTTGATGGCTCATACGGCGAGTTGCAAAAAACGGTAGGACGGGAAGTGGCCAAACTGCTGATGGAAGATTTTTATTTCGGGGGGGGCATCCAAGCCAGCGTGCAAAACACCGTTCTGCTCCACGTGCCCGAATGGTATGGAGAAGGCCTGCCAGCCTATCTGGGGGAGGGTTGGGACTACACCGATGAAATGTGGCTGACCAGCTTGGAAAACACTTCCTTGCTAGGATACGCGTTGGAGGGGAACGGCATAATCCACCACGTGGCCCGAAAGTCCATCTGGTTTTTCATCGAGACCCAATACGGCAGGGAAAAGTTGGCGGAAATTTTCTACATGACCCGCTTGGCGAGAGGGGTGGAAGATGGAATCGTACACGTGTTGGGCATCACCCTCAAAACCCTGACAGAACGCTGGAGGGAATTCGTCCTACAACGAATCACCGAAAACGCAACCTTTCGAGAAAAAATCACAACAATCGGCAATCCGGTCCTTTTTCAAGGCAAGGGAAGCATGGTTGGCGCAGCTCTGAATCCCGTAGGCCCTTGGGCCGCAGTTGGAGTGATGGACGGCGGTCGGTTCAAATTGCATGAGGTGAACCTGGAACGCGGCGTGTGGACAGAAACCAATGTCGGGTTTGGTCAGAAAACAGAACAACTCGACGGGAAAGTATTCCAAGCACCTATGTGTTGGAGCCCTGATGGAAAGCAGCTAGTCTTGGTGGGCAACGAAGGCAGGGGCGCTTTCATGATTGTATGGAGCCGTGAATCCGGAGCGTCGACAAGGTTGTCGGTTTCCCCAAAGCTTGACGACGTTACATCCATCGATTGGTCACATGACGGAAAAAAATGGGTGGTGAGCGGGTTGAAGGGGGGACAGTTGGATTTGTATTGGTCGGTAGCGGGCGGCAATTCCTTTCAGCCTCTGACCGATGATATCCATGACGACACAGACCCGATCTTCAGCCAAGACGACCAGCGGATTTATTTTGCCACAACCAAGCAAGTCAATGATGCCGCAACGACAGGCACCGCACCCATGGACGCCTCCAACAGAAGCCGGGACATTTGGGAAATCGACCTTTCGGATGGATCAAGCCGTCAAATCACACGAACCCCCTGGGCAGACGAAAGACCCCAAGGTGCCCTCAACGGCTTTGAGTTGCTGTTGCTGACCAACCAGTCCGGCATTTGGAACTTGGAGCGCAGAAATGTTTTCACTGGTGACTCAATCTGCTTGAGCAATTTTTATCAAGGCATGGAAGCGGTCGATGTGAATCCTGAAAAGTGGATTTTTTGGCTCCCTGTTCAGGGAAAGCTTGCCCTCTTCCAAACCGCCTCCACCGCCCTGCTCAAAGAGCAAGTTGTTCTGAAAACGCCCTTCCGTTTGAAGCAGGATAAAATCAAGCAGGCGGCCTTGCGCGCACTTATTCAAAATACAAACCAAGACACCTTGCAGGTCACCTTGCCCCCCGTCAAACCACCAGTACTCCCCCCAGTGACCGACTCCTCCCGAATTAATTACTACGTCTTCGATGAGGACGATAGCCCCAAACCCCGGCGCAACAACAATCGGCCAAGGGCCCAACTCATCAAAAAAACGGTTCCCGAAAAACCCGACTTCAGTGTTCTCCCCATCAAATCACCGCGGGCAAGCACCTCCGCTTGGGCTGCCGACAAAGTCACGGCAAAGGTAGTGTATGATCCTGTTTTCAGATTTGGGGCACAGTTTGATGCTCGCCTCCGCGACCATGTTGGCAACCATGCGCTCAGCGCTGGATATACCCAATTCATGGACCTCCGAAGCTCCGATGTCTTTCTGAAATATCAGAACAACAAACACAGGGTTGACTTTTGGACACAATTCGAAAATAAAACTCGTTTCCTGAACCGATTTGACTTTTCCCTCAGAACCAACGACGCGCAAATTGAGGGGGGGGCTATCCTGCCTTGGGGCCGGTTTTGGAGTGCGGATGTTTCAACCCACTTGGTCCGACTCAACCGTGTCGACCTGGATGTACAGAGCCCAAATGGATTGGATGGCACAGCGTGGATGACAGGTCTAAAAGCCGGTGTCTCCTATGAAAAAGTTCAGAAAAATGGCTTGTTTGCCCAGCGGGGCACCTACCTTCGTTTGGAGGCTCGAGAGGTTTTTTCGTTGTCTGAATTGACGGGCCAGTTTTCAACCCTTTCATGGGACGCCCGGAAATACATTCCTTTAGGCATGTCCACCTTTGCATCCCGCTTTTCTGGAGCCTTGTCTTTGGGAAACAATCCCCAGCGCTTTTTCTTGGGCGGAACCGAGGATTGGCTGTTCGGTCGATTCAACAACCCGGAGGACTATCCCATCGGGGCTGACATCGGCGAGCTTCATTATTTCCAATATGGAGCTGCCATCAGAGGGTTTCGTTTCAATGCCCGTAA
>Ga0068872_10002280_pt1 | contig 15101 bp, 9 predicted proteins | sample NOAtaG_7_FD_66441 | JGI IMG/M metagenome (GOLD analysis project Ga0068872, IMG submission 66441) | Freshwater lake microbial communities from Lake Erie, under a cyanobacterial bloom - NOAA_Erie_Diel1S_2200h metaG | ecosystem: Environmental > Aquatic > Freshwater > Lake | place: USA: Ohio, Lake...
CGCGTCCGATGCCGGCGAGATCGCGTCGCTCTCGGCGCGGCTCGAGGCGGCGGAGGCCGCGCGCCGCGCGGCCGAGGGCCGCGCCGCGGAGCTCGCGACCGAGCTCGCCGAGGCCGACCGCGCCGGGCGCATCCGCGTGGGCGAGCTCGAGGCCGTGCGCGACTCCCTCTCCTCGGCGCTCGCCGCGCTCTCGGTCCCGGTCTGGCGCCGCTCCGCGGGCCTGCGCATCGTCGACTGCAACCCCGCCTTCGCGGCGGCGGTGGAGGCGAGCGTCGCCGACGCCATCGCCGAGGGGCGCATGCTGGGCGGGCCGCAGGTGGCGCTGCGCACGCGCGAGCTGGCCGCCGCGGCGGCGGCCGAGCGCGCGCCGCGCAGCGCCGAGCTCCACGTGGTCGTCGGCGGCGAGCGCCGCCGGCTCGAGATCTCGGAGTCGCCGCTGCCCGGCGGCGGCACTGTCGGCGCCGCCATCGACGTCACGGCGCGCGAGGAGCTGCGCGCCGAGATGAAGCGCGTCGTCGCCGCCCATGCCGACGTGCTCGAGAACCTGCAGACCGCGATCGCCATCTTCGGCGCGGACCAGAGGCTGCGCTTCTTCAACACCGCCTATGCGCGGCTCTGGCGCCTCGACGAGGCCTGGCTGCGCGGCGAGCCCGACTTCGGCTCGGTGCTCGAGGAGCTGCGCGCGCAGCGGCGCCTGCCCGAGTACGCCGACTTCCGCGACTTCAAGCGCCAGCGCCTGAAGCTCTTCACCAGCCTGATCGAGCCGCTGGAGGAGGTCGCCTACATCCCGGACGGCACGACGCTGCACGCGCGCATCGCCCCGCACCCGCTGGGCGGCCTGCTCTTCACCTACGAGGACGTCACCGACCGGCTCGCGCTCGAGCGCTCCTACAACACGCTGATCGCCGTGCAGCGCGAGACCATCGACAACCTCCTGGAGGGCGTCGCCGTCATCGGCTCGGACGCGCGGGTGAAGCTCTGGAATCCCGCCTTCCTCGGCCTCTGGGGCCTGTCGGCCGAGGACCTCGCGGGCGACGTCCATATCGGCCGCCTCGTCGACCTGACGCGCGCGCTGCACCGCGCCGGCCCCGACTGGGAGGCGGAGCGCGAGCGCCTCGTGGCGCGGCTGACCGACCGCGTGCCGCGGCGCGAGCGCGAGACGCGCGCCGACGGCAAGGTGCTGGAGTTCAGCTCCGTGCCGCTGCCCGACGGCGCCGTGCTGATCAGCTACGTCGACGTCACCGACACCACGCGCGTCGAGGAGGCGCTGCGCGAGCGCGCGGCGGCCTTCGAGGCCGCGGACCGGCTCAAGTCGGAGTTCATCTCCTCGGTCAGCTACGAGCTGCGCACGCCGCTCAACGGCATCATCGGCTTCACCGAGGTGCTCGCGAACCAGTATTTCGGCGGGCTCAACGAGCGCCAGCTCGACTATTGCCGCGACATCATCTCGGCCTCGCACCGCCTGCTCACGATCATCAACGACATCCTCGACCTCGCCTCGATCGAGGCCGGGCGGCTGGTGCTGGAGCGCGAGCCGGTGGAGGCCTACGCGGTGCTCGAGGGCACGATCCAGGTCATGGCGGACCTGGCGCGCGGCGCCGACCTCGCGCTGCGCATCGGTGCCTGCGAGGCGATGCCGCTGCTCGACGCCGACGCGCGGCGCCTCAAGCAGGCGCTGTGCAACCTCGTCTCCAACGCGATCAAGTTCTCGCCTCCGGGCGGCGAGATCCTGCTCTCCGCGACCCAGGGGCCGGACGGCATGGCGGCGCTGACGGTGACCGATCGCGGCCGCGGCATCCCGAAGGAGGACCAGGACCGCGTCTTCCGCGCCTTCGAGCGCGTGCGCCGGCCCGGCGGCCCGGACCATGGCGCGGGGCTGGGCCTCAGCCTTGTGCGCCGCATCGTCGAGATGCATGGCGGGAGCGTCTCGATCGATTCGCGCGTCGGTCAGGGCACGACCGTGACCTGCCTCGTGCCGCTCGCGAAGGACCAGGCTCCCTGAGCGCGGCCCGCGGTCAGGCCGCGAAGCCCGCGACGCCCTTGCTCGTCGAGTACTCGAAATGCAGCGCGGCGCCGGGATGGACGCGCGCATGGATCGCGTGCGCGGCCGAGGCCGCCTCCGCGAAGCCCGTGAGGATCAGCTTGAGCTTGCCCGGGTAGGTCGCGATGTCGCCGATGGCGTGGATGCCCGGCGAGGAGGTCGCGCAGGTCGCGGGATCCACCCTCACGAGGCTGCGCTCGAGCGCGAGGCCCCATTCGGCGATCGGCCCGAGGTTCTGCGCGAGGCCGAAGAAGGCGAGCAGGTGGTCGGCCGGCAGGCGCCGCGTCCCGCCGTCGAGGTCCTTGACCACCACCGCCTCGAGCCGGCCGCCCGCGCCCTCGAGCGAATCGAGCTGGTAGGGCGTGACGATGTCGACGTTGCCGGCGCTCGCGGCGAGCGCGCGCACCTTCTCGACCGTGTCGGGCGCGGCGCGGAACTTGTCGCGGCGATGCACGACGTCGACATGGGCGGCGACGCCGGCGAGCGACAGCGTCCAGTCGAGCGCCGAGTCGCCGCCGCCCGCGATGACCAGGCGCTTGCCGCGGAAATCCTCGCGCCGCTTCACGAGGTAGTGGACGCAGTCCCGCTCGAACTCCGCCAGGCGCGCGACGGGCGGGCGGTTCGGGCCGAAGGCGCCGACGCCGGCCGCGACGATGACCGCGCGCGCGACGATGCGGTCGCCGCGCGAGGTCACGAGCTCCCAGTCGTCGCCGCGCTGCGCCAGCGTCTCGACGCGCGCGCCGAGATGGTAGGTCGGCGCGAAGGGCGCGGCCTGCTCCTTGAGGCGCTCGACGAGGTCGATCGCGTCGATCCGCGGATGGCCGGGGATGTCGTAGATCGGCTTCTCGGGATAGAGGGCGGCGCATTGCCCGCCCGCCATGTCGAGCGCGTCGACGACGTGGCAGCGCATCTTCAGCATGCCGCACTCGAAGACGGCGAAGAGCCCGACCGGGCCCGCGCCGATGATGGCGACATCCGTGCGCATTTCGCTCATTTCGTCTCCCGCGGTCGGCTCGCGACGGGCGCGAAGATGAAGGGTCCGGCCCGCGGGATCAACCCCGCCCGGCGCCCCTCCGGCCCCCGGCGCGCGGAGGTTGCCGTGCGTGGCGGGGCGCGGATAGGAAGGCCGGAGGATGACCGATCTCCAGGACGAGTCGCGCCGGATCGCGCTGGCCGACGAGGCGGCGACGACGCGGCTCGCCGCGCGCCTCGCGGCGCTCGTGCGCCCGGGGGACGTCCTGGCGCTCTCCGGCGGGCTGGGGGCCGGCAAGACGACCTTCGCGCGGGCCTTCCTGCGCGCGCGCGCGGGCGATCCCGCCCTCGAGGTGCCGAGCCCGACCTTCACCCTGGTGCAGGCCTATGACCTGCCGGGCGGCGCGGTCTGGCATCTCGACCTCTACCGGCTGTCAGACCCGTCCGAGGTCTGGGAACTCGGGATCGAGGAGGCGCTGGCCGACGCGATCCTGCTGGTCGAGTGGCCCGAGCGCATGGGCCCGCTGCTGCCGGAGGGCAGCCTCTGGATCGAGCTCGCGCCGGGGGCCGGCGCCGGCGCGCGCGTCGCCGCGATCGACGCGCCGGAAGCGTGGAAGGGGCGCCTCGCGGCGCTGCCCGCCGATGGCTGACCGCACGTCCCTGCTCGACGCGTTCCTGGTCCGCGCCGGCGTCGGCGGCGCGGCGCGCGCGCCCATACCGGGCGACGCCTCGTTCCGCCGCTATGTCCGCCTGTCGCGCGGCGCCGCGCGCTGGATCGCGATGGACGCGCCGCCGCCGGCGGAGGACGTGCGCCCCTTCGTGCTGGTGGCGCGCCACCTGCGCGCGCTCGGCCTGTCCGCGCCCGAGGTGCTGGCCGTGGACGAGGCGCAGGGCTTCCTGCTTCTCGAGGACCTCGGCGACGACACCTTCACCCGCGTGCTGGCGCGCGGCGGCGACGAGGGCGAGCTCTACGCGCTCGCGATCGACGCTCTGGCGGCGCTGCAGTCGCATCCCGGCGCCACGCGCATCGCCGTGCCCGCGCACGACGCGCGGCTGCTCGCCGACGAGGGCGCGTCGCTCTTCGTCGACTGGTACGTCCCGGAGGCGACGCGCCGCCCGGCGCCGCCGGGCATGCGCGAGGAATATCTCGGCCTGTGGCACGAGGCGCTCGCGCCCGCGCTCGCGCCACGCCCGACCCTGGCGCTGCGCGACTTCCACATCGACAACCTGCTGGTCCTGCCGGGCCGCCCGGGCGCGGCGCGCTGCGGCCTGCTCGACTTCCAGGACGCGGCCATCGGCTCGCCGGCCTACGACCTCGTCTCGCTGCTCGAGGATGCGCGCCGCGACGTCTCGCCCGCCGTGATGCAGGCGATGCGCCTGCGCCACCGCGCCGCGCTTCCCCATCTCGCGGGCGAGGAATTCGACATGGCCTGCGCCGTGCTGGCCGCGGCGAGGCATGCGCGCGTGCTCGGCCTGTGGATCAGGCTGTGGCGGCGCGACGGCAAGCCGTCCTACCTCGCCTTCCTGCCCAGGACCTGGCGCCTGCTCGAGGGCGCGCTGCGCCACCCCGCGCTCGCGCGGCTGCGCGCCTGGTTCGACCATCACGCGCCGCCCGAGCTGCGGCGCCTCGCGACCGGAGAACCGGCATGATCGACACGGCGATCCTCCACGGCCTTGGCCTGGCGCCCGGCGCGCGCCCGCTGACCGGAACGCCCCCGGCCTGCCTCGCGACGCTGGGCGCGATCGCGCTGATCGACCACGCGCTCGACCGCCTCGCTGCGCAGGGCGTGGCCCGCGTGGTCGCGCCCTGCCACCACGCGCGCGCTGCGATCGCGGCGCATTGCGCGGCAAGGGGCGCGGCAAGGGGCGCGGCGCCGGGCGTCGAGGTGCTGGCGTCGCCCGAGCCGATGGCAGACGGCGCCGAGCTCGCCTTCGCCGCGCGCCATCTCGGCGCCGGTGACGTCTTCGCCGTGCGCGCCGACATGGCGTGGTTCGACGGCTACGTGCCAGCGCTCGCGCGCATGGCGCGCGAATGGGACCCCGCGCGCATGGACATGCTGCTGCTCGCGCAGCCGATGTCGCGCGCGATCGGGGACCAGGGCGTGGGCGAGCTCTTCCTCGAGCCATCCGGCGCGGCGCGGCGGCGCAGGCATGGCGAGGTCGCCACGCATGCCTTCGCCGGCGCGTCGGTGCTGCGCGCAGGCGCGCTGGCGGCGGAGCCGGGCGCTGAACCGGGCTTCCTCGCCCTCGTCGACGCCGCCGAGGCGGCGGGCCGGCTCTTCGCCGTCTCGCATGACGGCGTCTGGTGCCGTCCCGACCGCGAGGGCAGCGTCGAGCTGGTCGAGGTCGAGATCGGATACCGCGCCGTCGCGCCCGCGCCCGCGGCGTCGCCCTTCGCCGCGCGCGACGCCGCGGCGCGGGATCGCCTCGCCGTCATGCCATCCGCGCTTCGCCGTCGCATCGGCAGGCGCGGTGCGCGCTGGCCGCTCTCCTGAGCGGGCGCGACAGGTCGCGAATCGATCGGCGGGCGGGCGAGGATCCATCCATGGCGAGGAAGGCGGACGAGGAGAGCGGCATGCGCGTGCATTCGATCCCGGCCGGCGCGCCCTTCGCGGACCTGCTCGCGCATGGCCTGCTCGAGCATTTCTGCCCGCGCCCCGAGGACCTCGCCGACGCGCTCGTCCTGCTGCCGACGCGCCGCGCCGCGCGCGCGCTGCGCGAGGCGTTCCTGCGCGCCTCTGGCGGCAGGCCGCTGCTGCTGCCGCGCATGGAGCCGATCGGCGACGTCGACGACGACGAACTGCTGCTCGACCAGGACCTCGGCTCCGGCCTCGCCCCCGCCATCGGCGCGCAGCGCCGCCTCGCCGCGCTCGCGCAGGTGCTGCGCGCGCATCCGGCGACCGATGGCGATCCCGCCATGGCCTGCCGGCTCGCGGCGTCGCTGGTCTCGCTGCTCGACTCCGCCGCGCTCGAGGAGGTGCCGCTCGAGCGCCTCGAGACCATCGTCGAGGCCGAACTCGCCGAGCACTGGCAGGTCTCGCTGCGCGTGCTGCGCATCCTGCGCGAGGCCTGGCCGAGGCACCTCGAGCAGCTGGGGCTTCGCGATCCCGCCGCGCGACGCATCGCGGCGCTGCGCGCGCGCATCGCCGCATGGACCGCGGCGCCGCCGCAGGGGCTCGTGGTCGCCGCGGGCTCGACGGGCAGCATTCCGGCCACGGCCGACCTCCTCGCGGCCGTCGCCGCCCTGCCGCGCGGCGTGCTGCTCCTGCCCGGCCTCGATGCCGGCATGGACGACGAGAGCTGGGCCGCGGCCGCCGAGGATCCGGCGCATCCGCAGCACGGCCTCGCGCGGCTGCTCGCGCGGCTCGGCGTCGAGCGCGGCGCGGTGGCGCCCTGGCCTGGCGCGGCGCCCGCCCATCCCCGCGTCGCGCTGCTGCGCGAGGCACTGCGTCCCGCGGCGACCACGCCGGCCTGGGCCGCGATCGAGCGGCCGGGCGCGGCGGCCTTCGAGGGCCTGCGCCGCATCGAGGCGCCGACGCAGCAGGAAGAGGCGCTCGCCATCGCGCTGGTCCTGCGCGAGGCGGTGGAGACGCCGGGACGCACCGCGGCGCTGGTGACGCCGGATCGCGTGCTGGCGCGTCGCGTGGCCGCGGAGCTCGCGCGCTGGGGCCTCGGCGTCGACGATTCCGGCGGCGCGGACCTGCTCCTCACGCCGCCGGGCGCCTTCCTGCGCGCGACCGCCGCGCTGGGCGCCGATCCCGGCGCGCCGGTCGAGCTGCTCACCGCGCTCAAGCATCCCTTCGCCTGCGCGGGGCTGCAGCGCGGGACGCTGCTCGCGCGTGCGCGCCGGCTCGAGCGCGTCGCGCTGCGCGGCCTGCGCCCCGGTCCCGGGATCGATGGCCTGCGCAAGGCCGTCGCCGCCACGAAGGCCGAGGATCGCGACGAGGTCCTCGCCTTCGTCGACCGGCTCGCCGCGCCGCTCGCCGGGTTCGCGGCGGCGATGCAGTCGCCCGCGGTCGCCCCGGCGCGGCTCTGCGCGCTGCACCTCGCCTTCATGGAATGGCTCGCGACGCCCGCCGCGCCGCGGGAGAGCGAGCTCTGGGCGGGCGAGGCGGGCAGCGCGCTGCGCGATGCGATGATGGAGCTGCAGCAGGCGCTGGCGGAGCTCGGCGAGATCCAGGGCCGCAGCTGGCCGGCGCTGCTCGAGGCGATGCTCGCGGGCAAGGTCGTGCGCGCGCGCTACCCGACCCATCCGCGGCTGTCGATCTGGGGCCCGCTCGAGGCGCGCCTGCAGGGCGCCGACATCGTCGTGCTCGGCGGCCTCAACGAAGGCAGCTGGCCGCCCGAGCCGCCCGACGATCCCTGGCTGTCGCGTCCCATGCGCAAGGCCTTCGGCCTGCCGCCGGCGGAGCGCCGCGTCGGCCTGTCCGCGCATGATTTCGTGCAGGCCGCCGCCGCTCCGGTGGTGCTGCTGTCGCATAGCCGCAAGGTCGATGGCGCGCCGGTCGCGCCCTCGCGCTGGCTGCAGCGCCTCGACGCCTTCCTCGGCGCCCATGCGCCGTGGCGGGACTGCGTCGACGACCGCCTGATGGGCTGGGCGCGCGCGCTCGACGCGCCGGAGGGTCCTTCCGCCCCGCCGGCGCCCCCGCGGCCCTGCCCGCCGCCCGAGCTCCGCCCCATGGAGCTGCCGGTCACGTCGATCGAGACGCTGGTGCGCGATCCCTATGCGGTCCATGCGCGCCGCATCCTGAAGCTGCGACCGCTCGACGAGGTCGACGAGGAGCCCTCGGCCGGCGATCGCGGCACGACGATCCACGACGCGCTGCACGACTTCCTGGCGGATGGCGGCGACCTTCCGGACGACGCGCTCGACCGGCTGCTCGCGATCGGCCGCACGCATTTCGCGCCGCTCATGGATCGCCCGGTCGTGCGCGCCGTCTGGTGGCCGCGCTTCGAGCGGCTCGCGCGCTGGTTCGTGGACTGGGAGCGCGCGCGTCGCGCGACGGGCACGCGGACGCTCGTGGTCGAGCGCAAAGGCAGGCTGCAACTGGGATCCGGCTTCGTGGTGACGGCGAAGGCCGACCGCATCGACATGCTGCCCGACGGCAGCCTCGGCATCGTCGACTACAAGACGGGGACGGTGCCCAGCTACAACCAGGTCGAGGTCGGCTTCTCGCCGCAGCTGCCGCTGGAGGCCGCGATCGCCCAGGCGGGCGGCTTCCCCGGCGTGGAGGCGTCGCGGCCGGGCGAGCTCCTCCATGTCCGCCTCACCGGCGGATCGACGCCCGGCGAGGCGAAGCCCGTGCAGGCCTGGCGACGGCCGGGCAAGTCGCCGGAGGAACTCGCGCGCGACGCGCTCGCCGGCCTCGAGAAGCTGGTGGCGTCCTACGCCGATCCGCGGCGGCCCTATCTCGCGCGCCCGCGCGTGCGCTGGAAGTCCGCCCATGCCGAGTACGACCACCTCGCGCGCGTCGCCGAGTGGTCCGCCATCGACAGGGAGGGCGACAAGTGAGCCCGTCCAACCCGCGCATCGAGGAAGCCAAGCTCGCGCAGCGCAAGGCGGCCGATCCCGCGGGCTCGGTCTGGGTCGCCGCCAACGCGGGATCCGGCAAGACGCGCGTGCTGGTGGACCGCGTGGCGCGGCTGCTGCTCTCCGGCGCGCCGCCGCACGCGATCCTCTGCCTCACCTTCACCAAGGCTGCGGCGGCGGAGATGCGCGCGCGACTGTCGAAGCGGCTAGGCGCGTGGACGGCGATGTCCGGCGAGCAGTTGCGCGGCGACCTCGCCGACCTCGCGGGCGACGGCATCGCGATCGACGCGGAACTCGAGGCGCGCGCGCGCCGCCTCTTCGCCGCCACGATCGACGCGCCGGGCGGCATGCGCGTCCAGACCATCCATTCCTTCTGCGAGTCGCTGCTGCGCCGCTTCCCCGTCGAGGCGCGCGTGGGCGTGAGCTTCGCGATCGCCGACGACAACGAGACCCGCGCGCTGCTCGACGGCGCGCGCGACCGCATGTTCGACGACGCGGCGCGCGAGCCCGCGCTCGGCGCGGCGCTCGCGCGCCTGGTGCTGCGCGCCGACGCGAAGACCCTCGACGACCTCTTCGCGGATCTCGCCCGGCAGCGGCGGCACCTTCGCCGGCTCCTCGCCGCGCATGGCGGGGACCCGGAGCGCGCCGTCGGCGACCTCGCCGCGCGGCTCGGGGTCGCGGAGACGGAGGACGAGCAGGAGATCCTCGACGAATTCGCCGCCGGCATCCCGGTGGCCGAGATGGAGCGCGCCGCGAAGGCCCTCGAAAAGGGCTCGAAGGGCGATGTCGCGCGCGCCACGCGCATGGCCGACCTTGGGCTTGGCGCCATGGCCGCGGGCCGCGCGCGCGAATGGATCTCGATCTTCCTGACCTCGAAGCATGCAAAGGCGCGCGAGGACAGGAACCTGGCGACGAAGGCGGTGGTCGCCTCGGATCCCGGCGTCCTCGACATCATGCGCGCGGAGGCGGCGCGCTGCCTCGCCGTCGCGGACCGCCTGCGCGCGCTCGCCCTGCTGCAGGGCTCGGCGGCGATGATCCGCCTCGGCGCGCGGCTGGTCGCGCACTACGAGGCGGGCAAGCGCGCGCGCGACGTCCTCGACTACGACGACCTCGTCTTCCGCAGCCAGGCGCTGCTCGAGGAGGAGGACGCCGCCTGGGTGCGCTACCGCCTCGATGGCGGCATCGACCACATCCTCGTCGACGAGGCACAGGACACGAGCGCCGAGCAGTGGCGCATCGTCGACTGCCTCGCCGGCGAGTTCTTCGCGGGCGCGGGCGCGCGCGGCGACGCCACGCGCACGCTCTTCGCGGTCGGCGACGAGAAGCAGTCGATCTTCAGCTTCCAGGGCGCGGACCGCCGGGCCTTCGGCGCCGCGCAGGACAGCTTCGGCCAGCTGGCGCGCGAGGCGGGCCGTTCCTTCCTGCCGGTCGACCTCGTCTATTCCTTCCGCTCGACGCCGACCGTGCTGCAGGCCGTCGACATGCTCTTCGCGATGGCGTCGGCGCGCGCCGGCGTCGCGATGGCGGAGACCAGCCACCGCGCGGTGCGCGAGGGCGAGCCTGGGCTCGTCGAGCTCTGGCCGCTCGTCGAGCCGCCGCCGGGCGGCGACGAGGTCGCATGGGACGCGCCGCTCGACTACGTCTCGGAGGCATCGCCGCCCGCGCTGCTCGCGCGGCGCATCGCCGCGACCATCCGCGGCTGGATCGACGGCGGCGAGGCGATCTGGCGCGACGGGGCCGCCGTGCCGATCCGCCCGGGCGACGTGATGATCCTCGTGCGGCGGCGCAACGCGTTCTTCGTCGAGATGGTGCGCGCGCTGAAGGCCGCTGGCGTGCCCGTCGCCGGCGCCGACCGCCTCGTGCTCGCGGACCACGTCGCGATCCAGGACCTCGTCGCGCTGGCGCGCTTCGCGCTGCTGCCGCGCGACGACTACGCGCTCGCCTGCGTGCTCAAGAGCCCGCTCTGCGGCCTCGACGACGACGACCTGATCGCGCTCTGCCCTGCGCGCGCGCCCGGCGGGCTGTGGAAGGCGCTGCGCGCGCGCGCCGGCGAGCGCCCGTCCTGGACGGCGGCCGCCCGCGACCTCGGCGACTGGCTCGCGGCGGCGGATTTCGCGCCGCCCTACGAGTTCTTCGCGCGCGTGCTCGGCCCCGATGGCGGGCGGCGCCGCTTCCTCGCCCGGCTCGGCGCCGAGGCGGCGGACCCGCTCGACGAGTTCCTCGCCCTCGCGCTCGCGTTCGAGCACGAGAACCCGCCGTCGCTCCAGGGCTTCCTGCGCTGGTTCTCGCGTGGCGGCGCCGAGATCAAGCGCGACATGGAGCTCGCGCGCGACGAGGTGCGCGTGATGACGGTCCACGCGTCGAAGGGGCTCGAGGCACCCGTCGTCTTCCTTCCCGACACGATGTCCATGCCCGCCGGCCGGCACGACCCCAGGCTGTTCTGGGAAGACGGCGCGTCCGGCGCTCCGCTGCTGCTCTGGCCGGGCGGCAAGGACAACGACGTCGCGCTGAGCCGCGCAGCGCGCGAGCGCACGCGCACGCAGCGCCTCGAGGAATATCGCCGGCTGCTCTACGTCGCGACCACGCGCGCGCGCGACCGGCTCGTGGTCTGCGGCTGGGTCGACAAGCCGCTGCCAGGCGAGGAGCCCGCGGAGGATGGCGAGGGCGAGGGCGCGGAGGAGGGCGGCGAGGACAACTGGTACCAGTTGCTGCAGGCCGCGCTGCGTGCACGGCTCGGCGGCGGCGTCGAGGAGGTCGACGGGCCCTGGGACGGGGGCGGGAAGGCGCTGCGCATCGGCGCGGCCCCGCCGCGCGTGCCGGTCGCCGCGATCGCCGCGGCCGGGCCTCCGGTCGCGCTCCCGGACTGGGCGCGGCGCCCCGCGCTTGCCGAGCAGCGGCCCTCGAAGCCGCTCTCGCCCTCGTCGATCGGCGCCGCGGAGGTGCCCTCGGGCCCGATCGCCGGCGAGGCCGCGCTGGCCGCGCGACGCGGCTCGCTGCTGCACAGGCTGTTCGAGCTGCTGCCGCGCCTCGAGCCCGCGGCGCGTGGCGAGGCGGCGCGGCGCCTGGCGCGTAACGCCATGCCCGAGCTTGCCGACGCGGAGCGCGACGCGCTGGCGCAAGAGGCCATCGGCGTGATCGAGGCGCATCCCGGGTTCTTCGGGCCGGACAGCCGCGCCGAGGTCCCGGTCGTCGGCGTGGTCGGCGCGACCGCCGTGGCGGGCCAGGTCGACAGGCTGGTGGTGGCCGAGGACGAGGTGCGCATCCTCGACTTCAAGTCGAACCGCCAGCCGCCCGCGCGCCCGGAGGACGCGCCGCAGGCCTATGTCGCGCAGCTCGCGCTCTATCGCGCGCTGGTGGCGCCGCTCTATCCCGGGCGCCGCGTGCGCTGCATCCTGGTCTGGACGGCGGGGCCGTCGATCTCGGAGATCCCGCCCGAGGCGCTGGACGCGGCGCTGGCAAGGCTCTGAGCGCGCCTTGACCCGGCGCGCGGCGGCTTCCTAGATTGCCTCGGCGTGGCGCGTCCGGCAGGCGCGCCTTCGCGCCGACCGAACCCCCCGCGCAAGCTCCACCGAGAGGCGATTCCCATGAGCGCCACCGTCAAGGTCACCGACGCGTCCTTCGAGGCCGATGTCCTCAAGGCCTCGCAGCCCGTGCTGCTGGATTTCTGGGCGGAGTGGTGCGGCCCCTGCAAGGCGATCGCGCCGACCCTCGACGCGCTGGCTCAGGAACTCCAGGGCAAGGTCGTGGTCGCCAAGATCAACATCGACGAGAATCCCGCGACGCCGAACCGCTACCGCGTCCAGGGCATCCCGACGCTGATGCTGTTCAAGAACGGCCAGGTCGCCGCGACCAAGGTCGGCAGCATGCCGAAGCAGAAGCTCCACGAGTGGGTCAACTCGGTCCTCTGACCCGCCGGTCCGGCCGACCGGCCGGACGCCCTACCGCAAGGCCCCGCCGGCGTCCGCCCGCGGGGCCTTCGCGTCTGCGGGCCCCGGGCCGGCGAGCAGGCGCCAGCCCGTCGCGATGCGGGTGGCCGCGGTGAGCGCGCAGAGCGCGGCGAAGCCAAGCGCGAGCCACGCGAAGAGCCCGGGCCAGACGCACATCGCCGCGAAGCAGGCCAGCGTCTCTCCCGCCTCGGTCAGCCCGCCGAGATGGAAGAAGCCCTTGGCGGGCACCCGCCCGGCCTCGATGCCGCGCCGTTCGGCGAGGATGGCGAAGGCGAGGAAGCTCGAGCCCGTCCCGACGAAGGATGCGAGCAGGACCGCGGCGGCGAGCGCGTTCGCCGCCGGGTCCGCGATCGCGAAGCCAAGCGGGACGCTGGCGTAGAACAGGAAGTCGAGCACGATGTCTAGGAAGGCGCCGCGGTCGGTCGGCGTCGTCAGCCGCGCCACCGCGCCGTCCAGCCCGTCCAGGAGGCGGCTGGCCAGCACGAGGCCGAGGCCCGAGAGCGGCTGGCCCAGCGCGATCGCCGCGGCGCCGGCGATGCCCGCCGCGAAGCCCGCGAGCGTCACCGCGTCGGCGCCGATGCCAAGGGCGGCGAGCCGCCGCGCGATGGCGCGCAGCGCGGGGGCCAGCAGGCGTGTCGCGGCGCGGTCGATCATCGCGCGTCCCGGCCCGGCGCGGGCTCAGCCGCGGAAGGGCGAGATCGCGGAGCGCTTGCCCGCCGCCCAGTCGGCGGGCGACAGGCGCGGGATCGAGAAGGGCTCCGCGATGCGGCAATAGCCGCCGCCGGCGAGGCGGCCGACGAGGTCGAGGGCGAGCGTGTCGACATGGAAGCGCTCGTCGACGATGCCGTCGCGCACATGGAAGGCGACGATCTCGCCGACGACGATCGAGCGGCCATTGCGGTAGCGCAGCTCGTCCATCAGCCGGCATTCCATCGCCACGGGCGCCTCGGCGATGCGCGGCGCCTGCACCTGCGTCGAGGGCACGGGGGTGAGGCCGGCCTCGCGCAGCTCGTCGATGCCCGCGTCGAAGTCGATCGCGCACACGTTCATCGCCTCGGCGATCCCCATGTCGACCAGGTTCACGACGAAGTCCCCGGTGACGCGGATGTTGGCGACCGTGTCCTTGGGGATGCCGGCCCTGCGCTGGTCGACGCCGAGCACCAGCAGCGCGGGCTCGTGGCTCATGACGTTGAAGAAGCTGTAGGGCGCGGCGTTGTGGCCGCCCTTGCCGTCGGTGGTGCTCACGAGCGCGATCGGCCGCGGCACGACGCAGCCAGCAAGCAGCTTGTAGCGGTCCGCTGGCGCCGTCTCGGCGAAGTCGTAGATCATCGTCCGGTCCCCCCTCGTCGCGCCTCAGCCATTCTCCGCCAGCACCGCCCCCGCGAGGTAGAGCGAGCCGCAGACCAGGACGCGCCGTGGCGCGTCGAGCTCGCGCAGCGCGGCCGCGACGTCCGGCGCCTCGCGCGCGTCGGCGATGCCGGCGGCGCGCGCCGCCTCGGCAAGGCGCCTGGGCGCCATCGCGAGGTGGTCGGCCGGGTTGCCGGCGCAGACGATGCGCCGCGCCACCGGCGCGAGCGCCGCGAGGATGGGCTCGGCGCGCTTGGTCGAGCGCAGCGCGACGACGATGTCGAGCGGCAGGCCGTCGCCGAGGCCGCGCGCCCAGGCGGCGATGGCGCGCGCGCCATCCTCGTTGTGGCCGCCATCGAGCCAGAGCTCGCAGCCCGCGGGCAGGGCCTCGGCCAGCGGCCCGCGCGACAGGCGCTGCAGCCGCGCGGGCCAGCTTGCGCCGGCGACGCCCGCGGCGATCGCCGCGTCGGGCAGGCGCAGGCGCCCGGGCAGCATCTCGGCCGCGGCGATGGCGGTCGCCGCGTTGGCGAGCTGGTGCGGCCCGGCGAGCGACGGGCGCGGCAGCTCGCGCGCGGCGACGCCGCGATAGGAGAAGCCCTGCGCGCCGGGCGCGAAGCTCCACTCCGCGCCATGGCGGAAGACGGGCGCGCCGACCTGGATCGCGCGCGCGGCGATCGCGGCGGCGGCCTCCGGCGCCTGCGGGCCGACCACGACGGGCACCTCGGCGCGCAGGATGCCGGCCTTCTCGCCCGCGATCAGCGCCAGCGTGTCGCCGAGGAATTCCATGTGGTCGAAGGAGACCGGCGTGACCACGGACACCAGCGGCCGCGCGACCACGTTGGTGGCGTCGAGGCGGCCTCCCATGCCGACCTCGAGCAGCGACAGGTCCGCGGGGGTGCGCGCGAAGGCGAGGAAGGCCGCCACCGTCGTGATCTCGAAGAAGGTGATCGGGCGGCCCGCGTTGACGCGCTCGACCTCCTCGAGGATCGCGGCAAGCGCGTCGTCGCCGACGAGCTCCCCCGCGACGCGGATGCGCTCGTTGAAGCGCACGAGATGGGGGCTCGTGTAGGCATGGACGCGCATCCCGGCCGCCTCGGCCATGGCGCGCAGGCACGCGACGGTCGAGCCCTTGCCGTTGGTGCCCGCGACATGGATCGCGGGCGGGATCGCGTCCTGCGGGTCGCCGAGGTCGGCGAGCAGGCGGCGCACGCGATCGAGGCTCATGTCGATCGCCTTCGGGTGCAGCCCCGTCAGGCGGTCGAGG
>Ga0068872_10002281_pt1 | contig 15100 bp, 10 predicted proteins | sample NOAtaG_7_FD_66441 | JGI IMG/M metagenome (GOLD analysis project Ga0068872, IMG submission 66441) | Freshwater lake microbial communities from Lake Erie, under a cyanobacterial bloom - NOAA_Erie_Diel1S_2200h metaG | ecosystem: Environmental > Aquatic > Freshwater > Lake | place: USA: Ohio, Lake...
GAGGACCATGCGGGGATGGCGATGGCGTCCACTTGGTTTCCATGGCTACGGGTGTTGATGGAGCAGCGCTTTGGGCTGCTGTTCCTGGGCCTGCTGACCTGCTGGGTGCCAATCGTTCGCATCTTTCCGGCTCGGGCTCTTCTGGACAATGCCTTGCTTCTGGAAAGCTATCCCCAGCTGATGCTGGTCAGCTTTCTTAATGCCGTAGCGATCGTCTGCAGCGTGGCGATTCTACGACTGCTGCAAGACCGAAGGCCATCCGAAGTCAGGCTGCCCTGCATTGACTACTGGATCGGTTCTGGCAAATCTCCCTGGACGGATCGGCAGTGGCTACTGGTTGGATCCTCCGCTCTGGTAACACCGCTCTGCTTGGCGACTTGGTTTGGTTCCGAGTTTTCGGAATTGCAAACCGACCTAGAGAGAAAAGCCGATTGGATTAGCCATGGATTGCGGAGCCTAGTGGCGGTGTTGACTGGCTGGTTTGTAGCCATTGTGCTGCTGATGCTGCTGGGTTGGATACGGACATTCTTTTTCGGAAGTCGACGAGCGGAGGGGAATTATTTTCCTTTCGAGTCGCGTGCGCACCGCGCGTGGCTGCGTCGGGGGAAGGCACTCGCAATCCATCTGATGCGCCGTACCTTTCTGCGCGGCGCGGATATCCAGATGGGCTTCTATGCGACGCTACTGATGCTCTTTCATCTGCTGCTCACCAGGGCCTTCGATCGCTACCAACTGGGCTGGGTCACCGTCCCGTCGGTGGTGGTGGTTGCCTTCTGGGTTTTGGGCATGCTGCTGACGGGGGCCGCCTACTGGCTGGATCGCGTTCGAATCCCCGTCGTTCTTGCGATTGTCGCTGCGGTCGCCATCCTCCAGAGCATTCCAGGGCTGCGTCGTCACGCCACTCTTGCGAGTGTTCCGCACCAGGCACAGAACGACTTCCAGCAACAGGTCGCTAGGGTACGCGCGGCAGACTACCGGGCGCTTCGGGAAGACTTGGAACGGGTCGAGCAGGTCCAGATTGCCGCCCAAGGTCTCCAGGAGGTCGCTTGGGAAGCGGTGGTACGGAGGATGGAACGGGTGCCGAAACACCCAAAGCATGGCAGAACCCTCGTGGTAGTCACCTGCCCTGGGGGCGGAATCCATGCCGCCGCGTGGGCTTCGATGGTGCTCCAGTCGCTTTCCAATCGCTACGCCTCGTTCGGCGACTCGGTCGCCGTCATCAGCAGTGTTTCAGGCGGTGGTGTTGCATCGCTCTACTTCACCGCAGCGCTCCAGGAACTCCAGGCTGCCCAGGCCAGCGGTCATCCCCGCAGGATGGAGATCTTCGAACCGGCGACGCGATCCTCCCTGGAGTCGATCGCCATGGGAATGATGACCGACGAACTCTATGGGCTGCTTTTCCCGATGCTGCGATGGAGCGACCGGGGGGAGCGATTGGAACAGTCGTGGGTTAGGCGACTGCCAACGCCATGGGGAAACGCCACGCTGGATCACTGGGGTGACTTGGCTCATGCCGGTTCCGCCCCAATCGTCGTCTTTAATGCCACCGACGCAGTCACCGGCAGACGAGTCCTCTTCGATTCGATTCCAACCCCGATTCGTTGGTCCAATATCGGCCTGACCAGCCGTCCGTTGAATTACCGCGAACTGATCGACGACAAGATCGCTCGAAAAACCGATATCAAACTAGTCTCGGCCGCTCGCGCCTCCGCCTCCTTCCCGTTTATCTCTCCCTTTGTGCGACTGGAGTCCAACAACGACCAGGGGCGGGGCCTAGCGATTGGCGATGGTGCGTATGTCGACAATGAAGGAATCGTCTCAGCGATCGACTGGATTGAATTCCTTTTTCGAAGATGGCAAGATCTTCCTAAGGGCAGCCGGCCCTTCGATCGGATCATGTTGCTTCAATTGAATCCCGCACGCAGCGGCGATGCGCTCGATCCGCCACAAGCCTCCCCGATCTTCGATAGCCTCCGCTGGCTGACGGGCCCTATGGAAGCGATGCTTCGCGTCCGCTCCACCTCGCAACTGGAGCGGGGGCACCTGGAGAAGGACTTGACCGATCTTTGGGGAGAATCGTTGCTCGGCAAATCTTCGATGGAATCCCCCCAGTGGATGCAGATGCCATCGATGGAGGCGGTCACCAAACGTCGCATCGCGACTTCTGGCGCGCGGCTTCCGGCAACCAATCCGCTGCGTGACAAGGCGACGCGGGATCGGTTTCGCCAGACGCATCCCGAAGCGACTGTGCCAAGAAACCGCAGAGTCCCTAAGCCGCCACAGCAGAAAACTACCATGCAAGACGCAGTCGCATCGGTGCAGGAGCGGATCGAACGCGACCCGATCCTGGTGCTGGAGATCCCTTTTGAGCTGAGCGACCCGTCGGCGATCATCCCGCTGAACTGGAAACTGTCGCGAAGTCAAAAGCGGTGGTACGGGAAAGTCTGGGAGGAGACCCAGCAAACCAACCAGGAACTGACCGAGACGCTCGATCAGCTTTTCGGCCCCTGAGCGATCGCATCATCCCGACGACCGGAAAATCCCGTCTACATTCTAAAGTTCATTAGAATGATGAAGGAACGAACTCTTCCTATCCCGGGGGTATCACCAAAGGTGAAGGAGAGGGCCTATCGCGATCGATTGGAAACCAGCGATGCCGGCGGCGATGAGGGAGCTACCGCCATGGGCTGTGCGCCAGTGGCAGGAGGAGGGTCCCGGCGAGGCTGCATCAGTTGGGGATTCCACTGAGGTGCCGTTCGATTGCTAGATGCCGGAATCGGGTCGATCGATCGCCATGGGTTGCTTCGGGAGCGCTGCTGAAGCCCATTGGCACTTGTCGCGGTCGGTGCATTGCCACCGGTCGCTTCCCGTTCCCTCTCGCCGCTGGGCACCTCCGACGACTTCTCTTTAGCCGGCACTTCGGCGGCTCCACTTGCCCCCTCGGGCGACGGGCCGGAAGGCTTTGCCTGTTCAGCACTAGCCCCTTCGGCAGGTTCCAGCGGCCGAAGTCGGAACAGCCCTTCGGAGCTTTCTTTCGGATCCGAAGGAAGGGTCGGGATCACCACCGATTCCTTGTCCTCTACCGACCTTGGACCGGTCGGCTCACTTGGAAGTAGTGGATCCGCAGCCGACTGTGGAGATGCGATGGATGGAATGACCAGCGGTCCCGGTTGCGAAGGAAGTAGCGGGCTGGAATTGCTGGGCGTTGGCTGATCGTCTCGCGACCTCGGTAGCTCGGGCGCTACCGGTTGCCCAACCGTAGGAATCGGATTCCAAGTGCTATCGATCACCGAGCCATTGGCTGGAGTCCATGCACCTGCCGGGGCGACGATGGTGCCGTTGGAGAGAGTAGCTGGCGAAATGCCCGATCCGATCGTGCCGGGAACGACATAAGGCATCGTGCCTGCAGTAGCCGAAACAACCGGCGCCGGCATCATGGGAGCCGCATAGAGGGGACTCTGGAATCCCGGAGCGCTGGCAACCGCGCCATTGGGCAACTGGGTCATCATTGGCTGTGTGACTGGCGCGATGGTGGCCTGTGGCCAGGATGGCATGGCCACTGGTGTGGGCGCACCGTAGTAGACCGCACCGCTGGTGGCCGCACTGGAGGCCGGAACGCTGGTGGGGCTGACGGGCATCGCCGCCGTGGTGCTGCTTCCGCCCCAACCGGCCGGGACGGCAGATGCTGGGGGCAGGGGAGAGGGGAACGAGAACATCGACCCAGCGGAGGGTGCCTGCGCGGAGATCGCTCCATTCCCCTGGTAGGGAGCGCCTTGGTAGGGAGTGTAGGTGCCGTAGTTGGCTTGCTGACCGGTGACAGCCGTCGCTCCGTTTGCAGGAATCGTCTGATAATTCTGAGTCGGCACGGGGGTTGCTGCACCGTAGGTGGGAGCAGTCAGCGACGGCCAGCGGTCGGTGGAAGGGTAGGTCGAAGGAACCGCCCCTGGTTTCATCGTCACCACTGGCACGCGCTGATTCTGCAGTTCGTAAGAGGTGCAGGGAATCAATTGGGTGATTGGCTGTCCAGTGGCCGGGTTGACGGTAGTGACCGGCCGGTAGTACGTCACCTCTGCGCGGTTCCATTGCGAGGCATACCCTGCGGTGGGCATCAGGGACATCTGCGTCTGTGGCAGTCCCGTCCACGGGATGCTGGTGGTGGCGGAGACCGGTGGCGGTGCGGCCATCGCGGTGGCGTTCGCCGGTGCGGTGGGAGGGACCGAACTACCGGGGTAGAAGGGAGCGCTGGGCTGTGGCCCGTAGGCTGGACCGGCGACTGGGAAGGGCTGACCGACCGGGTAGGCTGGCGCGGCAGTCTTCCCGCATCCCCAAGGACCGCACCATTGCGCCGACGCCCCACCAGGAATCAGGGCTGTCAACGAAATCGATGCCGTCAGCGAGCGCCAACCGTTGCGCTGGGATCGTCGGTTCTTTTGCTTCATCTTCGGGCGCCTTCTTGCCTTCGCTTGGTGCGGAATCAGTGCGGATGGACAGATCGATTTCCGAGGAACCTTGGCCCCCGAGTCAACTCCATACCCACCCTGTATTGGAACTCGCCAACTACCCCTCCATCATGACTCGCTTGAAAGAAAAAAGGCAATTGCCCGAAAAACGATTTTTCCGGGTACGATTCTGACGGTTGCAGCGATCGTAGCGGCCAGAGCAACCGGCAGGTGCAGATGGTATCATTAATTTTTTGAAGATCGCTTCCTAATCCGCCCAATCCTTTTTCTGCTTTCGTTTTCCTGGGAGAAAGGTGGTCGCATTTGCTTCCGACGACTTACCCAGCGGACGATGGACCGGTTGCCTCTTGGGGCAGTCGATCGCTTCGAATCGGCTGTCCGGTTTGGAATTGCCCAGGATGGTCAGGTGTGATCTACCCCGCTCGCACACCAGCTCCGCAACGCCTGGCCTGGTACAGTCAGATGTTCCCGACAGTCGAAGGGAATAGCACCTTTTACGCATTGCCCCCCTTATCCACCCTGGACCACTGGTGCGATTCAACCCCCTCCGGTTTCCGCTTCTGCTTTAAATTCCCACAGGCGATCAGCCACACCGCTCAATTGGCAGTCGACCAGCAGACGATGCAGCCCTGGTTGCGATGGATCGAACAGACCGCTCGCAAGGACCGTCTTGGACCTTCCCTTTTGCAATTGGGGCCAGCCTTTTCCAGTCGTTCGTGGTCCACGCTGGAAACCTTTTTGAAACAATTGCCCAAAGAGTTCCCCTGGGCGGTCGAATTGAGACATCCCGATTGGTTTGATGGCGAGAACTGGGAACCCCGAGTCGATCAGTTGCTGCTGGAGCAGGGAATCGATCGAGTGCACCTGGATGCCACCTGGCTCTTCTCGCGCCCGCCAGAGACGGAGTGCGAGCGAATCGCCAGCGCCAAGAAACCAAAGGTGGCAGTGCGACATCGGACCCCTGGACAACGCCCCATGCTGCGTCTGATCGGACGCGACCATGCGGAAGGATTGGAAGATGCCTGGGGAACATGGGCTCATACCATCTGCACCTGGCTGCTTGATGGGAAGCAGCCCTGGATCTTTACCCATGCACCAGATGATCGGCAGGCGCCGTTCTTGGCCCGACGACTCTTCCGGCTCATTGAATCCCAACTGCGTGTCCTGACCAACCAAACGACTACCGGCCACCTGATGGATCGTCTGGGACACCTCCCCGCCACTTCCCAACCAACCCCCAATCGCGTCAGGCAACCCTCCCTGTTCGATCGATGGGAGACCTCGCCTTCAAGCCCTGATGGAGGGGAGGAATCAGGATGACTCTAACTCCTGAAGGTATGCCAGAATCGCCGCATCGCAAGGAAGCGAAGGGGGCTTTGGAGCCACCCGATGCCGGAAGACGGCTTGCCAATCTCTGGACCTTGCAGCGCATCGCGCGCGTGTCGATGGGGTGCCTGATCGTGCTGGCCATCGCACTCCCCTGGGTGGTGTCGGAAGCGATGCAGGCGAAGGTCGGCACCGCTTCCTTCCATGAATGGCTTCCTGAAAATCGGCCGGAACGCTTTCGCTACGATCGCTTCGTCGAACAGTTCGGGACCGATCAGTATGTGTTGATATCCTGGGAAGGATGCATCCCGGAAGATCCAAGGTTGACGCAGTTTCGCAGCCGTCTGCAGGCATTGCTGGACCGGAAGGAAGACTGGATCGAGTCGGTGCATTCGGGTGGCGACGCGATGGCGAGACTACAGGAACCGCCATTGAATCTCAGTCGCGATCAAGCGGCCAATCGACTGCAAGGATTTCTGATTGGCCCCAAAGGGACCACGGCGCTGATCGTCCGACTGACCGATCTAGGGGTCACCGAGCACACCGCATCGATGGAACGATTGCGTCAGGCCGCCGATGAAGTCGACGATCTGGGGCGAGGACGGCTGAAGATGGCCGGAACGGTTTACGAAGCCTATGCGGTCGACGAAGCCGCAGCCGACAATCTACGCCGCTTGGTCCTCCCCTCGTCGTTGACGGCTTTGGCCGTTGCCATCTTTTTTCTTCGGTCTTGGCAATACTCCCTAGTCGCTCTGGCGCTGGCCGGCTTGGGGCAACTGTTTCTGGTGATGCTCGTGTCGGCGACCGGAAACCGCTTTAGCGCCGTCCTGATCGTTCTGCCAACTCTGGTGTTCATGCTGACACTTTCAGGTGCCATCCACCTACTGAACTACCATCGACAGATTTCCCCATCGCTTGGGATCTGGAGAGGTCCGCTGGCCCTTCGCCATGGTTTCCTGCCGACCTTTTATTCGGCGCTAACGACCGTACTAGGGATGGGGTCGCTGGCAACCAGCCAGCTTGCCCCGGTTCGTCTATTCGGCGCCTACTCGGCGTTTGGACTTTCCATCGCCACCATTTTGCTGCTAGCGATTTTTCCAGCGGTCTGCCGCTGGGTTCTCGATCGCTCCCATGACAACTCCGAAGCTCACCTCGAACCCTCGCCCGATCATCAAGCCAACAGTGCACCTGTTGGACAGACCCACCCCACCCTATTCCGATGGTTGGCCTGGCTGAATCAAAAGGCTGGCTCAATAGTCGTCGGCGGCTTGGTTCTTTTGCTTGCCTCCTCTGCCTCCCTACTTTGGCTCAAACCGGCGACGAAGTTCGAACGGATGTTTCCGGATGACAGCCCTGTGGTCTCAGAGATGGACTGGGTGGAAAAGGAGCTTGGCCCCATCGCGTCGATCGAGTTGCTGCTGCGATTTCCTGGCAAGGCGACCGATCGATCCAATCGCCCTTTGTTTGTGCAGCAATTGACCGATCACTTTCGCCGATCCAAAGAGATCGGTGCCGTCTTCTCCCCTTCGAGTGTTCTCCCCCGCCTGTCGACGCGCGGCGGACTGGGTGCCACTGCCTCGCGCGCTGCACTGGAGGAGGTGCTGACGGAGCGGCGAAGGGAGCTAGCGGATTCGGGTGTAATGGCCTTCAACGCCCAGGAAGAAGTCTGGCGACTGACGCTAAAGGTCTCCGCGCTGGACCCTCGCGATTACGGCCAGCAACTGGCCTCAGCTCAAACCGAACTTGAGACCTTTCTTGAGAAGAATCCGCCGCAGGAACCAATGCAGGTGGACTGGACCGGAATGACACCCGTGATGCACGATACCCAGGTGACGCTGATCCGCGATTTGGCAGTCAGTTTTTCGACGGCGTTTCTCCTGATCACCCCCGTCATGATGTTGATGGTGCGGTCCTTCCGTTTGGGCTTGGCAATCATGCTCCCCAATGTATTGCCGGTGACCTTGGTCTTCGGCCTCGTCGCATGGCTTGGGTGGGGCCTCGATATTGCCAGCATTCTGACAGCCAGTGTTGCATTGGGAATCGCGGTCGACGACACGCTGCATTTTGTCTCTTGGTACGATCGGCAAAAGCGACAGGGAAGCAAGGCACTGGCAGCGATTCGATCCTGTTACCAACATTGCGGACAATCGATGCTTGCCACAACCGCGATCGCATGCAGCGCCATGACCCCTTTTCTTTTCTCCGAGTTCCTTCCGACGCGGACCTTCGCGATCCTGATGATCGCTTTGCTGGCATTCGCTCTTGCCGCCGATTTGGTGGTGTTGCCGGCGATCTTACTTCTTTTTGATCGATTCCAGCGGCGCATCCCGAAAAATCGCTGAATTCGGCATTTCTGGTCGACCGATACCGAGAGAACGGCAACGGGGTGTTCCAGCACCACCAAGCCAGTGATCCTTTTTTCATCGGTTTGGGTTTGCGAGCGACTGACAGGTGTGGCCTATGCAATGCAAAAACCTCCATCCGCTTGCCTCCACGCAGCCCCAGCTACGCCGCTGGCAGCCTTGGTTACTGGCAGGCTGTTTCCTTTCCACCTCCGTCGCAGGACTTGAGGGTGCCGACCCGCTGGCTACTAGCACGTCGCGACCCCATCCGATCACTGACGCGATCGGCATCCAGTTTCTCAGTTCTCAGCCGATGTCGCTCTTGAGCAAGCCGAGTCAACCGGGTGCGCAGTCCGATTCCGGCGTCAATTTCCGGATTCATGACGAGGCTGTGGTCGACCGCAAAGCGCAAGCAGCGCGTCCTGTGGTAACACCGGCTCCACTGGCCCCTCCACTGGCCCCTCCACTGGCCCCTCCACTGGCCGTGAACATCGCCCCTCCAAGTACACCAGCAGTGGCTCCATTCCTGACGCCACCCCAACCTCCGGTAACCGCGATCTCGGAAACGAAGGCGGGAGAGGATCGGAGTGCTGACAGTCAGCAGAGGCAACCGGAACGCTATCGCCCGAAGGCGATGGTGGTGTCGGTGGAATCGAAGGATTCTTCGAAGGGGAAGACGGAATTGGCGGATGCCAAGGATGCCACCAGGGTCGCCCGGCCCCTGGGGCTGGCCGCACCTCCAGCGACGAACACTGCGGCACCTTTGCTGGTTGCCGACGCCGAGCAACTGCAGCAATCGCTCGACCGCGTTGCGGCAGATGCGGCTCCCGTTGCAGTGCCCCCCTTAGCATCCGAAGATCCATTGATGAAGGCCCTTCGGCAAGTGGCTGGAAGCTACACGGAGCCGCCTGCGACCCCTCGGCTGGCCCCCGCCGCTATGCAGTCACCTTCTCTCCCTGCGAGGGAAGCCAAAGAAAACCCGACGCCTGCGGCAGTCGCGACCGGACGCAGCCTACCCGAGCTGGCGAAGCTGGAACCGGTGACGGCGCCAGCGGGATTGCAGACCGAGTCAGCCAAGACAACATCGGTTGGGCCGAACGGCAGTGGAATCGAACTATCGGAGGCAGCAGCCGAGCCGGAGATCGAATGGAACAAGTATCCAGCCGCCATCCAGACACTCCGACTGACGCCGCGTGAAGTCCGAAATCTTCGATTGAACCGCCCAGTGGCACGGCTGGAAATGGTCCGAAAAAACAAAGTTCAGGCGGTCCTTCGTTCGCCGATGGATTTGACGCTGCTGGGTATTCAGGAAGGAACAACACTCATCGTTTTCCATCCAGTCGATCCTCAAGCAGCCCCCTGGTCGCTTGCTTTTCAGGTGGGTCGTCCTGGATTTGCTTCCGGCAGTTCGACAACCGATTTGGAGTTGGTGCAGCAGTCAATTCAAGCCTGCTACCCAAATTCTGAAGTGAAGCTTCGACAGGGGGAACAGGGCGAACTGGTCGTCGAAGGGACCGTGGTCAATGAATCGGTCGCTCGCGACATCCTGTCGATGGTCCGCCAGCTATGCCTGGTCCCCGTCCAAGACGAACTTGTTTCCCAATCGAAGTGACTCCCATTCCACCCTCGGTCAAGACGCTCCTTGAATCAGGAAGATCAAGCATGGTTCAGCGATCCAATCAACTGTCCGTCCGTCGCTTGGAAAATCGCAAGCGAAGAGGCCGCTGGCTGTTCCGACTGGGGTTGGGGATGTTTGCGGCATGGAATGCTGGCGACTTGAAAGCCCAGCAGCCGGGAACATCGATCGGCCTTTCGGATGCACCTGCGGCCGCCGGTCAGGCGCTTGCGGGCAACCCCGTGTGGCAGGGCGCACCCGATGCCGGCTCAGCACTCGGTCCCATGACGGCCACTCCTACGATGATGGGAGATTCGGTGGGGATGGGCCCGGCCCTGGAAAGCTATGACGCATCGGGGCTTCAGCAACCGATGCATTTTCAACCTGCCCAACCGCAGATCAATGGGCACGCCGTTGCTGGAGGAGACTGCTTCCAGGGCTGTCCTCGCAGTTTCTATGCCAGTTTCGATGCGATGTGGATGAATCAGTATTCAGATAACTTCACTCTGTCATTTGCCCAACAGATGGACGGGTCCGATTACCAGTTCGGAGGCCGTTACACGATCGGTCAGCAGTTTGACTGCCTGGATGGCGTGGAAGCGGTTTATGTTGGTCCCTTCAACTGGCAGGAAAGTGCCGTCACGACAGGGACGAATCTGGACAGCCGATTGATCCCTGTGGATGGTTTTGACGCCAGCAACATCAGCGCCTTCAATGGCGCGATCTCCCATCGCCAAAGACTGGACCGTCGATTCCAGAGCCTAGAGTTCAATCGGCGATGGTGGGCCTGGGATATTCTCGGATTGCTGGTGGGATTCAAAGGGATTCAGTACAAGGAAGACTACCAGTTCGATTCCACCAAAGCAGGCGGCGTTACTGGAAGCTATCGCATCCAGACGGATAACCTACTGCTGGGAGTGCATGCTGGACTGGATGCCAATCAACCCGTCAGCCAGCGAATCTCCATGGCGTCCAGGTTGAGATTTGGTGCCTACGCCAATTTCGATGAAGTGGATGCGAGGATGGTCAACGCAGGATTGGTCCGATTCAACCAGGATGACTCGGTGGATATCGCCGGCATGGGTGAATTGGGAACTGCGATACGGTACCGCATCCTTCCCCGCTTGGTCGCGTCGGTGGGCTACGAAATCTGGGGGCTCCTCGGAGTTGCGACGGTGGACGAACAAGGGCCGGCCAACGTTGGACCTTTCACCGGAAGCGATGTCGAAGCGGACGATTTCGTCCTGATTCACGGAGCGACAGTGGGGCTGGAATGGAGCTTCTAAAGGGCGGGCGGGGAGCCCCCGAAAGGGACTCTTCCCGCCACTCGGTTCACTCCATGAGCAGTTGTCGCCACTGCTGGTCGATCCATCCGTCTGCGTCTCGACTTCTCAGTTCGCGGGCGCAGGCATCGACCTGCTGCTGATGACTGACAGGATCCTCCAGCCATTGCCGCAAGCGTTCCCCAAGCGATTGCTCCGAAAAAAAACAGGACTCGGCCGCCGGGCTATCCAACGCCATGTTGAACTGATTGTCGGCCATCCAAGGGACGGCCGAGGCCATCGCCTCCCGCCAGAGTGCCGGCCAGCGACCGGGACCACCGGCGAATAGAACCAGATCTGCTGCCGTCAGCAGATCCTCTGGATGGTCCAGCACTCCGGGCAGCAAGATTTCATATTGCCACCCCTCGTCTTTGATCCACCGGTAGAAAGCGGCAGCTTTGGGGCCGTTTCCCAACCACCACATCCGCAGCGGATACCTGCGATTCACCAGTTCACCGACTGCGCGAGTGACTCGCTTTTCCTCGGCGATGTCGAGAAAGTCGGACCACGCCACAATCAAGCGATGCCCGGAAGGCACCATCAACTCCTGATTGATTCTCCCTAGTGCATGCCGGATGGATCGGATGTGCTGCGGATGGCGATCGATCTGCAAACGGCTGATATCAGGCAGTCTTCGGATGCGATCATCGCGGATCCCATAAGCGATCAGGTGCCGATGGGAGCGTGCATCGGGGACAGCGATGGCCGAAGCATGCCCCAGCGTTTCCATCATCCTGCGGTTGCGTAGATCCTCCTGAGTAGGATCGGACCTTCCTTCTTCGAGCTGAAATCGAGCGATCCAGCGGCCCCGCCAACGATGGAGATACGCCGCGGCGTCGGGGAGCGTCAGGTAGGGGTCATCGATCAAGATACCCGCAACGCGAGAAGACTGGCTGGCGATCCAGTCGAATGCGCCTTGCAACCACCGCTCCCAAGCCCCTGACTTCCCGCTTGCCAACCCAAGTCTCTCCAGTCGCAGCTCTCGTATCAAACAACGACTTGGCCAACTGGAGTGCCAAGAGGGGGACAGGAAGACGAACTCCAGCCCATCCCCACGCAGATCGCCGGCCCAACGCAAAAGGCGCCCCGTGCGATCCATGCACATCGGCCAGTGATGGCGACTTAGCACCACCCAGGAGCGATCGATCAAGCCCTCTGGTGGGCTGCTTGGTCGCATGCTTCGAAGACCCCGATGTAAGGAAGATTCCGGTACTGCTCGTCATAATCCAAACCATACCCCACGACAAATTCATCAGGGATCGTGAAGACCGTATGGTCAGGCTGAAAAATGGTTCGACTGACCCCTTCCTTTCGCAGCAGCACGGCGGTCTTCAACTGGGCCGGCTCCTCCTTCAAGCAATGCCGATAAAGCGACTCCAGCGTCTGACCGGTATCGAAAATATCATCGATCAAAAGGACGTTTCGACCTTGGAGTTGCGGCAGCATGGTGTCGACCACCCTCAGGTTACCCGACTGCGTACCTCCTCGGTAACTGCTGGCTTGAATCAGGCCGATACAGAGAGGCATCCGTAAATGGCGTACTAGGTCAGCGAGCATCAGGAGGCTGCCGGTCATCACTCCCACCACTGTCAATGGTTTGTCGCCAAACTCCCGATGAGTCCAGTCGGCTAGGTCGCGAATCCCCCGGTTGATTTCTTCTTGATCGATAAGGATTCGCATGCAAAGCCTCTCCACATCAGACAAGTTCGCCGCAAAGTCAGTTTGCCAGCAGGACACTTTCGCGGTGCATCCGGTCCCATGCCATCAGCGTCCATCGTAGCCCCTCTAGATCCACCGGCGGCCGAACCAACAGATGCCATTGGCCGTCGACGGCTTGTTGCCATTGCTGCCACTGGGGCCAATGGATCCAGCGCAGCCGGATAGCGGAAGGATAGCGATTGGCGGCATCGTGCGCCAGCCGTGTCCCCAACTGGGAACCACTGCTTTCTCCTGCGTCATTCCAAAATACCAGTTTCGCCGGACACTCGGGCAATGGATGGTCGATTCGCACCAGGATCGCCTGGAACTCAAAGTAGCTGAGCAGATCTTCTGCCAGCCGCGCATCTTGTTGCGTGCGATAGAAACCAACCGCTAACTTCGATTCCGCCGCTGTGGCAACATCCGTATCCCTGGACCCATCCCCCAAAAAAGACCTCGCGGGATCGAACCGGCTCATCGTGCCGTCGCCCAACGAAGGGATCCCTAGCGTTGGGACCAGTCGATCCCAAAACTGACTCCAGTACACCGATGGCAGAGGGGACGAGGGAGGATCTGTTCGCTGATGCCCTTCCCAACTTCGCCCAAGAACCCTGGTGCAGGCGATCCCGCGTTTTTCGCATGCTTGGGCGATCGCCAGATGGTCCTTGGCGTCCAGCCGTCGCTGCGAACCGATCAGCAGGTGGTCACAAGACAAACCGCTTCCAAATTCCTCCCAAACCTCCATGCTGTCGAGGGTCAGAAGCTTGCCCCAGCGCTGCAGCTGCTCAACCACCCACCCCAGTTCATCGTGGCGATCACCGATCCAAACCCATCGTCTTCCGATCGTGGTCAAATCGGTCCCTTGGGCTTGAGAAACACTTTCGTTGCGATGCCTCCGCTTGGCCATGCCGCAGCCCCCTATGCTTCACCCATTGCGTTCGGGTCAGGAGTTCGATCCACCGGGCTGCCACAACCCATGAAGCGAGTGGCGGGTTTTATCGAGCATCTGCAGGTAATCGCCATGCTCAATCTGCTCACCAATCAGTTCCACCTCGTAGAACCCTTCGTAGCCATATCGCTCCAGACATTCCACCAGTTCGCGAATCGGCAATCCGCCAGCCCCCAGCAGGCATCGATTCTGTTCGCCACGCGGCGCATCATGCGCATCGGCCAGCTGCACCAACTTGATCCAGGGTATCCAATGCGGCAGCCATTGCTGCGTCGCTTCGTCGTGCCCCAGATGGTAGCAATCAAAAACAATTCCGATCGGCCCTGGAGTCAAAGGGGCGATGAGGTCGAGCGTCTGAGGGATATCCGTCAGGAAGGTGCAGTCGTGTGCACACCCCCAGTGCATCGGCTCAACCGCCAACTGCACTTCATACTCGAGCGCCGCACCCACCAGTTCTTTCAGGGCGCTCCGAACCATTCGGGCCGCATGCTTCCGCGTGTGGCCATCGCGGCTGCCCACCATCAGCACCAACGTCTGACAGTTCAACTCCCGAGTCAGCCGAATCGCCTCCAGCGCATCTTCGATCGCGTCACAAATGCTCCTTCCGTCGCTGCCGGTAAAGCCACCTGCCCAACTGACGGATGATACGCGGAGTCCAAATTCGTCTAGCAGCTCCTTACCCTTCAGCTCGCCATAATCAGCCAGCTTCGGCCGCCAAATCCCAACCGCGCCGAAACCGGCCTTACGGTAGCGGAAGATATCTTCCTCAAATGTCCATCGGTACGTCGATAACTCGCTGATGGACCACCGTTCGTCCGGCGCCATGCCGGGACCGCCAGGAAGACCCTCGTTCCTCACCTGCGACTCCTTCCACAGCATCATTTCCTGCCACCGACCAGCGATCCCACAAAGGGAAGTATGCCCTTCATCGAACGCGCTGTAAATCAGGGAACATGGACTTCGTGCCGATAGCCTCTATCCGACAGGCCGTCAGCCTCCCAATTATCGGTCGATACCAACACAAATGCGATGGAAGTCACCTTCTGTGAGCACCTTCGTTATCGATTCGGACCATGTGGATCTCGCCTCCCACCAGACGATACCTCGCGTGGTTCAGTTGCAGCGACATCTTCCTGAGTCGGCAAGGACCGATCGATCACGACGCTGGGGGTAGGTAAGAGGTCCAGCTAGACCCAACCTTTGAAGCCTTCGGCTCCTGCAATAAGATCGAATCAGGCTTAGTCCATTGGCGCCTAAAGCTGTAGGCTTCGGAGTCGACCGCAGATCGCAGCAGTAATCGAAAGTGCCATAAAGAAGTAGAGACCACCGCTGTCGGGCGGTGGTCTCGATGGCACGATTGGAAAAGGAGTACCGGCAGAAAAACAAAA
>Ga0068872_10002292_pt1 | contig 15078 bp, 14 predicted proteins | sample NOAtaG_7_FD_66441 | JGI IMG/M metagenome (GOLD analysis project Ga0068872, IMG submission 66441) | Freshwater lake microbial communities from Lake Erie, under a cyanobacterial bloom - NOAA_Erie_Diel1S_2200h metaG | ecosystem: Environmental > Aquatic > Freshwater > Lake | place: USA: Ohio, Lake...
GCTTGCCGCTAAAGTTTTTGCGCAATTCAGGATTTTGAGTTGCAACTCCAACTGGGCATGTGTCTAGATGACACACTCTCATCATGATGCATCCTGAAACCACAAGTGGAGCGGTTGCAAATCCATACTCTTCGGCGCCTAGAAGCGCGGCGATTACTACATCCCGACCTGTTTTCAACTGGCCATCAGTCTGCACGACAATGCGATCACGCAGACCATTAAGCAATAGTGTTTGTTGAGTCTCTGCTAATCCAAGTTCCCAAGGCGCTCCGGCATGCTTGAGGGAGGTCAATGGTGATGCACCGGTTCCACCATCATGACCGGAAATCAAAACAACATCAGCATGTGCCTTTGAAACTCCAGCAGCAACGGTTCCTACTCCTACTTCTGCGACAAGTTTGACGTGTATTCGCGCATTCTTATTTGCATTCTTTAGGTCATGAATGAGTTGAGCTAAATCTTCAATTGAATAAATGTCATGATGAGGCGGAGGAGAAATCAGCCCAACACCAGGTGTTGAGTAACGAGCCTTTGCAATCCATGGATAGACCTTGTATCCCGGAAGCTGGCCTCCCTCTCCTGGTTTTGCGCCCTGAGAAATTTTGATCTGAATATCATCACTATTTACTAGGTAATTACTATTTACACCAAAACGGCCGGAAGCAACTTGCTTGATTGCAGATCGCTTTGAATCTCCATTTGCCATGGGGGTGTATCGCTCAATCTCTTCCCCACCTTCACCAGTGTTGGATTTGCCACCAATGCGGTTCATGGCAATTGCCAAGGTTTCGTGAGCTTCGGCCGAAATAGATCCATATGACATTGCACCAGTTGAAAACCTCTTAATGATCTCACTTGCTGGTTCCACATCATCAATTGAAATTGGTTTGTTTGCGCCACCATTGAACTCAAATAAGCCGCGCAAAGTCATTAACCTCGAGCTTTGCTCATTAACGCGATCGGTATATCTCTTAAAGATGTCGTAGCGCTTATTTCTTGTTGAATGTTGAAGCGTAAAGACTGTTTCCGGATCAAATAAATGTGGCTCACCTTCACGGCGCCATTGATATTCGCCGCCAATTGGCAAGCGTTTTGTTCCGGGAACTTCTCCCCCAGGTGGATATGCAATGTTATGTCGGGCAATCGTTTCTTGGGCAATCACATCAAGTGATACTCCACCCAAACGAGATGTTGTTCCCACAAAATACTCATCTACAACTTCTTGTGACAGTCCAATAGCCTCAAAAACTTGTGCACCGGTATAAGAGGCAATTGTGCTAATTCCCATCTTCGACATAACTTTTAAGACACCTTTACCTAAGCTCTTAATCAGATTCTTTACAGCCTTTTCAGGTGTAATACCGGTAATCACTCCTTGGAGTACTAGATCTTCAGCAGACTCCATAGCCAAATATGGATTCACGCATGCAGCTCCATAACCGATAAGCAAGGCAACATGATGAACTTCTCGAACGTCACCGGCTTCAACCACTAGGCCAACTGATGTACGAGTTTTCTCTCTAATGAGATGGTGATGAACCGCCGCTGTCAATAACAACGATGGAATCGGAGCATCCTCTGCATCGCCGTCTCGATCTGACAAGACAATGATGTGCGCACCGTCTTTAATGGCTTGTGATACTTCTTTTTTAATCTCATTGAGGCGATCTCGAAGTCCAGCCCCACCTTGAGACACATTGAAAAGACCACGGATTACATGAGCGCTCAGCTCTGGAAAATCCTCATCGGCATTAATGTTGATGATCTTGGCTAACTCATCATTATCGATTACTGGAAATGCTAGTGAGACTTGGCGACAACTTTCTGGACTCGGATCAAGAAGGTTATGTTCTGGACCCATTGATGTTCCCAAACTTGTTACTAGCTCTTCGCGAATTGCATCTAACGGCGGATTAGTTACTTGTGCAAACAGCTGGGAGAAGTAATCAAAAACTAAACGAGGCTTTTCCGACAACGCTGCGATCGGTGTATCTGTTCCCATAGAACCCAATGGCTCCATACCGTTTTTGGCCATAGGAGTGATCAAAATACGCAGATCCTCTTCTGTGTAACCAAATGCACGTTGACGACGAACAACCGAAGAGTGCGGATAGACAATATGTTCACGAGATGGAAGTTCGCTTAATTTAACCATTCCTTCTTCTAGCCATTTGCCATACGGGGCCGCATTGGCCAACTCATCTTTGATTTCGCCATCTTCAATAATGCGCCCTTGTTCAATGTCAACCAAAAACATTTTTCCGGGTTGTAGGCGACCCTTTCGTTCAATATTTTCTGCAGGAAAATCAAGAACTCCTACTTCCGATGCAAGTACTACAAGACCATCTTTTGTAACCCAGTATCTAGACGGTCGCAGTCCATTGCGATCTAGAACTGCACCAACTTGATGGCCATCTGTAAATGTCACACATGCTGGTCCATCCCAAGGCTCCATTAATGATGAATGGAATGCATAGAAGTCACGACGGTTCTTAGGCATCGATGCATGGTTCTCCCATGCTTCAGGGATCATCATCAGCACTGAATGTGCAAGTGATCGTCCACCTAAGTAAAGAAGTTCTAGAACTTCATCAAATGATGCCGAGTCCGAACCATCCATCTGAACAATTGGAAAGAGCCTGTTGAGATCTCCTGGAATTACATCACTCTTTAGTAATGATTCGCGGGCGCGCATCCAATTTCGATTTCCCTTGACCGTATTGATTTCTCCGTTGTGAGCGATAAAGCGGTAAGGATGAGCAAGTGGCCATGATGGGAAAGTATTAGTAGAAAAACGAGAGTGAACTAAGGCCAAAGGTGAGACAACTCGCTCATCTGATAGCTCTGGGAAAAACTCTTCTAGTTGACCAGTAGTGAGCATGCCTTTATAAACAATGGTCTGAGAAGAAAGAGACGGGAAATAAACGTCTAAGGAGTGCTCAACTCTTTTTCGGAAACAAAAGGCTAGACGATCTAGAACTATTCCAGTCTCACCATTTTTACCTGAAACAAATAGTTGATGAAACTCTGGCATGACTGAAACGGCAGTTTTTCCCAAGGAACTTGGATTTATAGGAACTTCGCGCCATCCCAAAACATTAAGACCTTCTTCTTCGGCAATCTTCTTTATCTCATCTTTAAAACTAGTTCCTCGTGCAACAAAAGCGATACCTGCGGCATAGGTATCGGCAGGCGGAAGATTGAATTCGGTAACTTCTTGAAAGTATTTGTCAGGGATTCGAATCAAAATTCCAGCACCATCTCCGCTGTCAGGCTCGGCACCTGATGCTCCTCGATGCTCCATATTGCGAAGGGCGGTCAATGCCTTTGAAACAATTTCGTGTGTTGCGATTTTGTTGAGGGTGGCAACCATTGCAACACCACATGCATCATGTTCATTGGCAGGGTTATAAAGCCCCTGAACTTGTGGATAATTATTTGCGAAGGCCATAACCGCTCCTACAGATTGTCCGAAAAAAATGGGACATCCTTGGCCCGAACTACTTAGGGGGAAAGCCTAGCAAGAAGGCAGGTTTGTGTCGCCCTAAATTGTGTGAGATTAAAGCCCTGAAATATTGGCAATCTTTCCAATTCCAGCGGTAATAAGCATGCCGAGGCTTCCTCCGAGCATTACTCGAAGTGTTGGAGACAAGATCCGAGAGCCTGCAAGTCTTGCGCTGACTATTCCAGTGACGAGCAGTCCGCCTAAAGTGAAGACAACGATCAACCAAAACTTTGCGCCAACAGTTGGAGCAAAGGCTCCCGCAAATGGAATCAGTCCTCCTGCTGTGAAAGAGATTGCAGATGCAATTGCAGCTTGGATCGGCCTGGCTTTCGTGTGTGGATGTTGACCAAGTTCATCACGCAAATGCGCCTCTAATGCATCTTTCTGATGCATCTGCTGTGCAACCTGCATAGCTAAATCTGGAGTAAGCCCACGTTGAATATAAATATGTTGCAACTCAATTAGTTCTGATTCTGGATCAGTAGCTAAATGCTCCATCTCCAATAGCCGATCAGACTCTTCAACATCATTTTGAGATCTGACTGAAACATATTCGCCAACTGCCATAGACATTGCACCTGCAGTTATTCCTGCAACGCCTGCAGTTAAGAGAAAGTCATTCTTTCCCGCAGCGGCAACACCAATCATTAAGGCAGCAGTAGAGACCAATCCATCATTTGCGCCCAGGACTGCAGCACGTAACCACCCAGCACGATGTGTGCGGTGTTGTAAGTTGCGCCGATAGACATCTTCTAGGCTCATGATTATCAGCCTACATTAAGACTTTGTTCTCTCCTTAGCGGCACGCAGAAAATAGACCAACGAAAGAGCGCCAACAAGCAGACTCACCCACACATTTACTCGAAGCCCAGCTATCGTGTTCGCAATATCAATTCGAATTAACTCAATAAACAGACGTCCGAAACAGTAGGCGACAACGTAGGCCGCAAAACTTTGACCAGGCTTTAACCGCTTACCAAAGTAGATAAGCGCAACAGCTACAAGTGAACACCAAATCGCCTCATACAAAAATGTGGGATGAAAACTTTCAAATTGTTTAAATCCCTCTGGTCGGTATTGGAGTGGGACTTGTAATGACCACCAAGTATCTAGTGGGCGACCAAAAAGTTCTCCGTTAAACCAGTTTCCAAATCGACCAATTGCCTGTGCGAACAAAATTCCAGGCGCCAGACTGTCTGCAAATACTGAAAAAGATGGAAGATCCAATTTCTTTTGCAACATTCGATACCTCAAAAAAGCTGCAAAAAGTCCGATAGAGATCGCTCCCCAAATCCCTAATCCACCTTCCCAGATTTTGAATGCATCGATTGGCTGACCATTAGATCCGAAATATGCCGCTGGAGATGAAATCACGTGATAGATGCGACCACCGATTATTCCTGCAGGTACAGCCGTGATCGCAACCTCTGCAACAACAGATTCACCATGGGCAGTTTTTGCTCTGAAGCGTTTGTCTCCCAACCAAATTGCTACAGCTATACCGGTGATAATGCAGAGTGCATAGAAATGAACTGTGAATGGTCCAATCTCTAACGCCGAAACTGATGGCGTTGGGAAGGCAATCTTCAAACTTTATCCGGCCTCTACAGCTGAACGGAACTCATCTAAGCTGAAGCCAACTGCACTTGGAGTTGGCGTCCAGATTTTTCCGTTGATAAAAATAGTTGGAGTCGATTGCACTCCGAATTTACTCATAGAGTCATAGTGAGTTTGGACAAGATCAGCCTTTAAACCCTTAGAGACACAATCTGTGAACTTCGGTGAATCAATACCAATCTCCTTCCCAATTTTTATGAGAGTTTCTGTGCTAAAAAAGCCAGAGCCCTCTCCTGGAGTTTGCACGCTAAAGAGTGCATTATGAAAATCCAAAAAATGATTTTCATCGGCAGCGCAGAATGCAGCATTTGCAGAACGTACAGATTCAGGTCCTTTAAAGGAGAGCACATGGAATCGGACTGTGGCTTTCTTGTCGCGCGCCAAAGAGTCCAAATAATCACCCATGACATTTTCAAAGTTTTTACAGCCTGGGCACTGTGGGTCTTCCCATACGTCAACCTGGGTTGGAAGACCAGGATTAAAAGTTATCGCAGAACCATTGTCCACATCAATCGTGGAGGCAACTGCAGGTTTCAGTGTGAACCCATCAAGACCAGCTAAAGGAGCATTCTCGCGATTATTTTGACCCAAAATTGAAAACGCTACGCCAGTTCCTAGAACAAGCAAAACCATCGCAAGAACAATCCAACGATTTGCATTGTCGCCGTTTTTACCTTTTTGCTGAGCCATGAAATGTCCCCTGTCGAATTATTAGAATCACCCGTACTAAAACCTATTCAGGGTTAAAGTATAGATAAATTATTGCCCAGGCCAAATCCAAACCACCCAGAATTCTGACAATGTAAATGGTGTAAACGGCCATAATTTGAGTCCTCTAGTTAATACATCCCAGGATTTCTTCTAATCAGGAGCTCTTGGCTCCCTCGAGATGCTCGAAGCTAGTTGTAGAGAAAGTCAGGCAAGATATAGGTTCCGTACTTCCAGATAATGCCCGCCGCAATGACGGCATAAATGATGTACATAGCCGCATAGTCACGACCTTGAAGAATAAATCTGAGAACTCTCTGATGATTGACCTCTGACCAATTGAAAGAGTTTTGATAAATGTTGATCCTGAGCATGCTCATAAAGACTGAGATTGTTGAGACTGTAACCAACATGCACCACGGACAAAATGCTTTGATTACAAAAAATGATTGTGAAAATAACCATAGGGCGAAAAATAGCGCGGCAGAATAAATAAAGAACGCAATCCTCATTAACGAATTTGGAAAGCGAACCTGCATCAATCCTGCTATTGCGATCGTGATAACTGCCGACTCAAACATCAAACCAATAAAAGAGTTGGGGAAACCGAAAACCGTTGACTGCCAGGAGAGTGCAACCTTGCCACATGAAACAACAGCATTAATGCTGCAAGAGAGCTCGGTGTTTACATCTTTAGCAAGTTTAAAAGCATCGATAGATAAAATCATCGCAGCAAATAGACTCAATGACGCTGATACCAGCATGGTCAAATATGCGTTGCGCACACGACGTGCACTAACTACGAGCAGCTCTGTCATAGAATTAATTGTAACCTACCGTCCTTCTCTCACACCTAAGGCCAATTCTTTGGCAAGATATGAAACAGCATCCAATCCAGATTGTTCATCTTTAGAATTTAGTAAAAGTTTGATGAAGGCAGAGCCCACGATTACGCCATCGGCGTAGGCAGCCAAAGATCGTGCTTGCTCACGAGTTGAAACACCTAAACCAACACAGACTGGTAGTTGACTTACTTTCCTTATTCTAGAAACTAAGTCCTTAGCATCAATTGAAACAGTTTCTCTCGTACCAGTCACACCCATTGAACTAGCGGCATAAATGAAGCCGCCTGTTGCAGAAGTTACACGGGCTAAACGCGCATCTTTAGTGCTCGGTGCAACAACGTAGATTGGATTAATGGAATTTGATGCAGTTGCTTCTAACCACCCTGTTGATTCCTCAATAGTTAAATCCGGAGTTATGACCCCTGATCCTCCATTATCTGAAATTGATGCAGCAAATTTTTCAACACCATATCTTTCAATCGGATTCCAGTACGTCATAACAACAGATGCAACTCCTGTATCAGATGCAGTCTTTAGCGCTTCAAATACATCTGATGCCTGCGTCCCCCCTTGGAGTGAAATATCTGCTGCCTCTTGAATTACTGGCCCATCCATAACTGGGTCGCTATATGGAAATCCAATTTCTATTGCATCAACGCCGGCATCTGCCAAAACTTGAATAACTTTGTGACATCCCTGTTTAGATGGAAAGCCTGCAGGAATGTAGGCAATTAACGCTGCGCGATTTTCACTTCTACATTTTGCTAACACTGAATCTAAAGCAGTCATTACAGAGGAATCCCAAAATACTGCGCCGCAGTTTGAACATCTTTATCTCCCCGACCCGAAAGATTTATGAGCAAGTTAGCTTTTGGTCCAAGTTCGTTGCCAATTATCAAAGCACCAGCTAGAGCGTGGGCGGTTTCTATTGCAGGAATGATTCCCTCAGTTTTGCTCAGTAATGCAAATGCATTCATCGCCGCATCATCATTGATTGCTCTATATTCAGCGCGACCAAGATCATGTAAGTATGCGTGCTCTGGACCAACACCCGGATAATCAAGTCCGGCAGAGATCGAATGAGACTCAACTGTTTGTCCATTTTCATCTTGCAGTACATATGAACGAGTTCCGTGCAAAACTCCAGGTGTACCGCCCGTGATTGTCGCTGCATGCCGGCCGGTCTCTACTCCATCACCACCTGCTTCTAAACCAATTAATCTGACATCAGTATCTGGGATAAATGCATTAAAAATACCAATCGCATTTGAGCCTCCGCCGATGCATGCAAGTACTGCGTCAGGAAGTCGACCTGTTAACTCCAGCATTTGCTCACGTGATTCTTCGCCAATTATCTTGTGAAAATCACGGACCATGGTTGGAAATGGGTGTGGACCAGCAACTGTTCCAAGCATGTAATGCGTGTCGTGAACATTTGTTACCCAATCACGCATTGCCTCGTTGATCGCATCCTTTAATGTTTTGGAGCCAGATGTAACAGCAACAACTTCGGCGCCTAATAACTTCATACGTGCAACGTTAAGAGATTGCCTGCGAGTGTCTTCCTCGCCCATATAAACAACGCATTCCAACCCCATAAGGGCCGCAGCTGTCGCAGCAGCAACTCCATGTTGACCGGCACCAGTTTCTGCAATTATTCGTTTTTTGCCCATACGTTTAGTTAGTAACGCCTGACCAAGTACGTTGTTTATTTTGTGGCTTCCAGTGTGATTAAGATCCTCGCGCTTCAAGAAAATACGCGCACCACCGGCATGCTCTGAAAATCTCTTAGCCTCAGTGATAATGCTCGGGCGACCTGTATAGGTACGATGTAGTTCTGCTAACTCGGCCAGAAACACTGGATCTTGTTGTGTTTGATTGTGTACAGCTTCGAGTTCCTCTAGTGCTCCGATCAGCGCCTCTGGCACAAATCTTCCACCATATTGGCCAAAGTGACCTAACACATCAAAAGTTTCCACTGCTAAAGCCTACCGAGCAATTCATTGATCGCAACAGATGGCGATTTCGCGCGCACTAAAGCTTCTCCGACAAGAATTGCTGTGGCCCCGCATTCATGTGCAAAGATGACATCATCTCGTTTGGAGATACCAGACTCTGCCACCCGAGCAATTCCAGATGGAATCTGCGGGATCAACTGTGAAAAAGATTGAGTATCTACTTCCAGTGTTTTTAGATTTCGAGAGTTAACTCCAACAATCTCAGGAGAAATCTCCAAAGCTCTTTCAAGTTCATCGTGGGTATGGACTTCAACTAACGCTTTCATTCCAAGTTCTTTAGACAATTGATAATAGTCATCTAATTGATTCTGACTTAGAGCTGCAACAATAAGAAGTACGACATCGGCGCCATGTGCACGTGCCTCATAGAACTGGTACTCACTAACCATGAAATCCTTGCGCAAAATTGGAATATCAACTGCTTTTCTTACAATATCCAAATCATCTAACGAACCCCCAAAGCGACGAGGTTCTGTTAATACACTTATGACAGCTGCGCCGGCCTGTTCGTATTGCGCAGCTAAACCGGCGGGATCAACAATTGGCGCTAGCGATCCCTTGCTAGGTGAGGAACGTTTAATCTCGGAGATGATTGAGATCTCTTCAGTAAGCAAACTAGGTAAGCAGTCACGTACTGGCGGTGCCATCTCTAGGTGTTCTAGTAGCTTTCCCATAGGTAGACGTCTTTGTTCTAAATCTTCCCGAACGCCAGCAATAATTGAATCTAAGGCACTCATTGCTTCACATCATCTGTTGGGTCAATCCCATGATCCTGAGCGCTCCAAGAATTTAGAGTCCTAGGCTTTCTTTCATATCTACTAGAAAGTTTTAATTTCGAACTCAGTAAAAGAACTAATGCAATCACAAGAATAATAGAGATTATAAGTGGAATCAAATCGCTCATTAGTTATTACCTAATCTGTTAGCTGCATGTACGGCGCTTAATACTGCCGCGGCTTTGTTATGGCACTCTTGATTTTCACTCTCTGGATCAGAATCGGCAACTATTCCCGCCCCTGCTTGAACATATGCAGTTCCATTCAGAATCAATGCTGTTCTAATTGCAATAGCAGTATCTAGATTTCCAGTGAAATCAATGTAACCCACAATTCCTCCATAAACTCCTCGGCGAGTATTTTCCTGCTCTTCAATGATCTCCATCGCTCTAGGTTTTGGTGCACCTGACAATGTGCCAGCTGGAAATACTGAGAAGAGTGCGTCAATTGGCGTCGCTCCCTCTTTTAATTTTCCAATAACAGTCGAAACAATATGCATCACATGTGAATAGCGTTCGATGTGCATGAAATCTACAACTTCCACAGTTCCGGGCGCGCAAACTCTTCCTAAATCATTGCGCCCAAGGTCAACTAACATCAAATGCTCGGCCCGCTCTTTCGGATCTGCTAAAAGTTCTTGGGCCAACTCATCATCTTCACGTGGATCGGCCGAACGGCGACGTGTTCCAGCAATTGGATGGATCATCACATCCTTTTGATTTACTTTAACAAGTGCTTCTGGACTTGAACCGACAATCTCAATTCCATCGCTAAACCTAAAGAGATACATGTACGGCGACGGATTATTTAAACGCAACATTCTGTAGACGTCCATGGCATCTGCAGTTGATTTCATGGAAAAACGCTGAGAAAGCACTACTTGAAACGCTTCCCCTGAAAGAATCTCCTCTTTAATCTCTAAAACACTAGATTTGAATTTTTCTGATGAGGTATTTGCCTCATAAACAGGTTTTGTGAATTCGGGAATTCTCTGGACTTCCGAATTCAGTGATATCGCTAAATCAGACTCCATCTGATCAAGTCTGCTCTGGCATGATGCATAAGCTTCATCAACACGATCATCGCTTCCATCCCAATTAATGGCATTTGCAATAAGAGTTATCGTCGCGTTGCTGTGATCAAAAACTGCAAGATCACTTGTCAGCATAAAGGACAGCTCTGGCATTTCAATATCTTTAATGGTCAGGTTTGGAAGCTTCTCCAAGCGGCGAACAACGTCATATCCCATAAAACCAACAAGGCCACTTGTTAAGGGTGGCAAACCTGGGATTTGAGGAGAACGTAGATGTGAAGCACAGATTTTTAGCGCTGCTAACGGATCAGTTCCGTGTGGTGCACCCGCAGGTGCGATCCCCTGCCAATAAGCTATCCCATTTTTTTCACTTAAAGTTGCTTCGCTTCGAACGCCGATAAATGAGTATCGTGCCCACGTTCCATCATGTTCAGCAGATTCAAGCAAAAAAGTATTTTCTCTATTTTTTGTGAGTTTTTGATAAACCCCAACTGGTGACTCACCGTCGGCAAGCAAGCGACGAGAAACAGGAATGACATTAAAAGATTTTGCGTAGGATCGAAATTCTTCTAAATTCATAGAAGCTCTAATCCCAAAGGCTTGTGAAAACAGGTAGTTTCACCGGTATGGCATGCCACTCCGGTTTGATCTACTCGAAACAAAATCGCATCGCCATCACAATCTAATGAAATAGAGCGCACCGACTGAACATGTCCAGAAGTAGCCCCTTTTACCCACAATTGATTTCTACTTCTACTCCAGTAAGTAGCATTTCCACTTTCGATTGTTAATGCCAATGACTTGGTGTTTGAATAGGCCAACATCAATATCTGCAAGGAAGTGTTGTCTTGCACAATTGTTGGAATGAGTAAATCTGGGTCCTTGAGCATGCCTAAGATGGCTGGATCTAATGTGCTCATAGGTTAATTCTGCCCTATGTGACTACCACGCTGCGCACTGGATAATTGTGCTTATTTAAATAGGTCTTTACATCGCCAATTCTATGAGTTCCAAAATGAAAGACGCTTGCGGCAAGCAGTGCATCGGCTCCAGCATCTAAGGCGGCGGCAAAATCTGAGAGCGCTCCAGCTCCACCACTTGCAATTAGTGGGACCTTTGCAACTTCACGTACGGCTGTAATCATCCCAATGTCATATCCAGCTCTGGTTCCATCTGCATCCATAGAGTTCAATAAAATCTCACCAACTCCAAGCTGACAGGCTTTTTCAACCCACTTCAAAGCATCGATTCCTGAACTTTCTCTTCCGCCATGTGTTGTTACTTCAAAACCTGATTCAGTACGCGCACGTCTTGCATCCACCGATAGCACAAGAACTTGTGAACCAAAACGATCTGCTATCTCTGCTATGAGCTCGGGGCGCGCAATAGCCGATGTATTAATTGAAACTTTATCCGCCCCTGCTCGAAGTAACTTATCTACATCACTGACCGAGCGAATGCCGCCTCCAACAGTTAATGGGATGAAAACCTGTTCGGCTGTTTTACGGACGATCTCTAACGTTGTTTCCCGCCCAGATGATGATGCAGAGATATCTAAAAATGTTAACTCGTCAGCACCTTCACGCCCATAGAGTGATGCCATCTCGACTGGATCGCCTGCATCAACAAGGTTTGTAAAGTTCACGCCTTTAACAACTCGCCCGTCGGTGACATCTAGGCAAGGAATAATTCGTACAGAAAGAGACATCTCTCTTTACTCCCCCTTCGACGTTTTTAGGCGATTCATTTTTTCTACCTGGAACTCGATCTGCTCACTTGCAACGCTTGCTCCAAAGTAAAAGCTCCGGCATATAAAGCCTTACCTACAATTGCACCTTCCACCCCGATACTTTCAAGTGCAGCTAATGCCGAAATATCATCGAGTGTTGCAATGCCACCACTTGCAATTACTGGTTTATTGGTCACTGCGCATACTGATTTTAATAGATCAATATTAGGTCCCATAAGTGTTCCATCTTTTGCAACATCAGTGACAACATATCGGCAACAACCATCTTTCTCTAAACGTGAAATCGTTTCGAAAAGATCTCCACCTTCTTGTGTCCACCCTCTGGCGGCAAGAGTTTGGCCGCGAACATCTAGCCCAACTGCGATTCGGTCACCGTGTTCTGCAATTACGCGAGCTGTCCACTCTGGATTCTCTAGCGCTGCGGTTCCTAGATTTACTCTCCGACATCCAGTTGCTAGCGCTCTGTAAAGTGTTACGTCATCTCGAATACCGCCTGAAAGTTCAACATCAATATCTAACCTACCTACGACTTCGGCCAAAAGTTCTGAGTTTTCTCCACGACCAAAGGCTGCATCTAAATCAACTAAATGCAACCACGTTGCACCAGCAGATTGAAAATCTAATGCAACATCCAAAGGGGCCCCATAGATACTCTCTTGAGAAATCTCTCCTTGCACTAGGCGAACTGCGCGACCGTCCTTTACATCAACGGCCGGAAGAAGATAAAAACCGCTCATAGCGAGCCAATCCAATTCTTAATTAAAGCAAGGCCTGCAGTTCCAGATTTTTCTGGGTGAAACTGAGTTGCTCTGAGATATTCATCTTCAACTACTGAAAGAAACTTCTCTCCGTAAACGCTCCAACTTTGAGCCTTGCCTACTGGGGATTTAGCTGCATAAGAATGGACAAAATAAAATGACTGATCTTCTATACCTCTAAGAAGTAGCGATTGTGGATCGGCTTCTACTGTGTTCCAACCCATGTGAGGAAGTATCGGTGCTTGTAGCCGATCAACAATTCCTTCGAATACACCTATACCCTCATGAAGCGATTTCTCACTATTTTCTGTTCCCTCTGTTCCATGCGCAAATAAGATCTGCATTCCAATACAAATGCCAAGCACCGGACGTTCTTTCTTTAAACGCTCTCGTACTATTGAGGCGCCATCTATCGCATTGATTCCATCCATACATGATGAAAAAGCCCCAACTCCAGGTACAACTAATCCATCAGCTTCTAACGCCACTACAGGATTAGAAGTAACAACGACGTCCTGACCAGATGTTGCAAATGCACGTTCTGCAGATCGTAAATTTCCTGATCCGTAATCAAGAATTGCGATCAAAGAGAACCCTTTGTTGAAGGAATTCCTGCCACTCTGCCATCGAGTGAAACCGCATCACGTAGCGCTCTTGCCACAGCTTTGAACTGAGCTTCAAATACATGGTGTGCGTTTCGACCTTCTAGAACACGAATATGCAAAGCAATTCTCGCCTCCGCAACAATTGATTCCCAAATGTGCTTACCAAGAGTTGTATCGAAAGTACCAATTAATTCCACGATTTCTGGTTGGCGGTGAACAAGATATGGACGCCCTGAAAGATCTACAGCTGCTTGAACCAAAACTTCATCAAGAGGCACCATTGAGTCTCCAAAACGGCGAATTCCTACTTTCTCACCGAGGGCTTCACGTAAAGCCTGACCAAATGCTAGCGAGGTGTCTTCAACACTGTGATGTGAATCGACTTCAACATCACCTGTTGTCTTGATCATTAAATCAAAGCCAGAATGTTTACCAAGTTGGGACATCATGTGGTCAAAAAATGGTACACCCGTGGAAACATCTATCACTCCTTGACCATCTAAATTGAGTTCGACGATAACGTGTGACTCTTTGGTTTTTCTCTCAACGCGTGCTGTTCTCATCGATTTCTCCTTTAGATAAGTTCCTTTAGTGCATTTATAAACAATGTGTTTTCGGCTTCATTACCGATTGTTACTCGAAGGTGGTCCGATAATCCTACATCTCTAATCAGAACACCCTTTTTGAGCAAATCCGACCATAACTGCTTGGCATCTTGCGGGAAACCTGTAAACAAAATGAAGTTGCCCTCGCTTTCGACAGTTGTTAAACCAAGGGAAGCTAAAGCGCTAACCATCAAATCTCTAGATCTAATTAATGTACCAACACCGGCCAGTAACTCCTCTTTGAAATCTAATGCAACTTCGGCAACAGCTTGCGTAATTGTACTTAAATGATACGGCAGCCGAACTATCATCATGGCATCTACAACTTTTGGATCTGCAACTAAATATCCAACTCGAGCACCAGCAAATGCAAAGGCCTTACTCATAGTTCGAATCACCACTACATGTGGATTTTTCGAGATCAACGTGACAGCAGAGACCTGGTCAGAAAACTCAGCGTAGGCCTCATCGATAATTAAAAGACCCCCAACGTCTTTAACTGCATCAGCAATCTTTGCGATCTCAGCGATTGCTATTGCTCCGCCGGTGGGATTATTCGGTGTTGTGATAAATGTTAACGTCGGTTTGTGTTGTTGCACCTGTGCTATTGCATCCTGGGTATTAAGTGAAAAATCTGAATTACGCGAGCCATCGATCCAAGGAGTATTGCTCACTCTGGCTATTAGGGCGTGCATTGAATATGAAGGAGTAAAACCTAAGGCCGCACGCTGTCCGAAGGCTAAAAATATTGATTGAATAACTTCATTACTGCCATTAGCTACCCAAGTATTGTTAGATGTAAAGCCTGTTTTACTTAATCCATTGATATAGCTCGCTAATTTAGCGCGCAGGTTCTCA
>Ga0068872_10002293_pt1 | contig 15059 bp, 10 predicted proteins | sample NOAtaG_7_FD_66441 | JGI IMG/M metagenome (GOLD analysis project Ga0068872, IMG submission 66441) | Freshwater lake microbial communities from Lake Erie, under a cyanobacterial bloom - NOAA_Erie_Diel1S_2200h metaG | ecosystem: Environmental > Aquatic > Freshwater > Lake | place: USA: Ohio, Lake...
GCCGTTGATCGTGATCTGCTTGCCGATGGGCTCGGATTCCCCGAACAGTTTGGTCTTGAGGGTGTCGTTGAGCAGCACGACCGGCTGGCCGGATTCATACTCGGCCCGCGTGAAGTTGCGTCCCGGCGAAATGTCCGAGGCGTTCACGGCCGGCCAATCGACGCTCCACGCATCGAAGCCCACATTGTCTACGCGGCTGTCGCGGTAGGCGAAGTTCCCCTGGCCCCCGAGCGCCCCGACGGCATTCTCGACGCCGGGGATCCGCCGGATCATGTCCCACTCGGCAAAGGAGACGGGCGGATTGCGCCGGTCCGGACACTTTTCATCCGTGCCATCGCAGGCGTTGATCCCGATCCCCTGCCGCTGGACGATGAAGGTCGTCGCGCCGATCTCGTTGAGGTCCGACTGGAACGAGGCCCGGATGCCGTTCACCACGGCGCCCATGGTCACCACGACGAACACCCCGATGGCCACGCCGGCAATGGTGAGCGCCGCGCGGACCTTGTTGGTCCGAATGGACTCGAGCGCCATTCCCACGCCCTCGAACGCCAGCAGCAGGCGGTTCATGACGTCACTCCGACCTGAGGGCGGCGATGGGGTCGAGCTGCGAGGCCCGACTGGCGGGGTACAGCCCGGCTGCAATGCCGACCCCGGCGCCCGTCACGATGGCCGCCGCGATGGACCACGGGGCCACGGCAGCGGGGAGCGGTGAGAAGGCGGCAATCAGCTCGGCAATCCCGATCCCGAGCCCGATCCCGATGGCGGCGCCGATGGTGCTGAGCGTGGCCGACTCCACCAGGAACTGCGCCATGATGTCCTGTCGACGGGCGCCCAGCGCCTTGCGCACGCCGATCTCGCGGGTGCGCTCGGCCACGGCGACCAGCATGATGTTCATGATGACCATGGCCCCCACCACGAGGCTGATGGCGGGGAGCGCGGTCCCGAAGAGTACGAGGCGCCCCTTGAGCTGCTTGATGAAGCCGAAGGCGGCGTCCTGCGTGACGAGGCCGAAGTTGTCGGGCTCGCTGGCCCGGAGCCCCCGGATCCCGCGCAGGGCCCCACGCGCCAACTCCATCCCCTCCGCGATGGCCGCCTGATCGGCAGCCTGCACCACCAGGGATCCGAAATCCTTTTGCGGCCGGATGATCCGCTGCATCGGCGAGGTATAGGGCGCAATGGCCAGGCGATCGAGGGAGAAGCCGAAGACGCTCCCCTGCTTTTCCACCACCCCGATGACGGTGAAGGGGATGCCGGCTACCCGCAGCTGGCGCCCCTCCGGATTGAGGCCGGGGAAGAAGTGTTCCGCCACTTCCGTACCGATCACCAGCACGGGCGACCCGGCTCGAACCTCCTGCTCGGTGAAGGCCCGGCCTTTCTCCACCAGGTACTTCTTGATGGCGAAGTAGTTGGCATCGGCCGCCACCGTCTGGAGCTGCTTGGGGCGGGCTCCCGGCGCGGTGGCGTACTTGAACGTTTCGCTGGTGATCGTCGACGGCATGGTGGGCGGAAGCGCGGCCCGTACCGCCTCGATGTCGGACATCCGGAGCGGCGGGCGCCGCTGCGCCGCCCGGGCGTCAGCGCCACGCGGACCGCCCCCCATCACGTTGTCGAAACGCCGCACCGTGAACGAGTTGGCGCCGATGAGGCGCGAGGCGAAATCCTCCTCCACGTACCGCCCCATCCCCTCCACGATGGAGACGACGGCGATCAGGAACATCACGCCGATCATCACCCCCAGCAGGGTGAAGAAGCTCTTGAGCTTCTGCACGCGCAGCTGGTACAGCGCCAGGCGCACCGCATCAAGCAGCTTCATGACCGTTCCTCAGGGCCCGCGGTCCTCATGCGACCTCGAGTCCGACGCGCTTCATGAACTGGGCCTGCGTCTCGTCGCTGGCAATCACGCCGTCGCGCAGCACCACCACGCGACGGGCGTGCGCCGCGATGTCCGGCTCGTGCGTGACCATGACGACGGTCTGTCCGTGCTGGGCCAGCTCCTCGAAGACGCGCATGATCTCTTCCGATGTGGCGCTGTCGAGGTTCCCCGTGGGCTCGTCGGCCAGCAGGATGGACGGCTCGTTCACGAGGGCCCGAGCGATGGCCACGCGCTGCCGTTGCCCGCCGGAGAGTTCGTTCGGGCGATGATGCATGCGCTCGCCCAGCTGCACGCGCTCCAGCGCCGCCGCGGCGCGGCGGCGACGGGCATCCGCCGGGACCCCGGCATAGACCAGCGGGAGTTCCACGTTCTGCAGCGCCGAGGCGCGCGGGAGCAGATTGAAGGTCTGGAAGACGAACCCGATCTCCTTGTTCCGGACCCGGGCCAGTTCGTCCTCGCTCATGGCACTCACGAGCGTGCCGTTGAGCCAGTATTCGCCGGCCGACGGCGTGTCGAGGCACCCGATCAGGTTCATGAGCGTGGACTTCCCGGAGCCGGAGGGGCCCATGATGGCCACGTACTCGTTGCGCCGGATGCCGAGGTCGACGCCTCGCAGGGCGCGCACGATTTCACCGCCCATGTCGTAGGCACGGGCCAGGGCCCGCGTCACGATGATCCAGTCGGCCCCCGGCGCACGGCCTGCGTCGGCCGTGACGGCCCGTCGCTCACCGGTCGCGGAGAGCGGGACCTCCTCGAGGCCGGTGCTCACGGGCGCGATCCGTCCGTGCGCTTGCGCTCCATCGGCTTGGCCACCGTGACTGTGGCGCCATCGCGCAGCTCGCGAATGGCCTGATAGCTGCCCGCCACGATGGTATCCCCGACCTTGAGGCCCTCGAGGACCTCGAAGTGCCGCTCGCCGGCGATGCCGACCCGCACCGGCTTGAAGCTGACGGCCCGGTTGGCTCCCACCACGAAAACGCCTTCCACATCGCGCTTGCCGACTTCGCGCTGCGGTTGGCGGCCCACGGTCATGGCGGAATCAGCGGTGGGGAGCTCCTCGTTCTCGCGCACGGTGAGCGCAATGATCGGGATGCTGAGGGCCTTGGCGCGCGAGGCGGTGACGATCTTGGCCGTCGCCGAGAAGTCCGGACGGGTGTCGACGGGCGGGTTGAGCAGCTGGACGCGCACCTCGTAGTCGATGGCCTGATCGCCCAGCTGGGACGAGGCCGTCTTCACCACGGAGCTGTTGGAGATCTCCACCACGCGGCCCACGAAGGTGGTGTCCTGGAAGGCGTCGATCTGGATGACCGCCGAATCGCCCACGCTGATGCGGGCCACGTCGGTCTCGTCAACCTTGACGGTGGTTTCCAGCACGGACATGTCCGAGATGGTGAGCAGCGTGGCGGCGTCCTTGTTGAGCGTCCCCATGATCGCCGTTTCCCCCTCCTCCACGTTGAGGCGGGTGACCTTGCCGCTCATGGGGGCCACGATCGTGGTCCGGTTGAGCGCCTGGCGCGCATCGCGCACGGACGCGATGGACTGCTCCACGCTGTAGTTGGCCGCCTCTGCCAGCGCCTTGTTCACCTCCATTTGGGTCCGCAGCTGCTCGAGCTGTTCGTCAGAGACCAGCGCCGGCGTCTGCTGCTTGATCTGCTGCGAGCGTTCATAGTTGCGGGTGGCCTGGATGAGGCTGGCCTTGGCCTGGGCCGCCTGAGCGCGAACCGACGCCAGCGTGGCCTCGGCGCGCTGCATGGCGGCGGTGGCCTGCTCCGGGTCGATCTGGAGCAGGAACTGCCCCTTCTTCACCACATCGCCCTCTTTCACGGCCAGGCGCACGATGCGCCCGGTCACGTCGGCGGAGACGTTCACCTTGGTGCGGGGCTGGATCTGCCCGCTGGCGGTGACCGATGCCACGAGGTCGCGCGCCTCCACGGCCTCAAGGCGCACTTCCACCGGCTTGTCGCGGTTGCGCTTCGAGGCGACAACGCCCAGCACCGCCACGGTGGCGATGACGGCTCCTGCAATGCCCAGCTTGGCTCCCTTGGTCATGTCCTGTCCCGTTTATCGGAGAGTCCGTCCGACGGCGTTCTCGAGCGCGGCAAATGCGCGCTGGACGTCGTAGACGGCCGTGATGCGATCGGTTTCCGCGCGTTCGAAATCGGCGCGGGCCTGCACGAGCTCGACGAGGCTGCTCGCCCCGACGCGATACCGCTCCTGCGCCAGCTCCAGCGCCGTCCGCGCGGCGCGTACGTTCTGCTCCTGGAGCGTGGCGGCCTGTCGGGACGCGCCCAGCGTGAGGAACGCCGCCGTGACCTCGGCGGTGACCCGCAGCTCCTGCGCCCGGACGTCGTTCTCCGCATTCCGCTGTTGGACGGTGGCCTGCTCGATCTGCTGTTCGCGGCGGAAGCCGTTGAACACCGGCAGCGAGAAGGAGGCCGACAGGCTGTACGGATTCCGGGTGAAGTCGAACGGATAGCGGCCCTGCTGCGCCCGGATGGCAGCCTCCTGCGTGGCGCCGAAGGTCAGCGCCTCGCACTGGGCCAACGCATTGCCCAGCCCCACCCTCGCCCGCACCTCTACCGTCCGGATGCAGGAGGCGCGTTGTGAGGCCAGGGTGGCCTGCCCCTGCGTGATGAGCGCGCTGGTGCTGGTGAACCGGTTGGTGAAGGCGGAGACGCCGGCCTGAAGCGACAGGGAGGGGAGATAGGCGCTCCGGGCCGAGGCGACACTCCGGCGCGAGGCCATGGCCCGTGCGCGGAAGGCTTCGAGGCCGGGGTTGGTGCGCCCGGCCCGATCGAGCAGGTCCTTGAGCTCCACCTCGGGCGGTGCCGCGAGGGTCGGGTCAAGGCGCGTTTCCATGGCAGGGGGGAGACCGATCTGCTGGAAGAGCCGGATGAGCTCGATGGCCGCCTGATTTCGCGCATTCAGCGCCGCGACGCGTTGCTGCCCGTCCGCCACCTCGGCGCGCTGGACATCCAGCTGGGTCCCGGAGCCCACCTGCAAGCGGGCGCGGGCCAACTGGAGCTGCGTCCCGGTGGCGAGCACCAGGGAGTCCTGCAGTGCCGCCCGCGCCTGCTGCTGCAGGGCGGCGAGGTACTGCGTGGTCACGTCCGTCCGCACGCGCTGCTCGGCGGCCACGATGTCCGCTTCGGTGGCTTCCTGACTGGCCTTGACGGCCCGGCGGTCGTTGATGGCCCCCATGGAGAGGAGCAGGCTGGCGGAGGCGGAGGCGTCCGTAGAGAGCTGATCGTTGGTGGATCCGAAGCCCTGTCCCTGGAAGAACGTCTGGCGCCCTTCGCGATACCCCCCGCCGAAGCCGGTGTTGACGCTGGGAAGGAACTGGCCATTGGCGGCCCGGACCGTGGCCGCCGCGCTGCGCCGGGCATTCAGCGCGGTCTGCAGGGTAGGGTTGTTCCGTTTGGCCAGCGCCAGCGCGTCCGTCAAGGTGAGGACCGGTCCGGAGGCAGGGACGGCCGGTGCGTTCTGGGACGAGAGCAGAGGCGCTGCGGTCAGCCAACCGGCGACCAGCAGCGGGAAGGGGCGAAAACAGGTCACGAACTCGCTCGGAGCGAAAGGGCAGAGACGGGCAGACACTCTGGGGGTGTACGGGAAAAGGCGTCGTGCGGTTTCATCGCGGCGCATCGTCGCGGCGCGCCTCGAGCCCCCGCGCCGGGATCCGGAGCTGGAGCAGGCGCCCCTCGGCATCGGCCCAGAGCTGCCGGACCTCACCGCCGCCGGTGACGATCCGCCATCGACGGGCCGAGCGGCGTGTTCCGCCGACGGCGACGGTATCCGTGGCGCTCTCCAGCACGATCCGCACCACCCCCTGGGTATTGGCGGAGGGGGTCAGACTGGGGAGCGTGATGCCATCCCCGGCTGCCAGCCGCCGATCCCGGACGAGCAGCAGGTGATGAGCGATTCCCTCGTCTTCAACAATCACGGCGCCGGGGCGCAGGAGATATTCGCGGGCCGCTTCGCCCGTCTGGGAGCGGGCGAGCGTGGAAAATCGCCCCCGCAGACGTTGCCCTCCCAGGCGCAGGGCGAGTTCGGTTCCCTGCTGCTCCTCGAGCGAGAACCGGAGGGGGGTCCCCGCCGAGTCGGCTTCCAGCCGCATGGCCCGTCGACGGTCGTCCACGGCCGACTCCGAGCGGACCTCGAACAGGAGCCCTTCGGGGCTGACCCGGCGGAGCAGGGAAAACTGCTCCCGGCCAATGCGCCGCCCGTCGGCCAGCAGGGTGAAGCTCCCTTCGTCGAGTCGGACCGATGCCGGGGCGGCTTGTCCGGCCAGGTGGAGGGGCCCTGCGGCGGCGACCAGACACCCCACGCGGAACCCATGCCATGCCCGGCCGAGGGCGCGGTATGGAAGGCGGCGAGCATGGCGGGCGTTTTCGGGCATCCACACAAGATAACGGATTGGCCGCCCATCTTCGCCTCCGCCGGGGTGGCGGGGTATTCTGCTCCATGCCCGACAGACCCGTCGCCGCTTCCTTGCGCTGGCCCGTGCTCTGGGTGGGGGCCATGGCCGCTGCCCAGCTGGCCCTGATCAGCTGGCAGGGCACACCCGAATGGGAGCGGGTCGGCATCGCGGCGCTGGCGACGCTGGTGTCGCTCGTCCTGCTCCGGACGGTCCCGGCCCCCCGGCTTGCGGCGCAGCTCGCGGTGGGGGGGCTGGTGGCTGCCCTTGCCGTGGCGGCCCGGGAGACGCAGCTCCTCTCGACGGTCCGTTCGGACTGGGGGGGATGGTCAGCGGCCGAGCGGGATACCCGAGCCCAGCGCGTCGCGCGCGGCATTACGGAAGCGGCACAGGTTCTTTCGCAGGAAGCGGAGCAGCTGGCCTCCGACACGGCCCTCGTTCGCCAACTGCTCCTGGCGTCGCAACCCCGCGACGGCGCCGCCACCCAGTCCCGCGTGCCCGTACCCGCGCCCGGGGCACTGCCCATGGCGTCCGCCACGCTGGTCTTCCGACGCGGCGTGCTGCTGGCCCATGCGGGACAGCTGTATTCGCCCGTGGCGCCAGTGGGGGCTCCCGGGTTGTCCATCATCGATGGCCCGTTCCATACGACGCTGGTGGCCCGCCGTCATGCCGCCAACGGTGAGGTCGAAGTGGTCACGACGGCCCTGCTGGCCTCGGCACCGCCGGCTGACGGATTCGCCCGCAGTCTGCTCCAGACCCTTGGGACCGGTATTGACCGGGCGCATACCGCCATCGAGTCCCCGGACAGTGCCAACGTGGGTGATGGCGAGACGGTGATGGTGGTCCCCGACGGGACGCGACGGCTGGCTCGGGTCCGGGCCACCACGTTCACGCCGGGTGAAGCGTTGCTGGCGCTCGAGCAGGAAGCCCGGGCCCGCACGTCGGTGCTCCTCGCCATGGCGCTGCTGGCGTTTCTCGTGGTGGCGTGGCGTGCTCCCGTGTCTCCCCTCGGTCGGGTGGCGGCGTCGGGGGTTGGCATCGTGGCCGTGAGCCGCCTGCCGCTCTCCGGCCTGTCGAACGTGTCGCCGCTGTTCGACCCGGCGAGCTACTTCTCTCCCGTGGGGGGCGCCCTCACCTCATCGATTGCCGCCCTGCTGCTGACGGCATTGCTGGTGCTGGCGCTGGCGCTGAGCGTGTTGCGTCACCCGAGTCGTGGCCGTCCGGGTCCTGATCGTCTCGCCAGCATCCTGGTGCGGTCGGTGGGGGCCATTCTGCTGCTCGGCTCTGCGCCGGTGATCATGAACCGGTTGGCCGACGGCATCGCGCTGCCGGCTACCGGGGCCGATCCCGGCCTCTGGATGGCCTGGCAGTTGGCATTGGCCCTCGTTGGGACGGCGCTGCTGCTGGCCGCAGTGGCGGCCGCTCCCGTCCGACGCGCACGCATCCCGCGCAGCTGGTCGGTCTTGCCCGGTCCGGCGCTGGCCATGACGGCGGCGGCGATGGCGCCCATGCTGCAGATGCCCTCGGGGCGCTGGCCACTCTGGTATCCGGTCCTCTGGGGCCTGGCGCTGGCCGGCTTTGCCCTGTCCCGGCGCGGGGTGGGGCAGGTTGTTGCCGCCGTCCTCATGGCCGGAAGCGGGGCCGCCACCCTGACGTGGGGGGCGACGGTGCGCGCCCGGTTGGCGCTCGCCGAACAGGACCTGCAGCGCATCACGGTGGTGGATGACAACGCACTCGTGCTGCTCGAGCGTTTTGCCGGTTCCCTGTTCGGTGCGCCGTCGTCGGTGGTCCAGCCCGCCGCCCTGCTGCAGCGCTTCGCCGCCAGTGATCTCGCCCGGGCCGGGTACCCCGCCCGACTGGCCCGCTGGTCGCCGGATGACATACGCCAGGCTACCGCCGTCCTCGAGCTGGCGCCCGTGGCCGACACGATCGGCGCCCAGAGCTATCTCGCGCTGCTGGCTCGGCAAAGCGGTACCGTGGAGGTGCGTCGAGTGGCGGATGGTCCCACCTCCGTCCTCATGGCAGCCGTCCCGGCCATCGACGGGACCGTCACGACCATCGCGATCCCCCCGCGGACCCGTCTTCTCCCGGCCGATCCGTTCGCCACGTTCACGGGGGTGGCCGGGGTTGGAGAACCGGAGCCGCCCTACGGTTTGACGCTCACGGTCGCGGCCGCCACGGACACCGTGACCTCCCGCCTGCAGTGGACGCGGCGGGGCACGTCGCTCCACGGGGATGGCGTGATCGGCGATGCGCAGGTCATGCGTCGCGTGCACGCCCAGGTGGAACTGCGGCCACTGGATGCCCTGCTTTCCCGCGGCCTGCTCTTTCTGGTGCTCGATGGACTGGTGGTGTTCGGGCTCTGGGTGGTGACGGCGCTGCCGGGGGGTGCCCTCTGGCGACTGGTCCGCTACCGGCGGCGGCGCTGGTCGCGCTCGTATCGGCTCCGCCTCACGGCCGCCATGTTGGGCTTCTTCCTGGCGCCCGCCGCCCTCTTCGGCGGATGGATCTGGTACCGCCTGCAGGACGAAGATCGCGCCTCCCGCGTCCTGCTGATCCGCGAAACCCTGCGCATCGCTGCGGCCGAACAGGAGCAGCGGCGGGTGGGGAGTGCGCCGTCCAGCACCGGCGCTCCGCTCTTTCTCTATCTGCGCGGGCAGCTGCTGGTGGCGAGCGACCCGCTCCTCGAGGCCCTGGCTCCTCTGGGACGCCTGCTCCCGGCTTCGCTCACCGGCGAGTTCACGCGCGATGAGGAGTTCACCGCGCGGCGCGTCGTTGCTGGCGCGAGTCGGCCCCTCGTGGGCTATCGGCATCTGGCCCCGTCGGTCACGGTCGCGCCGGGGGACATCGTGCTCGCCACGCCGGCACGCGGGGACGACGATACCCTCGATGCCCGACGCGCGGATCTCGGCGTACTGGCCTTCGTGGCCACGCTGCTTGGCGCGCTGGCCGCCCTGTGGTTGAGTGGGGTGGCGGCGCGGTCACTCTCGCGTCCCGTGGGGGCGCTGCGCCGCGCGGCCCTGGCACTCGCCGGCGGAAATCCGGCCCCCTCGCTGGGGGAGGAACCGGCCACCGAGTTCGTGCCCGTGTATGCCGCCTTCCGTCGGCTCGTGGATGATCTCGCCGCCAGTCGCACCGCGCTCGAAGCCGCTCAGCGGCGGACCGCCGCGGTGCTGCAGCACGTGGCGACCGGCGTGCTGGCGGTCCTCCCCACCGGCGATGTGGTGCTCGCCAATCCGCGCGCCACGGATCTCCTGGGCGACGCCGCCTGTAGGCCCGGCGCCCATCTGGACCAGCTGGCCGCGGTCGACGAGGCGCTGGCTGATCGGGTGCGCCGCTTCCTCGATGGCTCGGCCGACGAGGACGCCTGGGCGTGGACGCTGGAGGGGCGCCAGCTGCGGGCCCGTCTGACCCGTTTCAGCACGGGCGCCGTGCTCACCCTCGATGATGTGACCGACTTGGCCACCGCACAGCGCGTGCTGGCCTGGGGCGAAATGGCCCGGCAGGTGGCGCACGAGATCAAGAATCCGCTGACCCCGATGCGTCTCGGGGTCCAGCATCTGCGACGGGCCTACCGGGATGGGCGCGGGGATTTCAGCGGCATCCTGGAATCCAACGTGACGCGGATCCTCGAGGCCATCGATCATCTCGATGCCATTGCCCGGGCCTTTTCGAAATACGGCGCCGTACCCGCGGACCGGGCACCGGCGGAACCGGTGGCCGTTGCGCGGGTACTTGAGGCTGTCGTTGCCCTCGAACAGCTCGGCGTGGGGGAAGACGCGGACACCGGGGTCGAGTGGGCGCTCACCGTCGAGCCCGACGCGCCGCTTCTTGGCTTGGCCCGCGCGGACGAACTGCGCGACGTGGCGCTGAACCTGCTCGAGAATGCCCGGCAGGCGCAGGCGCGGCACGTCAGCGTGCAGGCCACGCAATCGGACGAGGCGGTGGTGATCACGGTGACGGACGATGGTATCGGCATGCCCCCCGAGGTGCTGACGCGGATCTTCGAACCGCAGTTCTCCACCCGCACGAGCGGCAGCGGGCTGGGGCTGGCGATCAGTCGGCGTCTCATCGAGGGGTGGGGCGGGACGATCCGGGCCACGAGTACCCCGGGGAGTGGCACCACCATGACCGTACGGCTGCGTCCGGTGCAGGGGGACCCGCCCCCCGCACCCTGACCCCTTGGACGCGTTAAACTTCACCATGCCCGTTGCCACCCTGCGTTCGGATCAGCAGCCCACGGAATCCCCGCCACCGCACCTGGCGGCGTGGACGTTGCCGCCCGGGTGGGCCTGGGGCGCCGAGGCCATCCAGCGCGAGCATCGACACTATCAGGAAGTCATCGACGCGCTCGGTCGATCGCTGTCATTGGTCAGTGTTCCCGACCCGGCGCATGTGGCCTGGCTGCGCGATGAGGCCCGCGCGCTTGCGCATCGCAACCACCCCTCCATCCCGACGACCTACCACTTCTGGGCGTCATACGAGGAAAGCCGGCGGGGCCCGGGGTATCTGCGGCGCTGGCTGAGCGGTGAAACGGTGGCTTCGCGCATCGCGCGTCTCGGGCCCGACGGGATCCCGATTGCGGTCCAGGTCCTTCGGGAAGCGGGATCTACGCTGGCGTACCTCCACGACAGCGGCACGACGCATGGGGCGATCTCGGCGGGCACCATCTGGCTCACGCCGGGCGGCCGGCTCTGGCTGATCGGATGGGAGTGGGCGCTGCCGCGCGATCAGCGCCCGGCGGGGTTGGCCCCCGATCCGCAGCACACCCCGTGGGCGCCGGAGTGGATGGCGAATCCCGGGGAGGCTCCCACGTTGGTCGGGTGGCGTCCCACGGCCGCAAGCGATCAATGGCAGCTGGCCGCGCTCGTGTTCACCATGTTGGCGGGCGAGCCGCCACCGTCGGACGATGCCCCGCCGGTGAGTCTGCTGCGCCCGGACTGCCCACAGGCCCTCTCGGCGGTGCTCACGCGCGCGCTCTCCCGCGATCCCTCGGCCCGCTTCCCCGGCATTCCGGCGATGCTCCGCGAGCTCGATCGGTTCTTCGCCGTGCGCTCGCGGCTCATTGGCGATGAGGCGTCGCAGCAGGCCGTACCGCTCGACAACGACGAGGCCCGCTTGCGTTGGGCGACGGCCGACGACTACGAGGTACTCGCTCCACTCGGTCGCGGGCTCTTCGGCAGTGTCTGGCGTGCGCGCGATCTCAGCCTCTCGCGCGAGGTGGCCATCAAGGTGCTGCACCCGCACATCGCCCGAGACGACGTGGCGGTCGGACGCTTCCAGCGGGAAGCGCGGCTGGCAGCGCAGCTGGCGCATCCGGCGATCGTCCCGATCTTCGACAGCGACAGTCGGGGCGGGATTGCGTGGTATACCATGGAGCTCGCCGAGGGCGGATCGCTTGCGCAGCTCGTATCGCGCGCCGGTCCGCGGCCACTGGATGAGATCGCGCCACAGGTGGACGAACTGCTGGAGGCCCTGCACGCGGCCCATACCAGCGGCATCATCCACCGCGACCTCAAGCCGGAGAACATTCTCATTGATCGCTACCGCCGGTGGCGGATCGGCGACTTCGGCATCGCGTACGCCCGCGGCGATGAGGGCGCGGGGACTTCGGGGACTCCGGCCTTCGCGGCGCCGGAGCAGCTGCTCGGCGAACCGCAGGGCCCCGCCACCGACTGCTATGCGCTGGCGAGCATCGTGTACTTCGCGCTCACTGGCACGCCGCCATTCGGCGACGCAGCGCCCGAAACCATCCTGGCGCAGCAGCTGTCGGGGGGGCTCGAGGAGCGTCTGTCGCAGGAGGGGTTCCCCGAGCCGCTGCAGCAATGGTTGGCGCGCGGGCTGGCCCAGCAGGTGGAGGCCCGCTTCGACGATGCGCAGGCCATGCGGCTCGCGTGGCGCAGGGTGGTTCGGCTGATTCGCCGGGGTGATGGACACCGCGCCTGGTGGCGGAAGCTCATCCCCGGTCTCGATGACGAGGCCGACGAGGTGATCAGCGACGAGACTCCGGTGGCCGCCTGGTGATCGATCGGGGCGCGCCGATGGCGCGCCCCGGGGGCGTCAGGGGTCGCTCCCCAGCAGGACGCGCGTTTCGAGCGCTTCGTAGGCCGCATCGCCGCCCGCATCGGGGCGCAGCAGCGAGACCACGATGCCGGTCAGGAAGGCGAGTGGAATGGACACGAGGGCCGGATTCTTGAGCGGGAAGATCGCCGCCTCGTGGTGCAGCAGGTCCACCTGCACGGCTGGCGACAGCGCAATGAGGCCGAGCGTGGCGAGCGTCCCCACGATCATGCTGCTCGAGGCGCCGGCCGTACTGGTCCGTCGCCAGAAGACGCTGAGGACGAGGGCCGGGAAGTTGGCGCTGGCCGCAATCGCGAAGGCCAGTCCCACCATGAAGGCCACATTCTGTCCCTTGAAGAGCACACCGAGGGCGATGGCTACGAGCGCCAGCGCGATCGTGGCGAGGCGCGCGACCTTGAGCTCCTCGCCGGGGCGCGGATTCCCCTTGCGCACCACGCTCGCCCACAGGTCGTGCGAAATGGCCGCCGCGCCGGAGAGCGCGAGCCCCGCGACGACGGCGAGAATGGTGGCGAAAGCCACGGCGGCGATGAACCCGAGGAACGGACGTCCACCCAGCAGCTCGGCCAGCATGGGCGCGGCCATGTTCCCGCCGGCGTCGATGGCCTTGATGCTGGCGGGGCCCACGAGCACCATGGCGCCGAACCCGAGGATGAAGGTCATCAGGTAGAAGAGCCCGATGAGCCCGGTGGCGATGAACACCGAGCGGCGCGCCGACGCCGCGTCGGGGACGGTGTAGAAGCGCATCAGGATATGCGGCAGGCCGGCGGTGCCGAACATGAGCGCCAACCCGAGCGAGATGGCGTCCCATGGGTTCGACACCAACTTGCCGGGGGCCAGAACGCCCGCGCCTTGCTGCGCTGCCGCCGCGGCAAAGAGCGCGCGCGGATCGAAGCCGAAGCGCGAGAGGACGAGAAGGGCCAGCAGCGCCGCTCCGCCCAGCAGCAGCACCGCTTTCACAATCTGGACCCACGTGGTAGCCAGCATGCCGCCGAAGAGCACATAGGCCATCATGGCCACGCCCACGATGAGGACCGCGCTTTCGTACGGAATGCCGAACAGGAGCCGGATCAGGCTCCCGGCCCCGACCATCTGCGCGATGAGATAGAACGCGATGGTGGCCAGCGTCCCTACGGCCGCACTGATGCGGACCGGCGTTGGCCGCAGCCGCGCGGCCACGACGTCGGCAAAGGTGTAGCGCCCCAGGTTGCGGAGCGGTTCGGCAATCAGGAAGAGCACCACGGGCCACCCCACCAGCCAGCCGGTGGAGTAGATCAGCCCGTCGAAGCCACTCGTGGATACGAGGCCGGCGATCCCCAGGAACGACGCTGCGCTCATGTAGTCACCGGCCAGTGCAAAACCGTTCTGGCCGGCGGTCACCGAGCGGCCGGCGGCGTAGAAGTGCTCGGCTGTTTGCGTGCGTCGCGCGGCCCACCAGGTGATGCCGAGCGTAATGCAGATGAAGACGGCGAAGAAGCCGATGGCCACCGGATCCGGTCGACCGAACTCCGGCACGGCTGGCGCCGCGGTGGCGCCGGCGGTCTGGGCCAACACCCACGGGATCATGGGGCTCCTCCGGCAGTCCGATGCTCCTCGCGCAGGCGGGCCAGCGCCGGATCATAGACCCGGTTGGCCCAACGCACGTAAGTCCACGTGAGGACCCAGGCGGACACGATCACCAGGGCGCCAAGCAGGATCCCCACCGACAGCCCGTCACCCAGCGGGGTGGCGAGCAGGGCCGGGCGGAAGGCCACCAGCAGAATGAAGCCGAAATAGACCACGACCATGCCGGCCGTGAGGAGCGAGGCCATGCGCCAGCGCTCGGCGGCAACCCGCCGGGTGGCCTCGAGCAGGGGCCCCGGCGGCGGGGCATCGGGAGGGGGCGTCATGGCGCGCCAAGGTAGGGGGAGGCGATCTTGTGCGATAGAGGCCGATCCGCCACAGCGGTCCAGCCGCCCCCGACCCTACGCCCCGCTCTCTGTGTCCTTCCGCAAGGTCATCGCCCTGCTCGCCCTCGTGAACGCGCTGGTGGCGCTCTATCTCCACCTGTGGAAGATCGGGCTCACCGGATCGCTCGCCTGTTCAGGCGGCGGCGGGTGCGAGTACGTGCAGGGGAGCCGCTACGGCTGGTTTCTGGGCGTCGATGTGGCGCTCATCGGCGCGGTGGGGTACACCGTGGTCTTCCTGCTGGCCACGGTGGGCGGGCTGATCGAGGAGCGCCGCTGGCCGACCACGGGGCTCCAGCTCCTCATCTGGGGCGCGGTGGCCTTCACGGTCCGGCTCAAGTACGCGGAGTTCGTGATCCTCAAGAGCTTCTGCCCCTGGTGCGCCATCTCCGCCGTGAGCATCACGGTGTGCGCGGTGCTGGTGACGCTCGATGCGCGGCGGTTGTCGCGCGCGCCATCGGACCCGCTGCCGGGGCCGCCGCTGCCCTAGCCCCTACGGGAGGCTGGCGCTCCCGCGCATCACCGCGAGCCAGTGTTTCAGCTCCTCCTCCATGGGGTATCCGGGGAGCGTCCGCGCCACGCGGCCGTTGCGGTCCACGGCGAAGAAGGTGGGGGTGCCCTGGACGCGGAAGGTGAGCGCCGTTTGTGCCGTGTCGTCGCGGGGGCCGATCAGCCGGGCACCGATGATCTTCTCCTTGGCGAGCATTGGCGTGCCCTCGGCCGCGCCCTCGAGCGTGAGGACCGTGAG